>WNFI01459055.1_pt1 | contig 82387 bp, 83 predicted proteins | sample 5400471 | NCBI WGS metagenome assembly WNFI01 (sample SAMN13153348, study PRJNA577476) | soil metagenome | isolation source: 100 cm saprolite on Douglas fir-dominated hillslope | place: USA:California | collected 2013-09-17 | reverse complement strand
CGACCGGTCTGGTCATTGCTGTCGCTGCCGCTGGGCACCTCGGTCCTGACGCTCAGCACCGTAGCGAGATGGTCAAGCCCGTTGAGCCTGCCGAAGATCACGAAGAACACGGACATCCCGGCCAGCAGCCCGATTGAGTACCACGCGAACAGGCTGCTTCCCGGCGCGAAGATCGCGACGCCGGGATTGCGCAGCCGTCCGGGCGGATCTAATGACCATCTGGTGGAGCTGCCTCGGGCTCGTCCGGGGCGGGTACGAGCCTTCGTCCGGTGGCCGTGGGCTTGATAAGCGGCCTGACTTGGCTTCTGACGAACATCCCAAGGAGGGCTGCGGCGATCCCGACCACGGCGCCGGTCTGACCGGCACTCCAGTGCCACCACTGGAACGCGATACCGAGCGCGATAAACGCCAGTATGAGGGCCTCCGTCGCGACAGGCTCTTTTCGGACCCACGTCACGATCATGTTCCACGCGTCTTTGCCCCAGCCGCTCTTGCTCGGCTCTGCTTTGGCCGGGGTCGCATCGCCCCGCACTGCATCGGTCGACACCATTACCTCCATGAGGATCTTGTTGCCACGGCGGCAGGGCTGTTCGTCATCCGGACGTCCCCGCGCTGTAGCTGGCCAGGAGGCGATCGGCGTCCTCGCTTCGCCATGGCCCGTAGTCGTGGCGGAGCATCGCGCTGATGGCGTCCGCCATCCACTGCGCGTCGCGGGCATCCATGTCGAGGTGGCCCACCATGCGCCCGTGCTTGTCGGTGACCGTGACCGTTGCCTCGATCGGGCCCGGCGAGACACCCTCCGCCTGCAATCTCAGGCCGTAGAGGGCGAAGCCGAGTGCAGCCTGCTTGCCTGGCTCGCCAGGACCTTCGAGAATGCCGTCGTCATGCCAGCGGCCGCGGGTCGGCACCTTGCTGCCCCTCTTCAACGTCCCGGCAGAGACCGCCTCCATGAGCGGCGGGACGCCGACCTCTCGTGCGTGGGGCAGCCGAGGTCGGCATCCCTGCGTGCTTGTTACCGGCCGCCCGTGCGGAGCAGGACACTCGGGTTGGTGGCCGGGCGGCCCAGCTGCCGCGCCGGATTCCGGCGACAGCTGAAGTCGGGACAACATAGTGCGAGGCGAGTACGCCGAACCAGACGGGCTCACCTTGCGGAGCGGGGCCCTCAGCACCTGCAGCATCCAGACAGCGGCGAGCCCTGAGATGGGAAAGGATCAACATGGCAAATGGAGAACCGTCGGCAGCTCTCATTGCGTTACACCCTGGCCTGGCCGGGTGGCTGATGGCCGCGACCCCACCGCGTTACGCTTGCCGGTAACCGGCGCGACCTGGCCGGCATCAACACCTGCAGCCACCCGCGGCACGATCGCATCGGCCTGGTGCCTGCGGCCGCGGCGGCGATCAGCGTCAGTGCGGTCTCGCACCGCCTGCTGCGGGATGCCGACCCTTGTCCCAGGGGCTGTAGGCGGCCCGGCGGGGCCCGGGCTGCCGCGCCGGGGTCCCAGTGACAGGTGGCGCCAGGACCGCATGGTGCGGAATGACGGACTGGACGGGCGCCACTCTGTGGGTTACGGGAGGCCGCGCACCATAGGCGATGGCGCCGCCCACGGCAATGGCGCAGACCGCGGCCGCCAGGGCGCGCCTGGTCAGATGGCGGGACCTGACCTGGCTGTTGACCTGGACAAACGCCGCCGCGGCCGCAACCTCGCCAGCAAGCTCCTCCTCGCTGCCGGGGCCGGCGGCGATCTCCAGCATTCGTGCCAGCGCGTGCTGACCGGGCGGGGAGTTCCCGGGAACCCCCCGCCCGGCGAGCAGCCCCTCAGCGGTCACCCAATCCAGGGACCGGCGAGCCCTGAGGCGGGAAAACAGTGACATGACACCGGGAGAACCGCCGGCCGCGCTCATCGTGTTACAGCCTCTTGCTCTCGGCCTGCTCCGACAGCCGGGCGGCCAGCTCCCGCAGCCCGCGGTGCGCCGCCACGCGCACCGCCCCCGGGCGCTTGCCGACGATCCGCGCAACCTGCCCGACGTCCAATCCCGCGATGACCCGCAGCACGATCACCTCAGCCTGGAAAGGCGGCAGCGTGGAGATCAGCTCCACCGCCGCCTGGGCGGAGAGGTTGTCCAGCGCCGCGGCGGCGGTATCGTCCATTGCCGGGCGGTCCATTTCCCGGGCCTCTCCGGTCAGCCGGACCGGGTGCCGGTCCTCGTACCGGCGCAGGTCGATCACCCGCCGGCGGGCCATAACGAAAAGCCAGCCGCGGAACTCCGCCTCGCTCGAGCCCCGGAAGCGCGCCAGGCCCCGGGCGATCTCCAGCCACACCTCCGCGGCGACGTCCTCCGCGGCGTCACCAGCCAGCATGCGCAGGTAGCGGAGCAACGCCGGGTGGGCATCGCGCCACAGCTTCGCGAACGCGCTCTCATCGCCTCCCGCGGCAGCAACCAGCACGCCAGGGAACTCCCGCTCCAGCACCAAGCTGACACTACGGGTTATGCGCCGAGTTCGCCCAGTTAATCCCAGTAGCGATGCCCGGCGCCAGACGCACCTGCCTTAGCGCTGCTTCGAGCACAGATCCGGGGCAGCTGACCAAGTTTCGGCGAGGTACGTCGTGGGGCCGCGCCGTGCCCGCCGCGGTTCCCAGCCGGGGGGGCGCGGCTACGCTCCCGTCATGGATGTCGCCTGGTATCCGGTGGGGGTGAGGTGACGCAAGGCGCCGCGGAGATTGTTCACCTGCTCGTTGCGGTCGCGCTCACGTATGCGCTGGGGTTCGAACGGGACCTGCGCGGCGCTCCGGCGGGTGACCGCGTCTTCGCCCTCATCGGCGCCGCCGCCGGGCTCGTCGGGGTGTTCGCGGTGCACGGGGCGCTCGTTGAGCGGGTACGCGTCCAGATAGGTGACCAGCGCCCGGACAGCATCAGCCCATAGTGCTGGGACTGATGGCAGTTACGGTCGACCAGCACAATGTCACCCTGCACCGGCCACCTGCGCACCGTGAAGCGAGCCTTGACAAGGCCTGCCACCTCCACGATCGTGGCTAAACTAGCTGCTGCCGCTCGGCCCTTGGTGCGGCGGGCGGCTGGCTCGGGGGGCCGCCATGCAAGCCGATCCGTCGTCCTCAGCTTCCGTGCACGTCGGGGGCGGTTCAGTTGCCGCGCTCTGGCGCTATCCAGTGAAGTCGATGCTGGGAGAGGAGCTGAACGTCGCCGAGGTCACCGGGCGCGGCCTCCTCGGGGATCGCCAGTTCGCCGTTGTGGACGCGGCGACCGGAAAGGTCGCCGGTGCGAAGAACCCGAGGAAGTGGGGCAACTTTCTCGATATCCGGGCCGCCTACGTCGAGCCCACGCGGACGGGATCGGCGCTACCCGCTGTCCGCCTGACGCTTCCCGATGGGACTGCCGTGACCAGCGACCAGCCGGACTTGCCGCAGATCCTGTCCGGAGTGCTCGGCCGCGAGGTCGCGTTCGTGCAGGCGCAGGCCAGGGGCGAGTCGCCGGGCGGGACGGCCGAGGAGTACTGGCCGGACATGGAAGGTCTCGACTTCAGGGATACCGTGACCGACTTCGAGCTGCCCGCGGGGACGTTCTTCGACCTCGCCCTCGTACACCTGCTGACCACAGCGACGATCGACCGCCTCCGCGCGCTGTATCCGCCCGGACGCTTCGAGGTCCGGCGGTTCCGGCCGAACATCGTCGTATCGACCGGCCCGGATGAGCAGGGTTTCGTCGAGAACGACTGGATCGGTCACACGGCCGCGATCGGGGAGCAGGTCCGCCTGCGCGTCACCGGCGCCTGCCCTCGTTGCGTCATGACCACCCTGCCGCAGGGGGACCTGCCGAAGGACGCCGGCATCCTGCGTACCGCCGCGCAGCACAATCACGTGAATGTGGGGGTCTATGCCGACGTGATTGCCGGCGGCGCGATTCGCCGCGGCGATCCCGTCACGCTCGCATGATCCGGACCGATGCACAGCGACTGAGAAATCTGCGGCCAGCCACCATTCACCAACGCGGTGCGGCGGGGTCGTGGGTGTGCGCTGCTAGCGGCGCAGCAGGTCGCCGATGACGGGCACGACTTTGGTCGTGATGCTGAAGTGGCCGAGGTCATCGAAGATGACCAGTTCCGCGTTCGGGATGAGTTCAGCGGTGTGCTGGGCGTGTGCGGGTCCCGGAACAGCGCGAGACCTGACGGGGCGAGTCCCGCCGCCATGCCTGGCCCGCGCATCTTGCTGCCGCCCTCCCCGTGCGCGTCGACCGCAGCAGCCAGCGCTGCAGCACGATCGGGTGCATCCCACACGGCGTGGGCGTGGGCCCGGCTCATCGTGGACCGGCCTTCGGGCCAGCGCGTATCGGTCATCGAGCAGCAGGCGACGACGCCCAGGACGCGCTCAGGAGCTAGCGCAGCGAGCGCCAGCGCGAATGCGCCACCGGTCGATGTCCCCACAGTGACGAACTGCCCGACGCCGAGGTGGTCGGCGACGGCAAGTGCGTCGGGCACCCAGCCGGCGATCGTGCGGCCCGGCTGCGGTGTCGACAGGCCATAGCCAGGCCGGTCTATGCCGATGATGCGGAGCCCTGCCTGTCTGGCCTGCGGTCCCAAGTGTGCGGGCTCGAGTCTGCTGCCCGGCCCGCCGTGGCACCACAGCACCGCCGTGGCTGCGGGAGTCCGGTAGTCGACGAATCCCACCGTACGGCTGTGGGCGAGTCCGATCGTCTGATCCTCCACACGTCATTCTTAACAGTCGCCGGACGCAGATCGCCTGTGGACCGCGCGGCCGCTGGTGCGTGTTCGCGCAGGGTGCCTATCCTTACCTGGTGCGCCTGGTCTCGCTGCTCCCTTCGGCGACCGAGATTGTGTACTCGCTCGGCCTGGGCGAGGACCTGGTCGGGGTCACGTTCGAGTGCGACGAGCCGCCGGCGGCCCGGTCGGAGAAGACCATCGTGGTGGGCGGCCGGGATACCCGCGGGATGACCCCAGGCGAGATCGACAGCTACGTCCGCGCGCAGCTGGCCGCTGGTGCCGATCTGTACACCTTGCACGCCCGCGCTCTCGCGGATCTGCAGCCCGACCTGATCTTGACCCAGGACCTGTGCCGGGTGTGCGCCCTGCCATCGGGTCAGGTCGAGGACGCCCTGGGCTACCTGGGGTGCCAGGCTGACGTGCTGTCCCTCGACCCGCACTCGCTCGACGACGTGCTGGACTCGATCCTGGCGGTCGGGCGGCGGACCGGCGTGCCAGACCGCGCCGCGCGAGTGGTGGATGACCTGCGGGCCCGGCTCGCGGCCACCGCGGCCGCCGTCGCCGGGCGCCCCCGCCCGGCCGTCGCGGTGATCGAATGGGTAGATCCGCCGTTCACCGCCGGGCACTGGATACCCGACCTGGTCAGCGCGGCGGGCGGGCGCCCGGCTGCGGCCCGGCCCGGCGCGCCGTCGGTCCCGGCCAGCTGGGCTGACATCGCCGCGGCGGCACCGGACCTCATCATCGTCGCGCCCTGTGGCTACCACCTGGCCGGCGCGGTCGAGCAGGCCCAGTCCGCGGCCCGGGCGCTGCCCGGCCTGCCGGTCTGGGCGATCGACGCCGACGGCATCGTGGTCCGGCCCGGACCCCGCCTCATCGACGGCGTGGAGGCCATCGCCTCGATACTCCACCCCGACGCGGTGCCCGCCGCGCCGCCTGGCAGCGTGCACCAGGTCACAGCCCCCGGCTGACCTTGGCGACCTCGGCCACGACCGCATGGACCGAACCGCCATCATCGCGCGAGCCATGAGCATCCATGCTGCCTGGTCATGTCCCGACAGCGCGACGATCCCGTTATGGCTGGTAAGCGGAGACCCAGAACCTCAGCTTGCCGTAGCGCTCGTCCTCCAGGACGCCGCCGTTGGCCTGGATCACCCGGCGGGAGGCCAGATTGTCCACGTCGCAGGTGACCAGGACGGGGTTGATGCCCATGCCATGGGCGAGCGGCAGCACCGCCCGCAACATCGCGGTGGCGTGGCCCTGGCGGCGGGCCGTGGGCCGCACGTCGTAGCCGATGTGCCCGCCGGTTTCCCGAAGCCGGTCGGTGAGCTGGTGCCGCAACGCGATCCGGCCCAGGTAGCCTGGGCCGTCCACCCACCACCACGTGGTACAGGACACCCAGCCAGCCGGGCGGGGAGTCTCCTCTTCGGACTGCGCGCGCAGGGCCGCGACGTAGGCCGCGAAGCCCTCGGGCGCGCCCCAGCGTCCCTGCCATTCCCGGATCTCCGCGCCGATCATCGTGTCATCTTCCGGCCCGCCGCGGCCCTCGGCCTGGAACTCCTTCATAGCGGTCAGGAAAGATCCGGCCACCACCACCGTCGGCATACTCAGCTCCAGCACGGTCTCAGTCAACTCGAACAGTGGCATCGGGCGCGATCTCATTTAGGTTCCCGGCTGGCGCGCCAGCGATGACGACGTCGAGGAAACACTGCCCAGCTGCCACGGCGTCGCGACTGACGCTTTCCCTAGTGGAGGCGCAGTCCTGCGATGACGAGTTCGACCATGCGGCGTGCATTGTAGCGGGGGTTGTTGTCCGCGCCGATACAGAGATTGCCGACGCCGAGCATCAGTTCGTAGGCGTCCGTGTCGGGGCGGATCTCTCCCGCCGTGGCAGCGGCGTCGAGCAGCTGAACGCACACGGGGACGAGGCGGTCGAGGAAGTAGGCGTGCAGAGCCTCGAAGGTGGCAGCGTCGGACTGCAGCGCCTCGGCGAGGCCGTGCTTGGTGACCAGGAAGTCGACGAAGAGGTTGATCCACCGGGCCAGGGCGGCGTGCGGTGTGCTGCTGTTCGCCAGCAGTGCCGGGCCGGCCTGAGCGCATGCCTCGACCTGGTGCCGGTAGACGGCGACGATGAGATCGGCTCGCGTCGGGAAGTGGCGGTAGATCGTGCCAACGCCAACCCCGGCCCTGGCGGCGATGTCGCGCACGGGCGCGTCGACGCCGGAAGTGATGAAAGTCGCGGCGGCCGCGTCCAGCAGTGTCTCCTCGTTACGCCGGGCGTCGGCCCGCTTCCGCGGGGCTGACGACCCTGATCCGCTGTCGGTGCCGGCCACTGCGCCGCTACCTCCGTCACTCCACTTGGCAAACGGAACCGTGTTCCGTATGCTGGTTAGCGGAACGAGGTTCCGTTTGTTCAGGATGCCATCGGCAGTCTGGGGCGTACCACCCAGGACGAGGTCACCGCCATGGCCGACGACGCCCTGGAGGGGATCAACCTCATCGACACCGCCGACATGTACAGCCGGGGCGAGTCAGAGGAGATGGTCGGCGGCGGTCTCGGGCTCGGCGGTGACGAATGTACCGATGAGGGGCCTATAACACCACCATCGGTACATTCATCGACCGCACCGGCAGCCGGGATGGCCACGGGCGGGGCCGCAGGGGTGCATGAGGCCGCTGGGGCCACCGGTAAACGAAAGTATCCCAGGCCATCACCGACGCCGTCGCCTGGCGCCACCACCGGGACCGGCAGAGCTTTCCACCCGTGCTGAAAGGACCAACCGCCCCATGCCGCAAACACCCCGGCCTCGTTTCGGGATCATGACCGCCCCATCACAAGTCGGCTACCACGACATCCTGCGGGTCTGGCGCGAGGCGGACACGATCCCGCAGATCGAGCAGGCGTGGCTGTTCGATCACCTCATGCCGATCGGCGGTGACCCGGGCGGGCCAACCTTCGAAGGCTGGACACTGCTCTCGGCCCTCGCCGCACAGACCCGGCGACTGCGCCTCGGCCTGCTGGTGACCAGCAACCGCTTCCGACCGCCCGCGATGCTGGCCAAGATCGCCGCGACCGTCGACATCGTCTCCGGCGGACGGCTCGACTTCGGCATCGGCGCAGGCTCACGACCCGGCCACCCCCTGGCCCGGCGCGAGTATGAAGCACACGGCCTGCCCTTCCACGACGCCGCCTACGCCGTGGGGAGCCTCGCCGAAGCGTGCACAGTGATCCGGCGGTTGTGGACCGAGACTGAACCGTTCGACTTCCAGGGCACCTACCTCCGCCTCACCGGAGCGTTCTGCAACCCCAAGCCCATCCAGCGACCCCACCCGCCGATCCTTATCGGCGGACGCTCGGCCCCGGTGCTGCGCGTGGCCGCCGAGCACGCCGACTTGTGGAACATCCCCGGCGGCGACAGCGACGACGCCATCCGCCGCAGCGCACTGCTGGACCGCTACTGCGCCGAGATCGGTCGCGACCCCGCCTCGGTCACCCGCTCGATCCACCTGCCGGTCTCCTACGATCAGCCCAGCATCACCCAGGACGCGATCGGCACAGCGATCGACGCCGGCTTCCGGCACATCGTCCTCGGCCTGCCAGCGCCCTACCCCGCCAACGTCGCACAGTGGGTCACCGACGAGCTCATCCCCACGTCGGCCTAGACCGTCTGCAGCCCCGGCTGGGCCATAATCGGACGACGGCGCTCCTGAACTCCGCTGCCCGCGGCCGCGCCGACATGACCTCACTCGGCACCTGGCGAATCCTGCCGACCACCGCCAACGGACAACCTGCCGCCGCCGGCTACCTGCGCCGCCCAGGCGAGACCATCTATCGGCCGTTCGTGATCTCCGTACTCGACATCGACGGCGACCACCTGGCCCGCATCACCGCCTTCGAAGCCGCCCACCTGATCACAGCATTCGGCCTGCCGGCCTCGCTATGACTGTCCTTGGTTGAGCCAGCCTGGGGGGCGCGGTGCCGGGATTGCTCCCGGCCTCTCGCTGTATTCGTCGCCGCGACGCAAGCCCTGACCAGGACAGGCGTCGTCGAATTCTGGACGTGCGGTGAAATTGCATAGCAGAATGGCCTGGTGACGTCCACGCGGTCTGCAATGTCAGGGATGCTCCCGCTGCGTGTGACCGATCCGCGGGAGGTGGGTGGGTACGGGCTGGTCGGTCGCCTCGGCGAAGGCGGCCAGGGGGTCGTGTTCCTGGCCGTCAGCAGCGCGGGTACCAGGGTGGCGCTCAAGGTCCTGCCAGCGACGACGGACTCGCAGGTCCGGAGCAGGTTTCTGAAGGAGGTCGCCGCGGCGCAGCGGGTGGCCCGGTTCTGCACTGCGCAGGTTCTGGATGCGGGAATCTTCGAACGTCGCCCTTTCATCGTCAGCGAGTATGTCAACGGGCCTTCGCTGGTTGAAGTCGTCGAGCAGGATGGGCCCCGGAGCGGCTCGGCGCTGGAGCGCATCGCCATCGCGACGCTGACCGCGCTAGGTGCTGTGCACGGCGTGGGGATGGTGCACCGGGACTTCAAGCCCGGCAATGTCCTGCTCGGGCCGGACGGACCAGTGGTGATCGACTTCGGGCTGGCGACCGTGCCCGGTATGACCACCACGGGCCTTTCTGGCCAGGTCGCCGTGGGAACTCCGGCGTACATGGCCCCTGAGCAGCTGGCCGGCCAGCGAGTGACCGCGGCAGCCGACATGTGGTCGTGGGCGGTTTCGATGACGTTCGCCGGAACGGGCAAGCTACCGTTCGCGGGCGAGTCATTGACAGCCATGGCGTTCGCCATTCTTCATGGTGAGCCGTCGGTCGGCAGGCTTCCCGAACCACTTGGCTCCCTCGTCCGTCACTGCCTCAACAAAGACCCGGCAGCTCGGCCCTCCGCCCGCGATGCGCTCAGTGAGCTTGTCGCCGCCGGGGCGCAGCCCATGGGCCCGCTCCCGCCACAGGCCGTCTCCCTGGCCGCGGACGACGAGGCAACCAGCTCATCGGCGGCGCCAGTCGAAGCGCCCGAGCCGCCGCAGCGCATCGCAGGCGCAGGCCCGAAGCACGGTCGGGCAGGGGATAAGCCAGGGCAAGCGCGGGGTGGCAGTGGTCGCATCAGGTGGCGCTGGCGTGCGACCGCGCTTCTCGCCTCAGTTCTGCTCATTGGCGGTGTCAGTGAGCTGACACTCATCTTGTCCCGGCACGGCCCGTTGCCAGAGCGGTCAGCGGGCCGCCACGCTGCCAGCAGCAGCCAGGAGCTCGCGGCCGAGGCCGCGGCAAGAACGCAGGCCGTCACCTGGATACTGCACCAGGTCAGCGGGGCCGCAATCGTGTCATGCGATTTCCAGGTGTGCGCCGACCTTGCCCAGCGAGGCTTCCCGAGCACCAAACCACTTGGGCCGGGATCGACAGATCCTCTCGGCTCAGTCCTGGTCGTGGCCACCGCCGCTATCCGAGCCCAGTTCGGCAGTCGGCTGGCCTCCGTCTACGCTCCGGCCGTCATCGCGAGCTTCGGCTCAGGGAACGCCGAGATCGACATCAGGTGGGTCTACCCTGGCGGCACGGCCGCGTATCGCGCCGCCCTGCAGCCGGATCTGCAGGCCAGGAAGACCAGCGACGCTCAGCTCCTTACCAACAGCCACATCACGGTCTCGGCCACCGCCCGGGCCCAGCTCCTTAGCGGCGACATTGATCCGCGGCTGCCGGCGCTCATCGCCGCCATGGCCGCTACACACCCGGTGTGGATCGTGGACTTCGGCGACCAGTCGCCGGGCGGCGGACCCGCGAGCCTCCTGCGGTCCATGGACCTGGCGACGCACGTCAGCGCCGGGAACCTCGCGGTGCCGGCATACATCAGCTGGATGCAGGGGTGGGCAAAGGCCCAACACGCCCAGTTCCTCCCCGCGTTGAGCGAGCTGGCCACGCTGCCTGCTCGCAAGACCGTGCTGCGGATCGAGTTTGACGCGCCCAGCCCGCTCAGTTAGCTGCAGACGCGCTGGCAGCTCGCTGGGTCAGAGCGACGACCCTCCCTGGCGGTAAGGAGTCGCCTTGCTGGGCGCGGATTAGGCCAGGGCTAGGCCGATGGCGTGCAGGGCCAAGCCCACGCCAGCCCCCACTACTGTGCCGTTGATGCGGATGTACTGCAGATCGCGCCCTAGTAGCAGCTCGAGCTGGCTGGAGGTCTGTGCGGCGTCCCACCGCTGGATGGTTCCCGTGACCAGGTCAGCGAGCTCGTCGTGGAACTGGTCGGCTAGTGCCCTGGTTCCTGATTCGACGACGCGCTCGAGGCTCTCCTGGAGGCGGCGGTCTGATCCGAGGCGCCGGCCGGCCGCCGCCAGCGCGTCGGCCAGCCGGCGGCGCAGCTCAGACCCTGGGTCGGCGGCCTGGGTCCGCAGCATGTCCTTGGTGTTCTTCCACAGCGACGAGGACCAGTCCCGCAGCCCGGCGCTGCCCAGAACCTCGCGCTTGAGGCGCTCCCCGCGCTCGCGCAGCTCGGGGGATGTCTCCAGGCGGCCGGGAAGCCCGGCGATCCATTCCTCGAACTGATGCCGGGCCTCGTCGTCCGGATCGGCCGCCATCGCCACCAGCCGATGGCGCAGACGGGTGTACAGACGGTCGAAGACCCGCCGGTAAACCGCGTCGGGCACCCAGCGGGGTGACTCGGCCTCAAACAGCTCACGAAGCTCCGGGTAATGATCGGCGAGATAGCGATCGGCGCCAGACACGATGCCGTTAAACAACCCGGCGTGGTGGCCTCCTGCCAGGAGGACCCGCAGGGCCCGCCCAGCCAGCGGCGCCACCTCGACGGCGCCTGCGGCCCGGGTCAGCTCGGCGGTGACCACGCGCTGGACATCCTCATCACGAAGAGCCTCGGCTACCGTGACCACCAGATCCGCGGCGTGACCGGCGAAGCCGGCGGCGTTAGCCTCGTCGGCCAGCCAGGCCGCCAGGCGGGCAACGAGCCGGGTGGAGCGGATCCGCTCGGTAAGAACATCCGCGTTGAGGAAGTTCTCCTGCACGAACTGGCCAAGAGTGGCGGCGAACTGATCCTTGCGCTCGACGATCACCGCTGTGTGCGGTATCGGCAGGCCAAGAGGGCGTCGGAACAGAGCCGTTACCGCGAACCAGTCCGCAACGCCTCCGACCATGGCCGCCTCGGCGCCGGCCTGCACGTACCCAAGCAGAATCCCGTGGACGCCGGCCACAGTCACGGCCACGAAGACAACCGTCACCCCGGCCAGGAGAGCGGTCGCCCGCCGGCGCGCGGCAGCCAGGCGGCGCGCCCGCAATTCCGCCGACTCGCGTTCGAGCGCGGGTACCGGTGAGACAAACGTCGTCGCGGCAGATTCCATCTGGCAGCCCCCGGTCAGTCCGCGGCTCCGCGGCGCGGGGCGGGAACCCGCAGCCGCGTCAGGCGAGCAGTCCTATCGGCAGGTCAGCCTCAGTCTCGCAGGATCTGCAACATCACTCGCATCAGGGACATGCCGGGCCTGACACAGCTCGGTGATTACCCCCACTGCCCGGGCTGGTAGCCACCGGCGGGCTGCCGGGTTATGACGTTGATGCGGTGCCCGGTCATAGACCAGGTGTTCGTGTGCGCTAATGGCGAGCAGGACGATTAGCAAGGCCACTGACCCAAATGCGCCGACATAACTGCGGCCGACACCGGAGTCGGATCCCTCTGCGTACGATGCTGTCGACATGCTTGCCTGGCCTGTAGGTGCTGACGTCGGCTCCTTAGCCGTGTCCGGTCGGCTGGACTCCGAGGTCATCTTTGGCTCCTGGTCAGGCATGGGCCTGCCTGTGGCGCGGATAGGAATCGTCCCGCGGAGAGGTTACCAGGGACTGTCGATTACGGTGACGGATTGGTCGCCGGAGCTATCGCTCTTTGCAAAGTAGCTCGGAGCAAAGTAGACAGCGCGCTGATGCCCTCGTTGGGTTGTTGGTGTTCACACTGGTTAGGAGCGCTCGTTGTTGTGGGTAGGGCCATCATCTGCAAGAACACGTGGACGCGGACCCGCGTTTCGGTGCGGTGCCGGATGGGGCGGATGCCCGGGCCGGTGCTGAAGGCGCGGAACGCGCGCTCGACCGGGGACGAGGCGATCGAGGCGATCAGCGAGCGGGCTCGAGCAGCACCTTGACGGCGCCGGTGCGCCGCGAGTTTTTCAGCGCGAGCACCGCCTCGTCCCAGCGCTCGAGCGGGAAGCGGTGCGTGATGACCGGCGTCAGGTCGAGGCCGTCTGCGACGAAGTCGAAGTAGTGCTCCATGGCGTGCTTGGCGACGCCGCCCACCTCCTCGATGCCGAATCCGTTCGAGCCGATGACCCGCAGTTCCTTGAAGTAGAGCGGGGTCCACTCGAAGCGCTTCGGCGGCTCGACGCCGGAGACGACCAGCGTGCCGCCGGTCGTGAGCAGCCGGAGCGAGGTCTCGACGGTCTCGGTCGAGCCGATCGTGTCGTAGACGACGGCCGGGCCGTCCTGCAGCCAGTCGCGCTTGCTCCACGGCTCGAGCGGCGTCGCGCCGACGCGGCGCGCGACCTGCGCGACGAGCTCGTCGGGCGAGGAGGACAACACGGCGTGAGCGCCGAGACGGGTCGCGAGCGCGGCCCGGGCGCCTGGCCGCGTCGCCGCCCACACCTCGGTGGCGGGGTAGAGGTGGCGGAGCAGCGCGAGTGCCGCGAACGCGAGCGTGCCCGAGCCGTAGACGAGGACGGCCTGGCCGCCGGGCGGTGGCGCGAGCAGGATGGAGCGCAGCGAGACGCTGACGGGGTCGGCCAGCACGGCCGCCTCGTCGGAAACGTCGTCGGGGATGGCGAACAGCTGCGAGACGTGCGCGCCGAAGCGCTCGGCGTGCGCGCCGGCGGCCGCCGCGCAGTTCCCGAGGTGGATCGAGACGGGCAGATCGCCCGAGCGGAAGTTACGGCACCAGGGGTAGCGGCCGGCCCGGCAGGCCTCGCACGGCGGATCGATGCCCCGCGGTCCGCACGACAGCCACGGGTTGAGCACGACGCGCTCGCCGGTGTCCGCGCGGCGCCCGACCACCTCGTGGCCGAGCACGTGGGGGAAGGACACGAGCGCGGTGAGCGGGTTGTCGCGGGCGCCGTTCAGGAGGATCTGCTTCACGTCGGAGCCGCACAGGCCCGAGAAGGTCGTCTCGACGCGCACCCAGTCCCCGGCCGGAAGCGGCAGCTCGCCGACGTCCTCGATGCGGACGGGCGCGAAACGGGAGACGAACGCGCGCTCGTCGAGGCGCCCGCCGATGGTCGAGGCCGCCTCGCGGGCCAGGCTGTGCCGGAATACGAGCGCCTTCACGTCGACTCTCCTTCGGCCCGGGGCAGCCCAACCTACCAATGCGACCGGGCGGCGGCGGCCTGCATGCACCTGGCGTATGGCCTGGTGACCGTGTGCCGCTGTACTCGCCCAACCGGCGGGAGTGGGTGGTGTGCGATTCCCGGCCACAGTAATCGAAAGTGTGTTCTACTAGCCGGATGACCAGCGTTCCCTGGCCTGCGGAGTGCCGCCTGCACCACCCCTGGAAGCCGGGCACGGTGACGGTTACCTGGGAACCGTGCGACTGCCCCGCTGCTAGCGCCGCGCGCGGCGGCCACGTCAAGGTCAGGTGCAATGCCCGAGGCTGTGAGGAGACCTGGTGGTCTCCCCTCCACCGGACGCCGCGGCGGCTCCTGGGCCACCGGGAAGATCATCGGCGCTAGCGTGCCGCTGCACCGGAGCCCGGGCCGGGCCAGGCAACGCGCGGCGGATTCGACGAGCCACCGGCCGCTGGCTGGTCAGCCCGCGCACAACCATCGCCTGGACGAGGAGGAGCAGCCAGGGCTTCGCTACGTCGCAAGGGCATATCCTTGGAGCATGGATATCCGGGTGAGTGACAAAATCCCCGGGGCCAGGGTGAAAGTGCGGAGGCAGGCACTCGCCGAGTCAGCACATGCCAGGCCACGCGAGTGGCTGGCACTGCCTGACGGAGCTATCCAGGAAGCCCAGACCGACGGGCCCGCGCTTGCCCTGGTCGGAGATCCCCTGCCGCACCAGCCAGGTCGCGCCGAGCGGCGTAGCGGCGTGCCTACCGAGGTCATAACCGCCGACCACGTACCTAATTCCTGTTCCTGCTCGTGGGCGTACTCCCAGGGGAAGCTGACACTGAAGCATTACAATGCCGCGTGCTCGGTGCATTCAGCCACGAGGGAGCAGGCCGGCTGCTCCGGGACGCGGCCGTCGGTCGACTGGGAAACTCAGCGCAGCGGGCGATAGGGCGGCTCGTCGGATGCGGTTAACATGACGTAATTAGTCATCTGCCTGGCTTTAGGCATCTGTCACAGTTCGGGGGGCTCATCGGATGCCGGGTCGGGAGGGAGAATCGCTTGACTGTCGCCGACGAGACCCTGGCCCGCATCGAAGCTGAGGATCTCACAGGGCTCGGCCGCGCCGACATCGACGACGTGATCGAGTACGTCCACGTCCCCACGGCGCGCCTGCCCGCCTACCTGAGTCTCTACGACCGGTATCTGCGGCAGCGCTGGAACGTCAACGAGCTCGACTTCACCGCGGACCGGGCCGACTGGACCGACCGCATGACCGATGACTCGCGAAACTCGTTCCTGGCCATCGCCTCCGGCTTCCATCACGGGGAGCGGCAGGTCGCGGTCGAGCTGGCCCCGCTGCTGTTCGGCGTCCCGGAGGACTACAGAATCTTCCTGACCAGCCACCTCGAGGACGAGGCACGGCACACCGTGTTCTTCGACCGCTTCTACCGGGAGGTCGTCGGCCTGGAAGGCGACGGCATCATGGAGATCCTCGACGGGTCGTGGCCCTACATCCAGGAGACGTTCGTCGGGCCGTTCGGCCTGCTCGCCTACCTCACCGACGACCTGCGCCGGGATCCTTACAACAGGCATCTGCAAATGAAGTACGCGACCGCTTACGTCATCTGGATCGAGGGAGTCCTGGCCCTGTCGGTCATGAAGATCACCCTGAACTACGCACGCGACTTCAAGGTGCTCCCGGGCTTCTACACCGGGTTCACCGCCACCTGCCGGGACGAGGCCCGCCACGTGCAGGCCGGCCTGCGGTTCGTGCGCGATCTGCTGGCCGAGGATCCGGCCTACGTGAAGGACCTGCACGACACGCTGCGAACTCTGCTGACCATGAGCGCGGCCCGCTCCAGCTACGTCTACTACGAGCCTCTCGGCTGGTCAGACGAGCGGGTCCAGGAGCTGTTCATGAACCAGCTGCACCGCAAGCTCGCGATGGTCGGCGTCACGCTCCCGGCCGACATGGAGGACATGCTGTCGGCGGCGAAGCCGACCCTGGCCGGAGGATGACCCGGAGGTTGATATGGCGCAGTTCATGACCGACGGGTGGGCGCAGGAGATCCGGGGCGTGGTCAACGCCTGGCCGGGCGAGGAGCGGAAGGCCAGCAAGCTGCAGGACTTCTGGAACTGGATCGACATGATCCGCCCGTTCGTGACGGGCCGCCTGGCGCTCAGCGTGCGGGACATGCCGGAGGGCGCTGACGGCGACACCCTGGCCCTCGACCTCGAGGGCGGCACGGTGGCCGCCGCGTCGGTCCTCGGCCGAGGTGACGCCGAGGCCAGCGCGGTGTTCCTGCTGGCCGGCTCTCACGCCGACTGGCAGGCGATGCTCGCCGGATACGACGTCGGCAAGATGGTGATGTACCGCAAGCTGATGCTGGAGAAGGGCGACACGCTGCAGTTCTTCACGGCCGCCTTCTTCTGGACCGAGCTGCTGGCCGCCATCCAGTCCGTCCCGGTGACGGTGCCCGCCCCTGCTCCTGCCATCTGATAGCGGCCCGCCGATCGGCCGGCACGTAGCCGTGGTCGGCGAACCAGCGGGCTGACTCCTCGATCGCCTCGCGGGCTGGCCGCGAGGTATGGCCGATCTCGGTGCGAGCCCGCTCGTCGCTGAAGACCATTCTGGTGGCGGACATCCGCGCTGCCTCGAGCGGCACGTGGGGCTCCCGCCGGAGCAGCCGGCCTTCGACCAGGTCGGAGGCCATGCCCGCGGTGATCGCCAGTCGTCGCGGGATCTCCAGCCGCGGCACGGGCAGGCCGGAGTAGCGGGCCAGGGCCTGGAGAATCGCTCGCATCGACAGGTTCTCCCCGCCCAGTATGTAGCTGCGGCCGCGGCTGCCGCGTTCGAGCGCGGCCAGGTGACCGAGCGCCAGGTCGTCGACGTGGACGACGTTCATGGCGGTGTCCGCGAACGCGGGCAGCCTGCCGTTGAGGAAGTCGAGCACGACCTTTCCGGTCGGCGTGGGGCCCAGGTCGCCGGGCCCCAGCGGAAAGGTGGGCAGCACGATGCAGACATCCAGCCCCTCGGCCGCCGCCCTGAGCACCTCATGCTCGGCGACGAACTTGGACCTCTTGTAGTGGCCGAACAGATGCGAGATGTCAGGCCGGGAGGTCTCGTCGGCCAGCTGGCCGTGCTTCGTCTGTCCCAGTCCGAGGACGCCGACGGTGGAGGTGAACACCAGCCGCTCGCATCCGGCCGCCCGGACGGCGTCGAGCACGCTGAGCGTCCCGCCGATGTTGACGTCGTAGAAGATCCGCGGGTCACGCGCCCAGAAGCGGTAGACCGCCGCCAGGTGGAACACGAAGCGGGCGCCCTTGCAGGCGGCCAGGACGGCGGAGTCGTCCCGGATATCCGCCACGATCCGCTCCGCGTCGATGCTCTCCAGGTTGCGGTCGTCGGCACCCGGCTCGACCAGGGCGACGACCTCCGCGCCCCTCGCCTGCACCGCCCGGGCCACGGCGGACCCGATGAACCCCGAGGCGCCGGTGATGACCACCCGGTCCCCGGGCTCGATTGCCGCCATTTATACCCGCCCTCCCACCCTCTCGACCTGCTGCTACCCATAGTCGATCTCGGACAGGACCGCCCAGGCGTCAGGGCAGGCGGGCAATCCGCTGTCAGGCATGATAGGTGGTGCGAAGCTCACCGGCCATCCAGAAGGGTCTCGCGCTACAGGCTGAAGGATGATCAAGCAAGTGGCTGATGAGGAAAGACGCGAGCCGTCGGACGCGACCGGGACGGCGGCAGTGGTGGCCGGCTGGTCGCATGGCCACCGTGACGTATCGGGAGGCTGGCTGCGGCCGACCGTGTTCGGCGCGGTGGACGGCCTGGTCACCAATGCGTCGCTGATCGCCGGGCTGGGCGGCGGTGGCGTATCGGCGCACACCATCGTGCTGACCGGCGCCGCCGCGCTGGTGGCTGGCGCGTTCTCGATGGGCACCGGCGAGTACATCTCGGTGACCAACCAGAACGAGCTGGTGCACGCGGAGGTCGCGCTCGAGCGCCAGATGCTGGCCCGGTTCCCGGCGGCCGAGCAAGACGAGCTGGCCGGCTACTTCCGCGAGTACGGCGCCGATCCCGACACGGCCGCCCGGATGGCCGCCGCGGTCTCCAGCGACCCCAGCACGGCGCTGCGGGTGCACACCCGCGAGGAACTCGGCGTCGACCACACGGTGCTGCCCTCGCCGATCCTGGCCGGAGCGGCGTCCCTGCTGGCGTTCTCGCTCGGCGCGCTGGTGCCGCTGCTGCCCTACCTGGTCGGCTTGCCCTATCTGGCCGTGACCCTGGTGATCACGGCGGTGGCCCTGACCGCGGGCGGGATCGTCGTGGGCCGGCTGACCGGCAGGTCGCCGCTGCGCTCGGGCCTGCGCCAGCTGGCCCTCGGTTGCCTGGCCATCGCCGTAACGTTCGGGGTCGGCAGCCTGATCGGCGGTCCCACCAGCTGAGCGTCGCGCCTGCCGCGGGCCCGGCCGGGCCGGTCGGCTGCCGTCTATCTACTGACCATGCCCGCGTCGTGCGCGAGCAGTCCGGCCTGGGTGCGATTCGCGCACTCCAGCTTGTCCAGCATCCGCGACACATAGCCCTTGATCGTGGCCTCAGACAGGTACAGCCGCCCCGCGATCTGTGCGTTCGAGAGGCCCTCACCGAGGCAGGCCAGCACCTGGACCTCGCGTTCGGTCAATGATCCGACGAGCTGGCGCAGGAACCCGGCCGCGCCAGCCCGCAGCGCGCGCAGCACGTACTGGTCGGCGTCGAAGGTCGTCAGTACCACGACGGCCGGCGGGTCGGCCAGCTTGCCGATGCGCTCGATCGCGGTGATCCCGTCGACGCCCGGCATGCGCAGGTCCATGAGCACGACGTCCGGTCGGGTCCGCACGACCGCCTCGACCCCGGCCGCCCCGTCGTGAGCCTCCTCGACGACCTCGATGGTGCCCGCCGAGCCGAGAATCGTCCGCAGGTGCGCGCACACCATCGGCTCGTCGTCGACGACCACTACCCTCACCACCGGCACCCGGATCTTCCCTTCCCGCCTCACACCGCTGGCTCGGCGGTCGGCACGTACGCGGGCAGCGTGGCCTGGACGCAGAACCCGCCATCGGCCGCCGGTCCGGCGTGCAGCGTGCCGTGCACCAGCTCGATGCGCTGCCGGAGGCTGGCGATGCCCAGCCCGGAGCCGGTGCCGGCCAGGAGCGGGCGGGACGGGCGGGCCGACGGCGTGTTGCGGACCTCCAGGCGCACCCGCGACGGGTCGTAGCTGACCCGCACGAGCACGCGTGCGCCGGGTGCGTGCTTGCGGACGTTGGTCAGGGCCTCGCGCACGATGCGGTACGCCGTGCGCCCGACCACCGGCGAGGCCAGGGCCGGGTCACCGTCCTCGATGAGCTCGGCCGGCGTCCCCACCGCGGTCGACTCCGCGATCAGCGTGGCGAGGTCCGGGGTCGAAGGCGTCTCGTCCTCGTCTGGCCCCGTGCGCAGGATGCCGATCAGGTCCCGCAGCTCGTCCAGCGCCTGGCAGCCCGCGGCCCGCAGGTCCTCCGCGGCCTGCCGGGTCGCCTCGTCGGCCGCGGTCATCCGCAGCGCGCCCGCCTGCAGCACCATCAGGCTCACCCGGTGGGTCACGACGTCGTGCATCTCGCCGGCCAGCCGGGCCCGTTCGTCGGCCCGGGCCTGCTCGGCGAGCAGGTGACGCTCCCGCTCGGCCCGCTCGGCGCGTTCGGTCAGCGCCTGCACCAGCCGCCTGCGGGCGCCGAAGTACAGCGCCAGCAGGGGTCCCACGAGGACGCGCAGCAGGCCGATCGAGATGATCGTGACCGACGGCTGCCACGGCCGGGCGACGACGACCGCGAGGACCGCGACCGCGATCCACCCCGTCCGCCAGTCCTGCCGGTAGAAGAACGGCCCGTACGCCGCCAGCGCCGTCGAGTAGGGCGCCCACACGTTCCCGGCGTGCGCGGGCGTCAGCGCGTCGGCCGGCGATATCAGCAGGGTCACCGCGAGGGTGAACGCGGCCAGGATGCCGATGACGACGAGCGGCGCGCGGCGCCGGACGACCAGCGAAGAGCACGCCGCCGCCTGCACGCCCAGCATGACCCAGGCGAGCGGGCCGGGGTGGGCCGGCCACCAGGTCGCACCCGCCAGCGTCGCCCCGGTGTCGAGCAGCACGAAGAAGACCGCGATCGCCACGTCGATCGCGACCCAGTGCCGGCGATGCCACGGTCCGTCGCTCACGGCGCCACGTTATGTCATCCTCGCGCGCGTACCCCCTCGCGGCCAACATTCGGCGGGGGCAGAAACCTACGAAAGTAGCACCCGGCCCCGCGGGGCCAGCCGTTCGTCGGGCCCGGATCCGACCGCCGGCCCTGCCGCGCGCGGCCCTGCCGGCGGTGCCATGGACGCATGGAAACCAAACCAGCGGCGTCCGGCGCGGTCGTCGTGGCGGGCCTGCGCAAGAGTTACGGCGCGGTGGCGGCCGTGCGCGGCGTGAGCTTCACCGTCTTCAGCGGGGAGATCTTCGCGCTGCTCGGGCCGAACGGCGCGGGCAAGACCACCACGCTGGAGATCCTCGAGGGATTCCGCGCCCGCGATGCCGGGCGGGTCGAGGTGCTGGGCCTCGATCCCGGCGACCGGGCCGCGGGACGGGCCCTGCGCGAGCGGATCGGGCTGGTGCTGCAGGACATCGCGGTCGAGCCCTACCTGACGGTGCGCGAGACGGTCGCCCGCAACGCCGGCTACTACCCGGCGCCCCGGGATGTCGACGAGGTGATCGAGCTGGTCGGCCTGGCCGGCTGGCGGCGGCAGAAGGTCAGGGCGCTGTCCGGCGGGCAGAAGCGCCGCCTGGACCTGGCCCTGGGCCTGATCGGCGGCCCGGACCTGCTGTTCCTCGACGAGCCGACGACCGGGTTCGACCCGACCGCGCGCCGCGACGCCTGGCAGATCGTACGCAACCTGCGCGGCTCGGGGACCACCATCCTGCTCACCACGCACTACATGGAGGAGGCCCAGGCGCTGGCCGACCGGGTGGCGCTGATCTCCGGCGGCCAGATCGTGGCCGAGGGGACACCGGCGACCATCGGCGGGCGTGACACCGCCGGGGCCCGGATCCGGTTCGCGCTCCCGGACTCCTGCGCAGTCGCGGACCTGCCGCTGGCGGCGGCCGCGGCGGGCGACGGCCTGGTCAGCGTGGAGACCGCTGAGCCGACCGGGACCTTGCACCAGCTCACCGGCTGGGCGCTGGAGCGCGGCATTCTGCTCGAGCGGCTCACGGTCGACCGGCCGAGCCTGGAGGACGTCTATCTGCGCTTGACCTCCTCGGGCCACGGCGCACCTGAACCCGTTATGGAAAGGAGCACACGATGAGCTACCGGTCCCGGCGCAGTGATCTCGCCCTGCTGTGGCACCAGGTCCGCTACGAGCAGCTGTCGTTCTGGCGCAATCCCCAGAGCGCGTTCTTCACGTTCGTCTTCCCGGTCGTGATCATCATGATCTTCGGCGCGCTGTTCGGCGGCGTGAATCCGAGCTCGTACTTCGACGGGCTGTCGGCCATGCAGTACTACGTGCCCACGATCGCCGCGGTATCCGTGCTGGGCTCCTGTTACAGCCAGCTGGCGATCGTGCTCTCGATCCGGCGCCAGAACGGGATCCTCAAGCGGGTACGGGCGACGCCGCTGCCCGCCTGGGCGTATTTCCTCGGGCTGCTGGCGCACTGCGTCATGGTCAGCGTGCTGGACGTCGCGCTCATCGTCGGCGTCGGCCGCCTGTACGGCGTGCCGGTTCCCAGCCACTGGCTTGCGCTCGCGGCGGCGCTGGCGGGCGGCGCGGCCAGTTTCTGCGCGCTGGGCGTGGCGGTGGCCTCGCTGATCCGCAATGCTGAGGCCGCGCCGGCGGTGGTGCAGCTCGTCCTGTTTCCGCTGGTGTTTATTTCCGGAACGTACATGCCGATTCACTCCGACCTGCTGAACCGCATTTCCGGCGCCCTTCCGGTGCGGCCGTTCAACGAGGCCCTGCTCGGCCCCTTGGCCCGGCACGCCGGCCTGGACTGGCGGAACCTCGGCGTGCTGCTCGCCTGGGGCGCGGCCGGGGCTCTCGTGGCCATCCGCCGCTTCCGCTGGGATCCCCGGCCGGAATGACCGTCGGGCCGCGCCCGCCAGGCCCTCGCCCCGCCCGGCGCCCAGCTAGGCGCCTGGCGCTCAGCTGACGATAGAGCCATCTCCGAGCCGGAGCACCTCGTCGGCAAGGTCGATCAGTGCCTCGTCGTGGGTGGCGACGATCGCGGTAATGCCCTCCGACCGCACCACCGTGAGCAGCAGCCGGAGGATCTGCCGCCCGGTCTCCAGATCAAGCTGCCCGGTGGGCTCGTCGGCGATCAGCAGTTCCGGGCTGCCCGCCAGCGCCCGGGCGATCGCCACCCGCTGCCGCTGCCCGCCGGACAGCTCGTCTGGGCGCTGCGCGGCGTGTTCGGACAGCCCGACGATGGCGAGCATCATGCGGACCCGTTGCTCGCGCTGGGCAGGCGTCAAGCCGGCGATACGCAGGGGCACGCCGACGTTTTCGGCTGCCGACAGCACCGGGATCAGGCCGAACGACTGGAAGATGAAGGCCACGGTATGGCGGCGCAGCGCGGTCCGCTCCCGCTCGGTCATCCGCGTGATATCACGGCCGCCGACTTCCACGGCGCCGCTGGTCGGAGAGTCCAGCCCGCCGATGATGTTGAGCAGGGTGGTCTTGCCCGAGCCAGAACGGCCGCAGAGCGCGACGAGTTGGCCCTTGCGCACGATCAGCGATACCTGCCGCAGCGCGTGCACCGCGGTGGGCCCGCTGCCGAAGATGCGTGATACCTCGCGCACGGCGACCATCTCGCCGTCGGGTGCGGACGTGACGCCTGCCGTGGGCCGATCGGGATGGGTCATCGGCCGCTCGCCTCTGCATCGCCGGAACCTTCGGGGGAGCCGGATGGCGTGGGCCGGTCCGGCCACACCCCAATATGATCGACTTCCTGCTCCAGCCGGACCCGGTGCCGCATTCCGAGCGCCTCGATCATGTCGCGGGGGAGTTGCACCCGCCCGGCGCGGTCCAGCACCGCGTACTCGACCGCGTGCCGGGCCTGCACGCCGCGGGAGTCCACGACGTCGTGACGCAGCGTCTCGCTGCTCGTCCGGCCGTCCCGGATGGCCACCGTGCGGCGCACCTGCGAGGACACCGCTGGGTCGTGCGTGACCACCAGCACGGTGACGCCAAGCTCGCTGTTGGCGGTCTGCATCGCGCCGAACACCTCACGTGCCGTAGCGCTGTCCAGCTCGCCAGTCGGCTCGTCGGCGAGCAGCACCCGGGGCTGGTTGGCCAGCGCGGTGGCGATCGCGGTGCGCTGCTGCTCGCCGCCGGACATCTGTTCGGGAATCCGCCTGGCGCAGTGGCTCACTCCGAGTACGCCGAGCAGCTCGCCGGCTCGGCGGACCCGCTCACGCCGCCGCAGCCCGGTAAGCCGCATCGGCAGCGTCACGTTCTGCAGCCCGGTCAGGTAGGGCAGCAGGTTGCGGGAGGTCTGCTGCCAGATGAAGCCGACTATGCTGCGCCGGTACGCCAGCCGCTCCCGCGGCCTCATCGCGGCGAGATCGTGTCCGGCCACCCGGACCCGCCCAGCGGTCGGACTGTCCAGGCCCGCCAGGATGTTGATCAGTGTGGACTTGCCACTGCCCGAGGCGCCGACGATCGCGGTCAGCTCCCCCTCGGCGACCAGCAGGTCCAGCCCCTGCAGAGCCTGGACCTCGATGCCGTCTGCGGCATAGATGCGGACCAGCCGGTCGCAGGCGATCAGCGAGCCTTCGCCATAGGCAGGGCCAGCCGCCAGCGCCTCCGCTCCTAGCTCGCTCAGCCCACCCGTTAGCGGTGCGGTCATCGTCTCAGCCTCCAGCAACCAGTCAATCGCCAACCCGCAGTATCCGCCCCTCGCCGCGGCGCCGGGCCAGCCCGTTCTGAACGGCCGTGGTCAGCAGGGCTAGAACCAGCAGCCCGGTGGCGGCCGCGGCCAGCGCCACCGGGTCAGCGTGCAGGGGCACCGTAACCGCCAGGCCGGTGAAGGCCGCCACGTTGATGGCGGGTCCGACGAGCGGCACCAGGACCAGAGCGCAGACCGTGCCGCCCACGATGGCGGCGATCACCGACGGCAGCGTCTCGACGAGGACGATCCGCCGCCACTGCCCCGAGGCCAGTCCCATGGTCACCAGCCTGGCCATGGTCAGCTCGCGCGACCGGGCGGTCAGCACCAGCGTGAGCAGCAGGGTCAGCAGCAACATGCCGGCCGCGGCCGCCGCGCCCTGGGCCAAGGTGACGAACCCGCCGTGCGACAGCGGCGCGCCGGAGATCGCCGCCAGCGCCTGGGACCGCAGCGTGACCTGCCCGCCGGGCACCACCCGGCGGGCCGCCGCGGCCAGCGCCGACGCGTCCAGGTGCGGCCCGGACAGCGCCATGACCGTGGCGGGAGGTGCCGCGCTGCCGAGCGCCCACCGCGGCAGCACCACGAACGCGCCGCCCGTTGGCGCCCCCGGCAGGCTGGTGATCGAGCCTTCGTAACGGGTGCGCACCTCGCGGAGGCCTACGCCGAGCTGGCCGCCGCTGGCGAGCTCCGCCTGCCCGGCCGGCGAGACAAGCACCGGGACCGATCCCGGGGCGGCGCGCGGCGGCGCACGCGAGGCCAGCGCGGTGGCCGGGAACTGCAGCGCCGGGGTACCCGCGACCACCGCCGCGTAGCTCGCCGGGTCCACGATCACCACGGTCAGCGGCCCCTGGCCGGACCCGCCGATGGTCACCGAAAGCGCAGCTGCGTGCCGCACCCCGGGCACGCTGGCCAGTGCCCGCTGCGCCCCTGGCGTGATGCCCGGGCCGGTGGCCGGGGCGGTGACCAGCGCGTCGGCCCCCACCTGCCGCCACGACGCCACGTCATTCCCGCGGGACACCGCGTCACGCTCCATCGCCGCGAACGCGATCACAGTGAGCGCGAGGATCAGCGCGAACACCGGCAGCGCACCGCTCGGTCCGCTGGATGCGGCGGTTCCCCGGGCCAGGCCAAGGACGGCGACCACCCCGCGGCGGCCGCGGGCCAGCCGCAGCAGGCCGGTGACCGCCGCAGGCAGGCAGCCCATGATCAAAACCGCGATGGGGACCGCGGTGAGCGCCGGGGCCGCGCTGGTGAACAGGTTGCTGGTTCCTGGCCCGGCTGAGCCCTGCCGCCGCAGTATCACCAGCCCGGCCACCGACGCGCACACCAGAGCACCGAACGCCACCCAGCGCCGCGCAACCGCGGTGCGGCGGCGCCGGGACGCGGACACCAGATCCCTGGCCACGGCACGGCGCCGCACACGGTGCGCTTGCACAACCATCAGCAGCGGACCGGCCAGTGCGGCAGCGACCGTGCTGCCCGCCAGCCACCAGGACAGGCCGGAGCCCGGTCCCGGGGTCGCGGCGACGCCAGCGGCGGCTGCGGCCAGTGCGGCGGGGAGCACGGCCAGCGCGCCGCCCGCCAGGGTCACGCCGGCCAGCCGCGCCAGTGACGCGCCGCGGGCCCGCATCAGCGTCAGCTCAGCGCGCCGGTGCTCAGCCAGAAGTCGGGCCCCGAGCAGCACCACCACCGCGGCGACCACCGCGAGGCTGACAAGAAGCAGCGACAGCGCGGCCTGTACCGCGTCATCGCTGGCTGCGAAGGACGACAGCGGGTAGGCCAGGCCCGCGCTGAGGTTGATGACGACCTGCGCGTCAGGTCCGGTGAGCAGGCTCAGCTGGGCCGCCAGGCCGCCGAGCACCGGAAGGTCGTTGATCCGGCCAAGCGTGCGCGCCAGGCCGGCCGCCTGGTCGGCGTTGACCGAGCGGAGATCAAGCGGGATGCCCCAGTGCGCGTGGACCGGCGCGCTGCCCACGTGACCCGCCACGCTGGCCACCGCGCCCTCGCCGACGAACGCCGCCACGGCCAGGTACGGCGAGGAGTCTCTCCCCGGGTACACCACCTGCGGGGAGGCGGCCTCGGGCTGCGCATCCCAGAACGACGAGGCCGGCTGGACGGGTGCCACAATCCCGGTTACCACCAAGACCTCGCCGCCTGACTCCAGCCTGGACCCGACCCGCAGCCGCAGCGACTGCGCCGTCGCCTGGGTGACCGCCACCTCAGACAGGACCACGTCGCCGGGGAGCGGGCCGGCACCGGACGGGTAACGCCCGGCCACCAGGCGCGCCCAGGCCGCCAGCGAGCTCCGGTAGAGCAGCTGAATATTGGCACTGCCGATGTGGTCCGGCAGCGTCAGCTGGCCAGACAGCTCGTTCTGCAGTGGCCCGAAGGCGAGGCCGGACCACTGCTGGGCTGGTGGCGCCAGCGGGACGCCGCTGGCCGCCAGGCTCGACGCCAGCTGGGCCCTGGCGGGCTCCAGCGCTGCCGGGCTGAGGGATCCCTGGACCGAGCTCACGTCGGCGTCCCCGATCACGGCCTTCTGCAACGGCGGAAGGGAGGAAAGCGTCCGCTGCAAGGCAGTGGTCCGGTAGCCGAGGCTCGCCCGCGGCACCGCGACCGCGATGAACGTGCAGATCCCAACCAGCAAGCCCAGCGCGACGCTGGCCGCGGCCGCGGTCCCGGTGGCGGCCACCCAGCCGACCCGCAGCCTGGTGCCCGGCCCGGCTAGCGCGGCAGCGCGCACGTCCCGGCCGCCTGTCCGGGCCCCTGGTCTCATCCGGCCTCCGCAGCCCGCAGCTGCGCGGCGGGATCCGGCCGGTAGCCAATTGTCGCCGCCGCGGCGAGCACCGGAACTGCGGCGACCGCGAGCGCTACCAGCACGGTCCAGGCCAGCGGCACGACGACCAGCGGAGGCGGGAACGGCACGGCCGCGGCGCTGGTCAGCGTGACCGCGGGAACCAGCAGGTGCGCCGACAGCACTCCGAGCAGCACGCCTGCGCCGGCCGCGGGCAGGCTCAGCATCAGCTGCTCCAGGCAGAGCTGGGCCGCCTGCGCGGCCCGGCCGACGCCGAGCGCCGCCAGCAGCGCAGTCTGGGTCCGGCGCTCCAGGACGCTGGCCGCCACGCTGACCGTGAACCCGATCGCGGCCAGCAGCGCCACGGCGGTGGCGATGACGATCAGCGACAGCTGCGGGACGTTCGGGAGCGGGTCGGTGAGCAAGGAGCGGCCGGCGGAGGCCAGGCTTACCGCCGACGACGCGGGCGGCAGGCCGCGGGGAACGACCGAGCCCTCGGTTCGCAGCCACCACTGGCCGGCCGCGAGCGGCGGCTGCCCGGCCGTGGCCAGGATTTCCTCGAGCGTGGCCAGATTCACGATCACGACCGGGCCGGTGCCGGCCGTGGGAAAGGCCCGGATGACCGCGGCGATATACACCGGTACCTGCTCGTTGCCGACCTGGACCGGAATGAACCCGCCCTGCACGACGTTCGCCGCGCCGAGAAACTCGCGGGTCGCGATCCCCGGGATCGCCAGCAGATGCCGGGACGGCGCGACGTAGCTGAGCTCGCCGTCGAGCGGCAGCAAGGTCCTCAGGTGGCCGTAACCAACCCGGAAGCTCGCGCTCGCCGCGCCGCCCGCACCGATGGCCAGGCCGCTGGCGCTGGGCGCGATCCCCTCCGCCCCCGGCTCGGCCAGCAGCGGCGCTGCCGCGCTGCCGTGCCACGCCTGCAGCGCGGAACCGTTGGCAAACGGGCTGGCGAAGCCGCCGGTCATGGCAGGCGAGACCGCCAGTGCCCCGATGGTCAGCCGTGCCTCGCTCGCCGCGGCGGCGCTGCGGGAGGGCGGCGGGGAGACAGGTAGCTGGTAGCTCAGCGATACGCCGAGCACCCGCAGCGGGTAGGCGGCCTGCCGGGCGGGGGACAGCACGGCGACCAGGCCGTGGCTGCGGCCATCCGCTGGCAGCGTCCCGGCAGCGACGGAGTAACTGATACCGGCATCGTCCTGCACGGTGAGAGCCACCGTGAAGGGGCCCAGCTGCTGCGCAGTCGGCTGGCGCAGCGCCGCGATGATCTGCAGGCGGGCCGCCCGGCCGGGAAGGGCCAGGCCGGGAGTGACCGGCTTGAAGGCGATGAGCCTCCAGAGCTGATCCGGCGCGGCCGGCGACAGGTCGGATCGCAGCAGCACCGTGGCCGCCGCGCTGCGGGGATCAAGGGCGACCACCTGGCTGGTCCCGTTGCTGAACGTGCTGACCGGCATCGCGGCCCGCACCCCGGGCAGCGCCGCTATCGCCGTCCCGTCCGCCAGCGGCAGCGGGCTGGACAGGTCGACGCGCACGTCTGCGCCGGTCTGGAAAGCGGCCAGGTCGAGCTGTGACTGCCGCCAGCTCTGGTGCTCGGCCAGGGCCAGCGTCCCGGTGGCGACCGCCAGCACCACCAGGAGCAGCGGCCCGCTCTGTCGCAGCGCGCGGCGGCTCAGTCGCCAGGCGGCCAGCGCCAGGCCAAGCCGGCGCCCCCGGTCGCTGAGCCTGTCCAGCGCCCGGGCCGCGGCCGGGAGCGCGCGCAGCGGCACGAGCGCGGTTCCGGCCAGGGCCAGCGCCGGGGCGGCCGAGAGCACCGGATCGATGCCGAGGCCGCCGCCGGAGAGCCGTGGGGTTGCCGAGTACTTGCGCAGCTGCCAGAAAGCCAGCAGGCCGAGCGCCAGCAGCGCAACATCGAGACCGGCCTGCGCCGCCCCGGCCAGCACGGCCTGGCGACCGCGCCGGGTCAGCGCAGCCCCAGGAACGGCCGGCCGGAACACCGGCCAGATGATCACGGCCACGGCCAGGATCGCGATGGCCGCCGCGCTCGCCCAGACGCTGACCGGCCAGGAGCTGAGCCGTCCGGCGAACGGTGATGCGGTGGCGAGCCCGCTGGCGCGCAGCAGCATCCCGGACAGGTACCCGCCGATGAGCGCCCCGGCTCCGGCGGCGGCCAGGGCCAGCAGGCCAGCCTCGGTGAGCGCAGGCTTGGCCAGCTGGCCCCGGGCCATGCCACGGGCGGCCAGCAACGCGGCCTCCGGTTCACGGTGGCTGGCCAGCAGCCGGGCGCCGAGCGCGACCGCGGTCGCGGCGATGAGCAGCAGTTGCAGCGACCCGATGACCAGCAGCGACCGGGAGACCACCAGGGAGCTGGCCAATGCGCTGAGCAGCTGGGGCAGGCCAGTGGTGACCTGCAGCCCGCCAAGCGACTGGTCGTTCTGCAGGCTGGCGACAGCGGCGCCGAGCCGGTTGGCCAGGGTGCCGAGGCTTCCCGTGGCGGCCCGGCTGAGGTCAGGGCTGGCCAGCCAGGAAGCCTCTTCGACGCTCAGCCGCCCGTCGGCCAGGGCCGCCGGGCTGACCAGCACCGGGCCGTAGGTGACAAAGGTGCCCTGAACCAGCCGGCCGGCGGTGCCGAGCAGGCTGAGCTGCCAGTAGGGCCCGGCGGGATCCAGCGGGCGGAACAGGCCGCCGACCCGGAGCGTGGCCGGCGCGCCGGTCAGGCTGTCCCGAACCGAGAGCACGCTGCCGGTATGCAGCCCGAGCATCCCGGCCGTGCTGAACGGCAGGACCACCGGAATCGGCTGCCCAGGCCGGGGCGGGCCCGGCCACGAGCCGGCGAGCAGCTGGGCGTGCGCCTGGACCCGGTCGAGCGCCGCGGCTTGGATCAGCGGCGTGCCGATGGTTCCGGTGGGCCGCGGCAGCACGAGGTGACTGGACCAGCGGCCGGCGAGCAGGGTGACCGGGATGTCGGGCAGCGCGGAGTGGAGCGCCATGCTGATCGCCGAGGTGTCGGTGCTGGCCTGCCTGGCGCCGATCTGGCCGACCACTCCGATGGTCGTCTGCTGGATGGCGCCCAGCCGCTGGTGCGCGGCGGCGGGCAGTGCGCGGGCGCCGAAGCTGGCGAGTGCGGCGGTCGCCACCGCGGCGAGCAGAATGGCCAGCAGGAGGGCCCCGATGAGCAGCCGGGCGGACGCCATCCGCCGCAGCGCGAACGGCGCTCGGGCACCACGCAGCATCCGGGCCTGCCCCTCCGGCCTTCACAGGTCGGACCCCGCGACCCGGCCACGGTCGCGAGGTTACGCAGCCGGCGCGGATGTGCCAAGATCACGAAAGTGAATGGTTACCGCCGTGGTATCTAATTGTTGCCCGATGCCACCGGGTGTCCCCCCAGTTTCGACACCTGGTAACGGGAGCGGGACCTCCTGATAGCCCCTTCGGCCGGCACCATGCTGGGCGGAGCGCTCGTCGCCGTGATCGGCGCCCGCCACATCCTCCTGCTGTCCGCACTGGCCACCCTCGGCTTCGGCGCCGCCATCGTCCTCGCGCTCGTCAGCCGCCGCCGATGATTGCCCGGCTGGAGCGGCATCATCCGGTAAGGCCGCTTTCCGTAAGCTATGGCCCGTGACAAGCCCGCAAGTGAGCACCGCAGCCGATATCGCCGCCGCCCGGGACCTGCTGGGCCGCTACCCGCTGGTCGACGGGCACAACGACCTCCCCTGGACCTTGCGCGTGGCCGACGAGCTCGACCCGGACACCACAGACCTCGCCGCGCCGGTCGCCTCCACCCACACCGACCTGCCCCGGCTGGCGCTGGGCGGTGTGGGAGCGCAGTTCTGGTCTGTGTTCGTGCCGGCTGACCTCGAGGGCGAGACTGCCGTCACCACGACGCTCGAGCAGGTCGACCTGGTGCACGAGATGATCAGGCGCTACCCGGATGCCCTCGAGCTCGCGCTGACCGCCGCGGATGTCGAGCGGATCAACGCGGCGGGCCGGCTGGCGTCGCTGATCGGCGCGGAGGGCGGGCACTCCATCGGCGGCTCGCTGGGCACGCTCCGGGCGCTCTACGCGCTCGGCGTCCGCTACATGACCCTGACCCACAACCGCAACCTGCCCTGGGCCGACTCCGCGACCGACATCCCGTCCGCCGGCGGGCTGACCGACTTCGGCCGCGAGGTGGTGCGGGAGATGCAGCGGCTCGGCATGCTGGTCGACCTCTCCCACGTCTCCCCGGGCACCATGCGCGACGCGCTGGACACCGCGGAGGCGCCGGTCATCTTCTCCCACTCGTCGGTGCTCGCGATCTGCGATCACCCCAGGAACGTGCCCGACACCATTCTCGCCCGGCTGCCCGCCAACGGCGGCGTGTGCATGGTGAACTTCGTTCCCCCGTTCGTGTCGCAGGCCGCCCGGGACTGGGAGCGGGAGTTCGCCGCCGAGATGGAGCGCCGCGGGCTTGATCACAAGAACATGGCCGCGCGCGGCCGCCTGCGGGCCGAGCGGGAGAAGTGGATGGCCGGCCACCCCCGGCCGACGGTCACGCTCGCCGAGGTGGCCGATCACGTCGAGCACGTCAGGGAGATCGCCGGCGTCGACCACGTCGGCATCGGCGGTGACTTTGACGGCGTCGACTGGCTGCCGGAGGGGCTGGAGGACGTCTCCCGCTATCCGGCCCTGATCGCCGAGCTGCTCGGGTGCGACTGGAGCGAGGAGGATTGCGGCAAGCTCGCCCGCGGCAACATCCTCCGCGTGATGCGCGAGGCCGAGGCGGCGTCCCGCGCCATCTCGGCCCGGCGCCCCCCGTCCCGCGCCCGCCTAGAGGACCCAGACGAGCCGTAGCCGCGCCAGTATCGCCGCTCCCCCTGCCGGGCCGCACCCCCTGCCGGGCTTTGTGGACGGCAGCGGCTGTTCCCACGACCGCTTGTGACCACGTTTCAGCCGGGCGCTCCCGCGAGCGGAGTTAGCTGAAGGGGGTCGCCGGCCTGTGCTGGAGGTCGCCGTCCAGGTAGACGTCGGTCTTCTCGTCGTAGAAGCAGGCGAGCCCGGCGACCTTCTGGCTCTCCGGCAGCGGCGCCCGGTAGATCCACACGATGTCCTCGTGCACGCCCTGGCCGGCATCCACCGACCAGTAGCTCGCCGCGCCCTTGTACGGGCAGTGCGTGACCGTCGCCGACGGCCGCAGCAGGTCCATCCGGACGTCGGTCAGCGGGATGTAGTGCCGCGCGGGCAGCCCGGTCTCGAACAGGATCCGCGGCTGGCGCGATTCGGCGACCGTGACGCCGTCCACCTCGATGCGCACGTGCCGCGAGCTGGCCAGGATGTCGACCCGCTTGTACGGGTCGCGCGGGTGGGTATAGACCGGCTCGTCCTCCTCGAGCCACTCGCTCATGGCGTTCCAGTCGAGGCGGACCAGGTCGCGCAGCTGCTCGAGCGGCGAGCCGGGGTAGCGGAGCGCCGCCCGCTCGGCGGTCGCGGTGGCCACCTTCACGTGCAGCACCTCGCCGTCACCGCGGCTCGGCGAGTGCTCGGTCTCGCCCGCGGGGATCAGCGCGGCACGCACGTCGGACGCGGGCAGATAGTACGTGGGGTAGTAAGGGATCTCCCAGACCAGGAACGGTCGCCTCGTGTCGGCCACGAGCTCCCCGTTCAGGTAGGCACGTACTCTCTTGGGCCCGGGCTCAACCCTGACGCTGCCACGCGCCTTCTCGCTCATCTAAGCCTCCAGCCGGTCACTTCCGAACATACAGCGGGCGGGGACGTGGGGGAGGCGCGGGAGGGGCGATGCCGCACCGCTGGACGGCAGCGCGGGCCGCGCGTCCGCACTCCCGGCAGCGGGCGAGGTAGCGTCAAGGTATGCGACTGGGTGTCCTCGACGTCGGCTCCAATACCGTTCACCTGCTCGTGGTTGACGCATACCAGGGCGCTCGCCCGGTACCCGCGTTCTCGCACAAGGCCGAGTTCCGCCTCGGCGACCATCTGGATGCCGCCAACCGGCTAACCCCGGACTGCGCGGCGCAGCTGCGCGATTTCGTCGACGAGGCGCTGCGGATCGCGGAGGACAAGGGAGTGCAGGAGCTGCTGGCCTTCGCGACGTCGGCGGTGCGGGATGCCGGCAACGGCGACGAGCTCCTGGCCTGGATCCAGGCCGAGACGCGGGTGAACATCCGGGTACTGCCCGGCCCGGATGAGTCGCGGCTGACGTTCCTGGCCGCCCGGCGCTGGTTCGGCTGGTCGTCGGGGCGGCTGCTGGTCCTGGACATCGGCGGCGGCTCGCTGGAGATCGCGTCCGGCGTCGACGAGGAGCCGGGGGTCGCTGTCTCCCTGGCGCTCGGCGCGGGCCGCCTGACCCGGGACTGGCTGGTCGGCGATCCGCCGTCGGCCGACGAGGTGCGGCAGCTCCGCAAGCACGTGCGGGCGGAGATCGCCGGGACGGCGGGCTCGGTGATGCGGGACGGACGCCCCGACCATGCCGTCGCGACATCCAAGACGTTCCGGCAGCTGGCCAGGATCGCCGGAGCGGCGCCGTCCAGCGACGGCCCCTACGTCCGGCGGATCCTGCGGCATGCCGACGTCACCGCGCTGGCCGAACGGCTCTCCCGGACCACGGCCGCCCACCGGGGGCAGCTGCCCGGGGTATCCCGCGGGCGGGCGCCGCAGCTGGCGGCGGGCGCGATCGTGGCGGACGCAACGATGGACCTGTTCGGCCTGCCCGAGCTGGAGGTCTGCCCCTGGGCGCTGCGCGAGGGCGTCATCCTCCGCCGGCTCGACACCCTGCCCGAGTAACCCGCCCCGGCCGGCAGATCTTCACCGGCTGAGGCGGGCGGCAGGGCCGTGCCAACGGGCCCGGGTCAGTCCGGGATGATCCGGGTGCTGTCGGCGGGCTCGTCCGAGCCGCCCGGCCGCGGGCCGGCGGCGTGGCGTGCGCCCTCACCAGTCCCCACCGGCCGTCCGGCGGCCGCCGGGCCCTCGCCCTCGGCGCGCGGATTGCTCCGGGGCTTGGCGGCAGCGACCGGAGCCTGGCGGGCTGCGTCCCGCCCCTGGGCCTCGGCCGTTCCCTGGCCGTTGGCTGCTTCCCCGGCCGCCGCGGCGGCCTCAGCCAGCCTGCGCTCGGTGGCCGCCCTGGCCGCCGCGGCCGCCTGGGCTGCCGCGCTGACCTGCGATGGCTGGGTCCTGGGTGCCGGCTCCGGGCCACGGCCGTGTCCGGCCGCCGACTGGCCCGCCGTCCCGGCGCCTGGGGCGGCGGACGGCGAGGCACCCGGGGCCACTGCGGCGCCAGGGAGCGAGGCACCTGGGCCCGACGGGGCCGCTGCGGCGCCGGCGGGTCCGGCCCCTGTGGGAGCGAACCTGCCCTCCGCCTGGCCTGTGGTGCGGCCGCCGGCCGCTTTGCCCTCGCCGATGGCGCTGGCGACGGCCTTCTCGACCTCATCCTCCAGCGAGCCGCGGGATACCTCACCGGCAACCAGGGTCGTGACCACGTCGCGAATCTCGGTCAGGCGCCGGATGGCCTCGGTGTGCCGGGACATGAGCAGGTTGAGGCGGCGCTCGGCGCCGTCGTGAATGGCGGTCGCACGCGCGGTGGCCTCGTCGAGAACCTGCTTCGCCTGAGCCTTGGCGCTGGCCGGCGACCGAGTTCTCCGCCTGCTCCTGCGCGGCGCGCAGCATGCGCTCGGCCTGGTTCTGCGCCTCGGCCCGGAACTTGTCCGTCTCCTGCTTGGCCTCGGCCCGCAGCCGGTCGGTGTCCTGCTTGGCCTCGCTGCGGAGCTTGGCGATCTCCTCGCCGGCCAGCTTCCGCTGGGACTTGGCCTCGTCGTCGGCCAGCTTCAGGATCTGGCCCACCCGCTCGCTGATCTCCTCGTGCGGGGGCCGGCTGGCGGCCGCCTGCCGCGCCGAGGAAAGCTCCAGCCTGAGCCGCTCGTTATCGTCAAAGGCCTGCGACAGCCTCGCTTCGAGGTCGCGGGCCGTGCTGCGGGCTTTCGCCGCGAACTCGTCCACCTGCCGGCGGCTGTAGCCGCGCCTCTCAAGCTCGAAGTCCTCCTGGCCCAGTGCGGCAAGGTGGTCGGTGTGCTCGCTCATGATGTCACCCGTCATGGGGGCTCAGGCAGACCCAGCTGGCCGGCCGGCGTGAGAGCTGGCCGGCTTGGCGGGGCCGGATCTGCGGATGTGGTCTACTGTAGGCGGCCCGCTGGCTGCTGGGTCCTGCCGGGTTCGGGCCGGGCGCGGCGTTATGAAACGACGGGCACGACTCTTGTCCCGAAGCACCCTACCGCGCAACCGAAACGGCTGAGTATCCGGTTATGTCTGGATTGATCGAGCCGCCGGGCGGTAACCTGCGCCGGCAATGGGGAGGAGCGGCGGATGGGTTTCCTTGGGTCGCTGGACGAGTCCGTTCCCTCGGTTCATCCGGAGGCATGGATCGCCCCTGGCGCGCTCGTCGTGGGCCGGGTCACCGTGGGCCGCGCCGCGAGCGTGTGGTACGGAGCGGTGCTGCGCGCGGACGACGACGAGATCATGGTCGGCCCGGAGTGCAATATCCAGGATCTCTGCTGCCTGCACGTGGACGCCGGCGAGCCGGTTCTGCTCGCGGAACAGGTCAGTGTTGGCCACCACGCCACGGTGCACGGGGCCCGCGTGGACGCTGGCGCCCTGATCGGGATCGGCGCGGTCCTGCTGGGCCGCTCGCAGGTCGGAGCCGGCTCCCTGGTGGCGGCGGGCACTCTGGTCAGGCCCGGGACCCGGGTTCCCGCCGGCGTGCTCTTCGCCGGGGTCCCCGGCCGGGTCGTCAGGGAGCTTACTGACTCCGACCGTGAGCTGTTCGCGAACTCGGCCGCCAATTACGTGGCGCGGGCGAAGCGGCACCGCGGCGTGGCCTGGGCCGGGCCCGGCCTGCCCTCGGCGCCCGTCTGAACCAGCTGCCGGGCCCAGCCGTTTAGTCGGACATGCCCATTCTTGGCGCCGTCGAGGCGCCGGGGCGGCCCGGCTCGAACCGGCCAAACTGGCGCAATCAGGCAGCACCAGGGCGGCACCACTCGGGGGCCGGTCATGAGGGCACTTGGGCCGTTATGAGCAGGCTGCGCGGACATGGCTAGTCCTGGCGGGTGGGCGGCGGCGGCCGGCCGTGGCCACCGTGGCGCTGGGCGGCCGACGGCGAGTCCAGCGGCCCGGCCCGGGTTTCGGGCAGGTCGCAGCGGGCAGGGCCAGGCCCGAGGCGACCCGGGACTACTCAGCAGCAGGCCGGAATTTGTGGCCTGGATTTGGGTAGAACCTCATCCTAAGGGTGGTCAGGAAATCATCCTGATGGGTCATGCGGAGGAATGGCTTCGCGCCATAGCCTAGTAGTACGGTTCCTGGAAATCCGCTCAGCGATGGAGGTGGGCGCGCTGCGAGAGCATCTGGACCTGCGCGTCCATGACCGCGTGGCGCTCGACGAGATCGAGCTGTACGCCGAAGTACTCAGTGCAGTGGCTGCGAGTGACCGGCCACTCACCGCGGAGGAACTCGATCAGGTTCTCGGGCTGCGCCCCGTCGCCGGGGCGTCGGTCTGCTCAAACTGACCAGGCGGGTCGCGAGACTCGGCCAGAGCGCTCAGGCGGGCCTGGCCGCCTCCGGCGACGACGGGGTGCGCGCGAACATCACGTCGGTATCCCAGGCAGATTCCTGCGATCATGGCGCTAGCTGCGCTGATGCTGGTCAAGGCGTGTAATTAGAACAGGACTGCTAGGCGAAGATTGCCGGTTACGTCCTGTTCTACCGCCTCAGGTCAGGTAGTCACCCTGACTTTTGCCTGACCTGGCAGCACCGCGGAGGACCGCCCCCCATGTCGGACAGCGCAGCCGTAACTAGCCCCGATGAACTAGCCGACCAGGTGAGCAAGCTCACCACCTATGAGCGCCTGTGGGCGCTCCACTGGATGGCGTTCTCCGGCCCGGATCATCCGGACAGCCAGGCCCTACAGCGAGCCCTGGCCGCCGTCGAGCGTCACCAGGAGAGTGGCCGGTGACCGGGGACCGGCTGATCCGGCTGGCGACGGCCGGCGTGGTGCTGGCGGTGGCGGCGTTCGCCGCGGTGGTGTCCTACTCGCACATCTACGATCTCGGCCGCACTCACGGGCAATCGGGTACGGCTGCCCGTCTGCTGCCGCTCAGCGTGGACGGCCTGATCCTGGCCGCCAGCCTGGTCCTGCTCCACGAGGCGCGGAACCGGCGCCAGGGTCCGCCGCTCGCGTGGTGCCTGCTAACCCTGGGAGTCGGTGCCACCGTGGCCGCGAACGTGGCCTACGGCCTCGGTTACGGCGCCGTGGGCGCCCTCGTGTCGGCATGGCCGGCAGTCGGGTTCATCGGGTCGGTGGAGCTGCTGATGGGACTGGTCCGCCGGTCCCGTGCGACCGCCGAGCCAGACTCGAATCCGGTCACGGACATGGCCGCTACCGCGGCCATGATCCCGGTCAACACGATGGCCAGCAACCCGGACGATCCACCGGCCGAACCTCGGCCACTTAACCGGCCAGCTGCTAAGCCGGCTAAGGCCAGGCGCGCCGCGGCCATCGTCAGGGCCAACCCGTCCGTGTCCGGGGCGGAACTTGGTCGGCGCCTGGGCGTGTCCGAGCGGCAGGGTCGGCGCCTGCTGGCTCAGGTGGCCAGCAGCTAGGCGCACCAACGAGAGGAAGGCCCCGGCCATCCGGCCGGGGCCTTCTGCGTGCCCTGAGATGAATCTCGTACTGGTGTTCAGACTGAAATTCCCAATGTGGATAACTTCCGGCCATTGTGGACGATCTTCCAGGGCGGATTTTTTTCTGCGCACAGGCTGCGGACAAGAGCGGCGGGGGGCTGACCTGGTCAAACTGGCATCTTAGGGGGTTGTCCACATTTCCACACGCACGCCAATCCACAGGCTGCACACCGGTTGAGCGGCGTGTCTGCACAGGCTATCCACAGGGCTGTGCACAGCACGGCTGGACGCTGGCGGGCGCTGGGGCGAGACTGTCGGCTGAGTTTGAAAGACTACAGCGGTGTAACTAGCCCAGCTGTTGTAGTTAGCCGCAGGCCCTGGGCCTTCTCACGGGTCCCCAGGGCCTGCGTACCCCCAACGCAAGGGAGCCTGTCCATGCAATCAGCCGGTCAGCAGCCGTGCAACATCAGGGGACGGTGGAGCTGGTGCTCGCCTACGTCCTCCTAGTGCTGCGTGCGCTCGCCCGATGGGGCAGACGATACGGCGTGGCTCTGACATTCCGGCCGCAGACAGCCGAGCTGGACTGTGGAGTCGTGCCGTGACCGTGAGCCCCCTCGTTGCGATCGTTGCTATGGGTTGCCTGCTGATCTTCGGCCTTGTGGTCGTCCTCCGGGCGCGGCCTGAAGACCTCCCAAGGATCTTCCGGTCCTTCACGCGATGGTTCGGCAAGTAGTGCCGCGGAATCCGATCAATGCTGTCGGACTCTTCCGGTATGTTCTAGGTCATGCGATCGGCTCAGCAGGGCTTCCTTCTCTTCGGGTGCAAGCTGACTCGTCGGGATCTGGATGCCATTCTGCGGACGGCAGCAGCGGGCGCCTCGAACGATGCCCGTATCTCGGTCTCAACTACGCAAGGCATTTCCAAGGTGGAGGCTACGACCCTCGATGAGCTGTTTAACGAGATAGACAACCCTGCCCGTATCGCCAACTTGGACATAAACGTACACGATCAAGGTTCACAGCCCGGCACGTATGTAGGCGTGTCTCTTGACCCGCTCAAGGCCTGGGTTTACGCGAGCGGCCCAGATGAAACGTGGGTCCTAGGTCGGTCTGAGCAGCTTAAAGCCCTGCTGCAAGGAACTCGCCTGAAACTTACATTCAACGCCGAATACGGCTCTTCCACGGTTGCGGGATTCGTCGCCGGAGTCCTGGAATTGGCAATCCTCATTCCGGGACTCATTATCGGATTTACGTGGCCAGTGTGGGTGGCCCTTTTCGTGGCTGGTATCGGCCTGACGTTCTTCACGTGGCGGTGGCTCTATCGCAGAAACACAACAGAGATCGTTCTGTCTGGAACATTTCGCAAGACCTGGAGCCGGGGAGACAAGATCAACCTGGCCGTGCTCATCGTCTCTATTGCCGCCCTGTTCTTCGGCGTACTCCAGCCGTGGCTTAGCGCTCACCATTAGCCATGGTGCCGTGGCCGAACCTCATAACCGGGGCTGTAGGTGTGGCTGGCATTGGCGGCACCATCCTGGCCGCGTGGATGACGGGTAAGCGTCAGACAGCCAACCTCAAGCTGAGCATCAATGCCGAGAATCAGCGCGCTCGTGTTGCCGAGAAGCGCCGGATCTATGCCAGCTGTCAGGCATCGTTCAACAGACTGCTCGCCGCCGCTCGGCGCCCGCAGCACGATGATGCCGAGTTGGACAGTGCGGCTGCTGGCGCCTCTGCCGCGGTAAGCGAGTTGGTACTGATCGCGCCGGATGACATCGGGCAGCAGGCTGAAACGATCCGCCGCTACCTCGGGACCTATGTCGCCGGGACTGCCGGGGGAGCGGATACGGACGCTAAGCTACCTCGACTGAGCAAGCAGCTCATTGCTGCCATGCGCGCCGATCTAGGCGAGAAGCCCTAGCGTCAGGCACAGAACAAGAGGCCGCCCTTCGGGTGTGGCCCTTCTGTTTGTCCATGATCAAAGTTGCGTGAGAGCGATCCTAAGCCGTTCGGGGCAGCAGTGACCAGGGCTAAGGGCCTGCGGGCGCAAGGCTCGTGACCTGCGGTTTCGCGGACGATTTCATGATCCCGTTAATATGCTCCTGACCTGCATGTTCCTTGATCAAGTTCTGTGGGAGCGATTCTCCGGCGATTTCAGCGGGCCACGTAGAAGCCTTTGCCATGCAAGGCAACGATCAGCCCCTCGTCCGCCAGCGTGCGCAGTGCGCGACCGCTGGTCCGGTGGCTCACGCCGTACTCCTGGGCCAGGGTGAGGATGCTCGGGACGCGCCCCGTCAGCTCTCCCGACGTGATCCTCTTCCGGAGGATGGCCGATAGCTGCTCATGCAGCGGAACCGGCAAGTCGGGATCGATCATGCACCGCACTCTCCCCCCAAGGTGTGCGTACCTGCTTTCCGGGACGTTCCCGTTAGCTCACGTGAGCACACGTGAGTACCCTGTAAGCAGGGCCAGTGCCCCGGCACAGGATGCTCGTAACGGCTGCGGGCTCTGGGGCGCTTGTCCTCGGAGGAGTCCAGCATGGGGAAGATCGCCCACGTGGAAGTCGTCTACGAGATCGAGACGGACAACGGGATTGAGGCCAGGTCCATCACCCTGCCAGCGATGCGCAAGCACTGCCGCCCCGAGCGCGTAGAGGATCTACTGGAAGACCTGGAACTCATCTGCGAAGACGTGCAGGCCGCTCGCTATGCGGCCGAATCGGGCCGTCTTCGGGTGATCAAGTGAACGAGGAAGACGCGATCACCGCAGAGTCGATCGCTGAGGAGTTCCCAGGCTGGGAGGCGTGGCAGGGGATAGACCGGCTCTGGCATGCCCGAATCAGGGGTAGCGGATCTTCGATCCGCGACCAGCGAAGCGAAGCTTCGCCTGGCGCCACGCCTCCCGTGATGGTCCACGGTGAGGACTTGCTGGACCTGCGTGACCAGATCAAGCGCTGGCTGAGCCGGACTGAGGCTCACTGGCACTCAAAGTAGACCGAGGCTGAACGCGGGCCTTGGCCGCCGACACCGCGGCTAGCGCCGAGGTCGGCTCGCTGTCCGTACGCCCGGCAAGATGCCCGCGCCACGTCCCCAGCATCGCGGCGCGGGCTCCTGCCGTGCCGAGCAGTATACGAACGCATGTTCGACCTGTCGAGAGCACAGCGAGGGCCGCTCGAACCTTCTGATCCGTAGAGATCTGCGGTCACGTCTGCTATCGGCTCATACGCCGATGACCTGCTGGAATGTTGCTCACCGATGCGCAATAGGCAGCACTGTTGAGCGCTGCTGTAAGGCCAAAATCAGGCCAGTCAGGGCCAGACGAGCACGACCGGCTAGACGTCGGTCTACTGTCAAGCCGCGCTTGACACCCAGCCGAGTTCCATATCACTACTGCCCGTCCCCAGACGATCCGGACGACGGTAGTGGCAGCCGAGTCTGAGCGTCTTTCTCAATGCGCTCTCTACGCTGATCAACTCGTCCATAGACGAAGACACCGGCCAGGATCGCCGTCTGGGCGATGATCACCGCGAACCCAGCCAGAGCATGACCTGTAAAGATCGCTCCGGCACCTATGCCAACGACTATCACCGCGATGACGAAGCCCAGGCGCATGCCCCACCACGACCGATTGGCTGCTCCCTCGACCGTCACCTTCTCCAGGCTCTGCCTGTGTTCTTGTTGCCGCTCAGCCATGGAGAGAATGCGATCTGCCGAACCTGGGAGCACTTCCTCGTAGGCGCGTATCTGGTCGGCCGGAGGCAGAGGACCTGATGAGTAAGAGGCCGAGAAGGCGGCGAGAGTCATCGACACGAGCTGCGGCGGCACTCCTGGCTGGCTCAGGGCTTCCCGTAGAGGCGCAGGTAGGTTCTCAAGCGCGGCGTCTGCCGCGGGGGGGACACCTTGGGTCCCTGGATCAGACGCGCCACCGCTTGCCACAGCAGGAGCCTATCGGTGACACAGCAGCTCGGCGGCGCATACAAGTCACCTACGCGGATGCGGCGCGCTATCCACGTACATCCATAGTGCTCGGCGCAGGTAGTCTCCGACCGCAAGCCAGTCCTGTGCCGTCGCGCGTGCGTCGGCGGCCTCTGCCGTAGCTGTCCTGTTGTACTCGGTCAACGTGTCACCGAAGTCCACCAGCCGACCCACGCCCTCCTGCCAGGACGGCAGCGCAAAGAGGAACGTGGATCGGACATTTTCGCCCAATGGTCTCGACCCCCTCAGTCGCGGAATCTGAGTGTATATCCGTGCAATGCAGTCGCCTAGACCCATCTCACGACAACTACGTAAACGCTGCTGGCGGTCTGTTCGAAGCCCCTACCCTGACGTGATGCGCACCACACTTACGCAGCGTATACAGGTCGCGCCGTAGAGACACAAGGATCTTGGCTAGATGGGCCAACCCGGTGTGGGCCAGGCGTGTGACTCACTCCAGGGCGGCCGAGTCGAATCCGGTCCGTCCTCCCGACTGGCGCCGGATCTTGCCGTGGAAGATCAGTGTCAAGGGCGGCGCTTGCGCCATCGCGTAGCGACGTGTCGTAGGGGGCAGCACGCTCTGATTCTGGGCATGCAGAAAGAGCCCAGGGCCGTCGCCCTGGGCTCCTCTGTTTCCGCCCAGACGCCGAATCACTGCGGCGCCCAGACGGGGCTTGTGCGGCTAGGGCCGCCGGTACTGACTGTTGTCCGGGGTGTGGACCTGTCCTGGGACAAACCCCTTGGGCAGCCCCTGCGGCACCGCAGGGGCAGTCTGCGGCCCCTCATGCCTCGACGGAAGCGTCTGCCGGCTCACGATGACCTGCTGGGGCAGCATGGCCCCGCGCTGACTGATGACGTCGTGCAGGCTCGCGACCGGCTCGTCCGCCATCGCCTCACGCTGGGCGATCGATGGAACCATCTCCCTGATCAGCTCCTCGCCGGCTAGGGCGCTGAGGCGGGCGATCTCCTGCTGGAGCCGCTCGGCCTCGCCCTTCAGGAACTCCAGCCGCTCGGCCAGGTAGGCGCTGGGGACGCCGCCAGCGCCCAGGGAGCCCCGGCCGATCTCGCGCTCCAGCGAGTCCAGCTGCCTCGTGACACGGCGGATGATGTCGCCGCGCCTGGCGTCGGCGACGGACAGGTTGGCTGAGTTGACGATGTTCCCCATTTACTTGCTCCCCTGCTTGATGTCCTTGATGATGCGCTCGGCCTCGGCCTTGCCTGCGCCATTCGGGCCGCCGACGCAAGCGCCGCCGAAGTGGTCGGCCTTATAGGCTTCCTTAGTCACGACCGCGTCGCAGTAGACACAAGTGCCGCCGTTCTGGGCCCTGATCTCCCGCGCCTTCTCGCGGTGGTACTGGGCGACCTCGCGGTCCTGGGTGCTCTTGGCCAGCCGCTCGTGCCGGGCGTGTTCCGCCCGCTTGGCGGGCGGGACATAGCCGCTCTTGGCGACCTCCTCGGCAAGCTCGGCCAGCTCCCTGGCCAGAGCGCCAAGGATGCCCTTACCGGCGACATGCTCCAGTCCCTTGAAGACGGAGCCCTCATTGGCGCTGGCTTCGGCCAGGTAGCCGATTGCCGGGCTCTCGAAGTTGATCGTTGTCATTGCTTACTCTCTGCCGCTGAACGGCGATCGTGGCGACGCTTAGCGACGCGGATATGTCCATCTGTCTTGCCTATCGCGTCGGCCACCTGCCGGCGCGTCTTCCCGGTGGCCAGCTCGGCGGCTATTCGCTCATCAGCGTGCTGCTGGTAGAAGCGAGCCGCCTTCCGGGCGCTGGCTGCCTTGCGCTCCAGCTCGGTGATGCTGTCGGTGAGCGGGTGCTTTCGCGGCCTGCCTGGCGGCCGTCCGGTGGGCTTGTACGGCAACGTCAGCGCCCCGCGTAGCTGGCCTGGTGCACGAGCCACGCAAGGGTGAGCCGGCGCTTTTGCTGCGGGGTCATGGTCAGCCACGCCTCGACATCTGCCGGGCTCGCGCTGGTCACGCCCATGTCCCCCAGCTCCCTCGCAGCGGCGATCCGGGCCAGCTGGCCGCTGAGGACGCGAGCCATGATGTCCGCCTCGCTCTCGCCGGCCTGCGGCAGCGGGTAGCTCATGGCCGCACCCCGGCGCGGTTGATCGAAGCCAAGGCCGCTTCGGCCAGCTCGGGATCGGCCACGGGCTTGCCCAGCAGCATCGCGTCCACCGCGCCGGTAAGGCCAGGGGGGTACTCATGCGAGTCCCGGTGATCGTAGACCATGTCCCGGTATTCGTGGTGGAGGTGACTCGGGGCGCTTTGCAGCAGCTCGTTACGGCGCTTGTGATCCACGACGTATTCGGCCGCTGGCTCCGAAGCGAGGATCTTCCTGGCGTGCTCATGCAGGGCCAGGGCCGATTCGGGCACTGACAGCGTGTTAGCCCGGTCGGTAAGGTGCTTAGCGTGCTTAACGCGGTAACGCAGCTCGGCGCGACTGAGTCGCGCCAGCGTCTTCGCGGGGATATGCCGCTGAGCGAGGCCCCGGTGTTCGATGTCTACATCTTCAAGCTTCGCCATTGTCGGCCTTCTCCTTGATCTCGATACAGTCGTTGCACATCAGCGGCCGACCCTCGGCCGCCGCTCTTGAGCAGAAGCTGCACAGGCCCAGCTCGCGGCACCTGCTGGCGACGGACTCCTGGCTTCTGACCAGCCGTTCGAGCCCCCCGCCGCCGTTGTACTTGGTGGCCCTGGGGGCATCACCGTGCGGTCGCTTCCCGCCCATCTACCGGCCCGCCCTGACCGCCGCGATGGCGCGGCTGCACAGCGGGCAGGAAGACAGCGGCTTACAGGGGCCGGTGCCGCTGTCGCGGCGCAGCTGGTGGATCATCGCCCAGAAGGGCTCCGAGCTGGTCATCAGGCCGCCTCGGAAACAGGCCCAGGGGACGGGTCCACCCTGGGACACCCAAGGATGCCCTGGCGGCCATCCTCGGTGCCGCTACATGTACGTGACGGTCTGCTCCAGACGCCGTGCTCGTTCAGCATCAGGCCCTTGGCGGCAGGGTCCTGGCACGGGCCCAGGAACCAGGCGCCCGGCTGGCCGGTCACCTTGCCGTTCACGCGGTGCTGGACGAACGTCGTCTCGCCGCTGAACAGCTCATGGCATAGCGGGCACTCGCACATCCGGGTGCCCCTCGGGCCGTCGTGCAGGGTGCCGCTGAACTTCGCGGTGAACCTGGTCAAGCTTCCCCCCGTGAATCTTGCTTACGATCGCTCATGACGAAGGCCCAGGCGTCGGCCTGGGCCTTGATGGTTCCGATCTACCGGCACCTGATGCTCTGCGGGTCGCGCACTGCGTCTCGATAGGACGCCTCTGGCGCGTTGCCCGCCTCTTGGCTTCACTCTGGTGGCGGATCTTCGATCCGCGACTAGCGACGCAGAGCGTCGCGTAGCCGGGAGTACGACGCGGGGCCTGGATCACTCCGCGTGGCTTGGTGCTAGCGCTTGCGGGGCACCTTGATCGTGCTTGTCTGCGCCAGCTGCTCGGCTGTCGCACTGCGGACACTCTCGCGCTGCTGCGGCTGCGCGTGCCGCTCGCCGCCTTCAGCGGGCAGCGGCGCATCTGCTGCCCAGCCGTCCGGGCGGGCGCCGCCTGGCTGCGGCGCTGCGGCCTCGTTGACGACCTCGACGCGAGTCGGCTGCGGCTCCGCGCTATCGGCAGTCAGCTGCTTCCGGCTCGGCGCGTTGGCGCCCTGGAGCACCGCGACGGTGAGTCCCTTGTTATCACTCATGATCTTCTTCCCTCCTCTCGTTCAAGCTCGTGGTGATGGAGCGCGGCCCCGATGGCCGCGCGGTGGTGATCAGGTGAAGCAGGCCCGCCGCAGGTTCTCCTCGTACACCTGGATCGAGCGCAGGGCGGCGTCGTCCAGAACCTCTGGGGGGCTGGCGCCCTGGGGGGATGCGTCCGTACCGGCCTGGTCCTGCTCGGCCGCCGCAGGGTCTACGGAGACGGCCTTTGCGGCCGGTTCTGCGCCCTCGGCTGACGGAGCTGAATATCCGCCGCAGCCGCAAGGGCAGGGCACTACAGCCTCAGCCATCTCCGAACTCCTCGGTTTCAAGATCGCTTATCTAGCCGATCGAATGAAAATTTCGTGCAAGGCCACCGCAGGCGGCTCGCGCCGCCGGCCGGCAAACCGCGCCAACTGCTGGCTGTTAGGCACGCGGCCTGGTAGGGATTGGCTACCAGGCGGCGGGTGAATGTCGGAACCACCACCACCCCGACCTGGGCGACCGTGGCGGATGGCCGGCCATGCCGACCTTCCCGACCTGGGCGGGTCCTGGGCGGGTCCCCCGACCTCGGCGGGTCCTCGGCGACCTGCCCGACCTCGGCGGGTCCTGCCCGACCTCGGCGACCTGGGCGACCTGGGCGACCTCGGCAGGTCCTGGCGGGTCCTGGGCGACCTCGGCGGGTCCTGGGCACTGTCCGAAAACGAAGGTTTAGCGAGTCACCTTGCCAGGACCCCGTTAGTCCAGGTCAGGAGTGTCCGAAACCCAACCTGTGCGACATGTTGCAGAAACGGATAGGTTACTGATACAGTCGGTCTTGTTCGGCAGCAAAGCAAGGTCCCCGCGCTGGCGCCAACCAGCCGGGGACGTGGCACCCAGGAAGATCGGACCTTCCCAAGATGCAGTCCAAGCGTACCAAGATCGTCATTAAGGCAGATGCACGTACTCGTGAGCGCTACATCCGCAACATCGTCGCGACCTATGGTCGGGCCACTGCTGACCAGCTGGTGCGCGGCGGCAGCTGGTACTCAACGGCACACTCGCTCGCGGCGTTCATCTCTGGCGGTGACGTTCGGACGGGGGCCGGCGTCATCGCTGTCCTGTCGGCCAACAAGGGCTGGTCACTCAACATGAAGCTGGCCACCGATGCTTGCGCAGGCAAGATCCACGGCCACACCGAAGTGATGTTGGACAAGGTCCGCAAGATCCTCGGCGGAGTCGACCCGGCGGACGTGCTCAACGGTCCCAAGACCAGCAACTTCTTCCGCAACATCGTTGACCAGGCCGACGCCCACTCGGTCACGATTGACCGCCATGCTCACGACATCGCGGTTGGCGTCCGCTACGGCGACCGGGACCGCGGCCTGGGCGCAGCAGGGCGGTACAACCTGCTGGCCGACTGCTACCGGGAGGCAGCCAGGCGGCTCGGTGTCCTGCCCAGCGTCGTCCAGGCGACCACCTGGGTCACCTGGATCGACGCGGCCTGACCGCTTCGGTGGGGGCCGCTGGGGCGGCCCCACGCCGTGGATGCCAGGACGAACCAGGACCGACACGAGAGGACAAGGCAATGAAGATCGGTTACGCGAGGGTCAGCACTTCCGACCAGGAGCTTGCATCGCAGATCGATGCACTCAAGGCCGCTGGCGTTGACGAGCAGAACATCTACACCGACAAGAGGTCGGGCAAGAACACGAAGCGGCCGGGACTGGCAACGTGCCTGAAGGTGCTGCGCGAGGGTGACGAGCTAGTGTTCACGCGGCTATCGCGGCTATGCCGGTCACTGCGTGACCTGCTGACCATCACCGAGGACTTGCAGTCTCGGGGGATTACCATGCGCGCCATCAAGCAGGACTTCGACGTGACCAGCGCCAATGGCAAGCTCGTCATGCAGATCCTTGGCGCCGTAGACGAGTTCCAGCGCAACATCATCGCTGATAACACCCGCGAGGGACTGGAGTCGGCCCGTGCTCGCGGCAAGGTGGGCGGCCGGCCGGCCGGTCTCGATTACAAGCGCGTGAAGCTGGCCCGGCAGATGAAGGATGAGGGCGTGCCGATCGTGCATATCGCCAGGACGCTCAAGGTGTCCAGGGCGACCGTGTACCGGCACCTTGAGGCTAGCGAGGCTGGCGACGCTTAATCCCCTACCGAAACCCCTACAGCGACGGCCGGGCCTTGGTGCCCGGCCTTCTGCCTGCCTGCCCGACTCAGCCCGGCCTGTAGACCCCGACCGACAGTGCAGGTTAGGGGCGTTTTCAGAATGTCACTCGGTGCCAAAAATCGCTTGCCCGCACCTCGGTTTCCCGCCTGCCCGCCGGCCCCGCACGAATCAAATCTCTCGCACGGTGACGACTGGGTCAGTGCCGCCTGACCACCTAGCCTCGAACGTCACGTCACAGGCGGCACAGTCAAACGTGCCGGCGCGGTAGCCATTGACGACCGCGCCTGTGCGCTGCGGGCTAACAAGGGCTCCGCAGCCAGGGCACTTCACGTCAAGAGCCTTGACCGGCTGCCTGGCCTGCTCAGCAGCCTGAACATGCTGACCGTGAGCGAGCCTCACTTTCGCCATGTCGCGTTCAGTACCATCGAGCGCGTTCCTGGCCGACGTGAGCTGGTCTGCCAGCTCGGTAACCTTCCGCCTGCTGTCATCGCCGTTTTCGGCCATCGCCAGCCTGAGCTGGTGCTGGAGCTGCGAGATACGCCGGTCAAGGTTGTCCCGCTTGTTCTCAAGCTCGCGGTACTGGCGTTCAAGCTGACCGATGGCTGCCGTAATGTGCGGCGGTACCGGAGTAGTCACCACGCTCAGCTCCTGTCGTCTTAGCCAGCATCTGCAACATAGTCCCAGACGACCTGACCGAGCCGGCCGCGACTGCACAGCGGCTCGCTGAGGGCGCGCCGCTCACAGGCGGCGCGGTTCCAGCCACGAGGCTGGCACGGTCCACGCGGGTGCCCAGGAGGTCCACGAGGTCCCACGGTGCCAACGGTGCCCACGGTGCTGAGAGTCGCCGGGAATGCTGACCCTAGCCCTACCCCTAGCCCGCCGTCCCACGGGCTCCTACGGTCTACAGCGCAGTCCTCCAGGGCCATGCCTGGAGAACTTCAGGGAGACCGGCCGGACGACTGCAACCCCGTCCGGGACCAGCCTCACCTTGTGGCAGCGACAGGCGCGGGTGACGAGGCCGGCCTTGGTCGCTGCATCTTCAGCCCCGGATCACCGGACGGGAAGAGGAGCCGGCCGGGATCTCAGGGCTGAAGCCTAGATGTTCTATGTGAACACGGTGTTCCTCTGGTCCCCGCCTGGCGGCGGGGCACCGGGGCCGAGAGTGAGGGTGGTGGTGCTCACCCTGTTAACCAAGATCACCGCGTTGGACTTGTAGCGCCGACTGCGTCGGCGCGCATCGGGGGAAGGACGTGAGCCTTCCTGATTACTGGCGAGTAACTTAGCTCGGTCAGGCCAGGACCGAGACGACGACCGCCCTGGCGGGCGGCGTCGAGCTGGCGTACGCACCTACCTGTAGCTGCGGTTGCTACTGCTGCTCACCCGACCGCCGCCGCCGAGGCGGCGTCGAGCAGGTCGGCATGCTGACCTCGTCAGCACTTGGGACTCGGCCTGGTGGCCTCGTCCCCTCATCTTTCAGCCCGGTGCCGGGACCGAGCCCCAGCGAGGTCCCCGCCTGTCAGCATGTTCTCAGTGGGGATGGGGGTGAGCTTGCGAACCCCACATAAGGGGGTTCAGTATTTCAGGTTTCAGCGGCCAGCTTGCGGTACACCCTGGCGATGTTGACACGGTGCGTGCCAGCGGCCCCGCCGAACTTGGCGGAGAGCACCTCACCAGCCTTGACGTCGCTCAAGCCCTCGCAGTTGTCCCGCCAGTAGGCGGCGATCTCGGCGTTGCGGTCCAGCTTGGCTCTGTCCCTCGTGCGTGCTCGCTGCTCCCGGCGCTCGGCCAGCTCGTCCGCCGTGGACGCCGAGACCACCTCGAACCGGGGAGTGTCGGTTGGCTCCGTCAGCCTCAGCTCCCACGGCCTGCCGCCGTTGCCGTCGAGGCTGACGACCAGGCTGCCTCGCGTGCGTCTCGCGTAGACGAACCATCGCGGAACGGTGCGGATGATCGTTGACCCCAGCGGCACGTCGGAGGCGTAGCCGTTCTCGTTCTTCTTGTCGGACGTGTGGGCCAGCGTGCAGATCGCCATGCCGCGCCGGGAGAGGATCTGTAGCTGCTCATAGACCAGCTTGACCGCGTTGTCGTCGTTGAGCGATCCGGGGACGAACTGGGTCAGGTTGTCCAAGAACATGAGCCGGCAGCCTTCGGTTGCGCCGGCTATCTCGAACCAGCTCTCACGTGCCATCGGCCGCTCTGGCATGATCAGCCGGATGTCGCCGGCCCCGAGGTCGGGGCGCACCTTATCGAGACGCTCCAGCGTCTCGTACTTGCCGTCGGGGTCACCACTGACGATGGCTACTCGCCCACCGCTCGCTATCTCCTGGCCAAGCCACCTCGTCTGGCCACTGGCTACCGCGACGGCCAGGCTGAGCGCCAGCATTGATTTCCCCGCGCACGTCTGGCCGTACAAGATCGTCTGAGAGCGGTGCAGCACGCCCTCTACGAGAAAAGGGGGCGGCCCCTCAGGCATTGGCGTGTCCGACCTGAAGTCGAAGGTCTCGATCCGGTTGTAGCTCATGCTGTCTCCGTCTCCCCGTCCCCGGTGCTGCCGCTGTGCGCCCGCCGATAGGCGGGCGCACCCTCTCTCAATCGTCCAGGCAGGGTGCGGTGTATCCAAGCGCTTCGGCGTTATTGACGGGCCAGACCAGGCAGGGCCAAAGTCAGCGACCCTGGCACTGACGGAGGTAACGCCAGGGGTGACAATGGCCCTGCCTGGCAGGGTGACTTAACCCCGGAAAGGAGGCAGGGCGAACGGCACGTTCCAGCCGTTCTGATCACCCTTCAGGACAGCGGCGCCAGCAATGTGCATGAACCGCTGCCCTGGGGCTTATGGGGCTTAGGCCGCCTTAGCGGGCCTAGCTGATTTGCGGTACTGGAGCAGGTGCAGCAATGCGTCACGCCACAGCCCGCGGCTGAGGCTGTAAACGCTCTCGCCATCAGCGAGAGCGTCGTGTATGCGTTCCGACTGCTCATCGAGATAAGCCATGCCTGCCGCTGTCAGCTCGGCGTAGAGGTCGTGGCCTGGCGGAGGATTCCTGCTCGCCTTCTTCGCCGCGCCCCTGATGGCGTCCTGGAGTACGTTGCGCTCGCGCTGGTTCATCGCTGTGACCCCCGTGGTTGTGCTTGCACCTACTAGTACTTCCAACGGCTAACTAAGCGCTGGTAGGCGCGTTGAGCCGTTCGCGGATGATCTCGACGGCCATGAGGTCGCCGACCGCCTGAGCGAACGCGAGCTGCTGCTCGAACCAGGCGATCTCCTCGGCCAGAGCAGCCGCCTCGGCGGCGAGTGCGGCCGGGTCGTCCAGCCGGGCCAGCCGCTCGCGGACGACCCGCTCGCCGAGGCCATCGCCCACCTGCCGCATGAACTCCAGGGCCTCCAGCAGCTCCTCGCGGGTGGCGTCCGGGTCTTCCTCGACGCTCATGGCGTACTGGTGATCGTCGTATCGCGGGTCGGCCATCAGGGCCTGGCCGAGAGTCACGGCCTCGGCCAGAATTGCCCGCCACTCCTTCATGGAGTACCGGCCGCTCCCGTGCTGGTAGGTGTCCATTTCGCCGGTGTCCGCGTACTCGACCGCCAGGACCCGAATTACCTCGGCGCGCTCTGCGGCTTCCCTCCTGCGAATGAGCCTGCCGGTCTTCATGTGCTCCCTGTCACGGACGCGCTTCTGCGCGGCCGAGCATATCGCGCAGAGTTTGCGCCTGCCGTTGCTCAGGTCGATTGTCCAGGTGTTGCGGCAGCCCCTGACGGGGCATTTCCTGACGTCGCCGACGGCCATTTCAGGCCGCCGCCTCGCTGATGTCGGCCTCGGCAAGCTGGTGCATTCTTTCGGTGATGTCGCGCCAGTGCGACGGCCTGGAGTCTGGCGCCGACTTGAAGCCGATCTGGCGCCAGCACCTGGAGTACTGGATGTGGGTGCCCTCGTCGTTGATCATGTCCAGCCAGCGACCCTCCTCCCACTCCGGGTACAGCGCGAAGACGACCGGCGCCAGGTGGATGCACTCGTTGTTGACCTGCTCGATCGTGGCGTCCAGCAGGTTGCCCTGGCAGGCCACCGCCAGGTGGCCCTTCCACATGCCCGGCTCGGACGCCGCTCGCCTGGGCCATCCGGGCGGCTCGTACCCGAGGAGACGGCCGGGGCACTGCTGACACTTGGGCCACGCCTTGGCCGAGACGCGCACCGGCTCGGCTTCTATGCCAGCATCGCGGAGATAGGCGACGAGGGCGTGCGACGTCAGGATGCAGGAGTCGATCTCGCCGAACAGGTCCCAGGTCGCCCTGGCCGCCAGGTCGCACGCAGCGGCCAGCTCGGCCGGGACCGCCGAGCGGGCCTCGGCGATGTGCAGCGGGTTCTTGAACGTGCCTTTGGCCGCGCTCATGCCGCACCGCCTAGTACGGTGCGGGCGAGGTAGCTTTCAAGGTCTCTTTCACGGAAACGCAGCTCCCGGCCGACCTTGTAAGCGCGGATTCCCCATCTGCGCCAGTTGTCCCTCAGTCTCCGCTCCGGGACGTCCAGGTATTCGGCCGCCTTGGCCACGTCGAGTAGGCGATTGCTTCCGCCAGCGGGCATGGATGGGCCACCCTTCGATCGGATGGCACTTGCTCTCCAGGTGGCCCGTCAATGCACCCGTCCCGCTCAGGGCCACAACACCCGCAATAAGGACATCGCTTGGATTGGGGGATGCCCCGTGCCTATTGCTTGCTTGACGGGTTACACCCTATCGGATCGTGGTGACACCGTAAGCACCTCGATACGCCGCCCCTACCGGGCGGCGTCCCATTCAGCATCCAGCACGTTCCTGGCCAACTCGAAGCTGGACGGGATGAAGTGTGAGTAGATCCGGTAAGTCATATCCACTGAGCGGTGACCCAGGTACCGGGACACGTCGGTCACGGGCACGCCGTTGGCCAGCGCGACGGAGGCGAAGACGTGCCTCAGGTCATGCGGAGTGAAGGACGGCGGCAGCCCTGCCGTCTTCGCCTGCCTCATGAAGGTCTGCCTGAACGACTCCATAGACCAGCGGGCGAACAGATGCCCGTCGTCCGTCGTCCCGTGCTTCTCGATGTGGGCATCGATGTGGCAGGCCACCCACTGCGGCAGGGGCACATCCCGGAACTGGCCCGGCTTCCGGTGCTTAAGCGGTCCCAGCCGAAGCGGCTTGTCGAGTACCTGCTCGCTGATGCGCAGCGAGCCGCCGAGTACCGACATCTTGCTGACGGCGAACGCCTCTCCGATCCGAAGGCCGCAGCCGCGCATGAGAGGGACCAGGAGCCTCCAGTCACCAGGGAGGGCGGCCGCCACCTTCTCAAGCTCGCCGCGGGTGGGCACGTAGAATTCTGCGGCCTCCTGGACCGCGGGCAGCCTGATGCCCTTGGCGGGGTTCTCCGTGATCCGCTTCGACGTCACGGCCTCGCCCAGGACGGCCGTGATAACGAGCCTGGCGGTATCGATGACCGAGCTGCCGGCCGGCTTGGCTGGCATGGTCTCCAGCAGGAGCGTACGGACCTGCTCGCGGGTGATCTTCCGCAGCGGCGTGTCGCCGATGGCCGGGTTGATGTGGTTGTCCAGGGAGCCCTGGTAAGCCTTGAGCGAGTTGGCCGCGCCCGTGTGCTGGCTGATCCAGGTCTTCGCGTAGTCGCGGAACGCGATGTCCCCTAGCTTCGGGTCAACGAAGATCTGGGCGCGCTTGTCGTGTTCAACCTTGGCCGCGTAGTCGTCGGCCTCGCGCTTGGTGACGAACGAGCGTTCACGCTGGCTGCCGTCGTGCCAGTACCTGACGGTGTAGGGCTTGCGGGCGTTCTTGCCCTTGACGATCGTCGCCATGATTCAGCCTCCGACCCTGACTTTTCCCTGACCTCCATGCTATCATTCAGGTGTCTTGGCTGGTAGCAGCGCTGTTGGAATACATCACGTCGGTATCCCAGTGCGTGAAGCCCAGCGACTCGTACAGGCCGATCGCCGGCGTGTTGGACTCGTCGACGTAGAGCATCACCTGGAAAAGGCCCCGGGAACGCAGATAGCGCAGCCCGACCAGGGTGAGCGCGCGGCCCAGGCCGGTGCCGCGCGCCTCGGGGCCGACGCCGACGACGTAGACCTCGCCGATGGGCTCGTGGGCGTGCGGCGCCCCCTCGTGGTTGCGGTCGGGAGCCGCCTCTCCCGGACCGTGGATCTTCGTCCAGTGAAACCCGACCAGCTTTCCGTCGCGCTCGGCCAGGAAGAACCCATTCGGATCGAACCATGGTTCCCGCTCGCGGAGGTCAAGGTCCTCGCGGGTCCACGCTCCCTGCTCCGGATGGCGGGCGAAGGCACGCGAGTTGAGGCGCGTCCACTCGTCCTCGTCCTGGCCGACCACGAAGGTCCGGATGGTGATGCCCTCGGCGAGCTGCGGCCTTCCGAGCCGGGCCTGCAGCGAGCGCCGCATCTGCCATAGGGCACGCACCCGCTCGAACCCGGCCGAGGCCGCAAGCCGGGCCGCGGCGGGCAGGTCGCCGTGCGCCCACAGCCGCAGCGGCCGGTCGCCGGCCTCGGTGACGAGCGCGCGCACCAGCCGCAGGCCCAGTCCCTGCCTGCGGTGCGCCGGGTGAATGACGAGCTCGCCGCTCGGGCCCTCGACCGGGTCCGTCGGGTCCAGGTGTGCGTACCCCGACAGCTCGCCGTGACTGACGAGCAGCAGGTTGCGGGCGCGGGCGTCACCGCCGTATCTCAGGTGCAGCATGACGTGCTCGGAGAGCGGGCCGACGCCGTCCTCCTCGGTGGCGGCGCTGACCAGCTCGAGGACGGCGCGCGCCGTCGCCTCGCTGATGCGCCCGTGGACCGTGATCTCCGGCGCATCGGCGGCGCGCGCCGGGCCTTCCGCGGTCTGCGGCCCGGGGCTCTCAGAGCTCGGCATGCGCCGGAAGCGCCTCCCTGTTGCGCGGGCCGTCGATCCCGTGCTCGCCGCTGGTCCCCAGCTGACCGCCGGTCCTCAGCTGGCCGCCGGGCACCCCCGGTCCCCGATCCGGTACCGCCCCGGCGCGGGCCTCCAGGTCGGCCCCGTCCCGGCTCGCCTCGTCGCCCTTCGCGGGGACGAAGCGGTATCCGACGTTGCGGACGGTGCCGATCAGCGCCTCGTGCTCGGCGCCGAGCTTGGCCCGGAGCCTGCGCACGTGCACGTCGACGGTGCGGGTGCCGCCGAAGTAGTCATAGCCCCACACCTCCTGGAGCAGCTGCGCCCGGGTAAACACCCGGCCCGGATGCTGGGCCAGGAACTTCAGCAGCTCGAATTCCTTGAAGGTCAGGTCGAGCGACCGTCCGCGCAGCCGCGCGGAGTAGGTCGCCTCATCGATGACCAGATCACCGGACCGGATCTCGCCGGAAGCGGCGGGCGCCATGCGCCCGATGGCCAGGCGCAGCCTCGCGTCGACCTCGCCGGGCCCCGCCGTATGCAGGATGACGTCGTCCGCGCCCCAGTCGGCAGTGACCGCGGCCCAGCCGCCCTCCGTGACGACGGCCAGTATCGGCACGTTCATCTCTGCGCTGCGCAGCAGCCGGAGAAGCCGCCTGACCTGCACCAGGTCGCGCCGGGCATCGATCAGGAGCGCGTCAGCGCCTGGCCCGTCGGCGGCTGCGGTGGCCGACGCTGGCGCGGAGCGGACGGAGTGCGACAGCAGGCTCAGCGAGGGCAGGACGTCAGCAGCAGGCTCGGGTGCGTCAGTGAGCAGCAATACGATGCTCAACAGCCGCCACCTCCGTCCCGCGGATTCGTCCCCGGGAGGCTGCCCTGACTCCCGCGATGGCCCGGGGGCCTGCGCCGCCGGGCCTCGTTATGGACCAGGATAGCTGACATGACCATCGTGACCCTCCGCTACTGGGCGGCGGCAAAGGAAGCAGCGGGAATCGCCGAGGAGACGGTCACCGCGGGAACTCTCGCCGAGGCGCTGGCTGCGGCCGGTGGCCAGGCCGGTCACGGCGGGCACGCCGGGCAGGATTCACGACTTCGCGCCGTTCTCGCCCGCTCGTCGTTCCTGATCGACGGGATGCCCGTGGGCACCCGCGCGCCGGAGTCGGTGATGCTCACCGATGCGGCCGTGATCGAGGTACTGCCCCCGTTCGCCGGCGGCTAGAGCTGTCGGTCATGTAGCCGGCGGCCCCACCAAGGAAGCCCATGAATGCGGACCTAATGCACTCGGGCGGGTTGTTGCGGGTTCACGGGCACGGCAGGTCTGGGTGGGGTGAAATCACCGGCGCAAGCCCGTGCCCCGGAGGCGGCTGCGTGCATCAGAGGCCGACAAATAGTGTAAACGCCGCCCTCCTACCGCGCGCCAGGCCCCGCCGGCGGTCTTGCCCCCCGTTTGTGTGCGAAAAATGCTGTTCGCACGACACTTTGCGCACACGGTCCAGCCGGACACCCGCGCAGAACGGATATGCGAGCTACCAAGGCCTGCGGCGGCGCATTGCTCGTCGTGACGAATATGATGAAATGGGACGAAGCGCCACCATAACGCTACGGATGCCCGGCCAGCCACCTGGCCGATGACCTTGTTATCTGACCGGCGCTAGCGCCGGAGCCGCCGCGGTCAGGTGCTCGGCTCGCGGATCGGGGTGCCGGCCAGCAGCTCGCGATAAGCGCGGGCGTACACCGCGGCCGCGGCGCTCGGGGTGAACTGGCGCGCATACGCCCGGCCTGGGCCAGGGTCAGGGCGCTCGCCGGCCAGGACCCGCGACAGCGCCTCGGCCAGGGAGTGCGGGTCGCCGGGCGGGACGAGGATGCCGCGGCCGCTGGCCAGGGTGAGGGCCAGGCCGTCGATGGCCGTGCCGACGACGGGTACGCCGAGGCCCAGCGCGAGAACCGCGGATTGCGACCACGACTCCTCGCGCGAGGGCACCGCGTGAACGGCTGCGCCGGCGATGAACCCTCCCGGTTCGTGGGACCAGCCCGGGAGGCGCACCACGGCCTCAAGCCCGCGCGCCCGGACCAGCCGGACCAAATCCCCGCGCAGCGGGCCGTCGCCGAGCAGGTAGGCGGGAGGCGGACTGTCCAGGAGGGCGAGAGCCTCGACCAGGGCGTCGGGCGCCTTGTCGGACCTGAACCGGCCGGCGAAGGTCACCCGCGGCGACGGCAGCCCCGGCAGCGGCTCGGCGTCCAGGCCCTCCACCGACGAGCGCCCGTCGCGGAGACGGCCGTCGTCCATGCCGATCCGCGCGGCCCACGCCCGGGCGGCCGGCCCGTGCGAGAAGAACAGGTCGACTCGCCGCCCGGCGCTGCGGGCCTGCGGCGTGTGGTCCTCACCGGGCCAGGTGATCTGGTTGTGCTCGCTGGCCACCAGCGGCACGTGAGCCGGCACGACCTGTGCCGCCGCCCACCAGGCGCCGAACATGTGGGCGTGCACCACGTCGGCCTCGGATAGCCGGGGAGCAAGCCAGTCGGCGAACTCGGGCCGGGGCGTCCACTGCAGGCTGCACGCGGGCACGACCTCGCTCACGCGATAGGCGCGGGCGGGCACGCCGTAACGGGCGGCAATCTCGAGGCCGGCCGGGTTGGCGTCCCCCGCGAGCAGGGTGGTCGCGATGCCCTGGCGGCGCAGCGCGACCGTCAGCCGCAGCACCGACAGCTGTGCCCCGCCGGGCTCCAGAGTGCCTAGCACGCGGACAACGTTCATCCGACCTCCCGCCCGCGGCGTCGTGATCGCCTGCCGTGCGGCCCAGCTGCGATTCGCGCCAGGTCCGCGGGAAATCAACGAGTACCACAGTGAACCGAACCGGCCGCCGGATACGTTCAACAAGTTGTGGCAGGCGCAGACAGCCCGGGTGGCCAGAGAACGCGCGGCCCGGCTTCCGACGAGATGCTGGTGCGCACGCTCTATGCCGAGCATGCCGGACCGCTGCTGCGCTATGCGCTGCACCTGACCAGCGGGGACCGGCAGCGCGCCGAGGATATCGTGCAGGAGACGCTGCTGCGCGCGTGGATGCACCCCGATGCGATCGCGGAGCGGCCCGCCCGGCCATGGCTGTTCGCTGTCGCGCGGAATCTCGCGGTCGACGCCTACCGGGCCAGGCGGGCCCGGCCGCACGAGGTCGGCGAGACGGCGCTGGATCTGGTTGCCGCTCCCGACGAGGCGGAACGGGCGCTCGAGTCGTGGGCCGTGGCCGATGCGGTCAAGGCGCTGCGCCCCGACCACCGCCGGGTGCTGCTCGAGACCTACTACTACGGCAAGTCCGTAGCCGAGGCGGCCACGGCGCTCGGCATACCGGCGGGCACCGTCAAGTCCCGGACGTTCTATGCGCTCCGGGCACTCAAGCTCGCACTAGAGGAAAGGGGGCTGGCGCCATGACCGAGCTCGCCGGCTGCGGTGACATCCGCCAGTCCCTCGGCGTCTACGTGCTGGGCGCGATCGACCCGGCGGAGCGCGTGATCGTGGATGCGCACCTCAGCCAGTGCCAGGAGTGCCGGGAAGAGCTGGCCGGCCTGGCCGGGCTGCCTGCCCTGCTGGGCAGGGTGCCGCTGCAAGACGCCGAGCGGCTGGCCCTGCACAACGCCGAGCTGAGGGACCTGGAGGAGCCACCCGCCGAACTTCTGGACTCGCTGCTGGGCCGGATTGCCGCGCGACGGCGGGCGCGCAGATGGCGCGGCGTCGTCGCGGCCGCGGCCGCCGCCGTCATCGCGGTGGGCGGCGGGATCGGGGGCGGGGTCCTCATCTCCGACGCGCATGGCTCCCACCCGAGGCCGCCGTCCGCGGAGCTGGTGCACGGCGGCAATCCGACGACCCACGTCAGCGCCACGGTCTACTACTCGCCCTGGAATTCGGGGACCAGCATGCAGGTGCTGGTCACCGGCATCCCCAACGGCACGTTCTGCCACTTCTGGCTGACGACGTCCAGCGGCCAGCATCTTCTGGCCGGCAGCTGGATCATCAACAGCAGTCACGGCAACTGGTACAGGGCCTCGTCGTCGGTAGCCGCAGCCAAGGTGCGCAGCTTCGATATCAGCGCTGGCGGCAAGGTGCTGGTCATCGTCCAGGCCACATGACACGTTCCCGCGCAGACAGCGCAGGCGGGAGAGTGCTCCTGCGGGAATGCCGCGATGCCGGCGCGCGCTTAGCACGGCGTGACTTCCGGACTCATCGCTCTCGCCGTGGCGCTCGCCGTCGCGGCGACGACGGGTCTCGCCTGGCAGCGAGCCAACGGGCGCATGCGGAGCGTCGGGATGCGCGGCTCGGGCGCCGGGCGCCGACTGCCGGTCACGGCCGATGTCGGCCTGTTGAACTCGCCGGCGCCGCCGGCTCACGCACCGGACGCCCGGGCATCAGGCACGGCGCCGCTGATGACTGACGCGGAGCTTGGCGGACAGCTGGGCCAGCGGGCGACACTGGTGCAGTTCTCGACGGCGTTCTGCGCGCCGTGCCGCGCCACCAGGCGGATCCTGGCCGAGGTGGCGGGGATGACCGACGGGGTGGCGCACGTGGAGATCGACGCCGAGTCCCACCTCGACCTGGTCCGGCGCCTGGACATCCGCAGGACGCCCACGGTCCTGGTGCTCGACCCCGACGGCCGGATCGCGAAGCGCGCGACCGGCCAGCCCCGCAAGGCCGACGTGATCGCGGCGCTCGGTGACGTGCGCCAGGCCCGTATTACCTACTGATCAGATCGGGAAACAGGATAGTGACAGTGAGCCCGGCCGCGCATAGCATCGGCTGTGTGCCCGCCCGGACCGCAGCGCCTGCTCTGATCGGAGCCTCACGGCTGCCCAGGTCAACCCTGACCAGGCGGCGCGCCGTGGACTACTGCCGTGTCGCGACCGCGCTGTGTCCGGTGACCCAGGTCAGGAGCCAGCCTGCCGCGCCGGCACTCAGCGGGGCCGCCAGCTAATCCGGCCGTCACTCCGTCCCGCGGCGGCGCGGGCCAGGCGGACGGGCCGGGGCAGCCCGCCACTGGTCCCAGCCCCGTGACCGGGCACGGCAGTCCGGCACACCAGCACGCCAGGCGGGCGCCACGACCGCTGGCCACCCGCCAGAATCCCCGAAGGGACACCGCAAGATGGACATCGATCCGAGAGGACCGCGTTTCGGAGCGCTGATCACCACGGTGGTCTTCGCCGTCGTCCTGATCACCGGCAGCGTGTGGCTGCTGGCCGCGCAGGCCCTGGTCTTTGCGGTCGCCACCGTCTTCGGCATGCGGAACGCCCCCTACGGGCTGATCTACCGCTGGCGGCATGGCGGCCGCCTCGGCCGGCTTGCTCGCGGCGTTCCTGAACGGGGTCTTCGGGCTCTGCCTGGGCTGCGAGATGTATCTGCTCATCCGACGTATCTGGCCGGGCCGCCAGGCACTGGCGCCGGCCGAAGCTAACAAGGAGGTTCCCATATGAGCCGATCCGACGTCCTGGTGGACGCCGACTGGGTCGAGGCGCACGGCAGCGACCCTGGCGTGGTGCTCGTCGAGGTAGACGAGGACACCAGCGCTTACAACAAGGGTCACATACGCAATGCCGTCAAGATCGACTGGAAGGCTGACCTGCAGGACCCGGTGCGCCGCGATTTCGTGGACAAGGCCGGCTTCGAGGCCCTGCTGTCCGGGCGGGGCATTTCCAGCGACGACACCGTGGTCCTCTACGGCGGCAACAACAACTGGTTCGCCGCCTACGCGTACTGGTACTTCAGGCTGTACGGGCACCAGAACGTCAAGCTCCTCGACGGCGGGCGCAAGAAGTGGGAGCTCGAGTCCCGCGAGCTGGTGACGGACGTGCCGCAGCGGGCGAAGGCGAGCTACCACGCTCGCGAGCAGGACCAGGCGATCCGCGCGTTCCGGGACGAGGTGGTCGCCGCGATCGGCCAGCGCAACCTGGTCGACGTCCGCTCGCCGGACGAGTTCTCCGGCCGGCTCCTCGCTCCGGCGCACCTGCCACAGGAGCAGGCCCAGCGCGGCGGGCACATCCCGACCGCGAAGAACATCCCGTGGTCGAAGGCCGCCGAGGAAGACGGCACGTTCAAGTCCGATGACGCGCTGCGCACGCTGTACGGCGACGCGGGCGTGGACTTCAGCAGGGACACGATCGCGTACTGCAGGATCGGGGAGCGCTCGGCGCACACCTGGTTCGTGCTGCATGAACTGCTCGGCCAGCCGAACGTGAAGAACTACGACGGATCATGGACCGAGTACGGTTCGCTGGTCGGGGTTCCGATCGAGGTTGGGGACGGCAAGTGAGCGCCGACGGCTGCGGGGCTCCGGCCGGCGGGGCTCCGGTCAGCGCCGCCACGGACGCTGGCACGCAGGCCGTGGTTCAGGGACGCGTTACGCGGAACGGATCCGCGGTGCCTGTGGGTTACGCCCGCCTCCTCAATGAGGGGGGTGAATTCGTCGCTGAGGTGCCGCTCGGCGAGGACGGCGGATTCCGGTTCTTCGCCGCCCCTGGGACGTGGACGCTCCGGGTGCTCGCGCCGGGTGACATCCGCGCCGAGCGGAGTGTTTCGGCTGCTACCGGGCGGGTCACCGAGCTCGAGGTGAGCATCTGACCGCTCGCCGCGGGCACAGCTGCTATCGTGACGGCTTCCCGGCCGATACTGCCCGGGAAGCCGTCACGATCATGTTCCGGGAAGCAGCAGTGACACTCGCTGCCCGTGCGGCGGGAGGTCCGGATCAAGGTTGACCCTTCAGGACGATTTGCTCCGTGGCGGGATTAGGTAGCAGGCTGGGTGACGGCATTCAGCGGCTTCATGATCTGCGGGCAGCATCGACAGGACGGAGGAAGACCACTCGTGCGGGAAGACCACCGACAGCGTCGGTGGCCAGGCGCGCCGCCCCCGGGGGCCGATCTGACCGGAGGGACACCCCGCGAGGACGCCCGAGCCGAGCCCTGGCCGCCGCCCGGAAGGCGGGGCGCAGCTCGGCGTCGACCGGATGCGCCGGCCCGGCCGCCCGTGGGCGGCGGTCCAGTCATGCCGCCCCGGGGTCGAGCGGATCAGCAGGATCGAGGGCGCGGCGAGCGTTATGGTGATCGACGCGGCGAGCCTTACGACGGCCGCGGCGAGCCATACGACGGCCGCGGCGACCCATACGACGGCGGGCGGGGCGAGCAGTACGACGACGGCCGAGGGTACGAGGGCCGTCGGGACCAGTACGGCGGCCGTGAGGACCATTACGGCGCCCGCGACCGATATGAGGGCCGCCACAACGGCTACGACGACTCTTACAGCCGTTCCGCGCGCCGGGATCGCTACGGAGGCGGCGCACGCCCTGACCTGAACGGCAATGGCGCGCACCCGGATCCCTACCGCGCTCCTGGTCGTGTCAGCCGCTACGACCGGCGCCGTCCCCAGCCGCCGGCTCCAGGCCAGGCAGGCCGCCAGCGAGGTGACGCCCTTTGGGCGCGCTGGTCTCGCAGTCGCGCCCGCCGCCGGGAGATCCGCCTCGCGCGGCGGACTGTGGTCGGCCGCCATCCGGTCCTGTCGGCCGTCTGCGCGGTCGTGCTCGCGCTGACGCCGGTCTGGGTGTCGCTGGGGAATGCGCTGACCAACCCAGGTCTCGGCTCCTCGCCCGGCGCGCGGGCCGCCGAGTGGTTCCGCATGCACGGCGGAAGCCCCATCGTGAACTGGGTGGAGAACGTCTGGTACTCCCACCACCAGCCCCCCGTGGGTGGCGCGCCCGCCAAGGGATCGATCCCGGACCTCGGGGGATCGGCCAGGAACGCCCGGACCAGGTTCGGGCCTGCGCACCTCCCGGTTCCGCGGCGGATGACTTCCCCCGCCGGGCTGCGCCTGCCCGGCGAGGGCGTCTGGCACCCCGCGGGCCGGCCGGTCGGCGGGCTTCCCGCGGTGTATGAGACCTGGGTGCGCCCGGATGCGGTCCACACCAGTCTGGTGATCGGCGTGGCCTGGATGGACACCAGGCTGCTGCGGGCGACGCTTTACTCGGGAAGCCTGATCCCGGGCGGAGGGCCGTTCCGTTATACCGCTCCCATTTCGGCCAGTGCCTCGAGGAGCCTCGTAGCTGCCTTCAATGCCGGGTTCCTCATGGACAACGCGAACGGCGGCTACTACACCGACAGCCGGGCGATCGTGCCCCTGCGCGGCGGCGCGGCGTCGTTTGTCATCTACCGCGACGGCTCGGTCAACATCGCCGACTGGGGCCGGGACGCCAGCCTCACCCCCGACGTCGTATCCGTGCGCCAGAACCTTGACCTGCTCGTCGATCACGGCCAGCCGGTTACCGGGCTCGATCCCAACGACACCACCAAGTGGGGCTTCACGCTGGGCAATGCCGTCTACGTCTGGCGGTCCGGCGTGGGCATCACGGCCGACGGCGCGCTCGTCTACGCGGGCGGCCCGGGCCTCAACATCACCACTCTCGCCGAAATCCTGGCCCGGGCCGGCGCGGTACGTGCCATGGAGCTCGACATCAACACCGACTGGGTGAACCTGGCGACCTATGACCCGCACGGTGCGACAGCCCCGGCGACCCCGGCGAACGGCAAGGACCTGCTGCCCAGCATGTTCGGGGCACCGGACCGGTATTTCCAGTCCTGGTGGTCCCGCGACTTCTTCACGATGTCGGCCAGGGTCACGGCACCGGCGATCCGGAAGCGGGCTGGATGACCAGCGGCATGGCGGCGGCACGCGTGCTGTGCAGGAGGCTCCAGGGGTCCAGGGGCAGGGGCAGCAGAGTTTCCCGGGAGCCTGGACACGCGCGGTGGAGGGCTGGGAACCTTGACCCGATATGCCTCCCGGAACGGCTGCTCAGGCTGATGGCACACCGCGGCACCCACTTGGCCCGAGGGACACTCCGCGCAGTGCCGAATTAACTGCTGCCCTGGCGCTGGCGGTGCTGCTGGCGCACCTGCTCCTGGCCCAGCTGACGCTGCTGCTCGGTGCCGCGCTGTATGCCACCGGCCGGCTCAGCCGGTGGCGGCTGCAGTGGCTAGCGGTTCCGGCTGGCTTCGGGCTGCTCTGGATGCTTGCGGTCGGCCCGTCGCGGGCCGGGGCGGGCCTGACGGCCGGGCCCCGCCAGGTGCTGGCCTACCTGGGCGGGATCGGCCGGCATCCCGGACATCTGCTGCACCTGCAGGATGCCTTCGCCGGCCTGGTGCACTGGCTGCCCGAGCAGCTTCCGCTCGCCCTCATCCTGGCGGCCGCGGAGGCCTTCGGGCTGTGCTGGGTGCAACTGGGCTGGCGGCCGCGGCAGCGAGGTGGCGAGCAGGCCTGGAGGGCCGGCCTGATCGTGGCCGCACGGCGGCGCTGGACCACGGCCACGCTCCGGGCGGGCGGCGTGGTCACCTGGGACGGCTGCTGTCTCGGGGTTGACGTGATGACCGGCCGCCCCGCCGCAATCTCCTGGCCGGAGGCCGAGGGCGGCGTGCTGTGCGCCGGGCCGGCCGCTGGCGCGGGCCTGCCCGAGGCGGCTCAACCCGCAGAGGCACAGACCGGCTTCACGCTGGCCCACGCGGCGATCAGGCGCCGCAAGCCCCTGATCGTCATCGACCTGACGGGGTCCGTGGGGCTGGCCTGGTCACTGGCTGCCGCGTGCGTGGAGCCGGGTGCGCCGCTCTCGCGCTTCGGCCAGGCCGGGCCGGGCTGCTACGAGCCGCTGCGCGGGGGTGATCCGGCGCGCGCGGCCGGGCTGGTCATGGCCATGCTCGACTGGAGCGAGACCGGCGATCAGCAGCGCCGTTCCTGCGCCGCGTACCTGACCGACGCGCTCGCCGTACAGGCCGCCGCACCCCGTGATCGCCGGGTGCCGGTGCTCGACGACCTCGTGCTGCTGCTCACGCCGGGAGGGATGCGCGAGCGCGCGGCGCTGATCCCGGCCTACCACCCTCGCCGGGACGTGCTGGCCGACCGCGCCAGCGTCTCGGCCGACCTGCTGCGGGCTGATCCGGCGACCGTGGCCGCACCGATCGAGCAGCTGCCCTGGCTGCGGTCATCGGCTCTAGGCCAATGGCTGCGACCTGCCCCGCCGGGCGCCGCGCGGATCAGCCTGGGCCAGACGGTCAGGGAGCGAGGGGTCACCCTGTTCTCGCTGGACCGCGACGTGCACGGCCGCGCCGCCCGGATGATCGCCGGACTGGCCGTCGCCGACCTGACGAACGTCTGCGCCGAGCTGCAGGGAATGTCGGTGCCCGGGGATAGCGTGGTCTGGATCAACGGCTGCGAGATTCTGGGGCAGCGGGACCTGGCCGGGCTGATCGCCCGCGGCCGGGGAGCGGGAATGGCAGTTGTGCTCGGCACCGCGTCCGCCTCGGTCGCGGAACGCCTGGCCGCCGAGGTCAACGTCCTGGTGGCCCGCGGGCCCCTCGACCCGGCGCTGGCCGGCCGGTTCGCCAGGGTGGCCGCGGCCGGGCCAGACGGCGTGACCGGGGCTGGGCCAGACGGCGTGACCCGGGCTGGGCCAGACGGCGTGGCTGGGTCCGGACCCGACGGCCTGGCCGGAGGTGGCATGCGGGCCCGAGCGGCGGGCACGCCAGACGCGATCACGGCCGGCCGGACGGCAGCGGCAGCGGATCTTGCATTCGGGCTGAACGGAGGCAGCCCGCTCCCGGCGGACCTCCCGCCGCTCGGCGCCGACGCGTTTGCCCTGCTTTCCCGGGGGCCCCGGCCCCGGGTGCTGACGCGCTGCCGACACGTGCCAGCACGCGCGGGCGGCACGAGCGCGGCGAGAGCTGGATCGGCAGGAGCTGACCCGGCGGGTGCTGGCGCGGCGGGGCGGCAGGAATGAGTTCTGCGCCAGCCGGGTACCGCCCGGCCCCGTCCCCGCCGCCGCAGGGGGCCACGGTGCGGCTGGACCGGCTGTACCTCGGCTGGCAGTACGCCCCGCAGCACCCCGATCCCGGTCCGCTGCCGCGCCGGCCGGCGCCCCCAGCGGCGGAGCAGCTCAACCAGGGGTGGGTGGACGCGCAGTACCGCGAGGAGCGGCGGCTGAGTAGGCCGCTCAAGGTGGCCTGCGCGGCCTCGCTGGCCGCGAGCGGCCTGGCGCTTGGCCTCGGTCTGACCGGGCTGCTGAACATCTCGCTCACCGCGGCCGGGGCGGTGGCGGGCCTGGCCGGGGCCGCGGTCAGCGGCCGCGGCGTCCGGCGGGGCGAGCAGGAACTGCGGGCGCTGATCGCGGCCGAGCAGCAGCGGGTGGCGAAGATCCGTGCCGTGCAGCAGAGCCGCCTGGCCAAGCGTCAGGAGCTGCATGCCGGGCAGGTCCGCGCCTGGGAGTCGCGCCGCGAGGCGTTCGAGCGGCAGCTGCAGTGGTATGCGGTGTCCCTGCCGGGCGACATCGACCGGCTGGACGTGGTCGGCGGCACGCTGGCCGGCTGGTCGGCGCTGCTCACCATGATCGCCGCGCCGCGGCTCAGCGCGGGCGGCGATGTCACCGTGCTCGACCTCACCGAGGGCGGGGTGGCCCGTGACCTGCTCGCGGTGGCCCGCCGGTCCGGGACCCGGCCGCTGGTCTGGGTCATGCCCGATGACCTGCCCCGGCTCGACCTCGGTGCCGGGCTCGCCACCGAGGCCCTCGCCGACGTGCTGGCCGCGACCGTCGCGGCCAGTGACGAGCCCGCCAGCGGCGCGGGCGGCACCTCTGGCGGCTCACCGGCGTCCGCGCCCGCCTCGGTCGACAACGCGATCCTGGAGCGGGTCCTGGGCGTGCTGGGCGGCGAGCCTACTATCGCCCAGGTCACGGCGGCGTTGCGGGTACTGGCCCAGGTCGGCGATCCACGCGATGACCTGAAGGCCGGGCTGCTGACCGCGGGCCAGCTCGAGCACATCAGCGCGCTGTACGGCCGCGGCGCAGCCGACCGGGTAGTGATCGAGAGAGCGTGGGCGATCGAGTCCCGGCTGCGCAAGCTGGAGCAGCTCGGGTCGGCTCCGGTGTCGCTGCCGCCCAGTCGGCTCCGGGTGGCGTGGCTGGACCGGCGGGCGGCGGCGCTGGGCAACCGGGTGCTCGCCACGTACATGACCGTGGCCCTCACTCATATGCTGCGGCAGGCCCCCAAGCGCCGGCGCTGGCAGGAGACACTGTGCGTTCTGGGCGGGGAGAAGCTGCGCGCCGACGTGCTGGACCGGCTGGTCGAGGCCTGCGAGATCTCCGGGACCGGGCTCGTCGTCGGGTACCGCTCCATCCCGGGACAGGTCAAGGAGCGGATTGGCCGGGGGAACGCGGCGATCGCGTTCATGCGGCTCGGGAACGCCGAGGATGCGCGGGTGGCCAGCGAGCAGATCGGTGCCGAGCACCGTTTCGTGGTCAGCCAGCTGACCGACACCGTCGGAGTGTCGCTCACCGACACTGCGGGTGACTCGTACACCAGCACCGTCGGCACCGCCGACTCGGTAGCCGACTCGGCGTCGGTCAGCGAAACCTACGGGCACAGCAGCGGGCGGGGCCGCAGCCGCCAGGACGCTTTCGCGCCGTTCGGCCATTTCACGTCGTCGCAGAGCAGGGATTCCAGCCAGTCACGCGGCACGTCAGACTCACGGTCGATCACCGCGGGTTTCAGCGCCAGCACGGCCTGGGGGATCAGCACGTCGAGGGCCGCGAGCAGCAGCTCCTCGGCGGCCAGGACCTCGCAGCGCTCGCGTGAGCTCCTCGTGGAGCCGCATGAGCTGCAGCAGCTGCCGCCGAGCGCGGTGATCGTCACCTACGCCGCGCCGGAGGGCCGCCGGGTCGTGCTCGCGGACGCCAATCCCGGCATCATCGCGCTGCGGACATCCACCCTGCTCAGCCTCGAGGAGGCCCAGCGCGCCGCGGCTGCGGGCCCCGGGCCTGGCCCGGGTGCTTCGCCGTCCAGCCCGGACACCTCGTTCAGCCCGGACCCGCCGTCCGGCGCGGAGCCGCCGCCCAACCTGGGCCCGCCGCCCGAGCGCCTGGACTGGCGCAGGCCGCGCTGAAGAGATAACCAGCTCAGGCCTTGCGGCCCGGGGCCGGGCACCAGAAGACAGGCGGCCTCGCGGTCGGTCGGCGTGCCAGCCCGCGGCCAAGGTCCCCCCCGCCGCGTGGAGTGCGGCAGCCGGGGATGCAAGGTGGTGACATGAAGCCAGAACACGCGGGCTCGCCCGGTGCGGGACGGTCGGGCGGGTTGCCGGTCGAAGCTTACGCGCTGATCGGCGACACCCAAACGGCGGCGCTGGTGGGCCGGAACGGGTCGATTGACTGGCTGTGCCTGCCGCGTTTCGACTCCGGTGCCTGCTTCGCCGCCCTGCTGGGGGGCGAGGAGAACGGGTTCTGGCGGATCGCCCCTGCCGGTGGCGCTCAGCGCGCGGTCCGCCGCTACCGGGGCGAGACCCTGGTGCTGGAAACGGATTTCCATACCAGCGACGGCGTGGTCCGCCTGGTGGACTGCATGCCGCACCGCTCGGACCATGCCAGCGTCGTCCGGGTGGTCGAGGGGGTCTGTGGCCGGGTCCCGATGCGCATGGACCTGGTGATCCGATTCGACTACGGCTGGGTCGTGCCGTGGATGTCGCGAGCTGGCGATCACCTGCACGGCATTGCCGGGCCTGACTCGGTCTGCCTGGCCACCCCCGTCGAGGCCGGGGGAGATCACCTCCGCACGATGGCGGAGTTCGCCGTGAGCTCCGGCGACCGTGTTCCGTTCGTGCTGTCGTGGCATCCGCAGTTCGCCTGCGGCAACTGCGGCGGCGACGCCGCGGCGGCGGTCGCGGGGACCGAGTCCTGGTGGCGGGAGTGGAGCGGCCGCTGCAGCTATCAGGGCCCGTGGCGCGACGCGGTCGTGCGGTCGCTGGTCACGCTGAAGGCGCTCAGCTACCAGCCGACCGGCGGGATCGTCGCCGCCGCGACGACCTCGCTGCCCGAGTACCTCGGCGGTGAGCGCAACTGGGACTACCGTTACTGCTGGCTTCGCGACGCGGCCTTCACCATGGACGCCATGGTGCGGGCAGGCTATCGCGGGGAGGCCCGCGCGTGGCGCGACTGGCTGCTGCGGGTCGTCGCGGGAGATCCCGCCCAGCTGCAGATCATGTACGGTCCGGCGGGCGAACGCCGCCTCACCGAGCTTGAGCTGGGCTGGCTGCCCGGCTACGAGGGCTCCCGCCCCGTGCGGATTGGCAACGCGGCGTTCACCCAGGTCCAGCTGGATGTGTACGGGGAGGTGATGAATGCCCTGCACCATGCATGCGTCGCCGACATGGCGCCGGACATGACGGTATGGGCGCTGCGGCAGGCCCTGGCCGAGTACGTCGAGCGCCACTGGACCGAGCCCGACGAGGGGATCTGGGAGGTGCGCTCGGGTCGGCGGGATTTCACCTACTCCAAGGTGATGGCCTGGGTCGCCATCGACCGGGCCGTCCAGGCCGTGGAGCGGTTCGGCCTGGACGGCCCGGCCGGGCGATGGCGGGCGCTGCGAAGCCAGATTCATCAGGAGATCTGCGAGCGCGCCGTCGATCCCCGCCGCGGGTGCTTCGTCCGCGCCTACGACTCCCCAGAACTCGACGCGAGCCTGCTCCTGCTGCCGCTGGTCGGTTTCCTGCCGCCCGGCGACCAGCGGGTGGTGCGCACGCTCGAGGCGGTGCAGGACGAGCTGTGCGAGGACGGCTTCGTGCACCGCTACCACACCGATGACGGCGAAGCCGCTGACGGCGTGCCCGGCGGCGAGGGAGCCTTCCTCGCGTGCAGCTTCTGGCTGGTCGACAACCTCGCACTGGCCGGCCGCCGTGAGGAGGCGCACCGGCTATTCGAGCGGCTTGTTGATCTGCGTAACGACGTGGGGCTGCTGGCCGAACAGTACGACCCGTCCCGGCGGCGTCTTGTCGGGAACTTCCCCCAGGCCTTCTCCCATGTCGGGCTGGTCAACTCCGCCTTCAACCTCGCCACCGCCCGCGCCTGACTCGCCGCCTGCCGACTTGGGTGCAGCGCGTGAGGACCCGCAGCCGTATGACCTGGTGAGCCCGGCCGGTGCCCGGCGTCCTGTCTGTCACGCGCGCCAGAATGGTGCCCGTGAGCTCCCCGAGCACCACGTCCGTCACGGTCACGTTCGCCGGCTCAGGCGACGCCTTCGGCAGCGGTGGCCGGTACCAGTCCTGCATCCATCTCCGGCCCCCGGGTGGCGCGGCCCCGGTGCTGCTGGACTGCGGCGCGACCTCGCTCAGCGCGCTGCGGCGCAGCGGGCTCGACCCCGGTGAGATAGCCGCGGTATTCGTGTCCCACCTGCACGGGGATCACTTCGGCGGGCTCCCGTTCCTGATCCTGAACGCGCAGTTCGCGGGCCGGATCCAGCCGCTGACGGTGGTCGGGCCTCCGGGGGTCGTCCGGCGGCTCGCCGAGGCCATGGAGTGCCTGTTCCCGGGCTCCGCCGCCGTAGCGCGCCGCTTCCGGGTCGACACCGTGGAGCTGCGGCCGGGGGCCGCCGTCACCGTAGCGGGCGTGCGCGCCATCGCCTTCCGGGCCGATCACCCGAGCGGCGCGCCGGCCCTGGCGCTGCGGCTCACCCTCGGCGGCAAGGTGGTCGGCTACACCGGCGACACCGCCTGGACCGACGCCGTCATCCAGGTCGCGGCTGGAGCGGACCTGCTGATCGCGGAGGCCTACTACCGCGACAAGAACGTCCCCTACCATCTCAGGCACGCGGACCTGGCCGCTCACCGCGGCCAGCTCGCCAGCCTGCGCACCATCCTCACCCACATGTCGGCCGACATGCTGGACCATCTGGACGAGGCCTGCTTCGAGACCGCCGAGGACGGGCTGATCCTGCACATCTGACGGGAGGATCGTGCCCGCGACCGACGACGCCGGCGGCCGGGCCGGCCAGCACGGTGAGGCCGGCCAGCCCGGTGCGGACGGCGACTGGGAAGGCCAGCGCGATGGCACCGCGATCACCGTGCTCGCGGTGATACTCACCCTGGGCACCGGAGCGACCGACGTGGCGAGCTTCACCCGGCTAGGCGGCGTCTTCACCAGCGTCATGACCGGCAACCTGGTGCTGCTCGGGCTCGCCGTCGGGCGGCTGTCGGGCGCGCTGGCGATGCATGCGCTGGTGACCTTCGCCGGGTACATGGCCGGCGTGGCGGCAGGGGCCAGGATGGTCCCGGCGGGCCAGGCCCCCGGAGCCTCGTGGCAGCAGACGCTCCCCGCGGCGCTGCTCGTGGAGTTCGTCCTGCTGGCCGGCTTCACCGTCGGCTGGGAGCTGACCGGTGCCGCGCCTCAGGGCACGGCCCAGTTCGTGCTGCTCGCCGTCGCCGCGGCGGCGATGGGGACGCAGAGCGCGGCGGCGCTCGGCTTCGGCGCTCGGGTGTCGACGACTTACCTCACCGGCACTTTGACCAGCGTGGTGGCGGCGTGGGTGACCCCAGGCCGCCCCGCGCGGATGCAGTGGCGCGAGGTCTCGCTGCTCGGGGCCCTGACGGCCGGGGCAGCGGCGGGCGGGGTGGTGATCGCGAACGAGCCGGCCGGGCTGCCCGCGATCCCGCTGACGGCGCTCGTCCTGGTGATCGGCGCGGCGTGGGCCTCGGGCGGCGGGTCGCCATGGTCCGCTTTCCGCTCTGTTCTGCCGGGCAGGACCCGTTGAGGGCCGTGGTCGGCTCCGACGTCCGACCGGTCGGCCAGGCCGGCTGGGCCGGCTGGGTCAGCCCCGAGCCAGCGCGTAGGGCTTAGGGCGGCGCAGCAGCCACTGCCAGAACGACCGCCGCGGCGGGCGTGCCTTGAGGCTGCCGCTGCCGACCTTGCCCGACACCTCGACGTGGAGCCTCACGGGCACGTCCGAACTCCAGGGCGCCCGTATCTTCACCTCGCCACTGCGGACCGCGACATCGTCGGCGTCGATCATGATGCCCGGCTTCGTCACCAGCAGCAGGCTCCCGCTGTGCACATCGGCGTCGATCTTGAGCGACGGCCACGCGATGACCGCCTCGGTGAAGTCGAGCTTGACGCTGCCGCTCGTCACCCGCACCTCGATCCGCTGCGGCACCACCCAGCGGCCATCGCGCTTGGCGCTGCCGCTGTGGCAGTCCAGGCGGACCACGTCTCTGGGCTCAGGGACCGGCGCGGCCCAGGAACCCGGGCTGCCGGGCAGGTCCCTGGTCAGCGCGGCCAGCTCGTCGAAGGTGCGCGCGGTCAGCGCCGCTTCGAGCCGCTCGTCGAGCTCCTCTGCGGTGAGGCGGCCGTCGCCGGCGGCCACCCGCAGGATCTCGACGACCCGGTCCCGGTCCTGGTGCGATGCCCTCAGCTGACCCCGCGCCGCCGGCCCGCCCGGTGCCGCCGGCCCGGCCCGGGCCGCCAGCCCGCCCGGTGCCGCCGGCCCGGCCCGGGCCGCCAGCTCACCCGGTGTCGCCGCCTCGTCCCAGCGCCCGGCTGGCGACATCTCGCCCATCATGCACATACTGTACGGCCTGGTTGCCCTGCTAACAGCCAGCTCGCGGGACGGCGTGCTGGACCGGGCAATCGGGCCGGCCAGCTCCTCGCGGCAGCCGCCCTGCCCGCATCGATACGGGCAGGGCAGGCATTGGTGCGGGCTCGTCGCGAAGAGTGGATCAGGCCTTGACCTCGATCCGGCGGGAGCAGGCCTGGGCTGCCTTGGCAGGCACCCGGTGAGGCCCGGCACGAGCGGCCGCCAACCTCTGCGTATCCGCGCCAACCGGTGGCAGGCGACGCACAAGCCTGATATGCACGCGCTATGGGGGCTACGTCTGGCATCGGCAGTGGCGCGGCGGGTCCGTGGTACCGCGTTCAGGCCATGACGGCCGATGGGCGCCGTGGAGCTACCGCGGAGCGTGACTACGCGTCCGTCCTGCCGGCCGTGCTGAACGCCGCGCTGCACCGTCGGCCGTTTGTCGCGGGGTGGCTGTCCCGCGGCGGCGGCGCGCCGCTCGAGCTGATCACCAACGCCGGACCGCTCCCCGAGCCGGGCCGGGTGATCGGGCCTGGCCGGGTGATCGAGCCAGGCCGCGTCATCGCCATCGAGGCGAGCGGGCTGGTCGAGGCGGGCCGGGTCGCGGGGCCCGGCGGGGCCGTCGAGGCGGGCCGGGCAGCGGGGCCCGGCGGGGCCGTCGAGGCGGGCCGGATCCTCGAGCCGGGGCGGGCCGTCGTCATCGGGCCGGGCGGGCGCGACGAGCCCAACGGGACCATCGAGCCCAACGGGACCACCGAGCCCAACGGGTTCATCGAGCTCGGCGGGACCATCGAGCCCAGCAGAACCAGGGAGCACAGCAGGCCTAACGAGGCCAGCAGAGCCGCCGGGGCTAAGGAGCTGCTGTTCCCGTGGGGCGCCCGCTACCCCACGCTGTTCGAGTCGGCGCTGGTGACGCTCATGGCCAGGCCGTTCGGCTGGCTGGTGGTCGCCGAGCCCTCGGACCTCATCGACGCGGAGATCACCGAGCTGCGTACCCAGCTGAACGTGCTGCGGCGCTACGACGAGGAGCACTCCAGGTTCGACGTCAGCCGCGCCGAGCGCCGCCTGGCCGAGCTTGACGCCTTCAGGGAAGCCGGGCTGTGGAACGTGCGGGTCCTCGCCGGGGCGGCGACTGCGGAGGAGCTGAGGCTGATCGCCCCCGTGCTCGTCGGCTCGGTCGACCTCGCCGCCCACCCGTACCGGCTGCGCAGCGCCGAGCAACCCCGTGACCTGGCCGACGCGCTCGCGGCCAAGCTCGCGGACCCGGTCGACGGCGCGCAGGTTCCCTTCGCCGCCACCGCGGGGGCCCTCGCGGCCCTCACCGGCCTGCCGCGCGGCGAGGTGCCGGGCGTGCGGGTGCTCGACCCCGGCTGCTTCGACGTGACCAGCGAGACCACCGGCGAGGCCACCGCCGATAGCGCTGGCGAGCCGGGGGGCGTCGACACCCAGGAGGAGCGAGCCATCGAGCTCGGTGCGATCCTGGACGGCCAGGACCGCAAGGTCGGAACGTTCCGGGTCCCGCTCGCCACCCTGAACCGGCACGCGTTCGTCACGGGTGCCACCGGCGCGGGCAAGTCACAGACCGTCCGGCACATGCTGGAGCAGCTGACCCGGGCGGGGATACCGTGGCTCGCGATCGAGCCGGTCAAGTCCGAGTACGCGGCGATGGCCGGCCGGATCGCGGGCACCGGGCACGTGACGGTGATCAATCCGTCCGATCCGGCGGCGGTGCCGCTGTCGGTGAACCCGCTTGAGCCCGAGCCGGGCTACCCGGTCCAGGCCCACATCGACATGGTGCGGGCGCTGTTCCTGGCCGCCTTCGACGCCAGGGAGCCGTTCCCGCAGATCATCTCGCAGGCGCTGCAGCGAGCCTACGAGGGCTGCGGCTGGGACCCGGTCACGGGAGCCGGGCGCCCCGGCGCGGCGGCCCCTCCGGCCGTCCCGACTCTGGCCCAGCTGCAGCGGGCGGCGCTCGAGGTGATCGAGGACGTCGGCTACGGACGGGAGCTGCGGGCCGACGTCCGCGGCTTCGTGGACGTGCGGCTGCGCTCGCTGCGAACCGGCTCCGCGGGCCGGTTCTTCGAGGGCGGGCACCCGGCAGACATCGCCGAGCTGATGCGCCGCAACGTGGTGCTGGCGATCGCGGTCGAGCTGTTCGCGAGCCTGCTCGCGGAGATCCGCGCCTACGGCGAGGGGATCATGGTCGTCGAGCAGATCCCGGCCAAGCTGGTCCCGGACGTGGTGAAGAACACAGCGCTCAAGGTGCTGCACCGGCTGCCCGCGCAGGACGACCGGCAGGTCGTGGGCGCCGCCATGAACCTGGACTCCGACCAGTCGCGGCAGGTGGTCTCGCTGCGGCCCGGGGTGGCCGCCGTGTTCGCCGACGGGATGGACCGGCCGCTGCGGATCCAGGTCCCGTTCGGCGGCACCAGGGAGCGGGGGCCGCGGCCCCGCGACCGCTCGGTCCCCGTCCGCGGCAGGCGATCGGCGGCCTGCGGCCCGGTGTGCGTTTCCGGCCGCGCCTGCAGCCTGCTGGAGCTGCGCGCGGCCGACCTGCTCGCCGGCGCGCCGGAGGACGCCTGGCTGCGGATCTGGGCCGAGGCGCTGGTGCTCGCGTTCCTGACCAACCGGCCGCTGCCCGTGGTGCCCGCGCCGCTGCGCGCCCGGTGGGCCGTGCTGGAGCAGCGGCTGCGCGAGTGCCTGCTGGCGACGGCGGTGGACAGGTCGCTGCGAGGCCGGTCCCTGGCCGTCCGTGCCTATTACGATCCGCAGCGCCTGTCCGCGGCCACCGCGGCCACCGCGTTCAGGCTTCTGGAGGGGGGCAAGGGAGCCGGGGCCCCGCCTGGTCCTGAGTGGGTGATCCCGCAGCTGCAATGGCTGCACGAAGTCGAGCGGGTGTGCCCGCTGAACGGCAGCCCGCCCGACCCGTTTGCCACGGCACCGCTGCTCGAGTACCGGCTGGAGGGCCTCGCCGACCGGCCCGACGTGCGGATCGGGCAGCGGGTCAGCGGGCTGCGCAGGCACCCGCTCTCGATGGAGCTGGCCCGCAACCGGCAGCCCGCGTGGACCGTCCTGCTCGGCGAGGATGAGCAGCGCGGCTTCGCCGACGACCTGGCCGCGGTCGTGATCGGCGTGAGTCATCGCGGGCAGCTGCGCCAGGCCGCCGGCGAGATGGGGATCGTCGGCTGGCTGGAGGCGGTGCTCTCCTGGCCGCGCCGGTTCATCGTCGGCAGCAACGACCAGGTAGCGGCCGCGGCGCCCGCGTCGGCCCCCGTGGCCATATAGCATCGGCGGCCATGGGAAAGCTTCCGCTGCGCGCGCGCCTGGCCACCACCGTCGCCGGCGCGGCGGGACGGATGTCGCGGCTGTCCGGCCGCGGCGACGGGTCCGTGATCGGCGGCGCGGTCGGCCTGCGGATGGAGCCCGACCTGCTCCGGCTGCTCGCCGCCGACCGCCAGATCGTGCTGGTGACCGGGACGAACGGCAAGACCACCACGACCAGGCTGATCACCGCGGCGCTCGAGGCCCTCGGCCAGGAGGTCGCGACCAACGCGTTCGGCGCGAACATGGAGGCCGGGCTCGCGTCGGCGCTCGGACGGGCCCCGGACGCCCCGTTCGGAGTCCTTGAAGTTGACGAGCGGTACCTGCCCGCCATGATCGAAACGACCCGTCCCCGGGTCGTCGCGCTGCTGAACCTGAGCCGGGACCAGATGGACCGGGCGCGGCGGGCCAGCGCTGGCACGAGGACTCCTGGTGCTGCCCCAACTGCGGGTCGCACCTGCGCCGGGACGACCTCGGCTGGCGGTGCGGCGAATGCGGCCTGGCCCGGCCCGCGACCAGGTGGGTGCTCGCTGTCGAATCGGTCGTCGACTCCGGCGGCCGGGTCCGCGAGCTGGCGCTCACGCTGCCGGGCCGGGCGAACCGGTCCAACGCGGTGATCGCGCTGGCGGTGGCCGATGTCTTCGGCGCGGACATGGACCAGGCGCTGCCGCGGCTGCGCGAGGTGCGCTCGGTGGCCGGCCGGTATACCCAGATTGAGCGCCGCGGGCGGAAACTGCGGCTGCTGCTGGCCAAGAACCCGGCCGGCTGGCTGGAGGCGTTCGACGTGCTCACCCCGGCGCCGGCGCCGGTGCTGCTGGCGGTGAACGCGCAGGGGCCGGACGGCAAGGACACCTCCTGGCTGTGGGACGTGGACTACCGGGTGCTGCGCGGCCGCCCGGTCCTGGTCGCCGGCGAGCGCAGGCTGGATCTCGCGGTCAGGCTGGAGGCGGACCAGGTGGGGTTCACGCTGGTCGACAACGTCGACGATGCCGTGGACCGGGTGCCGCCCGGCGGCCTCGACGTGATCGCCAACTACACGGCGTTCCAGCAGATCAGGACGGCCCTGGGCCGGGCTCAATGAGAACGGGCCCGGTGAGTAGCGGCCCCGCGTGGAGGGCAGGCAGATGACCAATCCCCGCCATCGTGCTCCGGGGCCGACGCCCGAGCCGCCAGCGTCGGCGCGGCCGGGCCGGCGTCGGCGCGGGTCGAGCAGCCTCCGGCTGGTCTGGGTCTACCCGGACCTGCTCAGCACCTACGGGGACCGCGGCAACCTGCTCGTCCTCCAGCGCCGGGCCAGGCTCCGCGGCATCGGCGCCGAGTCCATCGAGGTGCACGCGGACCAGCCGGTGCCCCGTTCGGGCGACATCTACCTGATGGGCGGGGGCGAGGACCTGCCGCAGATCCTCGCCGCGCGGCGGCTGCGGGCCGATGGCGGGCTGGCCGCGGCGGCCCGCGCCGGGTCCGTGGTCTTCGCCGTGTGCGCGGGATACCAGGTGCTGGGCACGGAGTTCGGGGGCACCGAGGGCGAGCCGGTGCGCGGGCTCGAGATTCTCGACATCCGCAGCGGCCGCGGGGAGCGGCGCGGAGTCGGCGAGATCGTCGCCGACGTGGACCCCGGGCTCGGCGTGCCGCGGCTCACCGGCTTCGAGAACCACCAGGGAGTGACCAGGCTCGGGCGCGAGGTCCGCCCGCTGGCCCGGGTCACCGTGGGGGTGGGCAACGGCGACGGAACGGAGGGCGCTTACGCGGGCCAGGTGCTGGGGACCTACCTGCATGGTCCCGCGCTCGTGCGCAACCCGGGACTGGCCGACCTGCTCCTCACCTGGGCCGCGGGGCCGCTGGCGCCGCTGGACGCGGCCGAGGAGAGCTGGGCCCGCCGGTTGCGTGAGGAGCGCCTCGCGGCCGTGCCCGGATAAGCCCCGGGGTGAGGCGGGGCGGGCCTGGGGGACGCGGGCGGGTCAGGCCGTGGGGCGGGCGGGGTCAGTACACCAGCGCCTGCGCGCCGTCGGCCATGATCTCGGCCAGGAACGTGGACGCTCCCGCGATGCGGACTCCCTTGATCGTGTCGTCGGCCGTTATGTCCCGGCGGGACGCGCACTGCGTGCAGACGGTCACCGTGCCCTCATCGAGAACCTTGGCCAGGAGCTGCGCGAGCGGCGCCGCATGCGGCAGCGCAACGCCGTCGGCCCGGTCGGGCAGGGCGAACCACGCGGCCTCGCCGGTCAGCCAGAGGGACACCTGAAGCCCGCTCGCGACGGCCGTCGCAGCGACGGTGAACGCCTGATTACACCGTTCCTGGTCGTCCTGGCCCGCGGTGACCTTGACGACTAGGGATCGGCGAGCCATGCAACGGAGCCTAACGCGGATGGGGAGCCCGCGTAGCGCTCTGCTTTCCCCTCGCCTCCGGGGCGCTTCCAGGCACCGCCTTCCGTCGCCGCTCGTTCCTCGCTCCTCAGTCCAGGCGGCGCCGCGCGCCTTCGGCTCGCCCAGCGGGGTAACTAACTTATAACGGCCCCCGTTGGCGCTCTGGGGCCACTGACCCTCATACTCGAGATAAGTACCTTTCGCGGAACCGGTGGAGGAGGGCCAGCTCTAACCGGGGGAGGGCGCCTGTGAGTCTCCGGCATCTCTGGCGTGTCGCGTTGCTGATCATTGTGGGCTTGTCGGTCGCCGGATGCTTCGCTCCCGATTTCACGTACGTGGCGGACTCATCCGACAACGCGTACTTCAAGGTCCCGCCGAGCTGGCACGAGGTGAGCCCGTCGAGCCTGGAGGCGGTTCAGGGCCAGTCGGGGAGCCAGGGCACCTATCTGTGGTCCCGGGCCTATGACGACTCCGCGACGCCGTCGGTCAAGCACGTCTTCTCAGCGTCGCCGAGACCGGTCGTCTACGCGAGCGTCCTGGGCCTGTCCTCCTCCCAGCGCGACGCCGTGTCGTTCAACAGCATGCGGGACCTGCTGCTGCCGGTGACGTCGGCGGCGCGCAACGCCGCGTCCGCGGCCCACATCGGGCTTGCCGGGTTCGCCTCGCTTGCCGATGAAGTCATTACCGACAGGAACCACGATCGTGGCATCCGGGAGATATTCGACTACAACCTCGGAACCACACCGGAGACGTTCGACCTGACGGTCATGGCGAACAGCACCACGACCAAGCTCTACTTCCTGCTCGTGCACTGCTCGGCCACCAGCTTCGTCGCCAACTATCCCGAGATCGAGAAGGTCGTCGGATCATTCACGCTAGGAGGAGGATCCTGATGCCTTTCCGCTCCAGGAAGCCCGGCGCGGGTCCCAGCCCTGGTCACCCCGGCAACGTCCACACCGAACGCCTCAGAGACTCCGACCGGCCCACACGCAAGCCGCTCGCGCCCTGGGACAGGCTGAAGTTCCTCGCCCTGCTGGTGCTGATCTGGTTCGTGCTCGTGTGGTCGGACATGGCCAACAACCCGGTGATCGGGTTCGTCGATGCGGCGCGCCAGCAATTCACGCTGGCGGCCTGGGTCGAGGTCCTGATCGGCCTGGAGGTCCTGCGGCAGCTGCACTTCCTGGCGTCGGAGCGCTGGGCGGGCTACCACCGGCTGTGGAGCCGGGGCGTCTTCGGCCGCACCGACCGGGTCGCCCACCGGCTGAGCGACTGGACCAGGTTCCGGATGGCGCGGGCGGCGAAGTGGCTGATCGTGCAGTTCGTCGCGATCTTCTGGTTCATGTCCAAGGGCGGGGTGGACGTCTACTTCCCCGACGACGTCTCGACCCGGTTCTCCGACGTCTGGGGCCAGGACCATGTGCTCGAGCGGGTCAAGGAGAACATGCTGTTCCTGGAGGATCCCGAGTCGATCGAGCAACACGGCGGCCACGTCCCGGGCGGCATCCTACTCTGGGGGCCGCCGGGCACCGGGAAGACGCTGATGGCCGAGGCGGTGGCGGGCGAGACCGGCAAGCCGTACGTGTTCGTCGACCCGGGCGCGTTTATCAACATGTTCTTCGGGGTTGGCATCCTCAAGGTCAAGTCGCTGTTCCGCAAGCTGCGCAAGCTGGCCGTCCGGTACGGCGGGGTCATCGTGTTCTTCGACGAGGCCGACTCGCTGGGCAACCGCGGTGGCAGCGTCGGGGTCCAGGGCGGCGGCACCTACAGCCCGGCGAGCCAGTTCGAGTCCTGCCACGGGTTCTGCTATCTCTCGCCGGATGCCCAGTCGGCGCTGTTCGCGGAGGCGCTGAAGGCGTCCCCCGCTCCCCGGCCGGCGGGCCGGTTCCGGCAGATGATCCCGGGCATGGGCATGGGCGGGGGCGGCATGGGCACCCTGCAGGCCCTGCTGACTGAGATGTCCGGCCTGAAGAAGCCCCGCGGGTTCTTCAACCGGGTCGTGCGGCGGACGCTCGGCATGCGCCCGAAGCCGCCGCCGAAGTACCGGATCCTGGTCATGATGGCCACGAACATGCCCAGCGCGCTCGACGAAGCGCTGCTGCGTCCCGGCCGCCTGGACCGGGTCTACCGGGTGGGCTACCCGTCGAAGGAGGGCCGCCGCCGCACCTACCAGGGCTATTTCGGCAAGGTCAAACATGATCTGACGCCGGACCAGATCGACCACCTGGCGACGATCACACCGTACGCCACGGGTGCCACGATCAAAGACCTGGTCAACGAGTCGCTGATCGTCGCGCTGCGCGACGAGCGGGACACGATCACCTGGACGGACGTGCTGCGGGCCAAGCTGCTGAAGAGCGTCGGCCCGTCCGAGGGCGTGGAGTACATCGAGCGCGAGCGGCACGCGGTCGCGCTGCACGAGGCCTGTCACGCGGTCGTCAGCTACCGGGTGCAGAAACGCAACGTCATCGACACGGCGACCATCCAGAAGGGCGCGGACTACCTCGGCTTCGTGAAGCCGATCCCGATCGAGGAGCAGTTCACCTCCTGGCGGAACGAGTACGAGGCCGACATCATGGTCAGCCTCGCCTCGCTCGTCGGGGAGCGGATGTTCTTCGACGGCGATTCCTCGTCCGGCGTCTCCGGCGACCTGCAGAACGCGACCAGGATCTCGCTGGCCATGGAGGGCCTGTGGGGCATGGGCGGCCAGTACGGCTCGTACGCGGTCACCCCGGCTCCGCATGACGCACATCCCGTGGCGGACGGGCAGGACCGTGCCGTGTTCGAGACCACGCTGGGCAGGCGGGTCGAGGCGCACATGGCCGCGATCGCCGAGCGCACCGGGACGCTGCTTCAAGAGAACCGCGCCAACGTGCTGGCGGTCGGGCACGCGCTCGAGTTTCACAAGACCATCACCGGCCAGGATGTCGACGCGATCATCAAGGGAACGGAGGGCCCCGTCGTCGACGGCAGGCCGTATCACACCCAGGAATTCGCCGACACGCTGGAGTCCTACCACTTGCAGGTCATGGTCGCGCACCGCGGGCGCGATCGCAGTATGCCGCTGCCGGTTCCGGCGCCCGTGGTCGAGGATGCGGAGTCGATCTCCGCCTGGAAGAGGCAGGCCACGGATCCCAACGCATAACGGCCCGACAGCAGCCGCGACACGCCCGGTCGATGGCGGCGGCTGTCGGCCTCGAGCCCTTTACACTCCGGGTATGACGGGCGTGCTCAGCGGGACGGCACTGGTCGGGGTGTTCGGCGCGGTGACCGGGGTCTGCGCGATCCTGGCCGCGAAGCTCTACCGAGCCGGATCCCCTGGCAGACCGCGCCAGCCAGGTGACTCATAGCGGACCGACAGTGATCCGCTGTCTACCGCCGTGGGCGGCCGTGCCGTTGTAGCCGCGGCGGCGGTCGTCACCTACCCGCGTCCTGCCCTGGCGGAATCCAGGCCTGCCTCCTCGGGGACATCAGCGCCGCCGAGCACGGCAATCCTGTGGGCAATCCTGTGGGTCGGCGCGTGTGGTGCTTGTCGCGGCCTCTGGCGACAGTGGAGCCAGCCACATGACACCAGGAGGCACGGACGATGGCAGAGACCCGGATCTGGCGAGCTTTCCCGCGGTGCTGTGCCGGGGGGACGACCCCCCTGATCTCCCCGGTAGGTGTCGCCGCCGGCCTCGCACCGAGGGCGAAGCGCAGCGAAACCCCCGGCCGACGGTGGCGCCTCAGGCTATTGAAGTTCCCGGCCAGCTTATGCGCAGAGTGCACGGCGAAGGTGGTCTTCCCGATCCCGGCCATCCCGTCGATAGCGTAGATCCCCGCCAGCCCGCCGCCTCCGGTCACGTCGGCCAGCGAGTCCAGCAGCCGCGCCAGCTCGAGCTTGCGGCCGGTGAAGCTGCCGATATCACGCGGCAGAGCCCGCGTTGAGGCCGCCGCTGACGCTTCAGGCGCCGCGCCGTGCCTGGCCGCCAGCACCTCCCCGGCCGACGCCCGCCCGCGTGCCGCCGCGACGAACAGCACCCGAACGTGCCCGGTCAGGCGCAGCGCATCGGCCAGCAGCTGGGCGGTGTCCTTGCGGGTGGTGCGGTTGATGCCCCGCTCCAGGTCACTGATCGATCGCGGGCTCAGGCCTGCGGCGTCGGCCAGCTCCTCCTGCGTCAGCCGGGCCTCGGCCCGAAGCTGCCGCAGGAGCTCGGCGAACCTCAGCGCGGGCTCTGCCACCGGTTCCATCGCCTCCCAGGGCAGTGGCGTCAGTGCTGGCCCTGGGGGGGACGACCCCCCTGCAACCCCCCGCCGCGGAGCAAGCTCCGCGAGCTGTGTTTGCCCTAGGGGGGACGACCCCCTGCAACCCCCTGCCGCGGAGCAAGCTCCGCGAACACCTAATCTGGCGACATGACCGATGAGCCCGAGCCGCATCCCAGCCTGGCCCCGCTGAGGTTCCTGCTCGGCCGCTGGGAGGGCGCCGGGGTGGTCGGCTACCCGACGATCGAGAGCGCTCAGTTTGGTCAGGAGATCACGTTCAGCCAGAACGGCAAGCCGTACCTGATCTACTCCAGCCGCACCTGGCTGCTCGACGAGGAAGGACACATCGGCCGGCCGCTCGCCATGGAGACCGGTTTCTGGCGGCCGCAGCCGGACGGGCAGCTTGAGGTGCTGCTCGTGCACCCGACCGGGATCACCGAGATCTACCTGGGCGAGGTGACCGGAACAAAGATCGAGATGGCGACCGATGCGGTCGTGCGCACGGCGACGGCCAAGGAAGTCACGGCCGGCAAGAGGCTTTACGGTCTGGTCGGGGCCGACCTGGCCTATGCCTACGACATGGCGGCCGTGGGCCAGCCCCTGCAGGCGCACGTCTCGGCGCAGCTCAAGCGCACCGGATAGGGGCGGCACGGTATAGGGGCGGCACCGGACAGGGGCCGGGACCGGATAGAGGCCGGGACAGAAGAAGCCCCCGGGTGCCTCCCGTAACGGGCCACCAGGCCGATCCCGGAACTGCACAGCGCACAAGCGCCGCGCAATGCAGCCTAGGCTGCGCTCCGCGGGACCGGAGGTGGGACCCGCCGCGGGGGCCGGCTGGACAAGGCCGGCCAACCCGGGGGTCCGGTGTCTGCCGTGTATTCGC
>WNFI01695787.1_pt1 | contig 82561 bp, 75 predicted proteins | sample 5400471 | NCBI WGS metagenome assembly WNFI01 (sample SAMN13153348, study PRJNA577476) | soil metagenome | isolation source: 100 cm saprolite on Douglas fir-dominated hillslope | place: USA:California | collected 2013-09-17 | reverse complement strand
GCAGCGAGCCCACGCCCCTCCGTCAGGCGTTTTACTTCGTCCCCGAAATCGGACCTGGTGTAGAGAATGACATCATCTGCTCCTGCCTGATATGACAGCTCCGCCTTCTCTTCGTTGGAAACCGTCGTCAGCACCCGAGCACCACGCGGCTTCGCCAACTGCGTCAGCAGAAGACCCGTTCCGCCTGCACCCGCGTGGATTAGCACCTCGTCCCCCGGCTGGATAGGGTAGGCCGAGTGTGAAAGGTAATGAGCAGTCATGCCTTGCAGCAAGGCGGCGGCCGCCTGTTCGAAGGTGACACCAATCGGAATCGGTACGACCCGTTCGGCAGATGCCACGGCGTACTCTGCGTAGGTCCCGAGAATGCTGCACCATGCGACCCGGTCACCTTCATGGAGGTGGGAGACGCTTTTGCCGACCGCAACCACTGTTCCTGCAGCTTCCTGTCCAGGAGTGAAAGGAAGCTTATTGCCATAACGACCCTCCCGCACATAGAGGTCGATGAAGTTTACCCCGGTCACAGCAACGCGAATCAATACCTCGTCTTGCTGGGGTGTGGGCGTAGGAATCTCCCGCAGCTGCATGACCTCGGGACCACCAGTTTCCGTAAGCTCAATCGCCTTCATCGTGATCAGCCTTCAGGAATCGCGTGTTGTTCCTCGAAGCAGGACTCCAGATTCTTAAGGTCTACCGCGACGCGAGCTTGCGAGCCTTCAGGGGCCGCCCTGAGATATTGGACAGGCCACGAAATTGGCTGCCCTAACTCACGGGCTGCCCGCAATGGCCAATATGGATCTCGCAGGAGTTCGCGGGCGATGATGACTGCATCCGCCTGTCCAGTAACGAGGATGTGCTCGGCCTGAATGGGAGATGTAATCATCCCCACCGCACCGGTCAGGATGTTGGCTTCCCGGCGGATCTGCTCCGCAAATGGCGTTTGATAACCGGGCCCGACCGGCATCTTCGCATGCGGGACATTGCCGCCAGAAGAGCAGTCGATCAGGTCTGCTCCAAGTTCCTTTAGTTGGCGGGCGAGTTCAACCGACTGCTGAACATCCCAGCCGCCATCAATCCAATCGGTCGCCGAAATGCGTACGAACAGCGGCGCTCGCTCTGGCCACGAACCTCGAACGGCGGCAACAATCTCGCGCAATACTCGAGTGCGATTCTCAAATGAGCCCCCGTAAGAATCCGTTCTTCGATTGCTAAGAGGCGACAGAAACTCTTGAATCAGGTATCCATGAGCGGCGTGAATCTCAATGACACGGAAGCCCGCTTCACAAGCACGACGTGCGGCGGCGGCAAAAGCGGAAACGATGTTCTTAATACCATCGATGGAGAGCGCGCGGGGCATCGGATACTCATCGGCGAAGGCCAATGCACTCGGGGCAACGACATTGTTCCAGCCTCCCTCACTTTCGGGGACCCTTCCGTGGCCTGCCCACGGCGAGTAAGTGCTGGCCTTGCGACCGGCATGCGCCAACTGCATCCCCGCCACGCTGCCTTGCTCATGAATAAACCGGACGATTCGAGCCAGCGGCTCAATGTGATCGTCCATCCAGATGCCCAGGTCGTCCGGACTAATCCGGCCCTCAGGAAGAACTGCGGTTGCTTCGGTAAGTACCAGTCCAGCACCGCCTACCGCGCGGCTGCCCAGGTGCACGAAATGCCAGTCGCTCGCGTATCCGTCCGTGCTGGAGTACTGGCACATAGGCGAAACAAATACGCGGTTTGCAAACGTAATATCCCGAATTGCGAGAGGATCAAACAAATGAGTCATAGGGCATACACTGCCTTTCTCCATTCAGAAGAAACCCCAAACTTGTTGCCCGTTGTCATCCAACGAGTCGCATGCGTATTTCCTCGCATATATTCGATGCACGGTGTAGCGTAAAGATACAGCAATTGCGAAAGGCGACCACCCATGCCTAACTCAGCCAAGCGCCCGAAGCCCATCCGAGGACGACCCAGGGACAAGGACGCCGACGCCCGCATTCTGAAAACGGCCCTGCGGCTGGTCGAAAGGACAGGATTCCGATCGGTAAGTATGGAAGCGATTGCAGCAGAGGCCCATGTAGCGCGAACAACGATCTACCGTCGCTGGCCGAATAAAGCCACGGTCATCATGGACGCTTTTCTCGCAGAGATCGGTCCGGGAATTGCCTTTCCCGAGCTTCCGAGCGCGCTCGAAAGCCTACGAATACAGATGAAGCTGTTGGCACGCGCATTTCGTGGACGGCCAGGATTGCTCATCCGTTCCCTGCTCGCTGAAGCTCAATTCGATCCTGAGTTGAAGAGGGCTTTCCGCGACCGTTGGATCATGAGGCGCCGCGCTGCGGCTCAGTTGGTCATAAAAGCAGGGATACTCGCGGGTGAACTGCCGGCTGCCACCGATCCAGGCGTGCTGCTCGATGCGCTTTATGGAGGACTCTACTATCGACTACTTATGGGCACAGGTTCGCTAAGCGATGCGTATGTAGAGGCAGTTTGGAGGACCGTGCTCCGCAGTTCGATGTTGAGCGGCGTTCATCGACAGAGGCGACATCAGGGATACCTTTGCCATTGCGACTCGATTGCTCGTCGATAAGCACGATCTCTCCATAAAGCGACGGGCTGGATGGTTGCTTCTGGCACTGATCTGCCCGGTCTCCTCGAAGCGGCTTCTCGCAACTGTTGAGAGTCCCTCGCGGAGCATAACTCCCGGCATGCCCGTGATCCGGCCGCAATCGCTACCAAAGCTTCCGGCAAGCCGACTGGGGCATGGCAGGGGTTACGGTTGTCGAATCTCATCTTTTGCAAAGCGCGCAAACGATGGGCACCCGGCAATACGTGGAGGAGAGTCATCCTCTCGCGCGTCCGCGGTCCCGACCCAGGGTGTTGACGAGTACCACGCCGCCGACCGCGAGCAACCTGCCCAGCACACTCAGATGGACGGGTACTGGTAAGGATCACAGCGGCTGGTGTCACGCCACTCGACCACACCATTCTCTCCGGAGGATTCCCAGCAGCGAAAGCTCCATTGGTGTTGGGAGGAGAAGGTGCAGGCGTGGTGGAGGAGGGGGGCGGAACGGACTTTCCTGTCGGTTCTCGGGTAATGTTCGGGGGTGCCTATGGCATGTCGGAAAATGGAACGTACGCCGAGTGGCTCGCCGTGAGAAAGGAGGACCTTTGCTTGATTCCTCACAACATTGAGGATGTTTTGGCTGCCGGCCTTCCCGTCGCCTATCTTATCGCTCAAATGACCCTGAGCCACGCCGGATTTGCGAAAGGCAAGACGGTGCCGTCGCCTGCAATTGGAGGGTCGGTCGGAAACGCCGTCACTCAGTTGGCGAGAGCGCAGGGGGCGAAACACGCATATCAACGATAACCAATCACGCGAAGACACAACAAGCACGCTATCTGGGCTTCGATGAAGTGATCGACCTTTCCGAGGAGAAGCTCAGCGACATCGTGATCGACGCGATCGGCGGAGAAATCCTGGGCGAGGCTCTCAGCACGCTCGCGATGGGGGGAAGTGTGACTACATTGGGCTACTCCGCAGGCCGCAAGGCAACCATCGACGTCATGGATCTGATCTGGAAGCACGCGAGTATGCAGAGCTTCTCCCTGCATGCTCAGCCGCCGGCGGCTTACGCTGAAGCATGGGATACCATCATCCCGCCGCTTCGATCCGGCGCGGTCAAACCGATCGTGGCTAAGACCTCCCCGCTGGCCGAGGCGGCTGATGCTCTGCGTTACCTGGTTGAGGGCCGCCCCTTCGGCAGAGTCGTCCTCAGAGTCTGACAACCTTTGATAGGAGGAGAGGAATACATGAAGAAGCTACTGATCAGGGAGGCAAGAAAATGAAGGTCATCGAGAATTATCAAAAAGCTATTGAGAATTCGGACGAAAGTTTGTTGAACTAGGATTCCTTATCTGCGCTTGATGACAAACGCGGTCTTGTCGTCGACGCGATCCTGTTCACCAATCTGCTTTAGGTAGTCATCCTGCTTAAGCGCATGTGTGAGGATCGCGTTGCAAATGTCTTTTGCAGACTCATCTCGATGTTCACGAATTACTTGTTCAATCTGAATGCGGTCCTGCTCATCGCTGCCATCGTAAACCCCGTCTGTATAAAGGAACAGAATGTCTCCGGGACTCATAAGCGTGATTTCTGCCACGTCTGACGAGTCCATTTTCCGCTTTCGCGGCGCCATGGAAAGATACCTGTTCCGGTCTGGATTGTCCTCCGGAATCGCCAGCCCAAGCGGGAGCAACTGCACCATGCTAGCCTTGCCGATCTCCATGAACCTTTCGTATTCCGCGGAAAATACTAACGGGGGCGGGTGGCCGAAATTTACGAAGCGGAAATGTCCACTGGGACGTACCTCACCATAGAGCATGGTCGCGATTTCGCGCGAATTGTCATCCTTATCCCAACCCAAAGCGTTTCGTGCGGTGACCGACTGGGCGAGCCGCAGATTGATCTTCTCGAACATATCTGGTGTTGTTTTTCCGCTCCGATCCAGTTCCGAAAGCATGAATGCATGAAAGGTGTCGTGTACCGTTGACGCGATCTTCGCCGAAATGATGCCGTGCCCCTGAGCGTCCACCAATAGCACTCCAGCGGTCGTGTGCAGTTCTTGCAGGTCTTCGGCGATTCTCAGTTGCTCTGAACTTTTCGCCCTTCTGTATTCCGCTGCAACAGCATCAGTGTAGCCCGGCTTGGACTGCAACCACTCCACATGCGCATCCACCGAGTTTCGAAACGTCTTGCCTTTGGGAACAGGCTCCAGGTACTCCTTGGACAGTTTGAGTGCACGTGCGATGCGTGCGTCGATGTTGTAACGCTGCTGAAAATTGATGTACTCAAAGAGATCGCCGCCCACCGGCCCGGCTGGAATGGAGTTGCCATACATATCGATGCCCGCGAGTTGGGGAATGGCACCTTCAACTGGCATCAGTCTCTTGCGGAGGTACTCGTCAATGGTGAGTTCTACCTGGGGTGTCGCCATAAGAACGATTCTGCGATGCGGTTCCCCGTGTACATCGTGGGTTCGCCAATGGGCATAATTGAATTATACGGAAGGCTGGCGCGGACACCGAGCGGTCATCTCCGGTATCCACACACCCTCCAGCAGCGCTCCGTCTCGCGGTCCAGAAACAGGGGGAGATCCTCAGCCCGGGGTGTCAAGGCATCTACAGATTGTTCGCCTATGTGCCCAACAGCACCAAGGTGGATTCCCCGATTGAAGAAGCACTTCGAGCACGCCAGGGAGTGTGCCAGGACTTCGCTCACATCATGATCGCCCTCGTGCGCTCACTCCACATCCCCTGCCGCTACGTCAGCGGCTACCTGTTTCACCGTGAAGCGGAGGGCGAAGAGAAGGATCGCTCCCTGGAAGGAGCGTCGCATGCATGGGTCGAGGCGCTGATCCCGCGCTTAGGCTGGGTCGCATTCGACCCCACCAACAACCTGATGGGTGCAGATCGCCATATTCGGGTAGCGATTGGCCGCGACTACGGGGATGTCCCACCCACCCGCGGCGTGTACAAGGGCGAGGCTCATAGCGAACTGAGCGTTGCAGTCACCGTGAGTCCTGCGGATGCTCAACCGTCCGAGGAATCTGCTCCCAGCATCGTCATCCAATCCCGTCCCGTGTTTGCGCGAGTCAACTCCCGCACCGAACACGAACAACAACAACAGCAGTAGATGTTCGCTCCAATCGTCGCCACCGTGGTCCATAATCGTCTCACCGTTCTTTCATCTTGACCGCTGATTTGCTTTGGAACATAATCCTTGGACTTCGATTGCCGGAAGCCCCTCCGCAATTGGTAGACGAACCTGGCCCCCTACCTCAGTAGCAAAGAAAGGTTCCTATGAAGCGTCTCGGGCTGGATCTGCCTGTTTTCGTGCTTGAACACCACATTTTTGTTGTCCCAATCAAACCCAGTCGCTCCAATCAACCAGACCGCGAGAGCTGAAGCTAGGATTCGCGATCTCTACGGCAAATTGCCACTCACTTTCGAGGCGAACCATGGGCAGACGGATGCCCGTGTGAAGTTTCTGTCACACACGGGTGGATATACGCTGTTCCTCACCGGGGATGAAGCGGTGCTGGCGTTGCGCGGGAACCACGTGAAAAGTAGCAAGGCATCGAGTGGCGATGGCAAGTTGCGATCCGGGATGGTCGCGTCGATAGATGGGCTGACTCCCGCGCCAACGGCTGAGACCGCGACCGCTTCTGTACTGCGGATGAAGCTGCGCAATGCCAACCCGGCTGCCAAGGTGACTGGCGCGGATGAACTGACGGGTGCCAGCAACTACTTCATCGGCAATGATCCTGCGAAATGGCGTGCCAATGTTCCGACCTTCGCGAAAGTGAAGTACGAGGGAATCTATTCCGGTATTGACCTGGTTTACTACGGCAACCAACGACAGCTGGAGTATGACTTCATCGTGGCGCCGGGTGCGGATCCGCGTAGCATCGCGTTCGACGTTCGCGGCGCCAGAAGGATGACCCTGGATGCGCACGGCAATCTAGTACTCAAGATGAGCGAGGGAGAAATTCGCTGGCACAAGCCGGTTGTGTATCAGGTAAGGAACGGAACCAGGCAAGAGATTGCGGCGCATTACGCGATTAACGGCAGGCACTGCGTGGGATTCGAGGTGGCTGCATATGACTTGGGAAGACCGCTATTCGTCGATCCGATGATTTACTCAACTTTCCTGGGTGGCAGTTCCGCCGATCAGGGAAGGGGGATAGCCGTGGACAGCTCGGGCAATGCCTACGTCGTCGGCTTAACTTCCTCAACCAACTTTCCTACCATGAATGCCCTGCAGCCAGCTAATAGCGGCGGTTCTGTCGACGCATTCGTGGCCAAGCTCAATCCCGCGGGATCCGCTTTGGTCTATTCCACCTATCTGGGCGGTAGCGGCGAAGATTTCGCAAATGGAATCGCCGTGGATAGCTCGGACAACGTCTACATGACGGGCAACACCGCCTCAACGGACTTTCCTGTGAAGAATCCCTTGCAGCCAGGGAACGGCGGCGGCCAGTTCGACGCCTTTGTGACGAAGCTCAACTCCACGGGGTCGGCCTTGGTCTACTCCACTTATCTGGGTGGTAGCGCTTATGATGGGGGCAACGCGATCGCCGTGGATCCCTCAGGCGATGCGTACATTACTGGCGGTTCCAGCTCGACCGACTTTCCGGTCGTCAATGCTTTGCAGCCTTACGGCGGCAACGAAGACGCCTTCATGGCCAAGCTCAATCCTGCAGGATCGGCCTTGGTTTACTCCACGTACCTGGGCGGTAACAGCTACGATTTCGGATATGGAATTGCCGTTGACAGTGTGGGCAACGCTTACGTCAGCGGCTGGACCGAATCTACCAACTTTCCCGTTACGTCGGGTGCCTTCCAGACGATCTACGGTGGTGGCGGCACCGATGCCTTCGTGTCCAAGCTCAACTCTGCAGGCTCGGCTTTGATCTACTCCACCTACCTCGGCGGCAATAACTATGACTTTAGCAGCGCAATAGCCGTGGACAGTTCGGGCAATGCCTACGTCACCGGCTCCACCGCCTCAACCAACTTTCCTACCAAGAATCCACTGCAACCGGCCTACGGAGGCAACAACGATGCCTTCGTCACCAAGCTCAACTCCGCAGGATCGGGTTTAGTCTATTCCACCTATTTGGGCGGTAGCGACTACGATATCGCGTACGGGATTGCCCTGAACGGATCAGGCGATTCCTACGTCACAGGCGAAACCAAATCACTCAATTCTCCGCAAGAGAGTCCCGTGCAGAAACGCAAAGGACCTTATGATGCCTTCGTAAGCAAGCTCAACTCTGCGGGATCGACTTTGTTTTCTTCCACCTATCTGGGAGGCAACTGGAATGACTGGGGCGCGGGCATTGCAGGGGACAGTTCAGGCAACGCTTACGTCACCGGTACCACCTACTCCGGTAATTTTCCGACCAAGAATCCTCTGCAGGGAACCTACGGCGGATCTGTAGACGCCTTCCTAAGCAAGCTTCCAATGTTGACAGCGACCACGGCTACGCTCACGTCTTCTCCTAATCCGTCCATATATGGCCAGACGGTAACGTTTACCGTGGCGGTCACTTCCAACCTGGGCCCTCCGCCTGATGGAGAAACCATCACGTTTACGAAGTACTCAAAGGTGGTAGGAACGGGGACGTTGAGCGGCGGCTCGGCTAACTTTACGACATCGACGCTTAATGTGGGTACGAGCCCGGTCAAAGCGGTCTACGGCGGTGACGCAAACTTCGACACCAGCACGTCGAATACGGTGAGCCAAGCGGTGGACAAGGCTGGAACCACCACCACTTTGGTTTCCTCGCCGAATCCGTCGAGCTTTGGCCAGTCTGTAACCTTTACGGCGAACGTGGCGCCACAGTTCAGCGGTAAGGTCACCGGAACGGTGACCTTTTACGATGGCACGACGAGCCTAAAGACTGCCTCCCTGAGCGGAGGGACGGCGAAGTTCACAACCTCGACGCTGACGTCGGGCAAGCACAGCATCACGGCGACGTACAACGGCAGCACGAACTTTAACAGCAGTTCGGCTTCGCTGACGCAGACGGTGAACTAGCAACCGCGGAACCGCTAGTCACCAGAGGGTTGCAGCATGTCCTCGCGTCCCATATCTGGACGCATTGACGATGACTGGATCGCCGTTACGGATTCAACCTTCAAGCGCGGTTCCGTGCGACCTTCATCCGCAGAGAACTGTTCCGACTCGGTCGACCCAGCCAGGGCCGTGGTTGACGACAGGCCTCCGCTGATCACCCGTTGCACCTTGTCGAAATACCCTGTGCCCACAAAGCGCTGGTGTTTGACGGCTTGGTATCCGTGCTCGCGCTCGCTGGCGAATTCTCTCTCCTGCATATTGGAGTACGCCGCCATGCCCGTCTCCCGGTAGCGCCGAGCGAGTTCGAACATGCTCAGGTTGAGAGCGTGGAAACCGGCCAACGTGACGAACTGGAACTTGTATCCCATGCTCGCCAACACAGTCTGGAAACGCTCGATGGTGGCCTCGTCCAGCTTCTTCCGCCAGTTGAAGCTGGGCGAGCAGTTATAGGCCAGCATCTTCCCCGGATATTTCGCGTGGATGGCTTCGGCGAAGCGGCGAGCCTCTTCGATGTTCGGCTCCGAAGTCTCGCACCAGATCAGATCGGCATAAGGCGCATAGGCCAAGCCCCGAGCGATCGCTGAATCGAGTCCGCCACGAATGCTGAAGAAGCCTTCCGCAGTGCGCTCGCCAGTGCAGAACTCACGGTCGCGGGCATCGATGTCGCTGGTAAGCAGGTGGGCGCTGTTCGCATCCGTGCGGGCCATCACTAACGTCGGCACGCCGAGGACGTCGGCCGCCAGTCGAGCAGCAACGAGTTTTTGCACCGCTTCACTCGTAGAAACCAGAACCTTGCCGCCCAGGTGTCCGCACTTTTTCGCAGACGAAAGCTGATCCTCGAAATGCACGCATGCCGCGCCCGCTTCGATCATCCCTTTCATCAGTTCGAAGGCGTTGAGCGTCCCGCCGAACCCCGCTTCCGCGTCCGCAACGAGAGGCGCGAACCAGGTCTGTGCTGGAGCGACCTTACCTTCGGCATGATGGATTTGGTCAGCACGCTGCAGCGCGTTGTTGATGCGACGGCAAAGGTTCGGAACGCTATCTGCCGGATACAAGCTCTGGTCGGGATACATCTGCCCGGCGTTGTTGGCGTCCGCCGCAACTTGCCAGCCACTCACATAGATCGCCTTCAATCCGGCCTGCACCTGCTGCACTGCCTGGTTGCCGGTCATGGCGCCCAAAGCATGGACGTAAGGCTCGTTCTGGAGCAACTCCCACAAGCGCTCTGCTCCCATGCGCGCCAGAGTGTGTTCAATTTGGATCGATCCTCGCAGACGAAGTACGTCTTCGGCGGTGTACGGACGCTCCACGCCTTTCCAGCGCGAATTGGTCGCCCAGTCGTAATTCAGGCAATCCTGAGCCAGAGCATACTGCGCGGCATGTTCCTTTTCGCTCAGCAGTTGCTCGAGGTGGCGCTGGGGGACCGCGTGGTGCTGTCCGTTTCCATTTCCTTTTCCGTTAGCCGACATGTGCATTCTCTCCTGGAAGATTTAGGTTGATCTGGAGCAGTGGCGCTACACTGGATTGAATTCTCCGTTCACAATCATCGCTTCGCTGATCTCACGGGCGCGGCGGAAGCGCTCCCCTTCCTGTTTGGAAGTTTCGGCAGGCAACTCGCGCAGCAGCCGATCAAGTTCCTCATCGAACAATTGCGTGATGAACTCCGGGGTGTGCTTCACCGCCTGACTGTTCTTGTCTTCGACTCGCACCAGATCACGATGCAGCACTCGTTGCGCGATCATCAACCGGTAAATGCGGTCAGTGGCGAGATCTTCCATGTAGCCATCGAGCAAACTCGCTCCCTTGCCGCTAAGCACGCCATGCCGGTAGCGGATCACGGTGCGCACGGCTGCGCGCGTTCCATTCACAGTGCGCTCGCCCACGTTCTTGGGCATCGGCCGCAGATCAGGATAGCGACTCGCATTCTTCGGTCGCGCGTGCAACTGGTTCGGGAAAGGGAACTGCGCCACCGCAATTGCGTTCTGGTCGGGATGTCCCGTCCATGCCCCGTCCATCAAGCAGTCGGCCTCGTTCTTCTTGTCTTTCTCGAGGACAGCCAGCGCCCGCGCATTTAATTCTGCATCTTCACGGCTGGGGTAAAGCGCCGTCATCCCGCCGATCGCCAGGATCCCGCGGTGATGGCATATCTCTGGCATGAGCTCGCGCAGATTCTGGAAGAATGGGATGTTGTGCGGAATCGTGTTACGGTCCGGCAGCACCCAGTCCGGATCGTCCAGGTTGAAGTGGATGAGGCTGGCCATATAGTCCCATCGACCAAGATTCAGCCCAATCAAATGATCGCGCAGGTTGTATGCGAACTCCTCCATCTGAAATGCCAGCGGGTGAGATTCCACCAGCGCCATGCACTTGATGTAGTCGTGCGGCAGCCCGCGCCACTTTGCCAGCGCCTGAAACAAATCTCTCCACCAGCATGCTTCTTCCGCGGACTCGGATTTCGGGATGTAGAAGCACAGCGGATGTTTCAGCTCTGCAATGTCGATGCCATAGAAAACCCGGCAAATATCAAACAACGAGGCAGAGGTTAACTCTCCCGCAATCACTCCCGCCTGGTTCAGGTGCAGCCCACGTGGACGGGTAAAAATCACCGTGCCGCTTGGCTTAATCGCGACCTGCCGATCGCGTTTCTTGTCGTAGTAGGTCAATTCCCCGCGCAGGCAGGCGAGGATGTTGGTCACGCCCAGCTCGTGCTGCGACCACTCGTTGACACAGGAGTCTTCGAGATCGAGCATCACGCCCGGTGCGCCCGAGTTCAACATCTTCACGCATAGTTCGCCATCATCGGCAGGTCCCGTCATCTGGTTTCGTTGATCGCGGCACCAGTCAGGCAGCGTGATGCGCCAACCATTGCGTACCGTGTCGGAAGGGAAGTGATGCGTGGGTTTATCGCCTTCGAGCGAAGCCTGCAGAACTTCGACCCGCCGCAGCGCCAGTTCCTGCTGCCGCGGAGTAAGCCGCTCGTGCAAGGGACGAAAGAAATCCATGAACCCGCGGGGAAAGTCCCGGCTGGGATCGAAGCCTGCCGGCGTGCTGTTGACCGGGGTCTGTAAACCGCGCATTTCCGGGGTGGCGATAGCGGTTGGCGTCATTGTCTTCAGCTCCTGGAACCGAATGCAGTGTGTTCAGCATACTGAACACGCATTCGTCATACTGTCCGATCGTAGGTGGGAGTACAAAGCGGGTCAAGAGCGTTGTTCAATATGCAGAACATACATTCATTTTCTTGCACGACTAGGGGTTTGCTACCATAACGTTTTAGCGATGCCCCCAACCCCCGACTCTCCTTCTGTAGCGGTTGAACGAGCTCTCGCCATGCTGGAGGCGGTCGCGCAGGACTCTGAAGGCCTGAGCAATGCCGATATCAGCCGTAAATTAAAGATTCCAAAGAGCTCCGCCAGCTATATCCTGCGCACGTTGGAGAAACAGGGATACCTGAACCGCAACTCCGAAACAGGCCGGTACCGCGTCGGATTGAAGGTGCTCAGTCTGAGCCGCGGCGCCTTGACCGGGATCGACGTGCGCGAGGTAGCTTTGCCCATCATGCGGCATCTGATGAAGCAGACCAACCTGACCTGCCACCTCGCGATTCTCGACGGCCCCATGGCGGTTTACATCGAGAAGGTCGAGCCCGAAGGTTTCATTAAGATGGACACCTGGGTCGGCCGCCGCATGCCCGTCCACGCCACAAGCGTTGGCAAGGCTCTGGTGGCGCACATTCCGCGCGAACGCCTGGAGAAAATTGTGGCCGAGCGCGGGATGGAGAAGCGCACGCCCAAGACGATCACAACTATGCCGCGATTGCTGAAGGATCTGGAAAAAGTACGCGAGCAGGGTTACGCCGTTGACGACGAAGAAAACAATATAGGAGCGCGCTGCGTCGGCGCCCCCGTATTCAACCAGGGCGGAACCATCGAAGCTAGCCTGGGCTTGAGCGGAACCATCAACCAGGTGAACGCACAAACCATGCCGCGTATTCTAGAGGCCCTGAAAGATGCCGCCCGCCACGTGTCTATGCAGTTAGGATATCGCGCCTCGCATAGGCGAGTAAGCCGCGCGTAGGAAGCCCGTGTGGGGCGGACACTCCTGTCCGCCGCCTTTGAAGTTGACTTGTCTCTTTTACAGATACGTCCGGCGCAGCCATTTAACCTTGCCCCTATGACCCCAGACGACGCACTCTCCGAAATCGTTCGCCACTACTGCCAGGCTGACGAAGCCTCACGCCTCCACACGGGATGGTTTCAACTCGAGCAAGCGCGCACCCAGGAATTGATCCTGCGCCATCTGCCGGCAGCTCCCGCGACAATCATCGATGTCGGCGGTGGAGCCGGAGTCTATGCCTGCTGGCTGGCAACGCGTGGATATCAGGTGCACCTGATCGATCCCGTGCCCAAGCATGTCGAACAGGCGCGGGCTGCGTCCGCGAGGCAGCCGCAATGTCCCTTGGCCTCCGCCGAAGTCGGCGACGCTCGTCACCTCAGCTTTGGCGATTCCAGCGCGGACGCTGTCTTGCTCCTCGGTCCGCTCTATCATCTGGTGCAAACAGAAGACCGGCTGGCTTGCCTCCGCAAAGCACACCGTGTTCTTCGTCCCGGAGGTCTGGTTTGGGGCGCGGGCATCAGCCGCTTCGCGTCGCTGTTCGATTCGCTGTCGAGTGGTTTTTTCGACGACGCTGAATTTGCCCCGATTCTCGCGCGCGATCTGGACGAAGGTCTGCATCGCAATCCGACGGGCAATCCCATCTATTTCACCGATGCTTTCTTTCACCGCCCGGATGAACTTTCGCGCGACTTTTCGGCAGCTGGATTTCAACTGGTAGCGTTGCTCGCGATTGAAGGACCAGGATGGCTGGCTCGTGACTTCGACCGCCTGTGGAATGATCCGGTGCAGCGCGAGCGCCTCCTGGCAGCGGTGCGAAAAGTGGAGCGCGAACCATCCGTGCTCGGGGCTAGCGCGCATATTATGGCCATCGGGAGGAAATAGAGCGGTTGGCGCGGTATCCAGTGCTGCAACACAGAAGGTAGGGAAAAGCGCTACTTCCAAATAGCTAGTACTTCACAATCGCCGTAAACGACTTCGGATCCAGACTCGCGCCTCCCACCAGCGCTCCGTCAATCCCTTCCTGCGCCATCAATGCGGAGGCGTTGTCCGGCTTCACCGATCCACCGTAAAGTATGCGCAGGTTCGACGCATACGCTTCGCCGAAAATCTCAGTCACTTCGTTGCGGATCACGGCGTGAGCCTCAGCAGCCAGTTCAGGAGTGGCTGTCTTACCCGTGCCGATGGCCCACACAGGCTCATACGCGACCACCAGCTTCGCCGCTTTCTTGGCGGAGATTGCGTGAAACGCCCGCACGCATTGTCGGCGCAGTACGTCGTCAGTCAGTCCGGCTTCGCGTTCCTCGAGAACTTCTCCAACACAGCAGATCGGAGTAAGTCCGGCCTGCAACGCGGCCTTCAGACGCAGATTGACCGTATCGTCGGTCTCGCCAAAATACTGTCGGCGTTCCGAGTGCCCGACAATGACGTGCGTTACGCCCAGCGCGAGCAGCATCGGCGCAGAGATTTCGCCAGTAAATGCGCCTTCGTCCTTCCAGTGAACATTCTGTCCCCCGATGGCGACGTTGGAGCCCTTCACTGCCTCGACCCCGGCCGCCAGATCAATGTACGGCGGACACACTACGATTTCGTCACGGGTGTGACCGGAGACTTGCAGCAAAAAGTCATGAAAGAAGGTGCGAGTCTGGTCGGGAGTCTTGTACATCTTCCAGTTAGCGGCAATAAGCTTGGTTCTCATGGAGAAGCCTTTTCGATTTGAAATGGAGGGGCGGTATTCGAATGACTTAGCTTTTCAGCGGCGCGCTCGTACGCGCGCAAAGTAGCGATGTCAAAAAGAACAAAGCGAATCTTTGTAACGTGATCCGCGGAAGCCAGCCCTTCAATTGCGGAAGAAACAGCGATTGACGCTGCTTCCGACACTGGATACCCGAAGGCGCCGGTAGAAATCGCAGGGAAGGCCAAAGACTCGATGCTACGCTGATCGGCTAGGCGGATCGACTCGCGATGGCAACTGGTCAGCGTTTCAGCTTCGTCCCGATTTCCTCCGCGATACACCGGGCCCACGGTATGGATCACATGCTTTGCTGGGAGCCGTCCCCCCGTTGTGATCACTGCTTTTCCCGCAGGGAGGCTACCTATCTTGCTCACGATGTGCCAGCATTCGGCAAGTATTGCGGGCCCGCCAGCCTTGTGGATCGCGCCATCGACTCCGCCACCGCCGAGTAGAGATGAGTTTGCGGCGTTGACGATTGCACCAGTGGTTTCGTGCGTGATATCGGCCGGACCGTGGAACTCAATGGTCTTGCCGTGCTCCAGCAGGAGGCAGATTGTGAAATCGTGCACGTCCGTATCCAGGCCGATCACTTCTTGTCCGTCAGCGCTTCAACTCCGGGAAGCTTTCGTCCTTCGAGGAACTCGAGCGAGGCACCGCCGCCGGTCGAGATGTGCGTGATCTTGTCGGCAACGCCGGCGGCGTGAACGGCGGCTACAGAATCGCCTCCACCCACGATCGAGATTGCGCCTGCATTCTCAGCAACAGCGTGCGCAACCTTGAACGTTCCTTTGGAGAAGCCGGGAACTTCGAACACTCCCATGGGCCCATTCCACACAATCGTCCGGGCGCCCGAGATCTCTTCGATAAATAATTCGATGGTCTTGGACCCAATGTCGAGGGCCATGCGGTCGGCCGGAATCGGTTGCCCCTCCCCGATTTGCTGCACCACTGCGTTAGGCTCGGGCTTGGTTGCGACCACGTGATCAATGGGCAGCAGGAACTTCACATTGCGTTTCTTTGCCTCATCGAGTAACTGCCGGGCCAACTCGACTTTGTCGGCTTCCAATAGCGATTTTCCAATCTCCTGCCCCTGCGCCTTCAGGAAGGTGTACGCCATGCCACCGCCGACGATCAGTGAGTTCACTTTCTTCATCAGGTTCTGAATGACCCCAATCTTGTCGCTCACTTTAGCGCCGCCCAGGATCGCAACAAACGGCTCTTCCGGGCGCTCCAGTGCCTGGCCCAGATATTTCAGTTCTTTTTCCATGAGCAGCCCGGCCGCGGACTTTTGGACAAATTTTGTGATGCCAACGGTGGAAGCGTGCGCCCGGTGCGCCGTCCCGAAGGCGTCGTTCACGTAATACTGGGCGAGATTTGCCAACTGGCGGGCGAACTTCTCGTCATTGGCTTCTTCTTCAGCGTGGAAACGCAAATTCTCCAGCAGCAGCGTCTGCCCCTTCTCGAGTTGAGTTGCTACCTCTTCCGCCTCCGGCCCAACGCAGTCGGGGGAGAAACCCACATTCTCGCCGCGTGCTAATTCTTTGTCGAGCAGCATGCGCAGCCGCTCGGCCACCGGCTTCAGGCTCATCTTGGGATTAGGTTTGCCCTTGGGTCGCCCCAGGTGCGAGGCCAAAATCAGCCGCGCGCCATGACGCAGCGCGTACTCAATCGACGGAAGGGTCTCGCGGATGCGGGTGTCGTCCATGACGCGCCCGTCTTCCAGCGGAACATTGAAATCCACGCGCATGAAAATGCGCTGATCATTGAGCGGAAGATCACGAATGGAAAGCTTGGACATGGCTGGTCGTCCTTCTTGCAAATGAATAATGTTCCCTTCGTGATACTTCGTGTCCTTTGTGGTTAACGCCTTTTAATTTCAACCACGAAGCACACGAAGTATCACGAAGGGAAACCGACTCGAAGCCCACCCGGTCGCGACATCTGAAAGGTGGGTCCCACAATATTTCTAAAGGCCCTTACTGGCGATGTAGCCGATCAGGTCACGAACGCGGCAGGAGTATCCCCACTCATTGTCATACCAGGAGATTACCTTCACGCAATTTCCGGCGACCACCAAAGTCATGGGAGCATCCACGATTGAGGAGCGCGAGTCTCCCTTGAAATCCGACGAAACCAGTTCGTGCTCCTCGTATCCCAAGTATCCCTTTAGCGGCCCTGATTCCGACGCCTTCTTGCTTTGGCAGCCCCGGTAGACGTTGGGATCATGTTGATCGCAGCCGCACGAGCGCGCCGCAGGTCTTTGTGTGGGAAGTCCAGGATCACCTGATCGTTGGTGTAGGAGTGAATCGTCGTCATGGTTCCGCTGACGATCTTGAACTCGTCGTTGATGACTTTGGCAATCGGCGCCAGACAGTTGGTCGTACAGGACGCATTCGAAATGATGTGATGCTTGGCCGCATCGTACTTCTCGTGATTCACCCCCAGCACCAGCGTGATGTCCTCATTCTTCGCCGGAGCCGAGATGATAACTTTTTTCACGGGACCGCGCAGGTGCTTCTTGGCATCGTTGGCATCGGTGAAGTGGCCCGTCGACTCGATCACTACCTGGGCGCCCACGGATTCCCAGGGCAGGGCGGCAGGATCTCTTTCTTTGAACACCTTGATCGTCTTGCCGTCGACCGTGAGGCTGTCGGGGCCCGCGGAAATCTTGTGCGGCAAGTTGCCCAGAATCGAATCGTACTTCAGAAGATGGGCCAGTGTCTTAGGATCAGTCAGGTCGTTGACCGCGATGAAATCCAGGTTCGAGTCGTTAAGCGAGGCGCGGAAGACGTTGCGCCCGATGCGGCCGAAGCCATTAATGCCAACTTTGATTGCCATTCATTCCTCCGTGAATTTATGAAGACGAAATCAGAATTCTTCCCGCGCCGAAGTACAAACTACTGATGTTAGCAGGGACGCATGGCGAGCGTAAATGTCGCCGCCATCAATTTCGCAACTGGTGCCGATCACGGAAACGAGTGAGGGGATCATCGACTTCGGCGTTGAGCTGAACCTGCGAGGGCTCCGTCGTCAGAACCTCTCACCTCAAGGAAAGGTTATCTCCAGATAGGCATCGGTGCGCCACCACAAGAATGGAATCCTCGCCGCCCAGTACTTGCGGTTGATGGCCTTGCGCGCACGCGCATGATCCTCAACCGGCAATATCCGGGCTGTGGCCGCGAACTCTGGTCCGGTCACCGCCCCGCGAATTGAGCAGGGAGCCACGCGTAACTGAGGATTGTTGCGGATGCGCTTGTACTTCCCGAAGATCGATCGAGTCATCACAAAGAGTCTTCCGTCCTCTTCTCCAAACCACACCGGAGTGGCCACGGCTTGGCCATTTTTACGGAAGGTCGTCAACGCAATGTATTTTTTGTCCTGAATGGCAGCGGGAATCGAACTGGGCATAGCAACCATTGTAAAAGATAGGCACACGGAGATGGCATGGTAAGAGGCGCGAAGACAAACGTCGTGCGCTACATCGGCCTGCCTTTCGCACCTCCGTTAGCTGTCGCCCATGGTTCGCCGTTCGGTCGCAGATTGCTCGCGCCTTGGTATCTGTGTTAAAAGCCTGACATGCGCAAATGGATGCGCGAGCGCTTACAGCGCCGCAAAAAGAAGGACACCGACCCCGCTGCCCAGCCTGCGCCTCCTCCGCTGCAACCGGCATATTTTGACGCTGGTGAGTCAGCGGCAGAGCCAGGGCCCGCAGCAGTTGAGCCCAAATCGCGGATGTCGCGTGAAACTGAGGTCGAATCCAAGCCCGCCCACGAAGAGCACTCCGCACAAGCGGCGCCGGAACCAGCATCTGAGATCCCGAGTGCGGACCGGCCATCCTCTGCCGATCAGCGTGGTCGCCCCCGGCGCCGTCGTGGAGGCCGCGGCCGATCGGGCCGAGGCAGGGAACAGGCCGTCGCTCAGGCATTCTCCCCTGCAGTGATAAAAGGATCGATCCCCCCAGCGCCGGTGGAAGAAGAGGCTCCCGATACTGGGGACGCAATTGCCGGAGAATCAACTGAAAGGGAAGTTACCCGGCCGCAAGTTCCCCAGGCCCCGATCCCCAAAGTTCCTGCCGCGATGCCCGCAACCCAGCGCCCACCTAAAGGTCTGGTGGTGCTGGCGATCGGCCTGCCCGGTTCTGGCAAGAGCTCCTGGTTCAAGCGGCACAATGTTATTCCGCTCTCCAGTGACATGGTGCGTTCTCTGCTGTTCGACGACATTCGCGAACAGCGATTTCAGGATCTCGTATTCTCGAACCTGCGCTCCATGCTCAAGGCGCGCCTGATCGCCAAGCGTCCTATGAACTATGTCGACGCGACCAATCTCACACCCCAGGAGCGTCAGCATTGGATCAAACTTGCCAAAGACTATGGCTATGAGGTCCATGCGGTGTTTTTCGACGTCCCGCTGGAAGTTTGCATCGAGCGGCACCAGCGCCGCGATCGCGTCGTCCCCGAGGATGTCATGCGCCGCATGGCGGCGAAGCTGAAGCCGCCGGCGTTTACGGAAGGATTCGCCAAGATCACGGTGGTGCGAGTGAAGAAAAAAGACTAGACAGTTAGCGTCTGTCCGTACTCTGCGGACGGACCTCCGGCTCCACCAGTGCGTTTCGGGGCAGCAGACTCGCAGAGAGACGTTTCGTATCAGGGCACGGCTTCAGCCGTGCCAGACGCATTGTCCGAACATCCGCCTTCAGGCGCTGCAACGCACGCGTGTGACGGCCGAAAGCTAGCCCTTTAAATGTGGTAGGAGCTCCTTGAAGGCCGCCGAGCCCGAGGACCGCACCAGCTCATAGATCATCATTTCGGTAGAAGAGATCACGGCTCCCGCCACGCGCATCCGATCCAACCCAACCTTCCAGTTCCATTCCGCCCGCGAGCTCACTGCATCTGAGGCTACATGCACGAGATAACCTTCACTCAGGGCCGCAAGCGCCGTCTGCATGACGCAGATGTGCGTTTCCATGCCGCACAGTAGAAGTGTATTGCGATTGCCCGGCAGGCGCTTCAGCAAGCTGCAGAAAACGTCACTGCCAAAGCAGGAGAACAATTGTTTGTCGATCGGCTCGGTCTCAGGCAGCAGGGAAGCAATCTCCGTTACCGTGCCGCCCAACCCCTTCGCATACTGCGTACTGACCAGCGCCGGAATCCTAAGAACTTGAGCTGCTCGGATCAGAAGCTTTGTGTTGCGCACAAGTTGATCCTTATGAAAGATCGGCGCCAGCAGTTTTTCTTGAACGTCCACAACTACGAGAGCGCACTGGTCGGCGTCGAGTAGCCGGCCGGCCATCTCGGCATAATCTGAGGGACCCGCGATACGATCAAGAGCGACATCCATAAGCATTCCTCGCTAGAATCCTGACAATCTGATTCTAGCGCGTTGAGGAAGGAGGGGAACTGTTCCAAGGATCGGCCAGGACGACGATCGACCGGCACTCGCCCGTCTGTTTCGGTTGACCGCGCTTTGTTCAAAACCATAGAATCAGATCAGGTTGGCGGCGCGTCCGGCTCCAGCCCAAGACTGCTGCCCCCTCGTTCAACGGCTAGGACACCTGCCTCTGGAGCAGGTTATCGGGGTTCGAATCCCTGGGGGGCAGCCAAACTCTCCTTTCGGTCCAATAGCGTCCTCGATAGCACAGAAAATGCTGCTCGTGACGGGAGTTGCAATAGAGCGGTTATTATTCCTGAGTTCGGAAAGTCGGCTATTTTTCGAGAAGCACATCAAGAAGTCGCGCTAACTCAGCCTTGTCTTGGGTTCTATTGGCGGTGTCGGGACTATCCTCGGTGAGCTGCGCGAGTTCGTGTGCCAGGACGCGCACGGCAATGTGCTGAGGAAGGTAGATAGTGCCCCGCGAAGGCGTCAGCTCCCAACTTGTATTGTCGCGGCGACTTAGAGGCCACCGTTGCCGTTGCGAACGCTTGTGCACCTCCGCCTTACTGCCCGTGACAGAAGCCAGTTCATCGATCTGAACCTCGACCCAGTCGTGGTTTCCAGTGATGTGTACCTTCCTTACTTTGAAATGGTCGAACACAATCACAGGTCGAGCCGACTGGAAGAGGTCATGCCCACGGAGGCTCTCCTCCGACTCGGCGCACGCTTGAAGGAAGGCTGCGCCCACCTGATCGGGCTTGGGGTGAATGGAATTCACCACCGCAACACGAGGAATGGTTGTATCTGCCGGGTTTGCCGCAATCCTGCTCGAGGCCCCGGTCTCGCTTGGGGACTCTTCCGATAAATCAGAAACTGAGTCCTCAGCAAGCGGCTCGTGCGGTCCGGCGTTGTCCAAAGCGGTAGGCTTCAGGCTCGCGTTCCGGATCGAACTGGAGAGCACGCCACTTGGAACCGCTTTGACGTAACGAAAGAAACGGGGTCGTCCCCGCCGTTTCCAATACGGCGAATTGTACGAATCGACTCCGGGGCCCGAACGCAGGCGGCTGAAAAAGGAATGCTGAGCGGGATTGATCACAATCCCAGCATGTCCGCGCCAGACGGCCAAGTCGCCCGGTTGCGGACTTGTTACTCGCCGAAATTCATCAATCCCCGCGTACAGGTCCGAAGAGCTCGCGTACTCATAAGGGAAACCGGCGCGCTCGTAAAGTCCGTGCACGAAGTGGGAGCAATCCGAAGAGAAGCCCGCGTGATGGCGGGAATCGAGTGCGGCACTCAGAATCGCCAGACCTTCATCCAGGGTCAGCGGCCGGGAGACAAACGCCTGGTGCTGCGGGTCACGGTCTTCGCGAGTGACTGGGTATGCCGCGTTCGATCCTCCCATTTGTTTTTGTTGCGCCACTGTGGCTGGGATGGCCGCCAGGCAGAACAGAAAGAATAGCAGGGCGCCTTTGGCATGGAACCACATAGTCCTTGATATAACGCGCCTTTCGTGACGCAGCACAGATCACAAGGGTGCCGTTCGGCCCGCGAAAAATGTTCTGACTTCAGATGCACCTTAGGGTCCAAGAGGTTTCTTTGGCACAGAACGCATAGAACGGACGCAGTTGTGCATACCGCCGCATGGCGGTCACGGGAATTTCTGGAGTGTATGTAGTGGAAACTCCGACTGCTTCTACCGTCAGTACCTTATGCAACTCACCAGACATCACCGCCATAGTAGTGGGAGGAGTTGCTTGCCACGTTCGCATCGGTGGCGCCACCCGTGAAGCGCACGCTCGTCTGCCTCATCATCGGATGTGTTTCCCTTTCCGCTGCGCGGGAGTTGCCGACGCCAGTCGGGACCAGCGTTAATGTGGAACGCCTGCTGAGACTCTCCGGCGCTCTAACTGACACGCATCGCCCATTCATAGGCGCAGTCGATCTCAGCTTTATGATGTACGACGAGCCCCAGGGCGGAACAGCGAACTGGCAGGAAGCTCAGAACGTGCAACTGGATGCTCAGGGACGCTATATCGTGCTGCTTGGCGCGAAGACTGTGGGAGGATTGCCGGCTAATATTTTCACGTCGGGCAAAGCGCACTGGCTCGGAGTCCGAGCTGCAGGACAGTCGGAAGAGCCACGCGTCCTGCTGGTAGGGTTGTCCTCCGCGTTGGACACAGGCAGCACCGTGAGTGCTAAAACTTCTGCCACCGAAACGCCAGTGCATCAAGCAACAGATCGGTACATCACACTCCTGCTAGCGGTAATGTTTCTGGTGGGCATGAGGTTGACCTACCTGGAAGTGCGGAAATGGTGGAAAACACGAATGGAGCAATTCCAACCGCCCCCTTTAGCCAACCTGATAAGTTATATTCCCGGCCCCGACAGGCGCTGGCGCGCACCCCAAGTACTCCCGTTTTCTCTCTCGAACCTTCGCGCCATTCGTGCGCATTCCGTGCAGAACACGGATGATGATCGGTCCGAGAAGTCTGCATAATTTCAAGCAGCTAGGATTCTGCAGATCCTCGCGGACAGTGTATGGCGGACACTCCCTTCGACTTCGCTCAGGGCAGGCTCTGTCCGCCGCCCTTAGATTTTAGCCTTCGAAGCCGGCCCACTCCAGACTAACAATCGAGTGTCCGGGCTGGCACGTAACGAAATAGCGCTCTCCGTTGGGGCTAGTGACTTCAAATTTGCCGGTCTCGCCCTGTAGAGCCTCGGCAACATCGTAGGTTGAAATGCTGTCATTGAGTTTCATGGGGACTTCCTCCACTGTGTTACAGGTTGTTGGTTGGGTTGTCCCCTACCCTAGGGAGGAGCGTTAGCTTCATGATAGTACGCTAGCGAACAGAGTCAAGGCCGGGCGCTAATTTTTCGTGTCGGATTCATATTAGGGAATTCGCCTGAGCCCATGTGGGGTGGACACTCCTTTCGACTTTGCTCAGGGCAGGCTCTGTCCGCCGCTCTTGACGTTGATCTTGGTGTTGCAGTGTCTGCATGCGCCATTTCTCGCGTTCTTTGCGAGAAGTGGGAAGGCCACGGAGAACTACACCTCGTCTTGCTCTTTCAGCTTCGCAATCACGCCGAAATCTTCCAGCGTGGTGGTGTCGCCTTTTACGTCGCCGCTGCTGGCCAGCTCGCGCAACAGGCGGCGCATGATTTTGCCGCTTCTTGTTTTGGGGAGCGTATCGGTGAAGCGGATGTCGTCGGGCTTGGCTAATGCACCGATTTCTTTCGCCACCCACTTGCGCAGTTCTTCCTTGAGTTCAGACGTGGGCTTTCTTCCCTGTTGCAGCGTCACGAAGGCGGAGATGGCCTGGCCTTTCAGGTCGTCGGGACGGCCAACCACCGCGGCCTCCGCGACCGCTTTGTGCGCGACTAATGCGGATTCAACCTCCATCGTGCTGAGGCGGTGTCCACTGACGTTGAGCACGTCGTCGACTCGGCCCATGATCCAGAAGTAGCCGTCCTTATCTTTGCGCGCGCCATCACCGGTGAAGTACATACCGGGAATCTGCGACCAGTACTGCTTGACATAGCGGTCAGGATCGCCGTAGATGGTGCGCGCCATCCCCGGCCACGGTTTTTTGATGACGAGGAATCCACCGGAGCCCGCGGGGACGGTCGTACCATCCATAGTGACAATTTCCGGGACCACGCCGGGGAATGGCCGCGTGGCCGAGCCGGGCTTTGTAGCGATGGCGCCGGGAATCGGCGTCAGCATAATGTGCCCAGTTTCGGTCTGCCACCAGGTGTCGACGATGGGGCAGCGATTGCCACCGATGGTTTCGCGGTACCACATCCAGGCCTCAGGATTGATAGGTTCGCCTACTGTGCCGAGCAAGCGCAGGCTGCTCATGTCATGTCTTTTGGGCCACTCGTCGCCCCACTTGATGAAGGTCCGGATAGCCGTGGGGGCGGTGTAGAAGACGTTCACTGTGTGGCGCTCGATGATGGACCAGAAACGATCGGGCTCGGGGAAGTTGGGCGCGCCTTCGTACATCAGGCTGGTGGCGCCGTTTTGCAGCGGGCCGTAGACGATGTAGCTATGGCCGGTGACCCATCCGATGTCGGCGGTGCACCAGTAGGTGTCTTCGTCTTTGAGATCGAAGACCCATTTCGTGGTGAGATAGGTGCCGACGGAATATCCGCCGGTGGTGTGAACCACGCCCTTGGGCTTGCCCGTGGTGCCGGAGGTGTAGAGGATGTAGAGCGGATGCTCGGCGTCGAGAGGCTCGGCGGGACATTCGTCGGAAGCCTTGGCCATCAGCTCATGCCACCACTGATCTCGGCTGGGCTGCAGATTGATCGGTGTGCCGGTGCGCTTGTAGACAACTACATGTTTCACGCTGGGACACGACTTCAGCGCTTCTTCAACGGCGGGAAAAAGTTTGACCTCGGCACCACGGCGGAAGGATCCGTCCTGGGTGATGACGGCTGCGGCCTGCGAATCATGGATGCGATCGACCAGGGCGTTCGAGGAGAATCCGCCGAAGACCACCGTGTGCGGCGCGCCGATGCGGGCGCAAGCCAGCATGGCGATGGCTAGCTCGGGCGTCATGCCCATGTAAATGGCGACGCGGTCGCCTTTCTTCACGCCGAGTGACTTCAGGACGTTGGCGAACTTCTGCACTTCGCGATGAAGCTGCTGATAGGTCAGCGTGCGGAGTTCACCAGGCTCGCTCTCCCAGATAATGGCGGCCTTATTCTTGCGCCAAGTTTTGACGTGGCGATCGAGGCAATTGTAGGAAAGGTTGATCTGGCCCCCGACAAACCACTTCGCCCACGGGCAATTCCACTCGAGGACTCTGTCCCATTTTTTGAACCAGTGCAACTCTGAGGCGATCCTTCCCCAGAATTTTTCTGGGTCATCCACCGATTCGTTGTACAGACGCTCGTAGTCGGCAAGGCTCTTGATGTGGGCCTGCCGGCTGAACTCTTCCGGGCATTCGAACTTGCGCTGCTCCTGCAGAGTGGAATCGATGTTGGCTTCAGCGACTGCTTTGTCGGGCATGTAGGGGGCCTCAGTTTGGAATCTTTTGGCTGTGAGCCGGAATCATCTTACCAAGCAGTTGCAGCACAGGGGTACTTCAGCGCCTGACCAGTTTGCTGAATAACTCCGATTCTTGCTGGGCGGGTCTTGGGAGGCGCTGGTTTTGGGTGGCAAAGATTTTGGGTTGGTAAAGGTTTTGGGTGGCGCAGCGCTTCCCGCGCCGCGATCATCTGCCTGTTTTGACTGCGGCTTCAGCCGCTGAGGTACCTCAGGGGCTGAAGTCCCCTCATGGCCCGGCCTCTTATCGCAGCGCTGGAAGCGCTGCGACACCCAAAGGCTCACCTCTCCGTCCATCCAATATCCAGGAAACGGTTGCGATGCTCAGCGCTGGGAAGCATGCAGGCTTCGAAGCGGCCGAAGATGCGGTAGCGGTTGCGGGCGACGATGCGATAGGCGGCGTCGCGCAGAACCCGGGGCAGGAGTCGGAGGAAGACACCGAGGAGCTTCCAGATTCCGCCAAGTCGCTTAAGGACGAAGATGATGGCGTCGGATCGAGGGAGGAGACGTTCGTTCGGTTGAGCTTCTCTGGCTAGATCGTGTTTGGTTAAATCGTGATTGACGACAACGTAGACGGTGTCGAGGTCCTGGGGATTGGCTCCGTGGCGTGCCAGGATGCGGGCAGCGAAGGGGCTTTGCAGCGAGGCGAAGAGGAAGATGCCGTCGTGATCACGGCGAAGGACGAACTGGTTCAGCCGGTTGCAGAGTCCGCAGACACCGTCGTAGAGGATGATGGGGTGCGGCATGGGGTTAAGAGAACTCTAGCACCGTGGATGTCAACATTCCCGCCCTGTCCCTCCAAAGAACGGAGGGACAAGGACTGATTGGATAAGAGCGAAGGCTCGATCAACCGGGGTAGTCTTGGTTTGAGGACTAAGGCTTCTCGGAGCCGGGCTTTTCATTTTTGGGGCGGCTTTGCCCCGCAGCAGAGAACATGCGCCCTTTGCTATCGGTGAAAGGAACCAATCGATGGGACGATCTCACTGGCTCAACTTGATGGCCAACTGTCGTTCCGGCTGCGTCATCTGGCTCCACAACCGCTGCAAATTTTCCTGCAGTGGCTGATTATCGGGCTGCTTTCGCAGGGCCAGCGCAAACCAGCGATAGGCCGTCGGAAGATCGCGCGGGGTACATACGCCCGTGGAATAAAGCGCGCCCAGCGAAATCATGGCGCGTGGATTGGACTCCTCTGCAGCGGGTCGCAACATTCTAAGCCCGCGATCGCAGTCCTGCCGCGCTCCGCGCCCATAGACGTATTTCTCCGCCTCGGTGACCTGATCAAACGCCGTGACCGCGGGGGGCTTCGGTGTCGCTGGTGATCTGGTCGCGCGTTTGGGAGCTGGCGCTGGCTCTGCCGGCTTCTCATTCGGATCCGTCTCGGCGGAATCCGCAGCCGCGGGCGCCTCATCCTTTGCCGCAGGCTTAGTTGCAGGTTTGTCTGCCGGTGGAGAATCTCCCGCGCTAGGAGCAGACGCATCAGGAGTGGGCGCAGAATTCCCGGCAGCCTGACTTCCCGCAGTGGTGCTAGGCGCATTCGTGCTCGGCACGCTTGCGCTGGGCGCGGTAGCCGGACTCGACGAGGAATCCGCGCCCGGCGAAGTCGCCGCTTGTGTGGGTGCTGGTTGTGTGGCTGTTGGTTGTGATGGAGTCGCCACAGGTTGGCTCGGAGCCGGCGAAGAGTCCGGTGCGGTTGACGGTGTCCCAGCGTTTGAGCCCGGCTGCGACGAATCTGAAGGCGGTGCTGCAGCGGAAGGCTTCTGCCAACCCGACATCAACGACGACAACCCCTCGTGCCGCCAACGCAGGTATCCGAAGCCCACAGCCAGCGCCAGGGCTATCAGAATCAGAAAGATTTTTCCAGCACCGCTCTTCGGTTCGTCGTCATCGTCAAGCAGGTAGTCGAGATTGCCTGAAGTCCGAGACGACTGCGAAGTGCGACCAAGATTCGAGCCGCGATCCGAGTTTCGTGACGGCGGAGCGTTCAAACCCAAAAACGAAGGTCCGGAAATGGCGGGAACTTCTTCTTCAGAAGCTGGCACGGCAGTTCGCGGCGCTGCGGGCATCGCTGCCGAAGGGGCGCGCCCCGGCGAGGCCTGACTCGCGCTTTCGCTCCGGGCGGCAACAGGTGGCGCAGGTGTAGCCAGTAATGACGCGCCACAGGTTCCGCAAAACCGGTTCGTCTCCGGATTGTCGTTGCCGCAGCGGCTGCAGCGCACAGGTCCTCCGTCCCTATAGCTTACGATATCTTGGCAATTAGATGCACACCGACAGATTGGGGGTACGGGGAAATGACGGACGGTCCTCGGCGCAACTCGGTAGGTTCGTGCCTTATTTCTCTCTAGCCACCACAAACTCAGGCGCCCAGAGCAGTGCCCGCTTAATCTCCGTATCAGGGAAGGTGCAGATCGCCTTCCGCGCCGACTCGGCATAGCGCGCCGCTCTAGCGCTGGCCGCCTCCAGCGATCCATAACGATGCAGAATTTCGAGAATCTGGGTGTGCGTCACTCCGTTGAACGCGCGCTCGCGCAGAATGGTTTCAATCTTCCCGCGTTCCTCGGACGTGCAGCGCTCGAGCGCATGGATCACCGCCATGGTAACTTTCCCCTCGCGCAGATCGCTGGCCACCGGTTTGCCCAGCACATCCTCCGACGCCGTCAAATCCAGCACGTCGTCCACAATCTGAAACGCCATCCCCAAATCGTGCCCGTACTGAGCCAGCGCCTCTTCCTGCTCCGCGGTTGCGCCGCCCACAATCCCGCCCAGTCGCATGGACACGGAAAACAGGCACGCTGTCTTGCGATAAATGAGATCGAAGTGCTCGTCCAGTGTGATGGCCTTGCCTAATTTCTCCATCTGCAGCAGTTCACCTTCCACCATCTGCTGCGTGAGTTCGATCAGCGCATCGAGAACACGAAAGTTCCGCTCCTGCACCGCGACCTTGAAGGCCTGCATGTACAACCAGTCACCGGCCAGCACGCATTTCGAGTTTCCCCACTGGGTATTCGCGGCAGGCCGACCACGGCGGGTCTTGGCCTCGTCGATGATGTCGTCATGGACCAGCGTGGCAGTATGAATGATCTCGACGACCGCACCTAGTCGCACCGCCCCGCGCCCTTGATAGTCGAAAAGCTTTGCGGAAAGCAGCAACAACGATGGACGGATACGCTTGCCGCCGCCCGCCCGCAAATATTCGCCAATCTCGGTGATGACCTGAACGTCGGAAACGGCGTCACGCCCGAACTCTGCCTCCAGCGCGACGAGATCATCCCGCAGCAGATCGAAAACCTCTTTCCCGTTAATAGTTGCGGGTGCGCTCAAGAATCAGACCTCAGACCTCGGACTTCAGACCGTCGACTTGGACTGCAGAGGTCCAAGGTCTGAGGTCTGACGCCCGAGCTTAATTCGTTCGGTAATTCGTAAACTGCAGATCAACGCCAAAGTCGTGTTGCCGCAGCATGGCGATGATTTCCTGCAAGGTGTCGCGGTCTTTGCTGCTGACCCGCACCAAATCGCCCTGGATCGAAGCCTGCGCTTTCTTCTTGGAATCCTTGATGGCCTTCACGATTTCGCGCGCCTTCTCGATCGGGATGCCCTGTTGCATCGTGATCCGCCGCTTGGCGGTTCCGCCCGCCGCAGGTTCTACCGCGCCATAGGTCAGCCCCTTCAACGGGACGCCGCGCTTGACCAACTTCTGTTGCAAAACGCTTTGAGCGCTTGCTGGATGGCATTCGACACTTCCTGCAAATCAATCTTGCTCACCAGGTCGAAAGTGTTTTCCGGCATATTTCTAATCTTTCTGAAAAAAATGGAATCTGACTTGAGGTTACCAGAATTGGACGGATTAACGCGCCGGAACTTTGCTTTCAGCGGTTTCAGTCAATTTGAAAAATTTGTAGAAATTGCGGGATGTCTGCTCGCCGACCTCGTCGATGGACAGCCCGCGCAATTCGCCCAGTTTTCGTGCCGTCTCTTTGACGAACGCCGGCTCGTTCCGCTTGCCGCGATGCGGCACTGGCGCCAGATAGGGCGAATCGGTCTCGATTAGGATTCGGTCCAAAGGCACTTCCATCGCCACCTCCCGAATCTGCTGCGCCTTGGGGAACGTCACATTTCCGGCAAATGAAATCATGAATCCCATGTCAAGCGCACGTTTTGCCTGCGGCCAGTTTCCGGTGAAGCAGTGCAGAATTCCGCCCAACCCCTGCGGCGCCCAATGCTCGCGGATAAGCCCCAGGCAATGCTCCCAAGCATCGTCGCTACCCTCGGAAGGCCGGCAATGAATCACAATCGGCAGCTTCGCCGCCGCAGCCAGTTCCATCTGTCGGGTGAAGACTTCTTTTTGTGTCTCCCGCGGCGAATGATCGTAGTAGTATTCCAGACCGATCTCGCCCCATGCAATCACCTTGGGATGCCGCGCCAGCCGTTCCATGTTCACGTAGGCGCTTTCATCCGCGAGCCTGGCTTCGTGCGGATGAACTCCGATGGTGGCGTAGATGAACTCGTACTTCTCCGCCAGCCGAATCCCGCAGTCCATCTGCGCAGGCCCGTCGCCGTTGCCGACGGCAACAATCGTCGCGACCCCAGCGTCCCGTGCCCGAGCGATAACCTCTTCGCGATCAGGATCAAATCGCTCGCCGTCGAGATGCCCATGAGAATCAACAAACATGTTCGTGTGGGAACGCCTTCTGTGGATACGGGCTCATGTGGGGACGGGCACTCCTGCCCGTCCATGCCGAGCAAAGCTCGGCTCGCTTTTGCTTTTTCTGAAGGCGACCAGATAACTCCTACTTCAACCTCGCCCCCACCGGCACATCCTCCAAAAAGCTTGCCAGCACTGGCTTTCCACCTTCCAGAGAAGCCGCCACGATCATGCCATTCGATTCCATCCCGCGCAGCTTCCGCGGCGCCAGATTGGCGACGATCACAACTTTGCGCCCCACCAGAGTTTCCGGCGCATAGGCTTCGGCGATCCCGGCCAGCACCTGCCGCACTTCGGTCCCAATATCAATTTCCAGCCGCAGCAGCTTGTCTGCCTTGGGCACTCTCTCCGCAACTTTCACCAGACCCACGCGCAGTTCGATCTTGGCGAAGTCGTCGATCGAAATCTTGTCATTCCCCGCCGCTGCCGTGGCCGTCGGAGGAGCACTCTGCACCGCGACCGCTCCTGGCATCTCCGCCACCAGCTTTACCCCAGCCGCGGGCTTCTCCTCCGCCACGGGAACCCTTTGCTGCTCTTCCATCATCTGCATCCTTTCAATCGCGCTCTTGTCCCGCGGGAAAACGGGCTGCACCTCGCCCAGTTTCGTTCCCAGGTGCAACTGTCCCCACGTCAACTCGTTGAGGGCCACTTTCTTGATATCGCCCAACCCCATCTGCGTCCAGATCTTCGCCGTCGCTTCTGGCATCACGGGATGCGCCAGCGCGGTCACAATTCGCAGAGCTTCTGCAGCCGTGTAGAGCACGGTAGCCAATCGCGAGCGGCTGTCCTCATCTTGCTTCTCGCCCAGCGACCACGGTTCGTTCTCCACGATGTATTTGTCGACAGCTGCCACCAGCGCCCATGCCGTTTCCAGCGCGCGCGAGAACTGGAACTGTTCAAACAGCGCGCCAAACTCACTGATCGTCTTCCGCGCCGTCGCGGCAATGGCATCATCGGCCCCGGTCCGCGACGCCGTGTGCGACGGATACGGCACCTCGCCCTTGAAATACATGGTAATCATGGTCAACGTGCGGCTGGCCAGATTGCCCAGCCCATTTGCCAGGTCGGAGTTGTAGCGCTGCACCAGCGCGTCGAAGGAGAACGAGCCATCCTGTCCGAACACAACCTCGCGCAGCAGAAAGTAACGCAGCGCATCCGCACCCAGCACGTCAAGAATTGTCTCGGTGCGCACGATGTTGCCACGCGACTTCGACATCTTGTTTTCTTCAAACAGCAACCAGCCGTGCGCCACGATTGCCTTCGGCACGGGCAGCCCCGCGGCCATCAGGAACGCCGGCCAGTACACGCAGTGGAATCGGACAATCTCTTTGCCGATCATTTGCACATCGGCCGGCCAGTATTTCTTGAACGCCTCCTGCGCCCCCGCATGCGACGACCCATATCCAATGGCGGTGATGTAATTCGCCAGCGCATCCAGCCACACGTAGATGACGTGCTTGGGATCGTCGGGCACCGGGATGCCCCAAGAAAACGTCGACCGGCTGATCGACAGATCGCGCAGCCCGGAACGGACGAAGGAAATTACCTCATTCCGTCGGGCTTCGGGACGGATAAATTCCGGGTTCGCATAAAGCTCGAGGAGTTTGTCCTGAAACGCCGCGAGCTTGAAAAAATAGTTTTCCTCGTGCACTGTCTCGGTAATGCGCCCGCAAGTGGGACATGAATCCCCCGGTTGCGCGCCGTCCACATAGAGTTCGTCCGAGACGCAGTACTGTCCCGTGTAGGTCCCTTTGTAGATGTACCCGTTGTCGCGAATGCGCCGGAACAACTCCTGCACGCGCTTTTTGTGCCGTTCTTCCGTGGTGCGGATGTAGTCGTCGTTCGAGATACCCATCCGCTGCCACAGCTTGCGGAACTCGGCGGAAATCTCATCCGCGTACTGCTGTGGCGTCTTTCCCGCAGCCTGTGCAGCCCGCTCAATCTTCTGCCCATGCTCATCGGTCCCGGTGAGAAAGAATGTGTCCGCGCCCAGCATGCGTTGCCGCCGCGCAATCGTGTCGCAGGCGATCGTGGTATACGCATGCCCGATATGCGGCCGCGCATTCACGTAGTAAATCGGCGTCGTGATGTAGAACTTCCTGCTCATATTTCGTTCTTAACGGAAGAGGCCACCCAGATTTACCCTGTGAACCTCTGTGTCCTCTGTGGTTAATGCTTTTCGTCTTTGCCTAAATACTGCCGCGTAGCTTCCTGCATCACCGTCTTCAACGGCACATGTTTTTCCGCCGCGATTCGCCGGCAGTCCTCATATTCCGGAGAGTAGTTGGTGATTGTTCCATTCATGCTGGCGATCTTGATGCGAACCTCGCCCCACTGGGTCTCCACGTTCTCCCACCGCCGCGCCAACGTCTGACGTACTTCATCGCGCCGCCGCACGCCCAATGTTGTCGTCTCCGTAAAAATGATCTGGGTCAGCTTGCTCGAGTCCTCAGGCTTGCACAGTACGGTCAGCAGCGTCCCTGGACGACTCTTCTTCATCTGCACCGGCATGCCGAAAGCATCCAACGCGCCTTCCTCCAGAAGCCGGTCCATCACATACCCGAACACCTGCGGATTCAAATCATCGAGATTCGCTTCCAGCACAGTAATGGTTTCCGAAGCTGTTTTCGTCGCGAGAGTCGATGCTGGTGCGAGAGACAATGCAGCCTCCCCAATCGTCAACCGCACCACGTTTGGATGCCTGGGAAAATCTCTCGACCCGGCGCCATACCCAAACTTCTCAATCTTCATCTCCGGAAAGGCTGCGAAGCGTGAAGCCAGCGTGTTCACAATCGCCGCCCCCGTAGGTGTGACCAGCTCTGCCTGCAATCCCGAGGAATAGACAGGCGCATCCTTCAGCAACTCGACCGTCGCCGGAGCCGGCACTGGAAACGTGCCATGGGCGCACTTCACCGCCCCGCCACCAACATTCAACGGCGAGCACACAATCTCATCCACTCCCAGCGCCTCCGCCCCGACAGCCGCGCACACAATATCCACGATGGCATCGACGGCCCCGACTTCATGGAAATGCACGCTCTCGATGGATGTATTATGAATCTTCGCCTCCGCCGCGCCCAGCGCCTCAAAGATCGCAGTAGCAGTCCTCTTCGCGCCGTCAGAAATTCCAGCCCTGGAAATAATGCCCCGAATCTCCGTTAACCCTCGCCCATGCGAGTGTTCATGCTCGTGTGGCGCGGACACTCCCTTCGACAGGCTCAGGGCGGGCTTTGTCCGCGAAACCTCACCAGCTTGTGAATGCGAGTGCTTATGGTCGTGATGCTTATGTCGGCCACCCTGGGAATGCTCGTGTTGATGCTCATGTTCATGCTCATGTCCATTCCGCTGCTGCTCCCAGAACTCCTCCCGCGGCAAGTCCTTCTCCCCGTGAACGTAAACATCCACCTTGGTGGCGGAAATCCCGCTGCGCACCACCCGGGAAATCTCCAACCGCGCCCCGAGCTTTGCCGACACGTCAAGCGCCGCGACGGTCTCCTGCAGCAACCGCGGCGGAACTCCCGCATCCACCAGCGCGCCCAGAAACATGTCGCCGCTCATGCCAGAAAAACATTCAAGATAAGCAATGCGCATAAAATTCAAAATCTTGACCACAGTGGGCAAAGAGTTACACAGGGTAGCGCGAGCCTTACCCTGTGCCCCTCTGTGGTGAAGGTTTTGCCGCCACGACGACAAACTTTCATCATAGGGAACCCGGCAACCTCCGTCAAACCAGCGTCCGCCGCGCTCTCTGTTAGAATCACTATCTTCTTCAATAGCTTAGAGGGATTCCTTGTATCGTCATCTCGAACGCCGGCTCGCGGAAAAATTGCTGGAGTGTCTTCACCGGCGCCACCCCGGCGCGGCCCTGCCGAATATCGTTATTGAGCAACCACCAAACGTCGAATTAGGCGACTTCGCCATCCCCACATTCCCGTTTGCTAAGTCTCTTCGCTCCGCCCCATTGAAGATTGCCGAAGAAATCCGCGGCGAGGTCGGCCCCATCGAAGGCATCGCCGAAATGCAGGTCGCCCCGCCCGGGTACCTCAACGTCAGAATCGACCGCGACTGGATGGCAGCTGCCCTCGTTGCCGACCAGAGACCTCGCGCCGATATTCCTCCGGGAAAGATTCTGGTCGAGCACTCCAGCATTAACCCAAACAAGGCCGCGCATATCGGCCACCTGCGCAACGCCATTCTCGGGGACACCTTCGTCCGCTTGTTGCGCTACGCGGGCAGGGAAGTCGACATTCAGAACTACATCGACAACACCGGCGTACAGGTCGCCGATGTGGTCGTTGGCTTCATTCATATCGAGAAAAAATCCCGCGCAGAGATTGGATCTCTCGCCCGCCAGCCCCGCTTCGATTACTACTGCTGGGATCTCTACGCCCGCGTCTCGCAATGGTACGAGCAGGACAAGCAAAATCTGCAGGCCCGGCTCCAGACCCTGCACGCCATTGAGGACGTTTCAAGCGAAACCGCCGTCATCGCCGACATGATCTCGACCGCCGTACTCCGCCGCCATCTCGAGACCATGGATCGCCTCGACATCGAATACGACTTCCTGCCGCGCGAGAGCGAGATCCTGCACCTGCACTTCTGGGACGCGGCCTTCACCAAGCTCAAAGAGGCCGGTGTTCTCACGTTCGAGAGCGAAGGCAAGAACAAAGGCTGCTGGGTAATGCGCCGCGCCGGAACAACCTCAAACGCAGAGGACACAGAGGAAACAGAGAAAATTTCCGAAGAAGACCAGAAAGTAATCGTTCGCTCGAACGGCACCGTCGGCTACGTGGGCAAAGATATTGCCTATCACATGTGGAAGTTTGGCCTGCTCGGCCGCGACTTTGGCTATCGCAAGTTCTACCACTACCCCAACCAGCACGACTGCTGGATTTCCGCCATAGAAGGCGAGAAGGACCATCCTCACTTCGGAGACGTAGCTGAAATCTACAACGTCATCGACGCTCGCCAGTCTGAAGCGCAAAACACAGTTATCGAAGCCCTCCGCGGACTGGGCCACAACGAAGCCGCCGACCACTACACCCATTTCTCGTACGAGATGGTCGCGCTTACACCGCGCTGTGCCGCTGAGCTCGGCTACAAATTAAGTGAGGAAGACCAGGCACGCTCCTACATCGAGGTCTCGGGCCGCAAGGGTTTCGGAGTGAAAGCCGACGACCTGCTCGACACCCTCATCGTCTCCGCGAAAAAAGAAGTGGACTCACGCCACCCGCAACTCACCGAAGCGGAGCGCCTGTCGGTCGCCACGCAGATCGCCATCGGCGCGCTGCGCTATTTCATGTTGAAGTACACCAAGCAGTCGGTCATCGCCTTCGATTTCAAAGACGCCCTGAGCTTCGAAGGCGACACCGGACCCTACGCCCAATACGCCGTAGTCCGCGCCACCAGCATCTTCAAGAAAGCCGCGCTCGATCCCGACACTTTCTGTAGAGACGTTGCTGGCAACGTCTCCGCCGGGGGGCTAGCGAAATACCTGACGGGCGAAAAGGGAAATGAATTCTGGCAGCTCTGGCTCACCGCCTCGAAAACTTCCTATGTAGTTGACCAATGCATCACCACTACCGAGCCCGCCTATCTGGCCAAGCACGCATTCCAGTTAGCGCAATTCTTCAACGCTTTCTATCATCGGCATCCCATCTTGAACGAGCCCGATGAGAAGAGAAAACAGTTCCTCTTGGCGACGGTTGCAGTAGTCCGCCGCGAATTGATTCGCACCCTGGGCGTGATGGGCATCACGGTGCCGCCAGTGATGTAAAATCCGCACGGTGCCCAGATAGATCACTGCGACCAGGTCGCCGGCATGGTTTTGGTCGATGCTTCCCACCCCGATCAGGAGAATCGTTTCCCCGTTGCCTTGAAGAATTTGGAAGGAAGCTGGCTACGTGAAGCCGAGTTTCTCGAATTCTCCATGCCCTTCGGTATTCCACGCTTGATGAAAGTTTGCGACAACGATCCCGAGGCCCTCGCCGCCGAATGCAACTTCCACCACGCCCAAACATCTGTCGCCGAAATGAGAGCGTTTGCCGAGAGCGGCGCCCACCGGGGCGCTGGGCGACATGCCCCTCGCCGTGCTCTCGCACGATCCCGAAAGACAGCAACCCGACCTTCCAGCCGATCTGGAAAAACCCACCAATGACGCGTGGGAAAAAATGCAAGAGGAGTTAGTCCATCTCTCGACCAGAGGCACGCAGACAATTGCCAAGAACAGCGGTCACTACATCCAACTCGACCGTCCCGACGTAGTGATCGATGCTATCCGCAACGTGGTCGATCAGTCCCGGCAAGCGAAGTCCGCGTCTACTCCTAGTAGATTTGTTGATTAACTTGCTGCGCGAATCCGTCTCCGCTCTAAATCCCCATCCGAACCTGCTACCCTTTTTTCTCGTCTTTCACCCTGCGCGAATTCGGGATCGAACCTCTCGTCCGCGCTTCAGGAGCACATAATGGTCTCCGCAGTCCGCCTACGACGTATTTCGATAGCTCTCATCATCGTCGCCGCCGTTTCATGCACGTCCGTGTCTCAAGGTCAGCAAGCGGCCCCCGCCAGTCCGTCACCGGAAAATTCCGCAGAGTCCCTGGCTACCTCACAGGCGACTCCCGCGCCCCGCCCTCGGATCGGCCTTGCCCTGAGTGGTGGCGGCGCGCTGGGTATGGCCCACATCGGAGTGCTGCAGTGGTTGGAAGAACATCGCATCCCCGTGGATCGTATTGCGGGAACAAGTATGGGCGGCATCGTCGGCGCGATTTATGCCACCGGCCTTTCGCCAACAGAGATGCACGATTTCGTCGCGAAATTAAACTGGGATGAAGCTTTTCTGACCGGGCCCACCTACGGACAGATCGCCTACCGCCGCAAGCAGGATCGTCGGGCCTACCAGGTCTCCGCCGAACTCGGTCTCAAGCACGGCCTCAGCGCCCCGAACGGCATCAATCCTGCGCAGGGCATCGGGTTATTGCTCGACCGCATTGCATTTCCTTATTCGACGATTTCCAGCTTCGACGATCTTCCCATTCCGTTTCGTTGCGTCGCCACCGACATGCAGGATGGCACCGAAGTCATTCTCAAGGATGGTTCACTGGCCCAGGCCTTGCGCGCCACCATGGCGATTCCCGGCGTCTTCACTCCCGTTGAACGCGACGGCCACGTGCTCGCCGATGGTGGCCTGGTCGATAATCTTCCGGCCGGTGTGGTACGCCAGATGGGTGTAGAGAAAGTCATCGCGATCGATCTGGGTACGCCGCTGGGCGGACCGGAGCAATTGCAAACTATCGGAGGTGTTCTCGCTCGTGCCGTCGATGTCATGATTCTGCAGAACGAGCGCCACTCGATGGCCCTTGCCGATGTCGTAATTACGCTGGAGCCGGGAAAGTATTCCATCAGCGACTATTCCGCGGCTGAGCAAATCATTCGCATTGGATATGAGGGAGCGGCGAAGCAGGCGGGTCAGCTTCTCCCCTACGCTGTTACCGAAGCCGAGTGGCAGCAATACCTTGCCGAGCGCGCGGCACGCAAGCGAACTTCTCCGCAGTCCGTGGATGCTCTCGAGGTGACCGGTGTCAGCGGCGGAGAACAGCAGCGGCTGGCCTCCCGCCTGCAGAAAGCCATTCACGGTCCCGTCGATCTCAAAGCCATCGGCATCCGGTTGGATCGCGTCGCTGGCGAAGGCCAGTTCGACCGCCTCGGCTACGAAGGCTTTGTCCAAAATGGAGTGCCGGGCCTGCGCATTGTGGCCCATGAGAAAACTTACGGCCCGCCTTTCGTCAACCTCGCGGTCGACGTTCGCGGCTCGGGTGTCGCCGCCTTTGATTTTTCAGCCGGCGTCCGCATCACGTTCATGGACGTCAAGAACCACGAAGGCGAGTGGCGCAACGATCTCCTGCTCGGCTCGCGAAATCTTGCCGCCACCGAGTTCTATCAGCCGATCGCGATGACCCACTTCTTCGTCGCTCCTTACGCTTTCGCCTCCAAGTACGCGCGCAACGCCTTCACCGGGCAGACCCGCGTTGCTGTCTTCGGCGACCAGCGCGCTGGCGGCGGCTTCGATCTCGGTTATAACTTCAACCGCCTTAGCGAACTTCGCCTCGGGTATGAAATCTTCGACGGCAGACTCGCGCCTCTGATCGGGAGCGCCGGCTTGCCCTCGGTCAGCGGCAGCACCGGCCAGTTCCGCGCCCGTTACGTTTATGATGGACAAGACAGCCCGGTTATCCCCAGTCGCGGTATGCGCATCGTAGCGAATCTTTCCCGCGTGCTGCAAAGCCCTGGCCTCGCCCATCCCATCGACCAGCTTGAAATCGAGACTTCCACCTTTGTTCCGACGAGCGTCAAGACTTCGCTCTTCTTCGCGGCCTCCGGCGGCACCAGCTTTCGCAGCACTGCCGGTCCCTTTCAGGTTTTCGCCCTTGGCGGACCATTCCGTCTCGGTGCCTACTTGCCGCAGGAGTTTCTCGGCAACCACTACGGTTACGCCTCGTTCGGATTCCGCCGCGAACTCTATCGCCTGCCGCAACTGGTGGGAAAGAAAGTTTACTGGGGTGGATGGTACGAAGCCGGCAGCGCTTTCAATCGTCCCTCATCGGTAGTTGTGCGTGGCACCTTCAACGTCGGCGTAATCGCGGAAACCATCGTCGGCCCCGTCGCCCTGGCAGGCAGCGTCAGCCCCACGGGTCAAAGCCGAGTTAATTTCTCCATCGGCAGGTTGTTCTGACGCAAGGGCTGACGCATTTGACGCCTGGCTCTCAGCGATCTATCCCGTAAGTCCTTGAGCACTCGTGTAAGTCGTTGGATCTTCATGAAAGGCGGCGGAATGTATTATCTAAAAGATATATATGTCGCGCCCCTGTACCAGGAGGCCGCTGTACGCGCTTCTGGTGCCGGGCGACCTTTCGAAGGTCCATCAGGCCATCGGAATCGATCCTGGGGCTTCTACGGCCCGGCAAATAGCATTGTGGCGAGGGGCGAGCATGCGACTCCGTCGCCGGTTCGTTCTCCTTCGGTAATATCTTGCAGTTACAATCGTTTCAACAACTTAGACTATAACGAGCTGGCGGTCGGGCATCGTGCAACCTGTAGGGAGCATCTAAACAATTGAAAAGGCGCGGAGTCGCCTTCAGAGCCTATGAAAAACAAAGGTATTTCTCTCGCTGTACTCGTCGCCGTAATGTGCGTGATAGCAACGACTTTTTCCATGGCCGCCCCGAAGCCACCCAGGGCCGCGGTTCCCCAGAGCGTTCCGAACTTTCCCGGCACGCTGGTAAACGCGCGCTATGTGTACGTGACCAGCTATGACGGTGATCAGTTTAATTCCAATCTTTTGCCCGAGGACCGCCAGGCCATCAGCTCCGTGCAGGATGCGATCCAGAAGTGGGGCAAATTTACGCTGGTCTACCAGCCGAACCAGGCTGACATTGTGCTGATGGTTACGAGCCGTCCTTCGGAGGACATTCTCGCTGTCTATGACGCTCATGGCTGGCCGCGCGATCAGTACCTCTGGCGCATGATGGGTCGCAGCGGCTTGCAGCAGAACGAAACCCCGTTCATTACGGATCTGGAAAAAGCATTCGAGCGGGCGACGACGAAACGGTAAAGGCGAAAGACAACAGAACCACGAAGGACACTAAGGTTCACGAAGGAAGGTTTTTGGCTTCGTGATACTTCGTGTCCTTGGTGGTTTATGACTGAAGAGGGCTTTCCGAAAGTCCGCACCGTTTTTCGTGCTGCCAGTTAACTAAGCCTTTCGCCCCGCAATCATCAACCCTGCCCCAACGACTACAAGAACGATGCTGACGGCAGGCGCGACCTTCTCGTCATGTTCGGTGGTGACGCCAATGTGTGCGTCACCGAGGTTGACGCCGTGATGTTCAGAGTGCGGGACGGGAATGAAAAACGAAAGAATCCCCAGCACCATCAACAAAACTCCCACCAATAGCAAAGCTTTCATCGAAGGCCTCCTGACTCAGAGCGGACTCAGAACCCAGGCACAAGGAGAGTGAGATGCCAGCGATCGCGAAATGGCTGGAAAGAAAGGGAGAGATCCGTGAAAATCCGTGGCCCGTTTCCCGTCAACTCTTACCCTGCGAAGTCTTTCACAAATTGCACCAGGCTGCGCAGGGCAATGCCTGACGGGCCTTTCGCGATCCACGGCTTTTGCTCTTCCATCCAGGCAGTGCCGGCGATGTCGAGGTGAATCCATGGCGTATCTTCGGCAAATTCTTTCAGGAACATCGCGGCGTTGATGGCGCCTCCCCAGCGTCCGCCGGAGTTCACCATGTCGGCGATGCTTGACTTAATGTTCTCTTTGTACTCGTCATCCAGCGGCAGCCGCCACATCTTTTCGCCAGCTTTTTCGTTGGCTTGATGAAAGCGCTCGTAGAGCGCGTCGTCATTGGAGAAGACTCCGGCATTGGCGTAGCCGAGCGCGACCACGACCGCGCCGGTAAGGGTAGCAGCATCAACCAAATGGGTGCAGCCAAGCTGGCGCGCGTAGAACAGACCGTCGGCCAGAACCAGGCGGCCTTCCGCGTCGGTATTGATGATTTCAATCGACTTGCCCGACATGGCGATCTGAACGTCGCCCGGCTTCTGGGCTTTGCCGGAAGGCATGTTCTCGGTCGCGCACACAATGCCGATGACTTTGACTTTCGGCTTCAGCAGCGCAATGGCGCGCATGGCGCCGATCATGGTGGCACCGCCAGCCATGTCGTACTTCATCTTCTCCATTCCGTCTGCCGGTTTGATGGAAATGCCGCCGGTGTCGAATGTAATGCCTTTCCCCACAAGGCCTAATACGGGTTTGTCGGGCGCGCCTGCGGGTTCGTATTTCATCACGATCAGCGCGGGAGGTTCGTCGGAACCTTGCGCCACGCCCCAGAAGGCGCCCATCTTCATCTCTTTGATCTTGTCGGCGCCGTAAACTTCACATTGCAAACCGACTTCCTGGCACATCTTTTTGGCGCGATCGGCCAGAATGGTGGGAGTCATGCGATTGGAAGGCTCGTTGACCAGATCGCGTGTGAAGTTCTGAGACTCGCCAATGATTTGCGCTTCGCTGGCGTCTTTTTCGAGAGCAGTCTTGTCGCCCGAGGTGATGATGGTGAGAGCGTCGATCTTTTGATCCTTGCGGTCGCTGCGATAGTAGTCGGGGTCGAAGTTTCCGATGAATGCGCCTTCAACGATCGCGCGCACCGCCTCTTCGGCGGGAATACTGGACGGAGCGACGAAGGCAAAGCTGCGGATTCCACGTGATTTGAGCGCGCGCACTGCGGCGCCGGCAACACGGCGCAAATCGTAGGCTTTGAATTTTTTCGCACCGCCTCCACTGACCAGCAAGACGCGTTTCGCCTTCAGGCCGGCGGGCTTATGCAGCAGATTGATCTCGAGCGGTTTGCAGGTTACTTCACCGCTGGCCAGAAGGTCGGCCGCGACTGACTGCACGGCGGCGTCGTCGGTATCGACCTTGAGTTGCTGCTTTGCGTCTTTGTTTTTGCTGTTTTGGCCTGAATCCTGTTGCGCATGATCCAGCACAATGGCGACGAGGGATTCAGTTTCGAGTTCGGCGGGCTTGGAGAATGAGAGTGTCGTTTTCATGTTTTCGCTGAGAACTGTAGATAACCTTCCAGTATCGTCGGCGGCAAGGGAAAAGTGCAAGCGGGGGCACACAAAGGTGGTGTCCCAAATTCATCAATCACAAAGGACACGAGTCACACAAAGGTGTAAGTCCCTAAGGATTTCCTTTGTGCTCCTTTGTGCCCTTCGTGGTTAATTAGGACGCGTCCGCGAGCAAGAACAGCATCAAGACGACAGTGCGCTGGGGAAACGGGTCTGGAAGTCCAGCAGGCCGACCCATTCCGGGGCAATCCTGATGCGGACCATGTTGGAGATCAAGGTGCGAAGCTGACTTACCCAGGCTTGGCCCTGTTCGGGTCCAAAGTAGCGTTCGGCTGCCATCACGTACTCGGGCACGATTCCGTCGACGTTCTCCATCCGCGCGGTGCCACGAATCAAAAGCCATGACGAACTCCCGTCCGTTCCAGTGAAACCATATGGGGATCACCCTGGGCGTGCCGTCGGTCCAGACATAGGCCAGGCGCGCGGGAATCTTCGAGTGCAACAGTTCCTGCGAAGCGGGATGCTGCAGGAGTGCGAGGTCTCCCTGATGAACAGCTTTCATGATTTACTCCTTTTCGTGGAGTGCTCCTAAGTGGAGTAACTCGCCAAAGGGCCAGGAAAAGCTGAGTCGGGTGGTATTGTGCGCTCACCGGCGGCAAGGGGTCAATGGTCGAGATGACGGCATTTGATTCTCAGTAGTATGATTCCGTCCCTGACGAAAATAGAGGTTCTTCATGAAGCTGCGGTGGATTATTTTGTTTTTCCCGGCTGTGTTCGTGGCTGCCTTTTCCTTAGTTGTGATGAGGAATGGTGCGAAGGCGGCTCCGCCGCAAACACGGGCGGCGACGCCGGCGGCGAAGGCCGCTGTCAGTGCAAGTCCTGCACCAGCTGGTGTTCTTTCGATCCCCGACACCACGCTGGCCATCAATTCTCCGACGCCCATGTCGCAACGCGTGGTGCACTACCAGATTGATGCTCGCTACGATGCGGCCAAGCACACGGTGGACGCGACCGAAGTCCTTACGTATCACAATTTGACCGGGCAGTCGCTCGATCACTTTCCATTTCATCTTTATCTGAACGCATTTCAGCCGAAGGCCACGTGGATCCGCGAGGCTAAGCTCCTCGGCAACCGGGACACCAGTTATGAGAAGTGGGAAGACAAGCAATTCGGGTCGGAGGAGATTAAAAGTTTCGAGGTGGTGGGGCAGGGAGATCTGACGCAGCAACTGCAATTCATCCAGCCGGATGACGGCAACAAGGACGACAAGACAGTAGTCGATGTGCATCTTCCCAAAGCGATTGCATCGGGCCGCTACGTGCAGTTCAAGATTGCGTTTCACGACCAGATGCCGGAGACGCAGGCGCGCACGGGATGGAAGCGCGACTTCGTGCTGGGAGGGCAATGGTTTCCGAAAGTAGGCGTGTGGTGGAACGGGGCGTGGAATTGTCATCAGTTTCATGCGACGACGGAATTTTTCGCCGACTTCGGCGTCTATGACGTCAAGCTGACCGTGCCCCAGTATGAAGTGATCGGCGCAACCGGGGTGGAAGTCGGCAGTGTGAACAATCCGGACACTACCAAGACCCTGACATATCACGGGGATGATATTCACGATTTTGCCTGGACCATCAGCCCGCGCTACAAGGTGAAAGACGACGGCGTGTTCGAGGGGCAGATGGGGCCAGTGAAGATGCGCATCCTGATGCAGCCCGCGCACTGGAGCCAGGTGGATCGGCACGAGAAGATCCTGAGAGAATCGTTGGAATACTTCGAGCGCTGGTACGGGCCTTATCCCTACAAGATGATTACGCTGGTGGATCCTGAGCCGGGTTCGGCGGCAGGAGGCATGGAATATCCGACGTTTATCACCGGGGAAACCAGTTGGTTTATGCCGTCCGGATTGCACTTTCCCGAGTTGGTGGTGGAGCATGAGTTCGGGCACCAGTACTGGTACGGCATGGTGGCGACCAACGAATTCGAAGACGCATGGATGGACGAAGGCATTAACAGTTATTCCGAAGTGAAAGTGCTGGATGCCATCCTGGGACGCGATACTTCCATCCTGAATCTTGCCGGGGTGACAGCCGGCGAGCGCGAAATCCAGAGGATCGGCTACATAGGCGTGGCCGATCTTGATCCTATCGCGCAGAAAGCATACGACTACTACAATTTCGGCTCTTATGGCGGGATCACTTACGGCAAGACGGCCAGTGTCCTGGTTACGCTGGAAGGCATTGTGGGCGAAGACACGATGCAGAAGGCGATGCATGCGTATTTCATGAAGTATCGCTTTACGCATCCCGTGAAGGAAGACTTCCTGAAGACGATTGAAGAAGTTTCGGGCAAGAACCTGCGCTGGTACTTCAACCAGGCGATCTACGGCACGCAGGTGCTGGACTATGAAGTGATCAAGATCGATTCGTTTCCCGTGAACTGGTACGAAGAGCAGAAGGCAAGCAAGAAGGACGACAAGAATACAGTTTATCTCTCGAGTGTCTGGCTGCACCGCAAAGCAGATTTCACCATGCCGGTTGAGGTGGAAATTAAGTTCGACAACGGGGAGAAGGTTCGCGAACACTGGGACGGGCAGAACCGTTGGACGAAGTTCTCCTATGAGAAGAAGGCGAAGGTGGAGTCGGCGGAGATCGATCCTGACCACAAGATCCACATCGACCGCAACAACTTTAATAACAGCCGCACGGCGGAGCCTAACGAAAAGCCGGCGGTCAAGGTGTCTAATTACTGGCTGTTTGTAACGCAATGGATAAGTCAGGCGCTGGCCTGGTGGGCCGTGTAGCAGCTGGGTCGGGCTCCAGGCAAGAGTTCTGGAGATGATTCGGGCCGGGAATCGCGGGAAGCGGAAGTGGTGAAAGGACGCATGGCAGAGAATGGGAGTCTTGTCGGCAGGGGCGCTGGGATGGTGGCGCGCAATAAGCGCTACATCTTCTGGTTCTATGTACTGAACCTGCTGCTCGGCGGCTTCGGCACGGTTGCGTTCTTCGTTCAGTCTGGGACGATGCTTGGCCAGAGTATGTACTCGAACCGACTGGTGCACGGTTTCGACCTGCCCGTGTTGCTCGAAATGTTTGCCCGACCGGAATTTGGGCCGACTGCACCTTCGGCGCTGTCCGCGGTATTTTTCGCGGCCGTTTTTTTTCTGTTAACTGCGCTTTTTCTGCCCGGGGTCTTCGAAGGATACGCTGCAAACTATCGCCTGCCGGGTGAGGGATTCTCACGCTCTGGCGCGCTGCAGGGGTACGCAGGGCAACATCGCCTGCCAGGCGATGAATTTTTCCGCGCCTGTGGCCGGAACCTATGGCGGTTTGTCCGGCTGCTGATTGTTGCCGGCATCGTTTTTCTGATAGTGGGCGGGGCGCTGTTTGGACTCCAAGGCGCGCTGGTGAAGAAGGCTGAAGACAGCACCATTGAGGTCCTGCCTTTCACGCTGCAGATGATCTCTCTGGGGCTGATTTTTCTGGTAATGACGACTCTGCGGATTTGGTTTGATTTGGCAGAAGTAGACGTAGTGTTGAGTGACCAGCGCGCGGTGCGCAAGTCGATTGGCTACGCCTTCCGGCATACCTTTCGCGTGTTGGGGCGATTGCTGGCGAGCTACGTTGCGATCACGCTGGTGGCGGCGATTGTGCTGGTCGCGGGGCTCTTGCCCTGGATGAAGTTCGTAGCTCCGGAAAGTGCGCGCGGAGCATTTCTGATCAGCCAGTTAACACTGCTGGTGTTGTTGATTCCGCGGTTCTGGCAGCGTGGAGTTGCCGTGGCGTACTGGCAGCAATGGATGTTGGTGCCTATCGCGGTGGTCGAGCCTGTCCCGATTGCACCGGTGCCGCCGCCACTGGTGATTGAGCCGATGCCGTCGCCGGTGATCCCCAGTGTGCCGCCGGAGCCTCAGGAATCGTAAGGGGTCGTGCTGCCGCGCAAAGTCAGTTTCGTGCCGTCGCTGATTTCAATCGAAGTTCACGATCGCGATGATTGTGGGACACTAGTGCGCCGCGACGGGAGCGTGGCGTTCTTCTTGTTTATCCCCTTCTTGCCTGTTCAGTTCTTTGTGGCGGAAATCGAGGCCGAAGTGCGGCTCGCTGCGCGTGCCGGTGACCTTGAAAGGGACTTCGGTACCGGCGCCATTCTTGTGAAAGAAGGGGTCCACCGGCTTCAGCAGGATTGATTTCCAGCCGGTCATCATCTGCGAAAGTTTTGCGTCCAGCTTCAACTTCCCGTGAAAATCGAAGATATTGCCATCAAGGCTGTACTGGCCTGTCATGTCGGCATGCGTTCCCGGAATCAGGAAATGTAGAAACGAGAAGGACAACACGCCAGCGTCCAGCTTGAAAGTGCCTTGCAGCTCTGACGGGACATTCACCTGCAGGTGTTCGCGGGCGGCCTTGGGTTGGCCACGGCTGCGGAGGCTGAGTGAATCGATGCGGCTTTGCATTCTTTCATTGGTGAAGTAGCCCTCGGGAATGCGGAAATTGCCTGCCAGCTTCAGGCGATTCGCCACGTCGGCGTTGCCGGGACGAAGGCTGAGCTTGGTCTTCATTTCGACGGGACCGGTCATGATGGGCGGATCGGTGCGGACGCCGAGCTTCAGCAAATCCTCAATGCGGGCCTGGCCGAGAACGACATCGAGTTCAATGTCATGGCCGTGTGGATTTTCCACGCGCACGATCTTGCCGCGCGCGGTCAGCGAAGAGTGCAGTATCTGCGCCTTGACGGGTTGAAGATACGTGTCGCCGTCGGTGCCGTCGACGATGGCATGGAAGTCCGTATGAAGTGGGACGGGATGCCCGTTGACCGCGACTCGAAAATCGGGTGTGTCGGTTTTGCCTGCGACTTCGATCCTGCCTAGCGATCCCCCGTATTTGCCAGTCGAGGAAAGAGTTCCGCCAATGCCTTTCAGTGTGCCGAGATCGGCATTGGTAAAGGAATAATTTCCTTCGACGGCGGTGTCGCGCGGGCTGACTTCGTTGAGCGGACCAAACTGCCCGGTGGATTGAATGTCCCCGACGGGCTTGGGGTTTACGAGTGTGGCATCGAAGCGGAAGGGAAGACCGGGTCCGATGTCTTTCATGGTGATCGTACTGATATCGAAAACAAGCGGCGCCTTGCCGGGACGGGAGGTATTGATGACCAGTTTGGTGTCTTCACAAACGAACTGGTCGACGGCGATGCTCATTTTTCCGCGCTTGCGCATGTTGCCCATCTGCTGGCGATCTTCTTTCGGAGGAATGTTCAGGCTCAGACCGCTGACGTACACGGTGTGCACCCGCATGGGTTCGCGAAATAAATTTCGCAGCGGAGTATGGAAGCGGAATTCCTTGATCTCAAGCAGCGGTTGGACGCCGGGCTCGTAGGGATTCGGATCGGTGGGGCCGTAAATCTGCAAGCCTTCGCCGGAGACCTCGAGGCCCTTGATCACGGAAACGTGAAGGCTAGCCAATTCGACCCGGTTCTTGAAACGGGTTGTCAGTGTTTCGATGACCCGGGTGCGCAGAATAGGTTCGGCGCGTATGATCGCGATGCGAATACAAATGGCAGCGACCATGAGAAAAAGCAGGAGAATGCCGGCGATCCAGCGCCAGCGATGCGAACGCCTGCCTCGCCTTGGCGGGACAAGGTGTATCGGTTGCTTCGGGAGCACGGGGCGATTTGATGGGGAAGCGGCCACCACCTCCGAAATAGAGTAAGGGAAGGGAATGGACCATCGGGTGATTCCTGCAGAGTGAAGGACTTATTTTCCGGATGGATCGCCGGACACGACTCGGGATGACAATCTTTCTCCCCCCAAATTCGGGTCTCACGCTGCACAATGCTAGAGCAGCACAATCGTGATGCCCTGGTTTCTCTTTCCAAGGTCGGAGTCACTCTTCAATTCGGGCTGGGCTTGGAGTAGTTTCCACGTCTGATCATCGGACTTCGCCCAACTCTCCCCGAAGATGCAGCCGCGAATTTGGCCGTCTTTGGACATCTCGTGTAATCGTTTCTGCACCGCGATGCGAATGTCGCCTCCAGCTCCGCTCGAGCCATAGCCGTGGATGATTTTCAGCAGAGTGTGTTTCTGCTGGCGGGCGAGAGTCAGCTCTCGAGTTAGCCGTTGTAACGCCTCCTGGACCTGCGGCATATCAGATTTGAGGTTTACGGTTTTGATGGTCGGACCCTCGGCCTGGCTCGCAGGCTGCTGCTAACAGACTCCCCTAGGTGGCAGGGCACGTGCCTTAACGCCTCGCTCCGCTCGGCTGGACAGCCGAGGCGGCTGTCCCCACGCGGTACCCAAAATCAGAGTCCTTCAGCAGTGCTGTTAAGCCAGAAGGCGCCATGATACGCCCGCTGACGTGCGGCAGTCTGGTCACCCCAACGCAAGAGTCAGCCCACAAAAAAATGACGACGCCACATAAATATGCGGCGCCGTCTTCGGCGGAAACTTAGACCCTTACTGCACGGTCACGCTGACGTCATCGAGGTACATGTAGGTGAAGTCCCCGAAGCCGTCTTGATGATCGTTGAAGTAGACGCGGATGGTCTGGCCTTTGTAAGAGGTCAGATCATACGTCACCTGGGTCCAGACCTGAGTGTTGGAGCAAACCTTAAAGATTTGCGCCAGCATGGTGCCGGAAGTGTTTTGTACCTGTGCCTCCTGCCAATCGTAAGTGATGGTGTCGGTTGTAGAAGGCCAGTACCAGAAGGTGAGAGTCGCCTTCGTGGCCGTGCTGGGGATGGTGATGGTCTGATAGAGGAAATCATCGCCGTTGGGTTCGGTGCCCGAACTGACGCCGACGAGCGAGCTGTAGTTTCCGCTGTGCTTTTGCACAGTGGAGATTGTTGGTACTGCAGCGCCACCGAGGGTCCAGTTGGCTAGAGTTCCGGTTTCAAACCCACCGTTCTGGATCAACTGAGTGGAGCTGGCGTTCACCGTCAAGGAAATGGTGGTTGATTGCACCAGCGAGCCAGACGTTCCAGTCACGGTCACAGTGCTGGTGCCCGTGGTGGCCGTCGAGGACGCGGTGAAGGTTAAGGTTGACGTCGCACTGCCGTTCGCCGGAGGAGTAACGGGATTGGTCGAGAAAGCTGCCGTCACGCCGCCGCTGGGGAGGCCGGACGCACTGAGTGTAGTGGCGGAGTTGAATCCGTTGAGGCTGGTGACCGTGATGGTGCTGGTTGCGGTGGAGCCTCGCGTCACACTGACCGCACTGGGTGAGGCGGCGACTGTGAAGCCCGGAGTTCCGGCGCCCACGGCGAAGATCAAGTCGTCGTGATCGTCATAAGCTCCGGTGCTGCACGATGATGCGCTTCCCAGGTAGCGGAAGTTAGCGCGGACGGCTTGCAGGCTGCCGCTGGGTAGCGTGTAAGTCGCCGACAGGGTTTGCGCACCCGCTGCCGGGGGCACGATGGTTGCAATCAAGACCCACGACGGGCTATTGGCGTTGGCGGTGTAGTAGAGGTCGAGAGCATCGGAGGTGTTGGAGCTGTAGGCCCAGACCGTTGCGCTGACCTTCACTGTCTTGCCCGGTGCCAGTGCGCTGCCGTCGGTGGTGGCCACTACGATGCGGTCGTTGGACTCGTCGGAGTGGAACGTCCCGGAAGTGCCGTCAGCGCAGGAGTTGTTGATGGTGTTGGGTTGATTCGGCTCAGCGCCGCCCGACATAGTATCGCGGCCGAGAAGGAGCGATGGGCCCGAGTCGCAGGCTGAGCCCACGTTGACGCACTTCGGAGCCTTGAGCGTGGAATCGTAAACGGCGGTCTGCGACCCGGTGGACGAGTTGACCGTCAGAGCGATAGTTGTGCTGTGCGTGAGCGATCCGGAAGTTCCTGTCACCGTAACCGTGGCATTGCCGGTAGTCGCGGTAGCGGAGGCAGTGAGCGTGAGTGTCGAGGTGGCACTCCCGTTCGCTGGCGGGGTGACTGGGTTGGTGGAGAAGGCCGCGGTCACGCCACTCGGCAAGCCCGAAGCGCTGAGCGTGGTGGCAGAACTGAAGCTGTTCTGGCTGGTGATGGTAATGGTGCTGGTGCCATTGCCAGCTTGAGTGATGGTCAGCGACGACGGCGATGCTCCGATGGTGAAGTTCGGCGTGGCTGCGGGATTGACCGTCAGCGTGATGGTCGTGCTGTGGGTGAGAGCACCCGAGGTTCCTGTGATCGTCACCGTGGCCGTGCCCGTGGTCGCCGTGCCAGACGCGGTGAGCGTGAGTGTTGAGGTGGCGCTTCCGTTTGCGGGCGGTGTGACCGGATTAGTGGAGAACGCTGCGGTCACGCCACTGGGCAGACCAGAGGCGCTGAGCGTGGTGGCTGAGTTGAATCCGTTGAGGCTGGTGATGGTGATGGTGCTGGTTCCGCTCGAGCCCTGGTTGATGGTCACTGAACTGGGCGAGGCTGCGATCGAGAAGTCAGGCGTCGCCGTGCTGCCGCAGGACGGGAACTTGAAGCTGGCGATACGCGTGTTCCAGTTAAAGCTGCCGGTGGTCTTCATGTACTCTTCGGTAAACCAGAAGGTACAGTCGTCGACCGGATCAACCTGCATGGCGCTGTAGTCACCCCAGCGGGAGAGGTTGCCGTTTTGCGAGCCTGCTCCGCTGACGATGTTGACCTCCGCTTCGAGCGTGCTGGCCGGATCGGTGGGAACGCGTCCGGCGAAACGGATGGAGGGGAACACCGAACTGGCGGCAGAGACGCTGTAACCGAGGGCGAGATCGCCCGCCTGGTCCATGGCGACCGAGCCCATCCAACGGTAATTGGAGTCGGGCGCAAACGTACTCTGTTGGGCTACGACAGGAGTGCCAGCAGGATTTTGGATTTCATACCAGCGGACACCTCCTCCTGAGCCTGCCACTACCGAGTGATTCACGACCAGTGACTCATGTGTACCGAAGTTGCGATAGGCCAAGCGGTACATGAGGCGGTCGGCAAGGGAGTCGAGTTGTTGCGAAACGCTGGGTTGCGGCACGCAGGTGCTCCCCGCGCAAAGCGGACTGAAAGCGGCGACATTGATGACCGTGGGTCCGGTGAAAGTGGAGTTCGAGGGCGTGGTGAAGTCCACGTGGAATTTGAAGAGGTTCAAGTTGTTCGTGCCGAAGTACATCATGTAATTCGGCGAACCCGCGGGTGGCGCGGTTGTGCCGTCGAGATCCGCGGGCAGCAGACCGCCGACCGATGTCCCTTGCTGGAAGCAGACTTGCGTGGCGGTGGTTCCGGCCACCATGGCGGAGCGGTCGTAGGCGCAGGCGTCGGCTCCAACAAATGTGGTGCCGCCGGCAAACATGTTGAAGGTTTCATAGTAAGCATCCGGCCACACCGACATCTTCGGATAGTCGTCGAAGTTGCTGTACTGGAACGAATAGCGATTGTAGGTTCCAGTTGCGTCCGAGGTAGTCGAGACCGCGATGCACTGCAGGTAGGGCGTGGTGGAAACGGAGAATTGGCTGAACACCCAGCGCTGAGCCAACTTGTCATAGATCACGATGGGGTCGCCGTCGTTGTTGGTCTGGCAGCCGCCGCCAAATCCGGACCAGATAGTGTTGCCCGCACTTGGTCCGGAAATCAGAGCGCCATTGGACTTGTTGAAGATGGCGAATGAGGTGTTGACCCACTGCACGTATTGCGTGGCGCCAACAGTGCCTTCGGTGTCAGGTGGGGCGCCAGTTACGCTGAAGCCGTACTGGCCGTTGCCCAGTCCTTCAAAACTCTGCAGGACAGGAGGCGTGGGCGGGGGAACTGTTGCGGTCTGCAGCACCGGATCTTCTTGCAATTGCTCAAGACCTGGAGGAAGAGGAATGCGGCGCATGGGCTCGACTGGGCGCCGCGTGAGAGATGGTGGGGGAGCGTGCCGGATCATTTCGCTGAGCGGCGGGGAGACGTCGTGGTGGACGTTGCGCCTGACGGTGGTGGGGCCGGACTGGGCTAATAGGGGGAGAGCAAACAACAGCAACAGACTCGCCGCCAGCGCCGAACGCTGGGCGGTCGCACTGCTTTGCTTGTACATTGATTAGCCTCCTGGGCTTGGTAAAACATCAGCTACATTTTTCCTTCTTTCCCGGCGCGCATTTCCCGCAGGGTGGCGCGCTTCTCCGCAACGTGCGCTTGGGAACGTGACTAACGCGTGAAAATAGTTGGCATTCTAACCACGTGTTGAATGTTTTGTTAAGAATTATTTTGCTGTTCTGAAAAACGGATATTTTTCCGAAAATGGGAGGAGCCGGGCGGTCGGTTGGCGAGTGCGCCCGGATAGGGAGTTTGAATGTGGGGCGGTGGGCACTCTTGCCCGCGAAATGCCGGCGGCATGTGAAAAGCTGGAGTTCCACCACAGCTTCAATCCCTGGGCCTTTACCCTCGGCAAGTTCTGAACTCGGTTTGCGGCTTCCTTGATCGTGGTTAGATTTCGCGGGCAGGAGTGCCCGCGCCACATTTTCACTGCCGTGGAGTCTTATGATTTCAGGTCGCTGAGACTTCTATCTAGGGCTGAACTGGAGCGCGCGCGGCGTGGCCAGGGAATACACCTTCCACTAGTTTGCCGTTGCGAACCACCGGAACTCCATTCACCAGTACGAATCGAATCTCGTCGGAGTACTGCAAAGGCTCGTCGAAGGTTGCGCGGTCGATGACTTGTTCGGCGTCGAAGACAGTGATGTCGGCGTCGGCTCCCACGCGGATTCGTCCTTTATCTTTGAACACGGGTGCTCGCTTTTCCAGTCGCTGGGCCGGCATCAGTGTCATCTTGCGCAATGCCGTCATCAGATCCAGCGCTCTTTCCTCTCTCACGTAATGTCCGAGGACACGCGCGAAGGTTCCTTGTCCGCGAGGATGGACTTTTGGTCCCTCAATGCGCATGCCGTCGCTGGCGACCATCACCATGGGATTTGAAACCGCTGTGCGCACGACCGCTTCCGGAATCGAATAGATGACGACGATCCCTCCTTCCTTACGGTATTTGTCGAAAGTCTCCGCGGTCAGGCGTTCGCCGGTCTTGGCCCACTGCAAGTCTTTGTAAGTGATGCCCATTCGCTGCTGCCAGCCCGGATCAAAGATCGCCGAGGCCAGGTCCGTGCTGGCCGCGATGTACGGATAACATTCCGTGGTCACATCGAGCCCTCGTTTTTGCGCGCCTTCCACCATCGCCAGAAGCTGCGGAGTATCGCGTAATCCGATACTCGTGATGTGGACCACATGTAGCGGAGCGCCCGTCGCCGCGGCGGCTGCGATCCCTTCTTCGAGCGCCGCCAGCCCGGTCTGCGGCTCCTGCATTCCTGCATAGCGCAGATGCACATGCACCGGCGCTCCATATTTCGCCGCGATGCGGAACATGTCGACGATCTCCTGGTGCGATGCGCCGGCGGTGTAATTGATTCCCATTCCCAGCGCGAGAGCCCCGCGCTGCAGTCCTTGCTGCACCTGCTTCTCGATGGCATCGAGCTCCTCCGGCGAGGCCTCGCGGTGTGCCGCATCCCCAATGGGAAGCCATTTTCCAGGATCCTTCATCACGCGCATGCGCACGGGAATGTGCCCCACGCTTACGCCAAAGTTGATCAGGCTCTTGTGGTCGCGCTCGGCATACCATTTGTCGATGTCATCGGTTCCAACCTCGAGTTCCAGCGAGGTCGTGACCCCATCATGCGCCTGGAACTGATAATTGCGTGGCTCCTGGCCGTGTTCATGGAGATCGATGAAACCGGGCGCAACCACAAGCCCGCCGGCTTCGATCGTTGTCCTACCTTGCAACGGTGTGGCTGAGATAGCGGCGATTCTGCCTCCCGTAATACCAACGTTGCGGACTCCGTCTAATCCCGACTCAGGATCCATCACACGCCCACCGGCAATGACAACATCGAACTCATTCGCGGCCGATACCGTTTGATTGACTCGCGTCATCACGCCGGCCAGAATCACGAGAACGCCACAGAAAGACAGCATTCGCCACCGCAGCAAGCCAGTGCATGTCATCGCGTGTGTCTTCTCCCAATGGGATTTCGAGACTCCACAAAATGCGCTTCATCATAGCCGCTGAATAGGGGTGGAGGGTGGGGAAAACTGCGGATTTGTCTCAGGCAGGACTTCAAGGCCATGCCGTACGTTGCTGAAAATGCGGTTCGGTTCACCGGTGAGGGTCAGATTTCTAGTTGCAAATGTTGGGCGAAGGAAGCCCCAAGAGGGAAAAGCGATGGGCAAAAAGAAAAGCGGTCGTGAGGGTCGGAACGTCGGCGCGCCACCGACACTAACCCATGACCGCTTTGCAGGTCCGGCAGATTCCAACAGGACCTTGATATCTGACACTCCCACGGTAACGTCCTACCGAAGGGCGGGCAATACAGCAAACTCCGTAGCTGAGCCGGTTGTGGCGTCGGCAAGAAGCCACGCCCTCCTTGCCCGAATTCCCTTGGAGCATAATGTTCCACATGACCATCCGCCGCATGAAGACATACGCTGGCGCTCAGGGATACGTCTACCAGTACTACTTCGTCGGCAAGCGGCCGGCGCTTCCTGACGATCCGGACGTCCCGGCCACGGAATACGTTTTCGACGTGACTTCCGACCGTAAGGTGACCTACGCCGTCAGTGTCTTCCTGCCCGCGCAGGCAGTGGCAGCGTGGGCTAACACGCACGGTCGCGCACTCAACGATGCCGAGCAATACGCCGCCGCTAAGCTCCGCCTCTTCCGGGCTTTCGATGAAGTGGAAGACCTGAAATCTCATGGCCGCCGGCTGACTATCGATGTTGCCTTGCTCGAAGAGTCCCTCGCGAGCCTCGGCATGGAGTAGTCGAATCTGGGTGGGCTCAAAAGGCAACTCTTCCAAATGGCGGTAGTGTCCTGAATTCGTGAACCACGAAGGACACGAAGTCTCATAAAGTATAAATCTCTGAGGATTTTCTCTTGTGCCCCTTTGCGTCGTTCGTAGTTAATTAGGACTCTTCATGCCTGCGCTATTGCTCAGCCGAAAACCCGCGCATATAAATACAAGCGGAGTTTCCCCGTGAAAAGACTCAAATACGCTTTCATGACATCAGTCCTGATCGCGGTTGGCCTGTGTACGAGCGTGGCGTCGCCGCAGACTGCACGCTGGTCCGAGCAGAAGGCGAATGCCTGGTACGCGCAACAGCCCTGGCTGGTTGGAAGCAACTACGTTCCCAAGTCCGCGATCAATCAATTGGAGATGTGGCAGGAGCCGACCTTCGATCCCACTGAGATCGAGAAGGAGTTGACTTGGGCTGAAGCCATGGGGATGAACACCATGCGTGTCTTTCTGCACGACCTGCTCTGGCAGCAGGACGCGGCCGGTTTTCAGAAGCGCATCGACCAGTTCCTGAACATCGCGTCGCGGCACCACATCCGTCCGCTGCTTGTTCTGTTCGATTCCTGTTGGGACCCCCTGCCTCATCTGGGCCCACAACATCCACCGATTCCCGGGGTTCACAACTCAGGCTGGGTGCAGAGTCCGGGTGCGGCCGCCCTCGCGGATCCAAATCAATTTCCCCGCCTCAAAGCCTACGTGCAAGGCGTAGTGCGAGCCTTTGGCAACGATGGCCGCATCCTCGCCTGGGACGTCTGGAACGAACCCGGCGCCGACAACGCCGGAAGCTACCCCAAAGAGGAGCTGAAAGAAAGAGACAAGACCGCCCGGGTTATGGCGCTCTTGCCTCAGGTATTCGAGTGGGCGCGAGAGACGAAACCCACCCAGCCTCTCACCAGCGGCGTGTGGGCCGTCGACACTTCACCCGACGGCGCAAACCTTAGCGAACTGCAACAGATTCAATTGCGCGAGTCTGACATCATCACCTTTCACAACTACAGCTGGCCGGAATATTTCAAGAGCGAAGTCGTCTGGCTCAAAAAATACAACCGGCCCGTCATCTGTACTGAATACATGGCGCGTTCCGTGGGTAGCACGTTTGACACCGTGTTGCCGATTGCCAAACAGGAGCGGGTGGGAGCGATCAACTGGGGATTTGTCGCCGGAAAGACGCAGACCTATCTGCCCTGGGACTCCTGGCAACATCCCTACGTTCTGGATCAGCCGTCGGTGTGGTTCCACGAGGTGTTGCGGCCCGACGGCACACCCTATCGAAAGGCAGAGGTGGACTTGATCCGGCAGTTGACCGAAAAGCCCTAGCCGCAGGTTCCACCTACCGCGCGGATTTCTCCGGCGCCTTGTAACTCCGCGCCCGGCCTGTCAGCTTCTTCAGTTTCTCCTTATATTATCCGGGGGATGTGATCCAGGATGTGATCCAGATCACACCCACGCGCGACCTTTGACGTTCCCCGTTGCCAGTTATGTGCGCAGAATATAATGGTGGTGGAAAGGGATTGAGTCGCTGGGGCTGTCGAACCGATCTGCAAGGTCCGCTCCGGCTTGCATTAAATTCAGCGGACTCTGATACTTGCCTGGCCTATGGCATTACTCTGGTTGCGCTTCGCGCTGGCTTGCTACCTGATCGGATTGGTCTACGCCTTCGTAGCCCTCACCCGCACCAGCGATCTCTTCAGCCGCATCGCGCTGCACGCGGCCAGCCTGGGCATGGTCTTTCACTTCGTGTCACTGGTGGAAGTCTTTCTCTCCGATCATGTGGTGTGGGCGTCGGTGCACAATGGTGAATCGCTGCTGGCGTTCGCTTCGATGACGTTCTTCATGATCGTCTATCTGATTTACAAAACCATTTCTCCGGGCGTGGTTGTGTTTCCGATTGTTTTCTTTCTGACATTTATCGCCGCCACGGGCCAGCAGCCTTTCGTATTCACCTCCACCGTCCAGCAGAAAGGATGGTTGATCGCCCACATCGCCCTCATTTTCACAGGATATTCCGCGCTGTTGTTGAGCTTCGGCGCCAGCCTCCTCTACCTTTTGCAGGAGAGCAGGCTTAAGGCCAAGAAACCGAGCAGTCTGTTTTCCTATCTCCCGGCGCTCGAAGTCATCGATCAGATCGGTTACCGCTCACTGCTGCTCGGCTTTCCGTTCATGACGCTCGGACTGCTCACCGGCTCCGTCCTGGCAGTCTCGACCTACGGCAGCGTGAATTTTCTCGATCCCAAGATTTTGCTTTCGCTGCTGATGTGGGCCGTCTACATGGTGATGGTCTTCACCCGCTGGAACTCGGGATGGCGTGGCCGCCGCGCCGCGTTCCTGGCCACGTTTGCGTTTGTCGCTGCCATCGTGGCCTGGATCGCTAACTATTTCAGCGCCATGCACAGGTTTGCTGCCTCATGAAAATCCAGCTCATCGGCGTGAATCACAACAGCGCGCCACTGGAGCTGCGTGAACGCCTGGCGATTTCCGAGTCGCGCCTGCCCGACGCCTGCCGCGATCTGACCGCCTATCCCGGGATCGAAGAAGGCATGGTGATCTCGACCTGCAACCGCGTGGAGTTGGTTACTCACACCACCAACGGAGCGGCTGACCTGCGCGGCTTTCTGCATGAACACTTCCATCTCAAAGCTGAAGAACTCGACTCACACGTTTACGAATTTCGCGAGAAGGATGCGGTGCGCCACCTCTTCCGTGTGGCCGCGAGCTTGGACTCGATGGTTGTGGGTGAAGCCCAGATTCTGGGCCAGGTGAAGGAGGCTTATGCCACTGCCCGCGCCGTCGGCGCGGCGCGCGCTCAACTCGAGCAGTTATTTACCCGCACTTTCGCAGTCGCCAAGCGCGTGCGCACCGAGACCGCGGTGGGATCGTCGTCAGTGTCGATCGCATCGGTTGCGGTCGAACTGGCCAAGAAGATTTTTGGCACGCTACAGGGGAAGACGGTTTTTATCGTCGGCGCAGGAAAGATGAGCGAACTGGCCGCCCGCCATCTGATGGCCCACGGCTGCACTTCAATTTTCGTTTCCAACCGAACCTACGATCGTGCGGTCGGCCTGGCGCACAAGTTCAACGGCGAAGCTATTAAGTTCGATGATCTCTACAACACCTGCGATCGTGCGGACATCGTCATCACTTCCACCGGCTCGCCGCAAGCGATTTTCCGCCGCGAACACGGTGAGCAATTTCTCGCCCGCCGTAAGAACCGGCCGATGTTTTTCATCGATATCGCGGTGCCCCGCGACGTCGCGCCTGAAATGGGAAAACTCGATGGCATCTTCACCTACAACATTGACGACCTGCAGCAGGCAGTTTCCACTCACGTCGCCGACCGGAGAAAAGAAGCTGAGCGTGCCGAGGCCATCATCGCCAGTGAAGTCGAGCGCTTCGAAGCCCGCCAACAGACGCTTGACGTTGTGCCGACAATCGTTTCGCTACAAGACCATTTAGAAACCATCCGCCAGGCTGAAATCGATCGTGTGCGTGGAAGGCTGGGCCCGCTGTCGCCGGAGCAAGAAATTGCGGTGGAAGCCCTGACTCGCGGCATCATCAACAAAGTCATGCATACGCCGATCACAACGCTGAAAACCGCAGCCCGCGAGGCAGAGGCGACCACGGTGATCGACGTGGTCCGCCGCTTATTTAATCTCGCCGAGAAAGACTCGCCGGGAGAGGCCGCGAGCAAGGAAGCGTCAGCCAGAGAAGCGGGGAAGCGCCACTGATGTTTCCCTCCCAGTGCCGATTCATCGAGTCGAGCAATACCCCCAACATCTGTCATCCTGAGCGAAGTCTGGCGATACGCGAAGCGAATCGCCAGACGAAGTCGAAGGACCCATGCATGCTCGCAGTACCGCTGGAGAGGATAGGAGTTCCCTCCACGGCATTCTTTGGACCCGGATGCGTTCGGGGAGGCAAAATGCCGCGTGAGACTGAAAGAGCCGTCCTTAAACTCGTTGTCGAGATTCTTGGCGGAACGGAGGAACGCACTCCCCGTTGGTTGATGCGACCAGGGCCTGACCAGTGCCGCGTGCGTTGGCCGCTCGTTTGCAAGATCTATAACGATCTGACTGGGAAGGACCTGCCGAGGGAGATGCCTGCGCGCGAATATCGTCGGGTGGACTGCGTGTTGAAGCAGCCAAACCTCGCTGCACGTATCGTCGAGGTGGACGAGAGCCAGCATTTCAACCGCTACAGAGCGATTACTCTTCGGCTTTATCCTCCGGATATCAACATTGCCTTCGATCAAGACACGTGGGTTGAGCGCTCAGAAGCCAAGAAGAAGCTCGAAGGCGGAGGTTTCGGAAAGCCAAGACCCCCTCTCTTTCCCGAAAAAGACCAAGGACGCCATCAGCAAAGAGCATTTCGGGATGCTCTCGCCGACATCATTCCACGGGAACACGGATTTGAGCCGACCCTCCGGATCGCCTACTTCGAGGTGGAGGAGTGGCTGACTGCGGACGATGCTTGCGAAAGGATGAAGGAACTGCTGAGGCTTAAACTGAGACACTTTCAAAGGTAAGACTTGAGAAAGAAGCGGTGGACGGCATAGCTCGGTGTATTGATATCCTCAGTAAAGCCCGCAGTTGGAAGGTTCTTGAGGATCGGCCATGATCGCCAAAATTCTCCAAACAACCGCCGAGGGGCAGATTCTCGCAGGCACTTTCTCGCTCGATGGCAAGAAGCTGAAGATCGAAGCCAACAATGGCTACGAACAAATGATGAAGTCTGTTAGCGAGTACGTCTGCATCGACGATGAGGAGGAAGTAACTTCTGAGGAAAATCCGAAGCGCTGGATTGAGCTACTTCCGAAAAACTTCTCCGGAAGCTACGTCAGGGCGGAAGTGGTAGAGGAATGATTGTCGTCCTGCATGGTTGCAGGAGATGACGCAAGAGAGACCATGACACTCCCCCCCAACAACGGCGTTAACCCAACGAAACTCCGGATCGGTTCCCGTGGCTCGCAACTCGCACTCTGGCAAGCCAACCACATCTCCGCCCTTCTGCGTGCGCGCGGACACGAGGTCGAGGTCGAAGTCATCCACACGACTGGCGATAAAATTACCGATGTCCCCCTGGCCCAGGTCGGCGCCAAGGGCGGATTGGGGAAAGGAATTTTCACCAAAGAAATTGAAGAGGCCCTCGCCGCGGGCCGCGTCGATCTCGCCGTGCACTCGCTGAAGGACCTGCCCACAGAACTTTCCTCAGGATTCGAAATCGCCGCGATCACGGAACGGCAAGATCCGCGCGACGCCTTCTGCTCGTGCCGGTATTCGAAGATCGAAGATCTGCCTGAGGGCGCGCGCGTCGGCACGTCCAGCCTGCGGCGTCAAGCGCAACTGAAGGCCATCCGCCCCGATCTCGACGTTCATCCCCTGCGTGGCAACGTCGATACGCGCCTGCGCAAGCTCGAACAAGGCGAATACGACGCCATCATCCTCGCGTCGGCCGGACTGAAACGTCTTTGCAAGACAGAGCTGATGAAGCACATCATCCCCGCCGAAATCATGTGTCCGGCCGCAGGGCAGGGAGCCCTCGGGATTGAAATTCGTGAAGGCGACGCCATCACGCGCGAAAAGTTGAGTTTTCTGGATGATTCCGCTACCCGTATAGCGACGACTTGCGAGCGTGCGTTGTTGAATCGCTTGGGCGGAGGCTGTCAGGTTCCCATCGGCGCGCTAGCGGAATTGCGCGACGGCAAGCTGCATCTGGAAGCCATCGTCGCCGATCCTGACGGTACCAAGCTCCTGCGCGAATCGCGCGCGGGCAGCATCGACAATCCGGAAAAACTAGGAAACGAGGTCGGCGATGCTTTGTTGTGCCGTGGCGGAGATGAAATCCTCGCAGCCGTCTATGGCCGCGGATTCGCCGTCCCGCCACAACCGTGAAAACCTTTGTGGGCGAACTTTTCTCTGAGCGAAGTCGAAGAGCCCAGCTCTAGCCAAAATGAGAAAGAGACATGAATCACCGACGACCTTAGCGCTGAGCGGAGTTCGAATCCTCGTCGGCAGGGCGCGGCACCAGGCGGGATCGCTCTCCCACGAGTTACGCAAGCTCGGGGCAGATGTTCTTGAGATTCCCTTCATCGAAATCCGCAAGCCACGTTCCTTCAAGCCGTTGGATCTCGCGCTCAAGAATGTTGGCAATTACGACTGGCTGATTCTTACCAGTGTGAACGGAGTCGAGGCCTTGTGGGAGCGTCTGGCGAAGCTGCGCCTCACGAAGAGAAATCTCAAACACTTGCGCGTGGTGGCCATCGGCCCGGCGACAAAGAAGGCTATCGAGCAGCGTGGAATCGAAGTAGATGTCGTGCCGAAGGAGTATGTTGCCGAGTCTGTGGTCCGCAGCCTGCAGCGGCGGGTGAAAGGGAAGCGGGTGCTGCTGGTGCGGGCTAAAGTTGCGCGTGACGTGATTCCCCGGGAGTTGCGCCAGGCGGGCGCGCACGTCGACGTGGTGGAAGCGTATGAAACGATTGTGCCCCGCGCGTCAGCCAAACGCTTGCGCGCCGCGTTGAAAAATCCTGCACGCCGTCCCCATGTGGTTACGTTCACCAGTTCGTCTACCGCGCGCAACTTCGTCGCTTTGCTAGGCTCACCTGCAACAGCACAACCGCCCCAAACATTTCGCGGGCAGGAGTGCCCGCGCCACATCGGTCTGGACGGAATACTTCTCGCTTCTATCGGTCCGATTACCTCCGCCACACTTCGTGAGCTCAACCTTCCTGTCCATGTCCAGGCCAAACAGTTTACGATCCCGGGACTGGTCAAGGCGATCGTCGGAGCCTTTACCACAAGCCAGCGCACGCGTCCGCGATAATCCATCCGCTTCGGTTTCTGCTAGATTGCCACCATGAAACCGAAGACGCTGTACCTCGCCTTCTCCTTTGTCGGTGTGCTTCTCCCGTACTCGGAGTTCGTTCCGTGGGTCCTGCAGCACGGGCTCAACCTTCGGCTTGTCATTCACGAACTGTTTGCTAACCGGATCAGCGCATTGTTTGGATTGGATGTGTTGGTCTCAGCGATTGTCTTGTTCCGGTTTATCCGCGTCGAGCGCGCGCGACTCGACGTTCACGGATGGTGGCTTGCAGTATTGGGGACGCTCACCGTCGGGGTCTCGCTCGGACTGCCCTTATTCCTGTACTTGCGGGAGCTGCGTTTGGATAAACCTGGAACACCCGATGCGGTTGCAGCGCATCCGTAAAATGGGCCGACTTTTGTGAAACCCTATTCATTCAGCGAGCAGCTGCAATCCGCCGGCGGAACGTGCGCCAACAGGAAGTCCGCGACGCGCTTGTAGGCGTCGATCTGGTTTTCGACACGCGCGAAGCCGTGACCCTCATTCTCGTAAATCTTGTAGTCGACGGTCCCCCCGCGCTTCTTAATGGCATCGACGACCTGCTGCGTCTCTGACTTGGGACAGCGCGGATCGTGTCCTCCCGCAAGCAACAGAAGCGGGGCTTTGATCTGATCGATGAAGTTGATGGGCGAGCGCTCTTCGTACAGCGCCTTATTCTTCACCACGTCGCCCATCGTTGCGAGATCTGACTGTTGCAGGACTGGATCTTCGTTCTCGATCTCGGTAAACCAGTTCACGAACGGCACGATGGGCACCCCGGCTGCCCAGACTTCTGGCGCCTTGGTCACCGACATCATGCTGAGGTAGCCGCCGTAGCTTCCGCCCATGACCGCGATCTTTTTGGGATCGAGGTGACCGGTCTGCTTGATCCAATCGACTCCGGCCAGAACATCCTGTAGATCGCCGCCGCCCATGTCGAACAAATTTGCCTGCTGGAATTCCTTACCGTAGCCGGTCGATCCGCGATAGTTCGGAGCGAGCACCATGTATCCCTGATTCACGGCATACTGGACGAAACGGTTGAACGAATTCAGGGTCTGCGAAGTCGGCCCGCCGTGAATGTAGACGATGGCGGCATTCTGCCCGTTGCGCGCCATGTTGAAGGGCACATAGAGAAACGCGGAGATGGTCCACTTGCCGTCGCGGCTGGGATAGTGCACCAGATAAGGCTCGACCATGTCTTCTGAGCGCACGCCGGCCACTAGCGATTGCGTGACTTGATGCGACTTGCCGGTCGCCAGCGTATACACCCAGAGATCGCCCGGCGCGGTAGGGCCGTTGTGGTAGTAGAGCAGCCGCGAGCCGTCTTTGGTGAAGGCGGAGTGACCGCCCGCAGGCTCGTTCACGCCTTTCGGGATGTGTAGAGCGCTCGACTTGCCGGTCGCGAGATCGTGCAAGTAGATGTCTTCGTTACCGTCAACGTTGGCGCTGAAGGTGAGGTGCTTGCCGTCAGGCGAGAACTCGCCGCCGCGAATTTCCCATTTGTCTTTGGTAAGCCATTTGATTTTCTGTGTCTCGACGTCAAGCAGGCCAACGTTGTCGTATCCATTTGCTGCATTTGACGTAATGAGAACGCCCTTGCCATTGGGGGCAAGGTCGCTTGCTAAATAAATCTGCTCGCCGTCATGCGGCGTGAGCAGTGTGCTCTTTCCCGTCGCGATATCCGCGATGAAGATGTTCGAGTCCGTGCCCTTGGCTTGTTCCTGCGTATAAACGATGTACTTACCGTCTTTCGACCATATGGGATTCGAGTTGCGCTTGTCCTGCGGAGTATTCGTCGTGAGATGCTTCACCTCGCGCATCACCATGTCGTAGGTGTCAATCTCGTAGGCTGCCGACGTTTTTGGTTTGACCAGGTACGCCAGATAGCGGCCATCGGGCGACCACGTCGGGTCCATCTCGGCGATCTCGCGCGTGCTGGTGAGGTTGACGACTTTGCCGGTCTTAGGCGAGACGAGGAAAATATCCCACTGCTCGTCGCCATCGTAGTCGGACTGGTAGGCGATCCACTTGCCGTCGGGTGACCATGCGACCGAGGACTGCCGCTGGTCGCTGACCGTGAGTTGCGTCGGCCATCCGCCTTCGGCGCTGACTATCCAAATATTATTGCGTCCGCTCATGTTAGAGATGAAGGCGATACTCTTGCCGTCGGGAGACCACGTGGGACGGCCCACCTGCCGCGTCATGTAAAGCTTTTCGATGGTCAAGCTGCGGGGCTCGACCTGAGCGTTGGGCTTGGAAGCAATCTGCTTGGGGTCGGTGACGGCCTGGGGGGAGGGAAGAGTCTGGGCGGCAGTTTCGATGACAGCGGTGCTCATGAATATGACGATAGCAAAGAGTGCGAAGATGCGCATTTGATAAAAATCCCTCAGGACATTTGGCCGAAGAAAAAAGTCTAGCAGAAGGCCTGTCATCCTGAGCGGAAGGGGGAGGGCGGGAATCGCACTCCCCATGTAGTCGAAGGATCCCTTACCCGCGGGTACTTGCACCACCTTCGAAAGGAGTTCCGTTCGGGAACCAACAAGCGCATCCATGAAAATTCCTCGATGAGCCAGTGAATTCAGTTCAGAGCCAAGGGGTCCTTCGACTTCGCGTTTGCTTCGGCTTCGCCAGCGCAAACGCTTCGCTCAGGATGGCACCGGAAAGGTTTACCCCTTCGCTCCCTTGTGTATCTCCACCGTGCTCCAGGTTTTGTCGGCGGCGTGGCAGATATTTTCCAGCGGGCAATCCACACACTTCGGTTTGCGGGCGTAGCAGAGTTTGCGTCCGTGCCAGATGATCTGGTGGGCAAAGAGGATCCAGTTCTCGCGCGGGAGAATGCGCATCAGGTCCTGCTCGATCTTTTGTGGATCAGTGTTCGTCGTCAGCTCGAGGCGGCGCGAGATGCGCGTCACATGGGTGTCCACGACTACGCCTTCGGCGATCTTGAACCACGTTCCCAGGACTACGTTTGCCGTTTTGCGAGCAACCCCTGGCAGCGTGAGCAGGTCCGGCATGTTCATGGGAACCTGGCCACCGAAGTCAGCGACTACTTTTTTGGCCGCACCTACTACTGATTTGGATTTGTTGCGGAAGAAGCCGGTGGAGCGAACGTCGGGCTCGAGTTGTTCGGGCGTCAGCGCGGCGAAAGCCTCTACCGTTGGATATTTTCGAAAGAGTTCGGGTGTGACGCGGTTGACGTTAACATCTGTGGATTGGGCCGAGAGAATAGTCGCGACCAGGAGTTCCCATGCGCTGGTGTGGGTTAGGGCGCAGGTTACATCGGGATAGAGTTGGTCGAGACGCTTAAGGATTTCTGCGATGCGGTCGGGAGCTAGGGGATTGTAGCCTTTGGACTTTGGAGTCGAAGATTTCCGCCCAGCAGGCTTGGAGTTGCGTGCCGCAGTAGCCGAGGCCTTGCCTCGGCCTGGACGGGCGGGGGCGCCCGTCCCCACACGAGCACCTTTGTCCCGGACCGCTTGCTTTCGGGTGCCCTCCTGTCGGCCGGTGCGGGCGGGCTGGCGGGGAGTTATGCCGCGGGGCATTCGTCTCGAATCCTCCTTCGAGGGGAACATGGTAACAGAGAGACACGCGAGTCTGGGACGGGATGCGGTCGCGTATCGTCCCTCCGTAACCACGCGAGGAATTGACTCGCAGTATGGGCCCCGGTACTCTTGAACCAATCTCACAACAGTCAGGAAGCTACCGTGGCAGTGAATTCCATCCAACTCGGGCAGGTCTGGCGTAGTGACGCCGACGGCCAGGATTATCTCGTCACCAAGGTGTACAACGAACTGTTCACGCAGTGGGCGATGCTGCGGCTAGCGGGAATTACCGCTCCCGAAGCTCCGATGGTCCGCATCAAGGTGACGAAGAGCCCGCAAGGCGCGGCTCTGCCGGGATACACGTTCACCCAAGAGGGAACATTTTAGCCCCCGCTATTCACCTGCCGATTTCCGGTACACTTGCAGTTCTCAGTTCCCAGTCTCAGGACTAATGCGTTTCGCTGAGAACTGGGTACTGAGAACTTCCTATTCCATGACTGAAAAACTTCTGGCTGTCATCTTCGTGTTCATTAATTCCGTGATCAGCGCGACCGGCTACGGCGGCATTGTGCTGCTGATGGCAATTGAGTCGGCGTGCATTCCGTTGCCCTCGGAGCTGATCATGCCGTTCGCCGGGTATCTGGTATTTACCGGCACGTTCAAGCTGCTGTGGGTGGCGACGGCGGGGGCGATCGGCTGCAATCTCGGGTCGCTGGTGGCGTATGAGATTGGATGCTACGGCGGACGTCCCCTGGTGGAGCGTTACGGGCGCTGGATTTTGATGGGCAAGCGCGAGCTCGACTGGGCCGACCGCTTCTTTGCGCGCTGGGGATACCTGGCGGTATTCATCGGGCGGCTGCTGCCGGTAATTCGCACCTTCATCGCACTGCCGGCGGGAGTGGCTCGCATGCCGCGCGGACGGTTTCACATCTACACATTTCTTGGATCGTGGCCGTGGTGCTTGGGTCTGGCGTATCTGGGAATGAAGCTGGGTGAGAACTGGCGCGAGCTGGGGAAGTACTTCCACAAGTTCGATGCGGTGGTTGGCGTGATGCTGGTGGCGGGGTTGGCATGGTTTGTTTGGAGTCATTGGCAGAACAGGATTCGGGAAGCGAACTAGAGTTCAGTTCCATCCACGTCGGCTCAGGCGTCCAGCCTTGCCAGCTGTGACCCTACAATCTCCCACTTTCCGTTGCGTTTCATGACCACGTCCATGTAAACGTAGCGGGCAGGGAAGCGCTTCCCTCCTTGCTCGACTTCGTCGTCTTCCGAGCCGTGGACGATGGCCACTTCGTCCGTCAGGAGCCTGATTCGGCGGCCCCTCGAAATCATCGACGGAAAACGAATTGCGCCAGTCTTCAATGTCTCGAGCACCTCCTGCTTGTTGGACGGCTTACCCGATTCGTCGTATTGGACGTAGTCATCGGCGAAGATGCGCGAGAGTTCGGGGATGTCGGCGGCGATCAGGGCGCGGTCTCCGTCCTCGAAGAGCTGGAATATTTGTTGTTCGTCATCGCACAAATGCATTTGCCTCCTACCACCGAGACATCAGTAGAGACGTTGCTTGCAACGTCTTTCTTGCCGGCATCCCGCAAGCCACGCGCAAAGACGTTGCAAGCAACGTCTCTACGACGCGTTTTTGTTAGTGTACTAGCTGGCATTTTACGAGGAGGAATCTGTGATTCGAATGTCCTGCGCTTTGGTGTTGCTGTTGTTCTTCGTCATCACCATGCCCGCCGTCTCCCGTGCTCAGGCATCGCCTGCGGCTCCTGACAAGCCCTTTGTCGTCGAGTACTACTACAAAACGAAGTGGGGGCACGCCGATGAATTTCTGAAGTTGTTCAAGAAGAATCACTATCCCGTGCTCAAGAAGGAAATGGAGATGGGGCGGATCGCGAAAGTTTGGATGGATCAGCCGCGCTATCACACTACAGAGGACGGGCGCTGGGATTTCCGCGTGACTATTGTCTTCAAGAATGCGACCGTGGCCAACGAAGCTTTCGACGAAGCGGCGCTGCAGAAGCAGATGTACCCTGATCTGGAGACGTTTCAGCGCGAGGAGCAGCGGCGGTTCGAGATCCTGGATGCGCATTGGGATTTGCCGGTCAAGACCGTGGATCTGGATGCGAAACCCTGAAACTGCAAACTCTTTACCACAGAGGGCACAGGGGAACACAGGGTAACCCTTCGGGGACCCGAAGGTCCGTGTTTACCCTGTGAACCTCTGTGTCCTCCGTGGTAAAAGGTCTTAATCGATCTTCAGAAAGTTTGCGATTAGCTTCTCGTGCCACGTCCATGGCAGGATGCGTTTGAGAGTGAGTTGCATTTTGGCGTCGCGTCCGACCAGATAACGCAGCTTCGGATTGGGATCTTGTGCGATTGCGACGATTTTGCGTGCGACTTCGATGGGATCACGCTTGGGGATGGCCTTCACGCGCTCGCCCATGCGCTGGCCACGCTCGCGGTTCGGTGAAGTCCCGTCCAGAGTTTTCTTTCCCAGCTTAACGCCATGCTCCCAGATGTCGGTGGCAAATGCGCCGGGTTCCACCAAAACAACTTTGATGCCAAGAGAATTCACTTCCAGGCGGAGGGATTCACTCCAGCCTTCGAGAGCGAACTTCGAGGCAGAATAACTCGAGGCGCTGACTGCGCCGTGCAACCCGCTGATTGACGAGACCATGATGATGTGGCCTGAACGCTGGCGTCGCATCGTGGGGAGCGCGGCCTGAGTCATGGCGACGGCGCCGAAGAAATTGGTTTCGAACTGCTGGCGGATTTCGTCGAGCTGCATGTCTTCGGCGAATCCCGCGGCGGGGAAGCCCGCGTTGTTCACCAGAAGGTCGAGGCGTCCCTGATCGCGGACGAGGGTGTCGACAAAACCGGGGATGGCGTCGAAATGAGTGACGTCGAGCACGCGGATCTGGAGTTGGGCAGCGACGCCAGCCGCGGTTGCGGCGGCGTCCAGACGCTGGCGACGGCCAAGGTTGCGCATGGTAGCGACGACGCGGAATCCGTTTTTCGCTAGCTCAATCGAAGTCAGCAGGCCGATTCCGCTGGAGCATCCGGTGACCAGAGCAATCTTGTCGGGCATGGAAATTGTCCGTAAGGGTTGTAACACAGTGCGGGAACCCCGCGACATCATGTGTGTGCCCACCGATACTTGTCAGCCGGTCGCCGCTGTCGATGCGGCAAGTCTGCGAACGATGTAAAAGGATCGTAATAATCCGCCGTTAAATCTTTATCGCGCTCATCAAAATTTGGAATTAGACAGAGTGCCGACTGACGCCCTAAGTTAGAACATGGACTCCTTATTAGCGGTTGAAGATTCACATGTCGATTTACTGCACGAGATTGGCGTTAGGTTGGGCACGGCGGCAGGGTTCCACGAAGTTCTGAGCCGTGTCGTAGATGCGCGTCGGACAGGGCATCACCGGCTGGGTGGCGGAACATCTCGAGCCAGTCGCGGTCGCGGAAAAAGCAGCCCAGGACCCGCGCTTTCAATTCTTTCATGAGCTCCCCGAAGACAGCTACGAAGCCTTTCTTTCGGTGCCGTTGATGTGCAGGGGACGTGTTGTGGGCGTCATCAACCTGCAACACCGGCAGCACCATGTCTACCGGCGTCGCGAGATCCGGCTGATCTCGGCCATCGGTTTTCTGGTGGGCGCCGAAATCGAGTTGGCACGCCTGGAAGAAGCGAATTCCTCGCTCACCGAACAGCTGGAGACCCGGAAAATAGTAGAGCGAGCGAAGGGAATCCTGCAGCGGGATTTTGGGCTGAGCGAGGAACAAGCCTATCTCGCCTTACAACGGCAGAGCCGGCAGAGACGCAAAGCGATGAAAGAGATTGCCGAAGCGATTGTGCTGAGCGATGAGGTGAAGGGCAACTTTTCAGGTTCCTGACTTGTCCTGGCGGCGGCGTGAAACTCGCTCAGTGCCGAGCATATTCTCTGAAGGCAGATCAACAATTTACAGAGTCGTGAAAAATCCGAGGGCAGATTGATGGCATGTCTGCCCCCGGATCGAGCGGACTACCGGGCGGATGAGGCTGCAGCGACGGGGTTGGCTGCTGCTATCTGTTTTTCGGTGGCTCCCGGTGGCACGACGAAGTGCAGCACGACTCCAGACTGGGGTACTTTCATGGCGCTAACATAGCTCTTGCCGGATCTCGACACCAAAAAGAGCTGAGGCACGTCAGAAGACCCGGCCTCTTCGGTGTTGCTCACCAGCATCATGAAGCCCGTTCCTCTGCCGTCGGCACTGCGCAGCACGAGCAGTTGCGAGGCTCCGCCGATGGGCTGAAGGGAGAACTCGTATTCACCGCTGGAAACGTCGATGTTCTGCCACCGGACATCGTGCGTCAAGGTAAAGGAGCCGCGCGCTTCCTGCGCAGCCGCCAGGGTTGGAGTGATGCTGAAAGCGCTGAGGATCAGCAGCGCTGCATAGGCGAATTTGCGAATCGATTTCATGGAATCTCCTGTTCTTCGTCTAATGTGAAGAGCATGTCCGAGGAGCACACTGCCGGCGCGAAGCCGGTGGCGTGAGCTCAGATTTTTGTGGAGATCGACGAGGTCAACAGATTTGCCACACCGCAAACAGGGCTGGCAGGCAAACAGCGCCTTCGCGGAACCGGCTGCAGAGCTGGTTTACGAAGTGGTTCCACTATGAAGGAAGTCCGCGCTAGAGTCCAACGCAAAATATTTATCGGAGTCATTCGCGCTAGCGGGCATCAGCGCGGTAACGTTACGCCGATCGAGGGCAGCAAGTCTTAGCGACACTATACTTTCCACCCGATGCCCACCCTGCCCCGTTGAACTGAAATTCTGCGCGTTTGGCCGCTGGCGTTTGCAAAAGTCCTGCCCACTACGAGAACATACTGGGTTTGCACATACATCCAGATTCTTACTGAGGAAGTGGCCAACCTATGGCGACACGGAAAAAGTCCGCGAAGGCGGCGCCGAACAAGGCGCGTGTGGAAGTGAGAAATGCAGGGAAGTCCGAGCGCGAGGCGCAGAGCGGGTCCCAAGCCGACGGAACGATTGCGCCGGCGAAAGGGAAGCTGGGGGTAATGATCCCGGGCATGGGTGCAGTGGCGACAACATTTGTTGCCGGTGTCGAGGCGATTCGAAAGGGGCTCGCGAAACCGATCGGATCGCTCACGCAAATGGGCACGGTGCGGCTGGGCAAGCGCACGGATGGACGTTCGCCGAAGATCAAGGAATTTGTTCCGCTGGCCGGGCTCGACGACCTGGTCTTCACGGGCTGGGACATTTTCGAAGACAACATGTACGAAGCAGCCTCAAATGCGGGCGTGCTCGACCAGCGGTTGCTCGATCAACTGAAGCCGTTTCTTTCGGCGGTAAAACCGCGGGCGGCTGTGTTTGATCACAACTATGTGAAGAAGATCGACGGGCCCAACGTGAAGAAGGGCAAGACCAAGATGGATCTGGCCGAGCAGTTGCGCGACGACATTCGCGACTTCCAGAAAACCAGCGGCGCGAGCCGGCTGATCACGATGTGGTGCGGCTCGACCGAATCTTACATTGAGGCGGGAGAGGCACACCAGTCGCTGAAATCCTTCGAGAAGGCGCTGCGCGAGAACGACGAAATGATCGCGCCTTCGATGATCTACGCGTATGCGTCCCTGATGGAAGGCGTGCCCTTTGCGAACGGCGCGCCGAACTTGACCGTTGATTTGCCGGTGATGCTGGAACTGTCGCGGCAGAACGAGGCGCCCATCTGTGGCAAGGACTTCAAGACCGGACAGACCTTGATGAAGACGGTACTTGCTCCCGCCTTCAAAGCGCGGCTGCTCGGACTGAGCGGCTGGTACTCGACCAACATCCTGGGCAACCGCGATGGCGAAGTGCTGGACGATCCAGGTTCGTTCAAGACCAAGGAAGAATCGAAACTGGGGGTGCTGGAGCACATCCTGCAGCCCGCTTTATATCCCGACCTCTACGGAAATATCTTCCATAAGGTTCGGATTAACTATTATCCACCTCGTGGTGACAACAAAGAGGGTTGGGACAATATCGATATCTTCGGCTGGCTGGGCTATCCGATGCAGATCAAGGTCGATTTTCTATGCCGCGACTCTATCCTGGCCGCGCCGATTGTGCTGGACCTGGTGCTGTTTCTTGATTTGGCCAAGCGTAGCTCCGAGTTGCGCGGGCTCGGCATTCAGGAGTGGTTGAGCTTCTATTTCAAGTCGCCGATGACCGCGCCGGGACTGTATCCGGAGCACGATTTGTTTATTCAGTCGATGAAGCTAAAAAACACGTTGCGGCATTTGAAGGGTGAATCACTGATCACGCACTTGGGGCTGGAATATTACGACTGAGGTGTGACGCAGTGAGGAGCGTGCCGTCTGCGGTCACCAAACAGTCTTAAGGAGCGGGCTGCGGCGGATGTTTTCGTCGCGAGTGATCAGAGTAAGGCCTTCGGCGCGGGCGGTGGCTCCGATCAGGCGGTCGGCGGGGTCGCGGGGGAAATCGTCGGGAAACTGCGCGGCGAGGGCGGCGATCTCAGGGGTGATAGGCCGGACGGTGACATCTTCTAGCAGTTGCCGGATCGACGATTCAACGGTGCCAGGGGCCTGAATCCGTCCACGATTCATCAATAATCCCAATTCCCAAAGGGTAATGGCTGACACAGCGAGCCCGCCACCTTGTCGTGCCCGCCTGATTTCTGAGACTGCCGCACGCGAAAGCCGCTTGGTATCGCCTACTGCCCAAACCAACACGTGAGTATCGAGCAGGATCACTTCAATGCGTCCCAAGCCTCGGGAGGCTCGACGGGTGACTCGATGTCGCCCACAATGCGAATGATGCCTTCCAATCGGCCCAAGAATTCCCGGCCCTCGTTTTCGGCTGGCACGAGCTTGGCAACGGGCTTCCCGCGTTTCGTAATTAGAATGGGTTCGCGACTTGTCCGCACGTCGTCCATCAGAGTGAGGCAGCGTGCTTTGAATTCTCCGGCTGCGATTGTCTTCATGGACAGATTATAACATACATGGTCATTTATGAATGACCATGAATAAGCCCAGCAGAGCACACGCCTATAATTTGCCCTGTGCTCATTCCGAAGAACACGCTGGCGTCGCGACTGAAAGGCCGGCTGCTCGCGACAGTCCTTGTTCTGGCGAGCCTTGTGGCTCTTACTTACGCCATCGACTATCTCATTTTCCGCTATCGCGTCGCTTCAAACTGGCAACCGTTCGGCTCAGTTACGGTGCAGTCCTACTACGCTGTGGGGCAGAAGAATGGTAAGACGGAATATCTGTTCGATCCGCCGCAGCCTCAAACGTGCGTCCACGCGCTGTTTTCGCACGAGGGTTATGCTCCTTGCTGGTATCTCAGCCGGCATCCCGAGCAACGAACTGATATTTAGTTCTTCGATTCTGGACTGAGCTAGAATATCTCCGCCGTCATTTTTCCAACCGTCTGTTCCAGAGGGGATTCCATCTTGCACAAACATTCTTGCCGTCCTGGTGTGAAGTCGATGGCGATCGGCAGCCTGATTTCTGGCATCGTGTTTTTGTCGGTATTGGGCTTCACCCAAACGCAGGTCGCAAACTCAACTCCATCCGACCCTCGGCTGCAGAAGGCTTACCGGTTCCAGCAGGGCGGCTGGACGTACGTTCATCTCGAGGGTTCGCCATCACAGGTCGGCTTTCAGCACGGATATCTTCTTGCTCCCGAGATCGCCGACGCTTTCGCGGCCATCAAGCTCTTTGACACCCATCAATCGCACCAGGATTGGGACTTCTTCCGCAAGACTGCGCGCAAAATGCTGTGGCCCCACATCGATTCCGAGTATCAAGAGGAGTTGCAGGGCATTGCCGACGGGGCAAAGGCGCACAGCGTGGATCTCGACGTGTACGACATTGTGGCCCTGAACGCATTCGAGGAAGTTCCCGACTATTACATCCCGTGGCGAAACAAACAACAGAAGACCGCGAAGGCACCCAAGCTGACCGCTCCCGGCAACTGCAGTGCATTCATTGCCACTGGCAGTTTCACCAAAGACCACCAGATCGTGATCGCCCACAACAATTGGACCAGCTACCTCGCGGGTGAGCGCTGGGTCATCATCTTCGATATCGTCCCACAGCACGGTCAGCGCATTCTGATGGATGGCTTCCCCGGCGTTATTACCAGCGACGACGATTTCGGCGTGAACGCAGCGGGAATCATGATCACCGAAACTACCATCACGCAATTTGAAGGCTGGGATCCCAACGGCAAGCCGGAGTTCATGCGTTCGCGCAAGGCGCTGCAGTACGCCAAGAGCATCGACGATTACGTGCGCATTATTAAAGAAGGAAACAACGGCGGATATGCGAACGACTGGTTGATCGGCGACCGCAAGACTGGCGAGGTTGCCTACCTGGAGTTGGGACTGAAGAACACGCCGCTGTGGCGGACGAAAGACGGATACTTCGTCAGTTCGAACTTCCCGCGCGATCCGAAACTGATTCGCGAGGAGACCAGTGGATTCGATCCGAACGATGGATCGTCTTCGATGAATGCTCGGCACGCGCGTGCGGATGACTTCATGAAGGTTCTAAAAGGCCAGATTGACGTCGAATTGGCTGAGCAGTTCCTGTCGGACCATGTGGACGGGTACGAGAGAACGACATTGGACAAAAGAGTCGACCAGCCGAACGAGCGCTCTCTTTGCGGCCATGTCGATGCTTCTCCACGGGGCGTAAAGGAGTGGGCCTGGGACGCCTATAACCCGGGAGGCGCCGTGCAGGGCAAAGCCACCGACAGCAAGATGGCCGCGAATATGAGTTTTGTAGCTCGTGCCGGGCATCCCTGTGGAGCAGATTTTCTGGCTGAAGATTTTCTCGAGCACCATCCGGAATACTCGTGGCAGAAGCCTTTGCTGCGGGACATGAAAGCTGGGCCGTGGACGACGTTTCAGGCGGGGCAAAAGGCCAGCCAGTAATTCACGAGGGCTCACGTAGGGACAACCGCCTCGGCTGTCCCGCTAGGGCGAAGCCCATCGGCATGGTCAGGACGCCCTTCTAAGGAAAACGGGAGACGAACACAATGAAGGAAACACCGCAGCAATACACGCAGCGCGTTACGGGTTACGTGGAGGGGAAGCAGCCGCTGGCAGTGCAAGTCGCTACGGCGAAGAAGCTGGAGCGCTTGATCAAAGGCGTGTCTACAGCGAAGTTGAAGAAGCGTCCGGCGACGGACAAGTGGTCCGTCAGCGAGATTCTGGCGCATCTGGCAGACACGGAAATCGTTGGTGGATTTCGCATTCGCCTGATTCTGGGCGCGCCGGGCACGCCGATCGCAGCTTTCGATCAGGATGCCTGGGTGACCAGCGGGCATTATGCGAAACGCGATCCGCGCAAGTCCGTCGCCCAGTTTCGTGCCGTGCGCGAGGCCAACCTTGCGCTGCTTAAGTCACTAACGCCTGAGCAGTGGAAGCATTACGGGATGCATTCCGAGCGCGGCCAGGAGACGGTGGAACATATCGTGAAGATGTTTGCCGGGCACGATGTGAATCACCTGCAGCAAATCGAGAAAATTCTCTCTCCGAAGTGATTGAAGAACCCACGTAGTGGTACTAAGGGGCGGCAAGCTTTGCTCACGCCGGTGAGCGCTGAATATTCTGTGAGACCTATGGAAAATCTCACTCGCCGGATGCTGCTCAAATCTTCGCTGGCCAGTGTGATTCCCACCGCGACGAAGAACCCTTGTTCCGTCGGGCACGATGGAACTCGAGAATTTTGTGAATACTTCCGGCACCTTCGGCAGTGGCAACCTCGTCTCGGCAGCATGATCGCGGTAGTTCACGCCGATGCAAAGGATCTTCCCCGGACGCGGTAGAGGCGAAAGCAGTGTAACTTCAGAAACAGAAATCAGCTCTTCCCTGGACGCGGTTTTTGCAAGGTTCGCGGCCTGAGCCCACGACTCTTCCCCAGCCGAAAGGAAGCTGAGCGCATCGACATAGCCTTCTAAGGGAAATACTGATTCCCGGGAGACGAAAAGGACGCCCACGGACCTCCGATTGTTCGCAATGAAGCTTATCAATCGCATGCTCGTTTCCTCTCCGCACTGCCTCACCCTCACTCCTCTCTTTTTGCATCTACTCGCGAGCGAGGACAGGGAGGATCATCGTTTGCGGGCCCATGACGTTCGCGGGCTTAAGGCTGGAAAAAAGAGAATTGAGGCCTTCAGCCATGGTCGGGTGCGTGAGAATGGCATCGCGCAATGCCGTGTAAGGAAGCCCAGAAAGCATTGCCATCTGTACTACGGCCATGACTTCACCGGCCTCAGGCCCAATCATCGTAAAACCAAGAATGCGATCGCCATCCCTTTCGATCAGCGCTTTCATGAATCCTCGGGTTTCGTCTATCGTCCGCGTCCTCAGCACCGCAGCCATGGGTAATTTGAGGACCCGAACGGCAATACCTTGCCGGCCGGCTTCGGTCTCGGTGAGGCCAACATGTGCGACTTGGGGATCGGTGAACAGGCACGACGGGATCATGCGGTCGCGTGTCGTGCGATTTATGCCGGCAAGGTTGTCGCGAATAACTCGAAAATCGTCGAGAGAGATATGAGTAAATTGCGGACTGCCGGCGCATTCACCAATCGCCCAAACATTGGGAGCGGTTGTCTGGAGGCGGTCGTTCACCTTCACGTAACCTCTTGGATCCAACTCGACGCCAGCGACTTCCAGCCCAATTCCGGCAGTGTTGGGCGCGCGTCCAGTCGCAACCAGGATGTCGCTGCCTGTAATCGTCTTTTCGCCGGATGACGTTCGCACGATGAGGCTGACACCAGTTCCGGAGCGACCATGCACACTCAGAATCTCGGCGGGGGTGATGACGTCAATTCCCTCGCCAGCAAATATCTGGAGTAGCTCGGCTACAACGTCCGGGTCCTGGTTAGCAAGAAGTTGCGGGCCCAACTCAAGAATCGTTACCCGACTTCCAAAACGACGATGAGCCTGAGCGAATTCGAGGCCGACATAACCACCTCCGAGCACAATTAGGTGTTCGGGTAGACGATCGAGTTCGAGAACCTCAATATTCGTTAACGGCTCGGACTCTGCCAGACCAGGCACCGATGGAATTGACGCGTGGGTTCCAAGGTTCAGAAATATTCGTTCGCCGGTCAGCGTTCGGGCGCCACCGTCATTCAGTCGCACGTCCAGCGCCTTGGAACCCGTAAACTTCGCTTCCCCCATCACAAGTTCGGCACCGCTTGCCTTGTAGCGGTCTAAATGCATGGCGATCAGACCCTCGACCATCTCGCGTTTTCGTTTTCGAACCGCCGCCATGTCAGATGAGGCGCTGCTGGGTGTAACTCCAAAACTGCTTGCGTGATGCACGAGGTCCGCAACTTTAGCGCTCCAGATTTCGTTCTTGCTGGGAAGACAATTGACATTCGGGCAGGAACCCCCGACCCACCGCCGCTCGACGACTACCGTTGGTTGTCCGGATTGTGCCAAATGCCCGGCAAGGTATTTTCCGCCTTCGCCGCTCCCGATTATGACATTCTTATAATTCTCACTCATATTGAGATCCCTTCATCACTTTAAAAGTGCTTGCCTGCACGTGAATGGATTTGGTCCTTAGCCAGGGCCACGTTTACCCAACGCCTGATCGGCGAGCTGCACGCGTCTAAGCGCTCTTTCGCTCTTTGCCTCCGGCGCTTTCCTCGCGAAAACCGAACTTGCCGTTATCGTTCTTCCACTGCTCGTGGGGAGGAATCGTTTCGATGGTGTCCCAGTGCTCTGCGATTGTTCCGTTCTCTACGCGGAACAGATCGTAAAACGACGTCTGCTTCCCGCCGAACGCTCCCTCGCTGACCACAAGCACGAAATTCCCCTCGCCAAGCACCTTGTGGACCCGGTCGTACTTCATCGTGATTCCTCGAGCGGCCATTGCCTGCAGTGCAGAACCGAGGCCTGAGAGATTGTCGGCGATCTGCGGATTGTGCTGAATGTATCTGTCGTCATTGAAGTAGCCCGCCAGCTTTTCCATCCGTCCATTCACCAGGATGTCATCGACGAAGGCGCGCACTAGCTCCTTGTTCGCGTAGGTCTTATCCAGATCTCTCGGTTCTGTCGGACCATCGATCATGCTGTGGCCGCTTGGGTTCGGACGTGCCGTCTCCTGAAGATTGTCCCAATGCTCCACGATCTTGCGGTTCTCGAAGCGGAAGATGTCAAAGCCGATCTTCGGACCGAAGAAGTTGTAGTCGGTATGCGCGAAGACGTAATCACCGTCTTCGAACACACGCGCCGTGTTCACGCGCGCCGAGCCTTTGGGCAAGGCCGCAAGCAGCGCGCCCAGGCCGGCAAGCCCGTCGGCGGCAGCAAGATTGTGCTGAATGTACTTGTTTGGGTTTATGATCGCGAGCGGTTCGGCTGCCCCGGTCTCGATTGCCTTCAATAGGGTGACGACCTGCTGCTTTCTCTGCGACATATCTCTGCTCCTGCTGCTTTGAGTTTCGGACGTAAAGCGCCTATCGAACCATCAGATGCGTCATTGCCTCCGAACGGCTCGGTAAGAGTTTCACGTGAGATAGGCAAGCAGAATGCATTCTTCAATTCGTTTGCGTCACAGAAGAACGCCCCGACGTACTGAATCGTTTATGGGCGTCCCATGACGTGCACGTGCGCGTAGGGCGATCCGGCAAACATGATGTACGCGCCGGTCGGCTTGTGTATTGTCGGTAGTCCGGTGGTCCTCGGATCAAACGGCCACATAATCATCCAGTGCGGACCTACAGTAATAGGAGGACTCGTAGAGTCATAAGGGTCGGAATCGCTTCGCTGTGTAGCACCGGCAAGCATGTAGGTGATGCCTGGGACCGTGTTAGTCGGTTTTGGTTTGTGCGAGTTGGCGTCAGCGAACCACTGCATCGATGCGGCATCGGCGCACATAGGAGGGTCGCCGACAACCTTTGGATTGCCAGGCATGCACGTGAAGCCGTTGCTGCCTTCGCGCAGAATCACTTTATTGCCCTGCGCATCTTTATCGACGATTCGTGCGGACTTAGAAATGTTATCCGGTCCTGCGGCCATTGCCCGAGCAATTTTCTCCTGTTTCGTGTCACCGACCGCTGCCGCTATCCCGTTGTGGGATGTCTTCGATTCGGCGCGGCTCACAAACCTGATTTCAATTATCAGAAGTAGAGCCATGGCAGTGATGGCGCTCGCCAAGAACTTACGTCTCGAACTTTGGGATCTCATCTCTGAACTCCTCTCATTGCTGGTATTGCGTCATGCCGCCGGCGACCCTTTAAGCGGCGGAGAATTTAGGCAACCATCCTGAAGGTTCGAATATCAGTCTTTCCATCCACGAGTGTCGCGGCGTCCGCAAGGAGACTGCGAAGGACAGCATTCTCCTCAGTAGTGCAACCGGGTGCCCAATTTGATCTCACTGAAAACAGGCACGGAAAAAGAAATTGGAGTGACAGAATCTTAGAAGGTGTCAGAATTCTGCGAGTTGAACGAGCAGCCTTAACGGATGGTGTGTTTCTTTATATTGAGCTGGTTGATTTTCAAATGTAACGTAGACGGAGGAATTCCGAACAGAATTTCAAGCGTGTACAAATCGTGTACAGAATTCCTCGCAAAATACTAAACCCCGCGATTGACGCGGGGTTTGAACTGGCGGAGAGGGTGGGATTCTATTCCGCCATTTCCAGCAAGTGCCGATGAATCCTACACTTGGCGATAATAGCCAGTGTTTATGCGGCTTGCAAGCACTTTCTTAACTTCCGCTCCAGTTTCTACAGTTTCTCTAATTCGCTGTATTTCCGCGTAAAACGGTATCACTGGTATCAGTAATCGGGCAGTTCACCACGCCAACGGAGGATCGTTCCCCCATGATCAAGCGTCGGATAAACCCAACTTTGCGGACGGGATTGGCTACCGACACCCATTTGTGATCCGTGGGAACAAGATGAGTTGCATTCTCCATGTTTTGCGTGGATGATGCTGGTCGCACGAATTGCTGCCCGACGCGCAAAATCGCGAACCTGAAAACGAGGAAAAAACAGCATGAATTCCAAAACGAAGTTGGCTCTCGGGATACTCACGGCGTTGGCGATGTTGGGGCTTACGTTTGCGATTCCAAGAGGAAGTGCGCTACGAGACGCACAATTGGTTCAGTTTCCTGTAACCGTTGGAGTGTGGGCGATCTTCGTTTTGCTCTTCGTGAAATTGAAATAAGCAGTGTCCACGTAAACAGCGACAAGGGTCTCTGTTCGTTGCTTCAGCAGGAATAAAAAAGGCCCCAAGCGGACGCTCAGGGCCAAGGGTTGATGGGGGAGGGCGCAACCCGATTATTGAGTTCTGGCGGTGGCATCCAAGGGTAGTGCCTTAGCACCTCGTCATCTACTAGTTCCACGACCCACTGGAGGAACCAGCGAGACGAGGTTTTGGAGACGATCAGCCAATCGAAGCATCGGCAATAAAAACCCCGTCACGAACGCTCTCGCTAGTTCAGCATCGAACCACTTCGCGTAGTGGCTGGCGCAGCATCCAGATTTCAGTGTCCGCGCATGGATGGGTTCCCATCGACAACCGCGGGAATGCAGATCGCAGAAGTTTCTGGCCGATCAGCCAACACGAAGTCACGAATCCGAGGTCGGATGAAACAACCGACCAAGACCGTCATTGCAGCTTCGCGTACTCGGCCTTCGCTTGTCCATGGATCGGGATGTCGGGGTCGGCTTCCCCAGAGCGGGAGGAAGTCTGTTTTTAGGTTGCGGCGATGTCCCGCAGCAGTCAGCATCTTCTCTCGCCATAGGGCTAGAACTCATTCTGTTCTGCGCCCTTCATCTCTTCTTCAGCATCTGCACGCGAGACGCGTATCCCGTTAAAGCTTACATACTCAAAACGTCCTACCACTCCGATCAGTTTGTGAGTCGCGAAAACGTCACTCGCAATGCCAGCGGCAAAGTCTGCTGCTTGCACATAATAGGATTCCTTCGATTCTACTTCGATGAAACCGGGTGGTCCCCCGATAACAGCATAAAATTGGTCGTTCGCTGTGAACTCGTCAATCATGGACTGCCGAGATTGTTCTAACAAGTCGATGTGCGGTCTATTCCCCGTATCGAAAGCATGTGAAGGCAGAAGTTCTTGGGCCATTCGTCTGCGGGCCGCACGGCCAAAACCATACCTGTCGTACGCGTCGTCGTCTCCGTCCGCATCCCAAGCGGCATCGTGTGCTGCATGAAATGCTGCTGATGCTTTGGCCGACCATGAAGCTACATTCCGAACCACATTGCGGTCACTGGTCCGCCCAAAATCCTCAATGGTAATCAACGGAGTTGAATCGCGTCTTGATCCGAAGAAACCTGATAGCTGGTCTGGCACTTTCATCCCGAAAAGAGGATCGGAGAGAGCACGTCCAAGTGAATGGACTCGCATCGCAGTGGATTTTCTGAGAATCAAATCAGCGACCATCTCCCGCATCGTCGCCAATATGTATCGAGCAACAGGTGATCCTTCTGTCGCCATTTGGCGAAGCCTTTCCGGGGCATCTTCTTGTTTCCACGATTTGCGAAGCATATTCTCGGCTCGACGATAATGAGGACGCGGATCAACGATGTGAATGCGGACACGGTAAAGACTGCGCCAAATCCTATCGCGTGTTTCACGAGGAAGTTCTTTGAACTTCGCGATAATGATTGCCGACTTTAGTTCGAGTCTGCTGTCCGGGAAGAACGCGAGTAGTCTGTAGAACCAGTCCAAAGAGAGGGAGCGGTTGACTTGGGCGTTTAGGTGAACTTTGGTCTGACCCGTGCGGCGTGAATCGGGCGACCCCTCGTCGTTAAACGAGATAGCTTCGCCGTCTCCATCGAAAAGAATCACGGTCGCCCAGATCATACCATCGTGGCGAAGCAAAGGCGAAGAGTATATGATGCTTCGTCATGGACGAAGGCCGCAAAAGAGTGATCGGCATCATGGCAGCAATTCTCGCCAGTCTGCACATGCAAACCGCCGATGATCTGTTTGGAGGGCCGCAGGGAAGCCCACGGACGGACAAGGTCATCACTGCAAGCATTCAGTGGGCTGAGAGGATCATGCGGAAAATTGATGACGTATTTGGGCACGGGAAGTAGGATTGTTTCCTCAGACAACGTCTCAGACGGAGGACAAGGACATGACTTCAGGAACAAAACGACTCAGTTATCAACCGTACTTGTTTGCGATTGCCCTCTTGAGCCTTCTCTCGAAGGTTGCCTATTCAGTGGCCAAGGGCGGACGAGTCTTCGACTTCTTACTGTGGACTTTCATCGCCGTGTTTCTTGTGTCGTCGCTCCTCTATTACCTTGAAATCAAAGCCGCGAGTCAAGCACCCGGGAAGTCCATTTCGGCAAAGATTCGAACTGGAACCGTGACTGGTTCGGAAGTCGTAGGTGCTGTTGGTGCAAATGTCACCAATGCCAAGGTTGATATCGGTACGAAGGACGTTAAGAAGTCTAAGGTCATAGGTTACGAAGAAAAGCGGTGAAGAGGTCGTCCTAGGCTGCCTTTCGTGAATGCCCCTATCGGCAGGGATTGGAAACCCATGTTCAATTCAAAAAAGAACACCGCGACTGAAGTAACAATTAAGACAGGTTCAGTTGAGAATTCAACGATTATCGGTATCAAGGGCCCAGATATCGACGAATTTCGCGAGGTGTTCCGCGAAGAAATCAAGAATCTACTTCTCCAAGCCCCTCAAGGTATTCCGCAGATCAAGGAGCGTGATCCGGTTGCGAAGTCGTTGTTCGCTTGCGAATTCAAGGAAGCCTCGACGCTTGGTTTCGCCGTCAACAATTCCGGGCTGCTGGTGTGTCCGAGCGCTACAGGTCCAATTTCTTCCGTCAGGCAGCTGACATCTGGGGAAGTGACCGATGCTGAGGTGATCCAGAGCCGAAACCTCTTGCAAGCACTGAAAATAAGCAGGTCTACGTCGGGCCTCATCCCTTCATACACCTCGCATGCAGTGGGACTGGGGGACCAACTTTTCGCGTTTGATCGTAGCGGCGAGAGATGCGCATTAGCGGTAACTGCCTTTTTGACGTGGCTCTCTATGAAGCGACCGGGGGGCCTCAAACGGATCATGATTAAGGACGTTTTTATGGCAAGCTTCGCTTCTCGGCATAGCCTAATCGGCGGCCCGGTCATCAATTCCGTCAACGAGGTTGTGGGCGTCGCTGTGGGGGCATTCGAGGCAGTGGGTGCACTCGTCTTCAAGCCTTGGTCAACACTGGAGCATTGCATCGAGATGGGCGCTGAAGAGGTTGACTAGACTCTCCAAACCTGTAGATGTCGCTTCGGGAGACTAACGACCTCACCGCAGAACCGCAGCGCCGCATTTGTTCGTTCGTCATAAGAGTTCAGCACGCGACAAGAAAGCGAAGCGAAATTGAGGAACTACGGTGGGAGGACCAGAGAGCGCCAAAACGGTTCGTGAACGCAGGCGACGCTGGAAGAAACAAGACAGAAAAGCGTGACTCATTGCCGAAGATCGCACGACCGACCGCGACCTGAGTAAATCGCTAGGCCGATTCGGTGCAAGCGATCCAGCAGGGACGGTAGCGCCCGCGTCTTCGTGGACGCTCATCCGTTCTGCCATAATCTCCTCATGTGCGGGCGCTACAGACTATCGCGGAGAAATCAACTCGTCGAGGAGTACTTCGACACAGCGTCTGACGAATCCGAGTGGACTCCTCGTTACAACATTGCGCCTACTCAGCCCGTGCCCGTCATCCAGCAGAATCCGAAGGAACCTCGCCGAGAATTGTACAGAGGGGGTCGTACAATTGAGAGATGGAGAAGAAGTGGAGCCGTGGCGACAAATTGACTGTTGGCGGTCTATTACTCGCCGCCGTCGCTGCTATCGCTGCGGTGCTCGTCGTGCCCGAATTTCGCCAGTTCTTTCATCTCGACCATTCCCAGACGGCACAAGCGGAAGCGAAACCGCCACAGAGCGTTGCCCCATCAACGCCACCAGTTCAGAACACGGAGCCATCCAAACCTAATACGTCGAATCCCAAGAAGACCAAGAAACCGACGCAGAAGCCTCAGTGAACACCCAAAAGCGGCCATACAAAAACACCTGAAAAGCGGCCATACTTTCAGAAGAAACGTCCAGGACATTGACAGCAGCGGGAGGGT
>WNFI01700826.1_pt2 | contig 82609 bp, 67 predicted proteins | sample 5400471 | NCBI WGS metagenome assembly WNFI01 (sample SAMN13153348, study PRJNA577476) | soil metagenome | isolation source: 100 cm saprolite on Douglas fir-dominated hillslope | place: USA:California | collected 2013-09-17 | reverse complement strand
GACAGCTCGCGCGAACGCCACGGCGCGCGTCGCGTCGAGCGGTGTGAGGAGCTCGCCGGAGCGCGCGTCCACAAGCGCGGCCGCTTCGACACGGCCGCCGCGAAAGTCCTCGAGGAGCTCGTAGACCAGCCGTCCGTCGCGCCGGACCAACCGTTCACCCACGGTCGTCACGCGTGGCTCGAGGGCAGCGGCGTGGCTAAAGCCGATGGTCGGCGTCGTCGGCTCCGCGAGGTCGAACGGCTCGAGCAGCGCGCGCTGCTTGGACTCGGTGATGAGCGGCCACGAGTAATACATCATCGCGATGCCGCTGGCGAACCACGAGAACACCACGAGCCCGAGGATGATCCCGGACCAGCGGTGGAAAAGAAAGACGAAACGCCGCCAGCTCATCAGAGACATGCAGGCGACGAGGAAGTCACGCGATGTCGGATGATCGTCGTCGTGATCGCGACCCGAAGGGGAAGAGATCGCCCGGTTCGCCAAATACGACCTGATCCCCTGCGGACCGCCCCACGGCGTGAAGCACCGCGACGCCGGTCCATCGCTCGACCTCCTCGCCCGTTGCCTGACGGAAGCGCGTCCGATGGACCCGGCGAATCCCAAGTGACTCGAGGCCATCGCTCGGGAACCACGACAGCTCGGCGCCGGTGTCCACCAGCGCGGCCGTAATAAGCCCTCGCTCGCCTGGGCGTGCGGGGTTCTCGACCTCAACATTGATGCGAAACGATTCCATGTCGGTCATACAGTTAATCTCCGGCCGGAACGCCTGCCGGCGGAAGCGGATGGGTCAGGTCGGCGTACCGACCCGAGGCACGCTGAGCGACTGCCCTGCCATAGCGTCCATGGCGGGAGGGCTGACGCCGGTATCGAAGTCCCCTTCCCATTTCGCCATGACGACGGTCGCCAGGCAATTCCCCAACACGTTCGTCGACGTCCGCGCCATGTCCATCAGCGCATCGACGCCGAGGATGACGCCGACCGCCTGGAGCGGGAGTCCGAACTGCACAAGCGTCCCGGACAGGATCACGAGTGACGCGCGGGGCACGGCGGCGACACCTTTGCTGGTCAGCATCAACGTCAGCATCATGTACAGCTGCGTCGAGAGCGGCATGTCGATGCCCGCGGCCTGTGCCACGAACACCGACGCGAGCGAGAGATAGAGCGTGGTGCCGTCGAGATTGAACGAATAGCCGGTCGGCAGCACGAAGGCGACGATCCGCCGCGGGACACCCATTTGCTCCATCCGCTCCATCGCCAGCGGCAGCGCCGCCTCGGACGAAGCCGACGAGAACGCGATCAACCACGGCCCGATGCCGATCGGCGCGAAGGTCATCACCACACCGACGAACTTGAACATGACCTCCGACAGGCTCTCGCAGAACGAAAGCATGAACTTCTTTGCCGGCCCGTTGGACACTCTCGAGAGTCCGACGGCGAAGATGATCGTCCAGAAGACGATCTGGAGCACCTGGTTCTCCGCTGCCGCCTGGAAGAAGCTCTGCGGGACGGTGTGCTCCAACAGCCCAGACACGGTCGTTTTGGTCGCGGCGAGCGTCGTCCCCTGCTCTGCCGATGCATTCGTTATGTCGATGCCGCGGCCCGGCTTCACGATATTGACCGCCGCGAGACCGACGACGAGGGCGAGCGTCGTCACGATCTCGAAGTACAGAATCGACCGGAACGCCAGCCGACCGACGCGCTTCATGTCGTCGCCATGGCCGGCGATGCCGACGACCAGCGTCGAGAAAAGCAGGGGCACGATCAGCGACTTGATCATGCGCAAAAAGACATTCGACAGGATCGCGAGATCCGTCGCGGCCCAGTTGTGCGCCGATCGGTCGGCCTCGGGGAACATCCATCCGATGATCACGCCGAGGATCATCGCGATGAGGATCCACTGGCTCATCGAAACGCGGCGGAGGCCGGTGCGCGGAGCCTCGGGAGACGTGTCGGCCCCGTTCGAGTATGCGTTCATTAGCCCCAGAGGCTGGGAGGAAGATCGCCGGCGGGCTCCCGACGCGCCTTACGCAGCGTCGAATGGCTGTAGCCGTACGCGATGTACAACACGGCGCCAATGAGCAACCACCAGCCGAAGCGGCGCCAGGCGAGTACGGGGAGTCCCTTCATGACGAACAGGCACAACAATGCCCCGGCGATGCCGACGACGTGCACGAATGGAACGCGAAACGGGCGGGGCCGCTCGGGATCGGTGTAGCGGAGTACGATCACCCCGATGCAGACGAGCGCGAAGGCGAACAGGGTTCCGATATTCGTCAGGTCGTAGGTCTCGCCCGCATCGCCGACGAGCGACCACACCGCGACGAAGACGCCGGTGATCAACGTGGTGATGTGGGGCGTCCGCGTTTTTGGGTGGAGCTTGGCCGCCCACGGTGGAAGGAGCCCGTCGCGCGCCATCGCATAAAAGATGCGCGGTTGGCCGTATTGGAAGACGAGTAAGACGGCCGCCATCGAAAACACCGCGCCGAGGGCGACGATCTTGGAAATGCCGATCATTCCCGTGGCCTTGAGCGCGTAGGCCAGGGGATCGGCTTGCGTCCCGAGGCTGGCGGACGGCACCATTCCCGTCAGCACCGCGCCGATTACGACGTAGATGACAGTGCAAATCGCGAGGCCGCCGAGGATGCCGATTGGCAAATTCCGCTGGGGATTCTTCGTTTCTTCTGCCGCGGTCGAGATCGCATCGAAGCCGATATAGGCGAAGAAGACGATCGCCGCACCCTGGTGGATTCCGGCGAAGCCGTTCGGCGCGAATGGGTGATAGTTCGCCGTGTTGATGTGTTGCAGACCCATGACGATGAACAGCCCGAGCACCAGCAGCTTGACCGCGACCATGATGTTGTTCGCGCGGGCGCTCTCTTTGACGCCAAGCAGCAGCAACCAGGTGATGAGCGCAACGATTCCAAACGCCGGGACGTTGATCAGGATCGGCATGCCGCCGACATGCGGGGCCTTGTCGATCAAACCATGAACGACGGGGTCGGAGCTCAACAGCGCCGTGCGGTAACCCGTGGTCAGCCAGGGCGGCATCGTGATCCAGTCGCCGACGAGGGATTTGAAGTAATCACCCCACGAGATCGCCACGGCAACGTTGCCGACCGCATACTCCAAAATGAGATCCCACCCAATGATCCAGGCAACGAGCTCACCCAGCGTTGCATACGAGTACGCGTATGCACTCCCCGCCTGGGGGATCATCGACGCCAACTCGGCGTAGCAGAGCCCAGCAAGGGCGCAGCAGGCGCCGAGTAACAGAAACGACAATACCAATGCCGGCCCGGCGCCCAAACGGATGACCTCACCATTGGGTCCGACCTGCCCGGCCGCCGCCGATCCAATCGAGCCGAAGATTCCAGCGCCGATCACGGCACCGATCGCCAGCATGATCAGGTCGCCCGGGCCGAGCGCGCGCTTCATGCCGCCCTCCGTCTCCGCCATGAGCGCGGCGATCGGCTTGCGCGAGAAAAGAGTCTTCATGCGGGGAGAAAGCTGGCGGAAATCAGACTAGCTGACCAGAGGAATCGATGGAAGCCGACATGGAACGCGGAAGAGCGCGGAAACAGCCGATAAATGCCGATGGCGGTGATCAACACCCATCTCGGAGTCTTGATCACCGCCATCGGCGTCTATCGGCCGTTTCCGCGTTATTCCGCGCGAATATCGGCAGTTATTCAATTCGCATTGCGTAGAACGATCGCCACACGAAGGTCACCGAGACGGCCATGAAGATCGCGGCGAGCAGGTGGCCGAGGTTCGGGCCCTGCTGCTTCTCGAGCGACACCGCCAGCTCGACGGCGAGCAATCCGAACAACGTCGTGAACTTGATGATCGGGTTGAGCGCCACCGACGACGTGTCCTTGAACGGATCGCCGACGGTGTCGCCGACGACCGTCGCGGCGTGGAGGGGCGTGCCTTTCTGCTTGAGCTCGACCTCGACGATCTTCTTGGCGTTGTCCCAAGCGCCGCCGGCGTTGGCCATGAAGATCGCTTGATACAAGCCGCTGATGGCGATCGAGATCAGGTAGCCGATGAAGAAGAACGGCTCGACGAAGGCGAAGGCCAGCGTCGCGAAGAAGACGGTGAGGAAGATGTTGAACATGCCCTTCTGCGCGTACTTGGTGCAGATCTCGACGACTTTCTTGCTGTCCTCCACCGACGCTTTCGCGGTGCTGTTCAGGTTCATGTTCGCCTTGATGAACTCCACGGCGCGGTAGGCGCCGGTGGTCACGGCCTGAATCGAAGCACCGGTGAACCAGTAGATCACCGCGCCGCCGGTGATCAGGCCGAGCAGGAAGGGCGGGTGGAGGATCGAGAGGTTCTCGAGGTTCGTCGTCAGGCCCTTGGTGAGGCCGACGATGATCGAAAAGATCATGGTCGTCGCGCCAACGACGGCCGTGCCGATGAGCACCGGCTTCGCCGTCGCCTTGAAGGTGTTGCCCGCGCCGTCGTTCTCCTCGAGGAAGTGCTTGCCCTTCTCGAAGTCAGGGTCGAAGCCAAACATCGCTTTCACTTCGGCGCGCGCGTTGGGCATCTGCTCGATGGTCGAGAGCTCGAACACCGACTGCGCGTTGTCCGTCACCGGCCCGTACGAATCGACGGCGATCGTCACCGGCCCCATGCCGAGGAAGCCGAAGGCGACGAGACCGAAGGCAAAGACCGCTGGGGCGACCATCAGTACGCCCATCGCGCCGCCGGCGGTGCTGATGAGGTAGGCCACCGACATCAGGCCCATGATGGTGATGCCGAGCCAGTAGGCGCTGAAGTTTCCGGCGACGAGACCGGAGAGGATGTTGAGCGACGCGCCGCCTTCGCGCGACGACGTCACGACTTCCTTCACGTGGCTCGAGTCGGTCGAGGTGAAGACCTTGACCAGTTCCGGAATAATTGCACCGGCGAGCGTGCCGCAGGTGATGACGCTCGACAGCTTCCACCAGAGCGAACCGTCGCCCAGGGTCGGGATCATCAGGTAGGACACGATGTACGTCAGCACGACCGACGTGATCGACGTCAGCCAGACGAGGAAGGTCAGCGGCGCCTCGAAGTTCATCTTGTCGGCGGCGGCGTACTTGCCCTTGGCAATCGCTTCGTTGATCAGGTACGACGCTCCGCTGGCAATCACCATCATGATGCGCATCGCGAAGATCCAGACGAGCAACTGCACCTGAACCGCCGGCTCCTTGACGGCGAGGACGATGAACGAAATCAGCGCGACGCCGGTGACACCGTAGGTCTCGAAACCGTCGGCGCTCGGGCCGACTGAATCGCCGGCGTTGTCGCCGGTGCAGTCGGCGATCACGCCGGGGTTGCGGGCGTCGTCTTCCTTCACGTTGAAGACGATCTTCATCAGGTCGGCGCCGATATCGGCGATCTTGGTGAAGATGCCGCCGGCGATACGCAGGGCGGCGGCGCCGAGCGATTCACCGATCGCGAAGCCGATGAAGCACGGTCCGGCGTAGTCGCCGGGAATGAACAGCAGAATCCCCAGCATGATCACGAGCTCGACCGAGATCAGGAGCATGCCGATGCTCATGCCGGCCTTGAGCGGGATCGCGTAGCACGGATAGGGTTTGCCGCGCAGAGAGGCAAATGCCGTCCGGGAGTTGGCGAACGTGTTGACGCGGATACCGAACCACGCCACGCCATAACTACCAGCAATGCCGATCAGGCTGAAGAGGAGGATGACCGCCACTTTCGCCAGCGTGAAGTGCACGAGCAGGCCGAAGTACATGGCGATGACGATGCCGATGAACACCCAGAGGTACATGATGAAGCGGCCCTGGGTGGTGAGGTACGTCTTGCACGTCTCGTAGATCAGCTCCGACACCTCGAGCATCGAGGTGTGAACGGGCATGTTCTTCAACTGGAAGTAGATCATCATGCCGAACCCCAACCCGAGCACGCAGACGATGAGTCCGAAGGTGAGCAGCGTGTGGCCGCCCATGCCGAAGAACGTGGCCTGATTGAGATCAGGGATGATGAGGTTGGCTTCACCGCCGGTCTGCTCTTGGGCGTGGAGCGGCGCGGCCAAAAAGAGCACGGCACTTAGGGTGAGGAGGGCAAGACGGGACAGGCGAGATCCCGCGCTACGTTCGGGACACGCTTGGAACATGTGCTCCATCAGCTTCATCGGTCAGAATCTCCAGTGGTGAACACGACGCCGCCTCGTCGGGGCCCTCATTCGCGGACGAATGCAGCGGGTCTGGCGAGGCGGAATACAGTAGGGCACAAGAATACGAAGCCGCGGCCCTCTATGGAAGCCTTGTCATGCGGAGTCGCTCGCTTCGCTCGGGATAAACTCGGTGACGTACGGGTGAGCTACCCCAAACTGAGAGTCATCTGCGCTTTGGCCCGCACCGGAACGCCCTGCATGGTCGTCCCGGGACGAAACTTGAAGCCCTTCAAGACTTCTTCGAGCCTCTTGTTGTAGCCGCGGTCCCTGGTCGGCGTGAAGTGGTAGGTGATGACCTTTCCGGTCGAGTCGACATCGAATTCGGCGAGGATCTCCGATCCCTTGACGCTCGCGGGCAGCGGAAGGGGCGGAATGAACAGCTCGGTCATCGTCGGCGGGTGAATGAGCTGATTGCCACCACCGGTGCCCGGACCGTTCGCCGAGCCGTTGCCAGTGCCGACCCCCGATCCGATGCCGCCGCCAGACCCCGGTCCGTTGCCTTTGCTCGCGTCATTGCCGGTTCCACCGCCGAGGCCGACGATCGGCGACTGGACCTTCATCTCGACCCTCTGTTCGGCGAGCTTGGGCATCTCGATCGTCGGGAGCACAGGCTCCTGCGGCGGCTGGACAACCGGTGGCGGCGTAATGGGAATCTCGACCGGCTTGGGAGGAGCGACCCTTACGTAGAGAACGCCGCCGGTGCCGCGGTTCCCTCCTCCACCGCCACCCGCAGGCCCAGCCCCTCCGGCGCCGAGATCGAGCCGCCTGAGATTCGCGTCGGTGTGCGGCGACGACGCATTCAACAGGAAGAGAAGGAGGATCAGCGCGTGGACCAGGGCGGAAACAATGGTCCCGGTCCGCTTCGGCTCACGGGCCTTGGGAATTCGGGTCGCCGGAACCTCGCGCGTGCGACGCCAGCTTTGACGCACGGGCTTGGCGCCCGCGGGCCATCGCGACCGAGTCGGCATCAGGTGCGTGAAGTTCATCTGGTCAATCTGACGGGGAGATCACCCCAAATGATACGGCGGACGGAACCCGGAAGGTTCCGTCCGCCGGACACTGCCGCTGGCAGCGCTCAGCTCATTTTCCCAGATCCTTTGGCGGAACCCCGATGACCAGAACGCCGGCGCCGCGGACGATGTCCATCGCCTGGATGATGTCACCGTACTTCACGCCCGGATCGCCTTTGACGAAAATGATCTTGTCGGGGCGACCATCGTAGATGGCCTTGAGGCGAGCTGGAAGGGTCGCCTTGGTCTGCTCCTCGGTGTTGATCAGGAACTTGCCACCGGGGTTGACCGACAAGACGATCTGATCCGACTTGGCGTTCGCCGGCTGGACGCTCGGGTTGGGGTCAGGCAGCTGCACGTCGATCGCCTTCCGCATGGTCGGCAGCGCCGCCATGAAGATGATCAGCAGCACCAGCAACACGTCGATCATCGGCGTGACGTTAATGTCGTTCTCGAGGCCTTTGCTGGCACCAGCGGACATCGACATGACTATTTCCCCGTTGGATTCTTGATGTCGCCCTTGATGGTCGACGTCGTTCCCGGCGTCTGTTCGCCGACCAGGCCGAGAACAGTGACCTTGTTCTTCATCGCCATCTCTTCGGCGTCTTGAACCTTGCCGTACTTCAGGTTCTGGTCTGCCCGCAGATAGAGCACGTGATCCTCACGACCGGCCGTGCCGTAGATGTTGCTGAGCAGCGGCGCGATGGACTCCGGCGTATACGGCTTCTTGTCGAGATAGTACTGCCCGTCCTTGTCGATGCCGAGCACGTGATCGTTTTCGGCATCCTCGGGATGGTCCTTCAGATTGATCGCTTTCGGTGGATCGGCGGTGAAACCAGCGAGCAGTTGCGGCGTGACCACCATGAAGATGATCAGCAGCACCAACATGACGTCGATCATCGGGGTCACGTTGGGCGTCGACTGCACCGCCTGCCCTCCTCCACCCGCGGACATTGCCATCGGCTATCTCCCGTTGAGGCGGACTAGGTGGAGATCGGGCCGGAGCCGCCGGTGGCGGCGTTGAACTCGCGCGTGAAGCGCGAACGGCCGAACTCGCCGGAGACGCCCTTGATGAGGTAGTCGATCATTTCCTTCGACACATACGTCATCTCGGCGGTGAGGTTGTCGATCTTGGTCGTGAAATAGTTGTACGCCCACACGGCCGGAATCGCGACGATGAGCCCGAACGCCGTCGTGACGAGGGCCTCGGAAATACCGCCGCCAATCGCGCCAAGACCGCCGGAACCCGTCGCGCCCATCGCGGCGAAGGCGTTGACGATTCCCATGGTGGTGCCGAGCAGTCCGACAAAGGGCGCGGTGGCGCCGACGGTGGCCAGCACCGCGAGGCCGCGTTTCAGATTCGTCACTTCGAGCAGCATGTTGCGTTCGACCGCGCGTTCCGCCGAATTGATGTCGGACACGGTGACCGAGCCGTCAGCGATGAGGGGCTTCACTTCGCCGAGCGCGCCGCCAAGGACCAGCGCGACGTGAGACTTCTTGTAGCTCTCGGCGAGGCGGATCGCTTCGGTGAGGTTGTCCTCCTCGAGGAACTGGGAGAACTCAGGCGCGAACTTGCGGCTTTCCTTCTGCGCCTGGCGCAGCGCCCACCACTTCGAGACCATGATCGTCAGGGAGTACATGGACATGATCGCCAGGATCACTACGACGCCCTTGGCGAAGTAGCCCATGTTTCTCCAAAGACCCATCATCGATAAATCCATTTGACGCGCTCCAGTAGGGTGTAAAAACGCAGATGAACGCTGATGTTGCGGATGACGCGGAAAAAACCTGTCAGGTCATTTCGACAATGAGAACACGAACGGCATTTGCACCAGCTGCTTCACTTTCCGGCCCCCGAGCTCCGCCGGGAAAAAGCGGAAGTTGGGCAGCGAGTTGCGGACGGCATTCGTGAAGAGGTCGTGGTCGGACTTGATGATCTCGAAGGTGCGCATGTCGGCGCGGCCGTTCGTATCGACGACGAACTTCGCGACCACCTGGCCTTCGATGTTGGCGGCGCGCAGCTGGTTTGGATAGTTCGGCGGCTGGTTGCTCGGCGATGCGGCCGCCGGCTTCTCCACCTGAAAGTCGAACAGGGGCTGGTCGTTCAGCGGCGCGGCGACGCCGCCAACGACACCGCGGCTCGTCCCACCGGCGGCGCCCTTACCGGAGAAATCTTCTTCTCTCGTCGCCTGCTTGTTGAGGTCGATTTCGGGAATGACGTCCGGAATCTTGATCGGCGCCGACAGAATCTGGAAACCCTTGGGCGGCGGCGGCGCGGCGATCATGTCCGGCGGCGGCTTCACCTCTTCCTTGGGCGGCGGCGGCTCCTCTTTCTTGACCTGGACGAACTCGACCTTCTGCTCCTTCACCTTTTCGGCCCGCTGACTCGCCGACAACGTGCCCTGGACGGCTGCGGCGATGACGATGACGTGGAAGATGAAGCTGAAGATCGTTCCGCCCGTCCGCTTCTGCGCTTCTGCCTGCGATTCGATGAGGTTGTTGAACATGTCCCCGATGCGGATTCGCGGTTTACCTGCATACGCGACAACTCTCGACGGTCAACCTAAGCGGACCTCGAAAGGGGGGAATCCCTGGACGGTTAAGATTCGGTGAAGTCGCTGTTAGAATCGGCGGCGCGCTGGGCAGTCGCGGCCGGCTCCGGCTGAGCCGGTGATCCGGCCGGAAGGTCCAGATCCGACGTCTCGGCGGTGCGGGCGACGCTGGGCAGGACGACCGTAAACACGGTCCCGCGACCGAGCCGGGACTGCGCGACGAGGACGCCGCCGTGGGCCTGGGCGATGTACTGCGAAATGGCCAGGCCGAGCCCGAATCCGCTTCGTTCGACGACGCGGGAGCGCGCGCGGTCAGCCCGCCAAAAGCGGTCAAAAATGTGCGGCAAGTCGGTCGCCGAGATCCCAATGCCGGTGTCGCGGACGGCGATGGCAACCTCGTGCGGGCCGCGGAGGGTCGAGGACAGTTCGACCCGACCGCCTCGCGGAGTGTACTTGATCGCGTTGGTGATGAGGTTGAGCAGCAGCTGACGGAGTCGGGTTCGCTCGCCAAGAACGACCGCATCGTCCAGCGTCGGCATCGCGATCGAGAGGCCGCTCGATTCGCCCAGGATCGTCGCCGTCTCGTAGACGTCGCGGAGGAGCGGCTCGACGTGGACTGGCTCGTGGACCAGCTCGAACCGCCCCTCGTCAGCACGGGCCAACGTGAGCAGGCTGTCGACGAGGTCGGACATCCGGGTGACTTCCTGGAGCGACTCCTCGAGGGCCACGAGGCGGTCCTCGCGGGTGGTGCGGTGGTGCATCGCCCGCTCGACGTCGGCGCGCAACACGGCGAGCGGCGTCTTGAGCTCGTGGCTGGCGTCGGCCGTGAACCGGCGCAGCGCGGCGAAGGAGACCTCGAGCCGGGACAACATCGCGTTAAGCGTCGTGACCATACGGCCCAATTCGTCGTTCTCGATGTCGGGCGGTAGGCGGCGATGGAGGCTTCGACCGTCGGTGATCGCTTCCAGCTGATTGGTCAGGTCGTGCATCGGCTTGAACACTCGTCCGGCCATGAAATACGCCGCGCCGATGCAGATGAGGAGAATGAACGGGAACATGACGATCATGGTGCCGATCAGCAGCTGCCCCGAGAGCTGAACATCGTCGTTCGGAAGTCCCGCGACGATGCGATCGATGTTGTCTCCGATGCCCGCCGCCGGCCGCCGGGCCACGAGCGCCACAATGCGCTGCTTAGTCGTGTCCCCGGAAATCGGAACGAAGGCGCCGACGTCCGGCTTGAGGTCGGTGCCGTACTTGATCAGCCGGTCGCGATCGGCGGCCGGAAGCAGTCGCAGCAACGTCGAGGTGTAGATGACGAGGTTGTTCGGGCCGATCAGAAAGAAGTAGCCGGGCTGCGGCTCGAGCATGTTCCCCAGTACTTGGGTCGCATGCACCGAGACGCCGACGATGTTGGTGTCGACGGTGGTGAGGCGGACACCGCCGCTCTGGGCGTCGTGGAGCACGCCGATCAGTCCGTCGGCTACTTCGGTGGCCTGGGCGACGACCTGGTCATGCGCGACCGCCACGCGCGCGCTCCATATCGCGATGGCGAACGCGACGACGGCGAGCATCGCCAGCGTGACGTAGGAAACCGTGAACCGTGCGCGAGTCGATGCCATCGCGACGCTCGCTATGCCTTGATCATGTAGCCGACGCCCCGCACCGTGGTGATCAGCTTCTTGCCGTGGGCGGCGTCGACCTTTTTCCGCAAGTGGTTGATCACGACATCGACGATGTTGGTGCCTGGATCGAAGTTATACCCCCAAGCGTACTCGGTGATCAGGGTCCGACTCATCACGCGGCCCGGATGGCGCATGAGATACTCCAGCACCGCGTACTCCTTCGGTGTCAGGTCGATCGGTTCTCCGGCCCGACGAACATCGCGCGTCGCCTGGTCGAGCGTCAAATCACCGACGGTCACCGTGGGTGAGGCGATGGCTCGCGGCCGCCGCGCGAGGGCCTCGACGCGAGCGAGCAGCTCCTCGAAAGCAAACGGCTTGGTGACGTAGTCGTCGGCGCCAGCCCGGAGGGCGGTCACCTTGGCGTCAGTGGCGTCCTGGGCAGTGAGGATGAGGATGGGCCGTTCAAAGCCACGGCCGCGAAGCGCGTTCAGGACGTCCAGTCCACTTTTCTTTGGCAAGCGCATGTCGAGGATGACGAGATCGTAGGCCTCCGACATGGCGCGAGCCTCACCAGCTTCGCCGTCCGTGACGAGATCCGCGGCCCACCGTTGCTCTTCGATGCCGCGCTTGATGTATTGGCCGACCGTCGGATCATCCTCGATCACCAATATGCGCACGGCCTACTCCCGCCCGTTTGACGGACGTTCGAAACCATATTCGCGGATCTTGCGATACAACGTCTTGCAGGAGATGCCGAGCAGCGCCGCCGCTCGACCTTGATGCCACTGGGTCTGCTGCAAGACGGCCTGGATGTGGCGGCGCTCGAGCTCGACGAGCCTGAGCGGAGCGCCTATCCCCGTGGCGCCGTGCGATACCAGAAAGGTCAGGTCACGGGCCTGTATCTCGGCGCCGTTGGCGGCCATCACCGCGCGCTCGACCACGTTGCGAAGCTCGCGTACGTTGCCCGGCCAGTCGTGGCCCTCGAGGACGCCAATCGCTTCGGACGTGAGACGCGGCGCCCGTAATCCGCCGAACTGCGCGGCGAATTGCTGCGCAAGAAACGGAATGTCCGTTCGACGGTCGCGGAGCGGCGGCAACTCCACGTGTGCGGTCCGCAGTCCCTCGAACAGGTCGTCGCTGAACCGCCCGTCCCTCACCATCGTGGCGATCGGATGCGCCGTCGCCGAGATGATGCGCGCTGACAGCTCGACGCGGCGCCTTCCGCCCGGCCGGCTGAAGGAGCCCTTGCCGAGCGCGGAGAGAAGCTTGATCTGGGCCCCGTGCCCAAGAGCGGCGATCTCGTCGATCAACAGGGTGCCATGCGCGGCGAGCTCCAGAGCACCCGGCTTTTTTGTGGCGGCACCCGGGGCGGTGCCCTCGTGGCCGAAGAGCTCGAGATCGAGGAGGTCGGTCGGAAGGGCCGAGGCGTCCACTTCGACGAGCGCACCGCCGCGCCGGGACGCGGCGTGAATCGCACGAGCCAGCAATGTCTTGCCGGTCCCGGGCTCGCCGATGATCATCACCGGCGCATCTGTCGGCGCTACCCGCTCGACGAGCGCGAGCACCGCCGTCAACGGGGCGAACTGCGTCAGCAACTCCGGCAACGGCGACGGGCGCTGCAAAGACGCCGGCGAATGGCGGCGAACGACCTGTGGCTGTGGAACCGGAGGCGGAGACACTATGGGCGGCAAGATAGGTCGCGCGCGTGAATCGGCCAAGATGACCGAAATACGGCGGTGGATTGGTGGGATGGTGGGCCGGCGAAGTTCCAACCGTCGACTTCGGAACGAAGAGAAGCCATAAGAGCTTGCAGCTGTCAGCTCGCAGCCAAGCTGTCAGCTGGATCGAGCTGTCGGCTCCGGCTGCGAGCTGACAGCTGCAAGCTGTTAAGCGTCCTTCCGTTCCGACCGCAGAAAGAGCGCGTCGCCTCTAGATGCCTACCCTCCGACGGCGTCGATCGCGGCCAGAAGCTCGGAGTTCTCGCGGCGGTCGCTCGGATTGGCTTCGACGTGCTTCCACCGCAACACGCCGGCGGCGTCGATCAGGAAATAGGCGCGGTTGGCGTAGTTCCGATCTTCGAGGAACACACCGTACAGTTTGGAGACGTCGCGCCTGAAATCACTGAGCATCTCCACAGGCATCGAATACTTGGCGATGTACTCTTTCAGGGAGTACGTGTGGTCGACGCTGATCGGCAGGACCTTGACCTTTCGACCGGCGAAGTCGCTGTAGTCATCGCGCATGGCGCAGAACTCGGCCGTGCACGTTCCCGAAAAGGCGAGCGGAAAGAACGCCAGCATAACCGTTTGGCCGCGGAGCTTGGAAAGCGTGACTTTTTCGCCCGACGTCGAAGGAAGGGTGAAGTCGGGGACGGGTTGGCCGATCGTCGGTGGGGTCATGGCATACCGGTGAGAGACGTCACTAAGCAGACCCCTCGCGCGCGGCGCGCCGCGCGCTGCCGCGCGTTGGAGCGCACGTGGTGACGTCTGGAGTGGAGCGGAGGGGGATCGAACCCCTGACCCCCGGCTTGCAAAGCCGGTGCTCTCCCAGCTGAGCTACCGCCCCTCTAAGGACAGATGGTGGTTCCAGGCCAGCGCCGCCGCCCTTCCCGTAGCTTCGCTCAGGGTAACGGACGACGGAAAATTAGCCGGACCGTCGCGTCACGGGTACTGCGGAACGAGAGTTGAAGGAGGGAGGGCAAACCTGGAGAGCTCGATGCCTGCGATCGAAACTGCTCAAGCGAAGATGACGGTGCGGTGCCCGCACTGCTCGGCGTGGAATCGGATCAGCGCCGATCGCGCGGTGAACGGCCCGAAGTGCGGCAAGTGCGCGAAACCGATCGCGCTCGATCGCCCAGTGCTGTTGACCGACGAGACATTCGCGCGAACGATCGCCGAGTCGGACGTGCCGGTGCTCGTCGATTTCTACGCCGACTGGTGCGGCCCCTGTAAGATGATGGCGCCGTACGTCGAGCAGCTGGCCTTGGAGCGAATAGGGAAAGCGCTGATCGCGAAGCTGGACACCGATCGCAGTCCGCAGACGGCGGGGTCCTTCAATATTCGCGGCATTCCGACGACGATCGTCTTTCGTGGCGGAAAGGAAGCCGTACGACAGACGGGTGCGGTGCCGAAGGCCGAACTCGAGAGGCTGCTGGGTACCTGAAGGCGAGCACGGAGCCTCTTCGAGCTTGAGCCCGAGCTCCGAGCGTCAGCTCGAGCTCTCGCTCGAAAAGGCTCCGTGCTCCGTGCTCATGCTCTATTCATGGGCCGGCAGCGGCTCCATGGTCTCGGGATCGACCGGGATCTGCACCTCGTCGCGATGCGGCGATGTCATCAGCGTCACCCGCATCCGCGGGAAGGCGTCCATGAAGCTCGTGTAGCAGACGCCCCACGTCCCGAGGTACAGAGCGAGGATGCCAAGCTCCCAGCCGTTGAATGGGACGGACGCGGGTTGGCCGTACAGCGACGGATACACCTCGAGATAGCGGATCAGCCACATGCCGATCAGACTCGAGAGCGCGAAGAACGTCATCGGCGCAGTCTTCACCTTCGGCGCGCGCCCCAACAAACCGAAAAACGGCAACAGGAACACCATCGACGCCGCGGCCACCATCAGGTTCTTCCACGGCGCGCTCAGTCGGAGGTGGAAGAAGAACGTCTCCTCGCCGAGGTTGCCGTACCAGATGACGAGGTACTGCCCGAAGGACAAGTAGCCCCAGAACGCCGTGAAGGCGAAGCACAGCTTGCCGATGTCGTGAAAGTGGGTCTCGGTGATCAAGCCGTCGGCGGTGTCGAGATGCGCGTTCCACGCTCGCACGAGGAGCGAGAACAGCATCAACGAACAGAGCCACCCGCCCATGAAAAACCACCAGCTGTAGAGGGTGCTCTGAAAATGCGGGCTGAGCCCCATCGAGAGATCCCATGCGAGCACGGACCAACCGTACCCGAAGAGCAGGACCATGAACACCGCAAGCCTACCCTGCATCGAGTGCGTCGAATGGATCTCGCGACGTTCGTCGCGAAAGCCGTCACGCATCTTGGCGCGGAGCGATGCCGCCCAGCCTGCGCCGGCTTCGGGAATGTGGCCGACATCGAGACGCACGCAGCGGTAGATGTACCACAGACCGAGTGCCGTCATGCCGAAAAAGATCAGCAGATCGCGGCCGATGAGAAATCCGCCGCTAAAATAGGTGGCCTTTTCCGGATTTGGCGCCGCTTCATGCGACCACCAGAACACGTGGCTCTTGCCGAACAGCAACGTCATGGCGAGAAAGACGAACGCCACGGGCAGGAACGCCACATAGCCTTCCATGAAGCGGATGACGGCCCGCGACCACCGCGCCGTCGTGATCCGCTGAACGGCGACGAAAACGACGCCGGCCGTCGACAGTGCCGCGAAGAACAGCCAGTTGAAATGGAACGCCGTCCAGACACGATCGGGATTGAGGAACAGTCCGGCCACGAAGACGAGGGCGCCGACGATGGCGAGAATGAGACTCGCCGTGCGGATTCGCCCGGGAATCGGTCGATTCGACGCCGCGAGGACTTCAGCGGCCGTTGGAACTCGCGCGGGATGTAGACTCACGGCTTCTTCTCCGGTGTCTTCGCTCGACCCCTTGCGGTCGAGTCGGCGGGCGCCTGAGCGGTCGGCCCCATCAGGCCCTCGCGGCCACCAGCCTGGGCGCCGACGACGTGATAATATGGCGCGGGACGCGTGGGCCCCATCTGACTGACGCCGGGCAACTTGTCTCCGGTCTCGCCGGGCAACCCGTGCGACGTGTCAGGAACCGCCGCGGTCTGGAGAGTCCGGACGTAATTGACGATGTCCCAACGATCGGGCTCCTCGATGCGGTTGTACGAGGGCATCAGATTCCGGCCATTGCGAACGATTCCGAAAATGTACCCGTCGCTCCACTTGGTCGCCGCCGGCGACCCGGAGCCGATGGACGGCGGAAAGAGCCCATATTTGAGCACCACGCCGTTGCCCTTGCCGGCCGGCCCGTGACAGACGGCGCAGTTGATCTGATACTGCTTGCGCCCGCGGTTAACCGACGCCGAATCGGCGGGCACCGGGTTCGACAACGACGACATCAACTCGAGCGCTTGTGGGGTCCGCGCGTAAGCGAACTCCGGCGCCACCGATCCATAGACCGACACGGAGCCCTGCGGCTGCCCGCGCGATGGTCCGCTGTCCGGCCTGGCCTCCCACGGGTTGATCTTCGGCTGGTCTTTGAAATCGGTGAACCACGAGCACGACGCGAGTGACATCATCAACAGGTACCACCCGGCACGCGACGCCACACTCGGCACGACCGGCTTAGCGCTCACGTCGCACCTCCCCGGCCTCATGCTTCGTCAGAATCCTGATGACGTCATCGGTCTTCTCCGGCAGCGTGGTCACCCAGACGCCGAAATCCCCATGGCTAAAGCGTGGATCGTAGCCGACGGTCATCGTCAAGCGCGGAATGCGGGCAAGGGCGAACATCGCGAAGACCGTCGCCAGACCACCGACGAGCACCATGACCTCGAAGCCGAGAATCGTATATGGCACCCAGCTGGCCACCGGTTTGCCGCCGACGACGATCGGCCAGTAATCCGAGATCCAGATCGCGATCCAGTAGCCGAACGTGACACCAAGGAGCGCAAAGGCCAGCGTGAATTTGCGCACCGCGCTCTTCGGTCGGGCGAGGACATCGTCGAACTCGTGGCGCGGGGTTGGCGTGAACACCGTCAGCTCATACTGCGCGCGTCTCAGCTCCTCGACCGCATGCACCGCGGAATCGAGCTCATGGAACACCCCAAGGACGCCTTGCATCAGAGTGCGGCCCCTGCGTGCGGATGACGCATCTTCGGCGGAAGCACTTCCTTGATCTCCGAGATCGCCATCACCGGCAGCTGCTTGATGAACAGCAGGAACCACATGAAGAACCAGCCGAAGCTGCCGAGCAGAATTCCGTAATCGACCCAGGTCGGGTGGTACCCGCCCCACTTCCAGGGCTCGAATTCATGCGACAACGATGGTACGACGATCACGAATCGTTCGAACCACATGCCGAGGTTGATGAACAGCGACAAAATGAATAACCAAGTCGTGTTGCGCCGCAGCTTCTGCGAGAACAGCGATAGCGGGAGGACCATATTGCAGATGATCATGATCCACGCGGCCCAGGCCCACTGGCCGAAGACGCGGTTCCAGAAGTACTCCTGCTCGACCGGGTTGCCGCTCAACCACGCAACATGGAATTCGGTGAGGTATGCGAGTCCGACGACCATCGAGGTGAACAGGCAGAGCTTCGCCGCCGCATCGATGTCGTTGAGCGTGATGTAATGCTGGAGCTTGAAGAACCTGCGCAACGGCAGCGCAATCGTGAATACCATCCCGATGCCCGAGAAGATGGCGCCGGCGACGAAGTACGGCGGGAAGATCGTCGTATGCCAACCGGGGACCACCGCCATCGCGAAATCGAATGACACGACGGAGTGCACCGACAGCACGAGCGGTGTCGCGAACGCGGCAAGGAAGAGATAGGCGCGGGTGAAATGGCGCCATTCGTTGTCCGAGTTTCGCCACCCAAGCGCGAGCGTCGCGAAGATCGCCTTCCGCACGGGGTTCTTCTCGCGGTCGCGCAGTACGGCGATGTCCGGAATCAAGCCGACGTAGAGGAAGGTGCTGGAGATCGTGAGGTACGTCAGAATCGCGAACACGTCCCAGACGAGCGGACTCTTTGGATTCGGCCAGATGAGCCGCCAGTTCGGATAGGCGATCAGCCAGAAAAACTTCCACGGCCGTCCGAGATGGAGAATCGGAAATAGACCGGCGGTCATGACGGCGAATACGGTCATCGCCTCGGACAACCGGTAGATCGACGTTCGGAACCCGGCGCGGAACAGATAGAGAATCGCCGAGATCAGCGTGCCGGCGTGTCCGATACCGACCCAGAACACGAACGAGATGATGTAGACACCCCACATCACCGGCGGGTGATAGCCGGCCGCACCCAGGCCCTCGTGAATCTGATAGATCCAGCTCAATATGCCGATGAGCAAACTGAGAATGGCGATCCCGAGCGCGGCAAACCAGCCGAGAGTCGGGTTCAGCGTTCCCATGATTTCGTGATCGACCTGCTCGTAGCTCTTGACCGCGGGGAGTCGAACGGTGGCCGAAGGAACGTTGGGACGCATCGTGCCGTCGGGGTGCGGGGCCGCGCTCGTCGCCATGCCGCGCCCTCCTAGTTCGCCGCGGCGCGCTCGGCGCCGGCAGTCGGATGAGTGACCTTCCTCAAGTACACCACGGCAGTGAACGTGTTGAGCTCCTCGAACACGTGGTAGGCGCGCCGATCCTTGGCGAGCTGTGTGACGCTCCAATTCGGATCGGCGGCGTCTCCGAAGACAATCGCGCGTGACGGACAGGCCGCCGCGCAGGCAGACGTGAACTCATCGGGCACGAGCTCGCGATGCTCGAGCGTCGCGCGATTCTCGGCTTCACGGATGCGCTGCACGCAGAAGGTGCACTTCTCCATGACACCCTTGCCGCGAACGGTGACGTCCGGGTTGAGCTGCATGTGGAGCGGCGCCGGGAACGCGTACTGCTTGCGATCGGACTCGCCGTAGCCGAACCAGTTGAAGTAGCGAACCTTGTACGGGCAGTTGTTAGAGCAGTAGCGCGTACCGACGCAGCGGTTGTACACCTGGACATTCAAGCCATCGGGCGCGTGGTAGGTGGCATACACCGGGCAGACCGGTTCGCAGGGCGCGTTGCCGCAGTGCTGGCAGAGCATCGGCACGAAACGCGCTTCGAAGTCCTGCCCGAAGTGTCCGTCGTCCGCGCCTTCGTAGTAGCGCTCGATGCGTAGCCAGTTCATCTCCCGGCCACGGGTGACGTTGAACCCGAACTTGGCCGTGGCGAAGATGGTCGCGTTCTGCCACGCCGCGCCGACGGTCGGAATGTTATTTTCGGCGTAGCATGCCGTGACGCAGGCCGAGCAGCCCGTGCACCGGGCGAGATCGATCGTCATCGCCCACCGGCGCGCTGTCATCTTGCGCGGATCGTCGTCGCGGTACAGGCCCTTGTTCTTGCCCTGGTCCTTCGAGGTCGGCGAGCCGAGCTCTCCCTGCGCGTCGGCGGCTACCGGCGAGCGCAGACCCGGCAGAAACGCATGACTCGCGTCGCCTACGATCGGCGCTTCCTTCTCGCGGTCCGTCTCGCCCTTCAGCAGCTGGTCGACCGTGATCGCCTGCGCGATGCCGCGGCCATGCTGCCTCGCCGACCCCTCGGTGCTCGGGATCGTGATCTCATCACCGGTCTTGAACACCATGGCCGCGGTCGCGACACCCGCCATGCCGCCGGCGGTGTTCAGGGCCACGGGAACGATGTCGAGCGGATGGCCGTCGAGGACACCGCGCGCGTACCGTCCGTAGCCCCACTGCACCTTTTCCGGATCGGCGTGCTTCGGCTCGAACGCATCCATCGTCGTCGCCGAGCGGTGTCCCTGGCCAAGCGGAATCGCCAGTGTATCGGGGCGAACGCCGAGGTAGACGTACGCCGGGAGCTTGAGGGTGCCGGTCGCCGTCTTCACCTCGACGATGTCGCCTCTGGTGATACCCAGTTTCGCGGCGGTATCGGGGTGCATTTCCACCCACGAGCTCCAGACCACTTTCGTGACCGGATCCGGGAGCTCCTGGAGCCACGGCTTGTTGGCGCCACGGCCATCGCCCAGGGTCGGCGAGGGATAGGTAATGAGGTAGTACTCATTCTGCTTCGGCACGATCGCCGCCGCCAATCGCACCGGCGGCGCGGCGCTCGACGCGGTCCGTGCCACGGCCGTTCCCGGCATCATGCCTCGCTGAAGCGCGGCGGCGAAGGCCGTCGTGTTCGTGGCAACGCGAGCGAGGAAGACGCTCTTATAATCGGCGTTGGTTACATAGCGAGCGCCAGCCGAAGTGTCTTTCTTCGCGACTGCCATCATGACGTCGGCCGCCGGGCGAGTCCCCGCGAACACTGGCTCCATCGTCGGCTGCAACAGGCCGAGTGCTCCCTTGATCGGCTGCGCGTCTCCCCACGACTCGAGCGAGTGGAGATCGGGGAAAATCAGATCGCAGAGCTCGGTGGTCTCGTCGGGATAGAGCGAAAACGCCACCTTGAACGGCACCTTGCGGATCGCCTCGGCGGCGTTGGTGACCTTGGGCAGCGAGTGTACCGGGTTGGCGCCGCGAACGAACAGGATCGAGATACGACCGGCACGCATGTCCTCGATCGCCGCGATCACCTGATCGGTCCGGGCGATTCCTTCATATGAAGCAATCGCATCGCCGGGGCGAATCACGGCGCCGACCGCGCCCGAAGACTGGTTGAGCGCGACGACCGAAGTCGCGAGCTCCATGGCATCGACGGAGCGAGCGCCGGCGAGAAAGACCGCCGGCTTGGCACCCGCCACTTCAGCGGCAAGCGCCTGCAGCGTGGCTTGTGGAACATCGGCGGACTTCGCCGCGTCGGCGGCACTGGCCTGGCCATGCAGGAATTGCGCGATAGCGAGCTCACCGCCGGGCTTACACGCGATCCATTGATCCGCGTTGAGACCGGTGAGCGATCGGCGCGGGCCGATATAAATGAAGCGAGGTGCCCCATCGAGCTTGGCCCGCGCGTCGGCAAAGTCGAGTTGCTGTGGAACCGACGCGCCCCAGTTCTCCAGAAAATCGGCCCCGAACGATACGATGAGTTTGGCGTCGGCGAAACTGATGCGCGGCATCGACACGCCGAAGGCGGCGCGATTAGCGGCCAGCGACGCATCGTCGGCCTCGAAGTCCACGCTGAGGTGCGGGCGCATACCGGACGCCGCGAGCCACTCGTCGAGAAAGGCCGGGAAGCTTCCGCTTTCGTGCTGGTTGAGAAACACCGAGGCGCCCTTGCCGCGCGCCTCTGCCATCTTCTTGCCGAGCAGCGTGATCGCCTCGTCCCACGTGATGAGCTTCCACGCTGATCCGTCGCGCACGAGCGGTACGCGAAGGCGATCGGGGTTGTAGAGGCCCTGGAGCGCCGACTGTCCGCGAGCGCACAGAGCGCCGCGATTCAGCGGATGCGCAGGGTTGCCTTCGAGCTTGATGACACGACCATCGCGCGTCTCGGCGATCACGCCGCAGGCAGCGGCGCATTCGCGGCAGGTGGTTGCGTAGTAGCTCGAGACCCCGGGAACCGTTTCGTCCGGCGACGAGAGATAGGGAATGAGGTTGCCGGTCTTCTCCGCGCACCCGATCGCGGCGACGGCCACGGTCGATGTGCCAACGACTTTGAGAAACTCGCGCCGCTTGACGGGTGTCCCAGTCGGCGCAACGTCGAGACCAGACGACTCATTCGGGGGATTCTGACTCACCGCGTCCTCAGTAGTGGCAGTTGGCGCAGTCGTACCGAGCCTTCTTACGCTCGGTCGTCACGGGCGCCGGCGACGGGCCGCCGGCCGCGGGCGGGGACGCAGATGGGGCGTAGCCCGCGGCCTCGAGACCTTCGGCCGGGCTGTATCCGTTCAGGTGGCAGCTCACGCACCATCCCATGTTGAGGGACGCGAACTGATAGACCTGATTCATCTTTTGGACTTGGCCGTGACAGGTTTGACATGTGACGCCCGCATTGACGTGACGCATGTGCGGAAAGTGCACGTACTCGGGCACCTTATGGATGCGAATCCACGGAATCGGCTTGGCATTGGGTCCCAGTCCTGGTGTTCCCATGCTCTTCACGTCGGCGTAGTCCCAGAGCTTCGCGATCTCGTCGCTGTGCCGCTTCTCGCCGAGGTCTGTCTTCGGACGATCCGGGCCAACCATGGAATGACAACCCATGCATGTGGCAACGGCAGGAAGTCCCGGATCGGGCGATTTGTTGGCGCTATAGTGACAGTAGACGCAGTTCAATCCGAGCTTCTGCACGTGGACCGGATGCGGAAACTTGATCGGTTGAACCGGGGATCGATTTTGGGAAGACGACGCGCCGCTGTAGGCTGAAATCGCGACGGCGCCAGCGGCCAGAATGAAGAGGCCGGGGATGGCGGTCCACTTCCTACGGACGATCATCAAGGGATCTATGAGGAGCGGCGAAGTGCGGACGCTTTGTGAACATTTTCACAAGGGCGTTCTTGGGGCCGAAATCTGACTTGGGCAGTCGCGGGAATCAAGGCGAAGTTGCGGAGAAGATGGTTAGCGATTGACGCCACTCAAACATTCTCAATATCCGAGGACATCTTCGGCGCCGGCGAGCTTGACATCGACGAGGTCATTGGGAAGTAGATCAAGATTGGCCCGCGGATTCTGCGTGAGTCGCATCGGCCACTGTGTCCCGTACACGAATCGGCGCGGGCCGATCGTCCGAAGCAGCTTCGCCAAGTGATCCTCCGGCGGCCCCCAGATCCAGGAGATGTCCCAGAACACGCGCCGCTGCTCCTCAGCCGTGAGACCCCAATGGACTTCCTCGATCATCTCGCGACCCGCGGCGGTGACGACAAGCCGAACACGATTGCCGGCGCGGGCGAGGGCGCGGATCGCCGCCGCCTGAAGATCGCCGGCGACATCGAGCGAGTGACGCTGGCGGAGATCCTCGAATCGAACGGTGAGAATAAGAGCCATTCCCTGCTCCGCCGCGGCGACGGTGAGGGTTTGCATTGATGGGTCGCCGGGGCCCATGCCCCAGTGTTGTGGATAGGCACGCACCGCTGGAGCGCCAGCACCGCGAGCGCGGGCGAGCTCTGACTCCCACCGCGGCCAATCGGGGCGAATCGTCGGCACAGGCGCCAGGCGCTTGAACGGCGCGAGCGAGGCATAGAGCTCGGCGTTTCCCGCTGTCGGATCACGATGAAATGCCGACGGCAGATGACCGACCCAGGCTCCCGATAACCCGTCACGCTCGATGACGCGATCGAGGATCGCCGGCTCCGGGTGCGGAACGTGTCGAAACGGATAGGGGCCAATGAGGGCGTTGAAGTCGATCAAGAAAGCGGTGGATTGATGGATTGGTGGATTGGTGGATTCGTGGAATTCAGTCGCAGCGAGGAAATGAGTTCGCTGGGAAAATTCGCGCAGCGTTCTTCCAACGAATGGCTTCGAGATCGTCGCCTTTGACGCCGATGACGTCGAGGGCTCGCAATTTGGCGAGGCCAGTCTCCATCGTCAGGTCCGATCCCCAGAGCAGACGCGACGGGCCGAGCGCCTCCAGCGCCTGATCGAGCATGCCGCGATCGACACCGCTGCCCGAGAGGTCAGGAAGAATGTTTCGGTGGTCGCGCACCGCGGCGAAAGTATGCATGTAGTCGCCGCCGCCGCCGACATGCGCGAGGATGAAATTCACCTTGGGATGGCGCGCCGCGAGGCGCCCAAGGTCGGCGCCATCGGAAATCTCCTGCGACGGCCACTCGCGACGGCGATGCTGCCAGACGTGATGGAGGATAGGGAGCCCATGTTCGGCCGCGAGGTCTGCGATGGGGTCAAGCAGCGGATCGTCTGCTCGCCGGCTGGCGAGCAGCTTGATGCCGATCGCGCCTGCCTTCACACAACGGGCGATTTCCTCGCGCGCCGGCTTGGTCTGATTTGGGTTCACGACGGCGAGCATGCGAACCCGATTGCCTTCGCCTTGCAACAGCGCGATCATCGCGTCGTTCCCCGCGACGACGTCGGCCGGCGACGGAAAGTAGGTCGGAGAAGTAAAGCCGTAACTGCCGAGGATCGAGGCGACGTGATACGTAACGCCCATCCGCTCGCCGGCGCGAAACCTCGCGTCGTTGACAGCCTGCCAGTCACTTCGACCGGCGCCGGCGTGGAGAAAGTGCGCGTGGGCGTCGATTAGAGGATGCGTGGCCTCGGCGGAAAGTCCGCGCCCATACGCCTCGCTCACCGTGACGGGCGGTTCCTGCCTCGGGGCGACGGGCTTCTTTGGGCTCAGGACGCCTCTTCTTCGCGAAGCTCGATGAAGGCGGCGTTCGCGGCTGCCTCGATCCGCTGCACGATGTCGTTGTCGTGCGCGATCGCCGGAAAGTTGTAGGCGCCGCGCTTGAAGAGAACGCCCTGACCGGCGGCCAGCTCGAGGAAGCGCCGCTCGCGCGCGGGAGTGTCGAACCGAAGAAGCCACATGTGGTCGATACCGTCCACCGTCACTCCGCCCACGCCGCTGGCCTTGATCACGGCATTCATCGATTCGCGCAGCTCGAGACCGATCGCCGCCAATGAATCGCAGATGTCGGCCTTCTCATGCCAGTCGAGGACCGCGCCGGCGGCGGCGAGCGCCGTCGACTCAGACGCGAGGGTCGATGAAATCCACGTCTTCCTCGCCGCCTCCATCAGCGCCCGTTTCCCGACGACAGCCGAGAGTGGATAGCCGTTCGCCATCGCCTTGCCGAACGCGGCGAGGTCGGGAGTGATCTTGGAGTGTTCCTGATAGCCGCCGGTGCTGAGGCGAAAACCGGTCTTGACCTCGTCGAAGATCAGCGCGGCTCCGGCCGCGTCGCACAACTCACGCGCTCTCGCCGCCCAACGTGGGAGCGGCATGCGCTCGATCACCGGCTCGATGATGATCGCGGCGAGTTCCGTTCCCGCGGCCGCGACGGCGGCTTCGAGGGCGGGAACGTCGTCGAACGGAATCACTTTGTATCGTGCCGTCGTCCCCGTCGGGACGCCGGGGGCCGAGCTGGACCAGTCGTGCCAACCGAAGTACCCGCAGCCGATGACGACGTCGCGCCCGGTATAGGCGCGTGCCAGGCGGACGGCGGCACTGGTCGCCTCAGCGCCAGTCTTGAGGAACTGGACCATCTCGGCGCATGGAATGACGTCGCACAGGCGCTCGGCCAACTCGACCTCGCGATAGTCACTCAGGGCGGCAACGTTGCCGTTGGTAGCGGCATCGATCACCGCGCGCGTTACGGTTGGTTCGGCGTACCCAAGCGCAACAGAGCCAAGGGCCATCGTGCAGTCGACGTACTCGTTGCCGTCAACGTCGAATACGCGGCAACCTACTGCGCCGGAAAAGTGAGTCGGTCCCAGCGCGTCGTCCGCTCCATAGAGCGCGGCCGGGCGTTTGCTGCCCGTCGACGCTCCCATCGGGAGGACATGGGCCGCGCGCGCCCGCCAGTCGACGGCGTCGGAGTGCTCGGGAGGTGCCTCCGCCTCTCCACTGAACTCCTCATCGGACGGCTCCTGCTCCGGCTCGGCAGCCTCGGGCTCGGCGCTCGCCGACGGTTTGTCCGATCGATCGAAGAATTTGCGGAAGGGCATGGTCAGAAAAACGGTGAGGCGGGATGGGGCGTCAAGGGCGCGGGGCGGTTCGCTCGATGTACCGCACAACTTCGATGAAAATGGCTCGCAGTAACATCAGCTCGCGCGAATCCGGATTTGCCCGCGTCACCATCGCCCGCATCGACCGCATGATGTGCTCGGCATACCGGGTCTTGAAGAACTGGATCTTCTCAAGCGCCCTCGCAAGATCCTCAAAGAAGAGCTCGAGCTCCTCGGCCGTCGGCGGCGGAGTCTCTTTGCGGGCCGGCGGCAGCGTCCGGGTCGCGTCGCCGGCGGCGAGATGCAGCTCATAAAGCGCGATGAGAACCGCTTGCGCGAGGTTGATCGAGGCGTGATCCGTCGTGGGGATCGTGACGGCGGCGTGCGCCCGTTCGAGAGCCTCGTTCGGCAGGCCCGCATCTTCGCGTCCAAAGAGAAGCGAGACCGGGCCATCCGCGGAGGCCTCGAGCAGTTCAGTCGCCGCCTGCTTGGCGTCGATGATTCGAAACTTGGCCGCGCGGCGGCGCGCCGTAAACGCGAAGATGCGCACGGAGTCAGCGACTGCGTCCTCGACGTCCGGATAAATCCGGATGGCGTCGATGACATCCTGGGTGCCGTGAGCGATTCCCTCGAGCCGCCACGGATCGTACGCTACCGGCCGAATGAGCCGCAGCTGGGAGACGCCCATGTTCTTCATCGCACGAACGGTGGCCGCGATGTTCACGTGGTCCTGCGGCTCGTAGAGCACGACGCGGACGGCAGCGAGCCGCAATTCAGACATCAGTGAGAAGTATCGGGATGAGCCGATCGGGGTCATGGCGATCCCCGCGAAGATAGACAAACTCACCACCGCCGCCGCTCAGCACGAGCTGTCCGCGACGGCGCTCGCGATCCGCTGGCCTTTCGTTGACGATCACATCCAGGTCGACGACCGTGCCGCCGGTCCTCTGGGGAACGGTGACGTGAACCTCGACGACATACCCGTCATCTGTGGCCGTCCACGTCGCCAGCACGGGTAAGCCGGATCCCCAACCATCGATCGGCCGAACCTGGACACTGTGATCCGACGCGTTGGGAACGAGCACATAGCCCGCCGTTGCGTCGTCGGTCCGCAGGTAGAGCTGGACGCCGGCACCGTTCACGTCTGCGCTTTCATTGTCCAACCGATTCGCGGCGTCCGACGGTGCGAAGGTCCGATCGGCGTTCGTTACGGAGACTTCAATCACGAGCTCGCCGTGTTCATTCTCCAATGCAATTTCCGCCGTGGGATTGCCGGCATCGTCCCACGTCTCCTCGGAGCGACGGTAGGATTCGCCGCCCAGGGTGACTCGCACGGCATGATCCGGCTTGAGCACAATCGCCCGGCGCTCATCGCCATCGAGGGTGTCGGTGTCCGATGGCGATGGATCGGACACAATGAGTCCTCCGAGGTCGATGGAGCTACGGGCACCCCCGACGTATATGGCGACGTTCCAACCGGTCTCCGTGGACTTGTGCTCGTGTCGACCCTCGCTGGTCGTGACGGTGATCGTGGGGAAAAGCGAGGCGGCCGTGACCTCGCCGGCCCAGCTCCAAAGGGTTCGAATCGTCCCCGCCGCCCACGCGGATCTGAGAATGATGAACGCGGCATCGCCTTTACCCGGAGCCGACGGCGCCGTGGCGCGCCATATCTCGAACGGATGGTCGCCGCTCACCCAGAGATCAATGGCCTTGCCGGCGTTCGTAGCACGAAGGTGAGCCGGCTCATTGCCAACGACGGCCGCGATCCGCGCGGTATCCCGAAGGAACCGAAATCCATCCTCGAGGCCATCGGCACCCTCGAGCGGCGCCGACACCGCGTGTGGCGAACCGACTTGTACCGCATCGATATGCAGCGGCAAGTCGACAAAGCGCGAGCCTCGCGCCTGCCATGTGAAGTCATCGACGAGATAATCCGGCATGGCGACGATTGTTCGGCGGGCAACAGCGTTGGAGGCGATGCGCGCCGAAGCGGATATCCAACCAGCCGCCCCGCGATCTTCGTAGGCGTCGAGCGCACCGGACGCGCGCAGTTGCGAGCTGCCATCGATGAGGGGCGCATTGTGCGCGAGGGTGCTGCGATACCAATGGAGCGCGGGATCGACGTACGACCCAGTCCCGAAGTCGTCCAGCCACCGAGTCGTCCCGCGCATCAACAGCAGGTTGAGACGATCCGGGTGGCCGTGACCGCCGCCGGAATGCCCATAGTCAAGTGCCGCATATACCTGTCCGGCATCGCGGCGCAATACGCCGATGCCCTGCGCCTCGAGTAGCACCGATGGCAGCGGCGTCAGTGTCAGCGAAGGAAGTTCAGGTCGCGCAAAGAGCAACGAACGCCAGCCGAGGTCGGCGCGCGTAAGTGCGGTCGGGGACATGTTCCGCTCCGCCTCGGCAGAGGACCGGGAGCGCCCGGTGTCACCCCGCGGAATGTCATCGGAGTAGAGTTGCGACAGCATGGAGAGTAGAGTACCGCGGTTGCCGAGGCGGCCTCCCTTCGCAGAGTCGATCCCGAGCGAAGTCGACGGACTCAGGGTGACGGACGGGTCTCCTACCAACCCTAACTCGCACGTTTCCGCGAAGCGCCATTGTCGAAGCGAGATGGCGTATTGAGAATCGCGACGCGACGGAAGGGTGAAGTCCGGCAGCGCGGTGAGAAATGGAGTGGCAAACCCAGCCTGAAATCGCTGAAGGAGCGCTTCAGCGATCTCGACGCCGGCGTTGGCCGCCATCATCACTCCGTACCATAGACCTCGATGCGCGAAAAGATGATAGTTCTCTCCCTCGTACCAGGTGCCGTCGGGGAGGAGCGCGTCGCTGAGATGCATCGAAAGGCCCGATTCCGACCAGACGACGCTCTCCGCCTCGTCGGCGCGCCCGAGGACTCCATTCGCCACCATCATCGCCGCGTTGTTCCACACCTGGCGGTTCGACATACCCTCGTCGTATGACTGAATCAATGCCAAGCTGGGCTCGACGACACGGTCTCGGAACCGTCCGGCAATCGCCGCATGAGCGGACCGCTCGAACGAGGCCTCGATGAAATCCAACGCGACACAGAGTTGGAGAAGCCAGATCGACTCGAGGTAAGTCGAGAAAAACGGGCGTGTCGGTCCGAGCGCGTTGTCGACGTTGGGATACGTCCCATATCTCTCGCAATATGCCTCGAGAATCGACGCCGCGAACGCCGTCCCGCGGGGCTCGACACCGAGCACGCCGAGCAGTGCGCCGTGCACCGCGCGCTCGGCTAGCCACAGTTGGTACCAGTAGATCCAGAACCGATCGTGAAGCTCACCCCGATACACCTCCCGACATCGGGGGCAGCGGTGCGCATGGGGTGCGAAGGGATCGAAATCGAGCAACGTCCCGTCACGCGGGCAGCGTCCTCCCTCACGCGATAGCAGCGCCTTCTCATCGGGCACGTACAGCGGTGTGTCGATCGCTGCCGACAGATCTTCGGCTAGCGACGCGGCAAGGGGTCGAAGCGGCCCCGCCGCGACAGTGCGGCGTTCCTCGAGCTCGCCCAAGGCGATGAGTGTGCTCACCTCGCGCGCGCTCCCGGTGGGCCGAGCGGCTGCCACGTGGCAACGGACGCAAGCTCGCCGCGCAGATCCATGTGCACACCGGACAGTCGTGCGGAAATGCCCTGCACTCCGCGCGCGTGATAGAGCCAGACGACCGGCATCGAGTCGATGAGTTGCTGTTGAACCGCGAACCACGCCGTGCGGCGCGCGGCGGCAGCGGGGGCGGCGCGTGCCGCGGCGAACGCGGCGTCGAGCGCCGGTGAATGAAACGCCGCGTAATCGAGCGATCCACCCCGCTGCGAGCTCTCGAACATCGCCGCGACGTACGAGAGCGTAACGTCGCCGGCAACACCGGTGATCAGCGCATCGTAGGTCTTGGTTGGCGAGCGGGCGACAGTGAGAAAGGCTCCGCCTTCGAGCTGGCGAATGTTCATCCGGATTCCGCGCGCGGCGAGGTCGCTCTGGATGAGTTGCTCGATCGCGTTGTCCGACGAGCCGACCGTCAGCAAGTCGAACGCGAGCGGCTGGCGCGAGCGCTCGCGCATCCCGTTTGACGAGCGTTTCCATCCGGCGGCATCGAGCAACGAATCCGCTCGCGCCGGATCATGCCTCGACTCCATCGGCAAGGTTAGCGGACTCTCTGGCGGGACGGGGCCGAATGCCGGGCGACCGAACCCGGCAAGGGCAATAGCGACGATGCGCTCGCGATTGATGGCGTAGTCGATCGCGCGCCGAACGCGAATATCATCGAAAGGCGCCCGATGGAGGTTCAGGACCATGCCAGTGGTGAACAGGATCGGATAGTCAACGACCTGAAGCGACGGATCGCGACGGGCCAGCGAAGCCATCGTCGGTGCAATGCCCGCCACGTCCAGATCTCCGCTCGCCAGTCCGGCAAACTTCGTCGTCGCCTCATCGACGACCGCGACCACGATGCCACCCAGCTTCGGCGGTCCGCCAAGGGCTCTAGGAAAACTGTCATTGCGAGCGAACCGCCACAGCTGGCCGACGCGTCGTTCCACAAAGCGAAAGGGGCCGTTGCCAATCGGGGCGTCGTTATAGGGTGCGCGCTTCAGGTTCGAACGCCTGACGCGTCCGAGTAGATGCTCGGGAAGGATCGGGAGCTCGCAGAAGATCAGGGGAAAGGACGCCTGCGCGCCACGAAAGCGAACGACGACGGTGGAGTCCGACGGCGCGAGTACGGTGTCCACCCCCGCGAGCTCGGCGGATCGCGCGTACCCGGTCACGGGGTCCCGCGCGGCAAGCACGGTGAAGGCCGCATCGTGCGACGTCGTTGGCTGACCATCATGCCAGCGAATGGATGAAACGAGGTGAAAGGTGAGCTCGCGGTGATCGGCCGACCATTCCCACGACCGCGCCGCGTATGGCTGCGGGGCCAACACACTGTCGTACCTGGCGAGGGTGACGAGCAGGACGTATCGCTGAATCTGGCGTGACAGCGGGTGCACGGTCGCGAGCGGATTCGCGGATTCCAGGTCAGTGCCTGAGGCATAGACGAGAACGTCGGCTGGACGCGCCGGGGGTCCGCAGGCAACGCCGAGACTGGCGATTGCGATGCGCCACGCCAACTTCACCTCGTGCTCCTTCCCATGCTGATTCGGCGGCTCATCGGATCTCTGGTGTTGATCTGGCTCGTGCTCACGTTGACGTTCGCTCTCGTGCGCGCCGCGCCGGGCGACCCGGCGTCGCTCTTGATCCCGGCGTCAGCGAGCGCCTCAGACGCCGCCCGGCTTCGCGCCGAGCTCGGACTGGATAAGCCACTGGCGGTGCAATATGCACGCTGGGGTCGCGCCCTGGTGACGGGCGATCTCGGCGAAAGCTTCGCGCTGAGACGGCCAGTCGTGGCGGTCATCGCCGATGCCCTCCCCATTTCGGTGGCGCTAGGAGCCGCTTCGCTGGCGCTGACCTTTCTCATCGGCGTGCCGATCGGAATGGTCCAGGCACGCCGTCGCGGTTCGCTCACCGATCGCGTGCTGACAGTGGCGACCGTCGCCGTTTACGCGTCGCCAAGCTTCTGGCTGTCCCTCGCCCTCGTTGGCGTGTTCACCTACGGCGCGGCGACATGGGGATTGCCGACGTGGATGCGGATGCCGGCGTTTGGGATCCAGACTCCAGGCGCGATGCTGCACGGGACAGCACGGGCCGCGGACATGCTCCGCCATTCGATACTGCCAGTCGCGATTCTCGGACTCATTGGGGCAGCCGGCATTGCGAGATATTCGCGCTCGGGCATCGCTGACGTGCTCGGTCAGGATTTCGTGCGGACCGCGCGCGCGAAAGGCTCGTCACCGAGACGGGTTCACTATCGGCACGTGCTCGCCGTCATTCTGCCGACGCTGATCGTGCTGTTCGCGCTGACGCTTCCCGGGATCGTCGCCGGCTCGGTCTTCGTCGAATCGGTCTTCTCCTGGCCGGGAATGGGCCGCGCGATGCTGACCGCCATCAACGCTCGAGACTATCCGGTCGTGATGGGAACCACAGCGGTCTACGCGACGATGGTGATTCTGGCGAATCTCGCCGCGGATGTCGCACTGCCACTCGTCGATCCGAGGCGGCGCCTGTGAGGATCGCCTACGAGCGCGACGTCTGGGGACGCCTTTCACACGTCGAACGAACCGCCCTCTGGACGCTCGTCTTGCTGGCGGCGGCCGCGCTCATCGTCCCAATTTTCTCCACGGATCCATTGACGATTGGCGACATCGTCGGGAGGCAGATACTGCCGCCGGGAGCCCGCGACGCTAGCGGCCATCTTCATCTTTTCGGGACTGATCGGTTTGGCCGCGACTTGTTCACGCGAATGATGCTGGCAGGACGGGTCTCGTTGGGCGTCGGCGTGTTCGGATCGTTGTTGGCCGCGGTCGTCGGAACGGTTACCGGCGCGGTTGCTGCCTGGACGGGCGGCATCATCGATCGCCTGCTGATGGCCCTGACCGACGTACTTCTCTCGGTGCCGCGACTGGTGCTCTTGCTCGTATGCGCGTCGCTCTGGCGGCCGGGGACGACGACCGTAGTGATCGTGCTGGTTGCGACGGGATGGATGGGCGTCTCGCGCATGATTCGCGGCGAGCTGCTCGGCATTCGCTCGCGGCCATTCATCGAATCGGCGACGGCTCTCGGGCTGTCGCCATGGCGTGTCCTGTTTCGCCACGCGCTGCCAAATGCAATCGGCCCGGCGATCGTGACCACGACCCTGGGCGTTGGCAACGCGATCTTGCTCGAGAGCGGGCTGTCGTTTCTCGGGCTGGGAATTCAGCCGCCCGCGCCCAGTTGGGGGAACATGATCGCCGGAGGCCGCGATCTGATCGTCACAGCGCCGTGGGTCGCGCTTGCCCCCGGCATCGCGTTGGCCCTGACGGTTCTCGCCTGCACGCTTCTCGGCGACGGCTTACGGGATCGACTGGCTGGAGACACTTCGGCGATTGGCCTTCGCGAGAGGGCTTGATCGCGTACTAGCCCGTCTGAAGGGACGCTTGGAATTGTTGACCACTGGACCCGAGCGGCTCGATTCTCTTTGAGGGAGCGGTCAGGCCAGAGCGAACGGCATCATGCCAGAGCTAACGGCTTCATAAGGATGCAAATCGGAAGGGTACGATCAGATCATTGAATTTGACGTCCGCATGGCGCGTTCTGAATCCTTACAAGGCCGTTTCACTCGGCCGATCTCGAAAAATCATCTGGCAAGGATTGTCACAACCCCACGCGGTTGGGCAACAAACTCGAGGACCGATTGATCTCCGCCGGTCGTGATGTCGGACAGAGGCGTCTCGTCCAGTCGCGCCAGCTTCGCTTCACGAATCGCCCGAGGCATCGTCCAGCGCCCCTGTTGCTCGCGTTCGGTGAGATTGACGCAGCGAAGCACGAGCCACTGACCGTCCTCGCTTTGCTTCATCGCCGAGAACGCCAGACCAGTTCCCGACAGCTCTGGTCCGACGACAGCGCGTGGTCGATCGCGGGCCGAGCGGAGCGTAAATCCGCGAAGCGGGTGAAGGAATCGCTCGGCGGCGCGCTCGATCTCGTCGATGGTCGGGGGCGTTCGCACACCGTGCACCATCAAAGCAAATCGCGCGGTAAACGGACCGAGGGATTGCGCCCCCGGCGTGTCGACCGGCCAGCCGGCATGTCCCGGGCGTTCCGTCAGGTCGTTCCGTGACAGGTCGCCGACCGCACGAATGATCGTGATCCAAACGACTCCCTTGGAATCGACTTCGTACTCAGCGAGTCCATCGGAGAAGACTGTCGCGCCTCCCTTGGGCGAAAAGAGCGATACGTATCGATGCAACGGAGCCGTTGCGGGAGCGGCCTCCACCCTCCGCTCCGCGGCCGTGATCTCGACCGGGACGCGTTCGACGGGACCGAACGCCGCGTCAGCTACGACCGTCCCTCCACCGACTCCCGTCGCGATCCCGATGCGAAGTCGATGATTGGTAGTCGCGTTGACCCCGGCGATGAGGACCTCGAAGGCCGACGATCCCGCAATGACACGAAGTGCGACTTCGATCTCACCAGTTGTTGTCGCTCGCTTGCTGCCGACCGCGCCGAGTCTCCAATACTGCCGTACCTCACCGATGAGCGGACCGCGGTGGATGACCCGCTGCTTCACAAAGGTGGCCTTCGCGACTTCGTCGCCAATGGACGGCGTGTACAGATCCCCCCGATCGGCGAGATCCTCGAAGCGAATCACCTTGGCGATCGCTCGTCCCGCCCCATCGACCGTCAGTGCGCCAGTTTTCTCAAAGCGGCAGTTGATGAGGGTATTCGCGATCTCATCCGCCGATGCGCGGACCCGCTCGGCCGGCGTGTGACTCGAGACGCCGGGCGACGACAGCGCGGTGAGGCTCATCGCCGGAACCTGGGCGACCATCGCGGCACAGGTCGTGACACGCACGATATCGTTGTCGGGATACCGCCGCCGTCCCTCGATTCGATCGCGCGTCACCCGCGACTCGAGAATCTGCAGGCCCTTCGGGATGGTTGGGGGTGCCGACGCGTCACCAGACACGTCCTCGATGCGCGGACCGGCGGCCGATCCGGCGCCGACCGGCTCATCGGCGATCTTCTCGACGATGTCGACGATGGCGACGCCATCTCGCGGATGAGCCGCGTCGTTGCGGATGATCGTGACGCCCGCTGAGCGGTCGCCACGGTCCGATCCGTCGACGGGTTCGCGACCGAGGAGCGCATCGGTCGAATCGGTCGTGATCGCGTCGGCCTGCTCGCGGGCGGCGCGAATCCTGGCGTCCATCGCGGCCGCCACTGCGTCAGTCGACGTGCCGCACAGTGTGTCGTGCGGGTGTGCCTCGAGCAGCGACCTCCACGCGGCTCGCAGATGGTGCCTGCGGGTCGTCGAGCCCGCGAACCAGGCGCTTGCGCTCCATGGCTCCGCCTCTCGGACCAGTGCACGCTCGGCGATGGCGTTCGCTCGTTTCTGCCCTGTCCGCGTCGCGAACGTCCCTTGGAGCGTCCATGTGTAACCGTACGAGTCGCGCAGCTCCCCGGTGATGGTGGGCAGACGTTGCGCGGCGGCGCGCGCCGTGAGCGACTCGGCGAAGGCGTGGAGTGAGCTGGCATACACTCGATCCTTCGTCCTCTCCGCCAGCTTCTGCACGAGCGCCACCGCTTCATCATGGCCGGCCTGACGGGCGTGGTGGTCGGCGCCATTCGGCAGCAGCGTCACCCCGACAGTCGATCTCGGTACGAGCGTGGAACGGATCCGGTCCCATCGCGTGCGCGCAGCCGCCTCGTCCGTCGGGAGCGACGCGCCGAACTCATAGCCATCGGGCGGAAGATGGAACATCAACGCCTGCGCACCCGAGGGCGCGCGCCACCGAACGACATCCCCGCGTGGCCACCGTTGGCTACCGTACCCACGCCAGAGGATTATCAACGGAAGGCCGAAACCCGCGGCAAGCTCGGGGAGCGTGGCAGGATGCCCAAAGGAATCTGGACAGTAGAGCACTGCCGGCGAGATCGCGCCGAGCGACGCCAGCACGCCGCGACCCAAGAGAAGATTGCGCACCAGCGCCTCACCACCAGGAATCAAACCGTCCGACAGCACGTACCACGGGCCCGCCTCGACGCGCCCGTCGCGGAGAAGCGATTCCAGCCGATCGCGGCGATCGGGTCGCACGGCGAGAAAGTCCTCGAGAACGATCGCCTGCCCATCGAGCAGAAAACTCTCGCCCTGCCGCGGCGGTGTCTCGATCAGCTCGTCGATGAGATCGACCAGGCGCTGGCGAAAGACTTCAGCCGTGCGATACCACTCGCGGTCCCAATGGGTATGAGTAACGAGATGGATTTCGAGGGGCACAGCGAGCGATCGGTGCGAGTCTCGGTGAAAATACGAAGCGGCCGCGGCGCAAAGCTCGCCGCGGCCGCTCGATACCTCAAGTCAGGCGCGACTCAGACGACTGGCCGCCGGCCGGTTACCAGACGGTAAATGATCACGACCAGGGCGATCACGAGCAGAAGGTGAATCAGCGCGCCGCCGACGTGAAACGCGACGAAGCCGAGCGCCCACAGAATGATCAGCACGATGGCCAAGGTCAGTAACATGTTTCGAGTTCCTCAGTTGGGTTCGTTTCCATCAACGGCGTGTGCAAAGGCAACTGTCGTACCCGCCGCCGGCCCGGTCATGGAATCGGCGTTTCGTTCAGGTCGACCGGGTGATCGGCAAGCTGGCGACTGCCCAACGTGGACCGATCCGCCACGGGGACGTCCGATCCTTCGATGATGCTGTCGCGGCGGGCGCGGTCCTGAGTCGCGCGATCACGCGGCATGAACGCCGCCCCTCCCGCAGCACCACGGGCCATCAGGATGCGAGCAGCGCGGACGTCGTGACCTACATCAATCAACAGATGCGCCAGATCGCCCGTCCCCCAGAGTACGCCGGCGAGCACGATCAACCGGCTCGCTTCACCGAGCAGCGTCGGAATCGACGCCGCGCCCTGCGTGTACAGGCCGGTCGCCACTTCCGCAACCAAGACCAACACGAGCACGATCGCCATGAAGCGGAAGAGTTTCGAGAGATACCGAAGACCCGTGTAGGGCTCGATGTCGCTCGAACGCAACCCGGCCAGACCGCCGGGAGTGCCGTGGTCCTTTTTGGGCTCGCGTACTTTTGTATCCGCTGTCGCGGCCGCTTGGCCGTCCGATCCTCTGCGATAATCCACTTGAACCTCCTGGAGGTGCCCTACCAGCGGGCCCGGTACCCGCGCGTGTCGATGTGAATGAAAGGTCCGTGCCCGGCCGCGGCCTTGTAGACCCCTCCGCCCCCAACGAGCTCCGGATGCGCTCGCTCGACGCGGTCTTCAGCGGCCAGAATGACCCTGCTGTCGTTGATGTCGATGCGTCCGTCATGGTTGAGGTCGTCCATCAGCCCGTTGCCGTCATTGTCGATGAAGATGTCAGCGGCGTCCCCATACATGTGGCGGCTCAGTCCGGCGCGGCCGGCCGTTTCGCCGCCCGTCGCGTTGTACTGCGGCGTTCGAAAGCCGCTCAGGATGCGAGCTCCCTTCGTGTCGATCCCGTGTTGCTCGAGGTCGGCGAGGATGAGCTCGAGCTTATCCACGAGTCGCGGCGAAAGCACGAGGTACTTGGGCCAGACGTTCTGTTGATCGTGTGTCACAAAATCGCCGAGCTTGAAGTGCTCGCTGACCGGGGTGTTCGCATTGTCGGGCGTCACCTCGATGAAGCCAACCGGATTCGCGTATCGGTCGCCTGAAGCCTTTGCCGGCCCGGCAGCACCGCGTTCGGACGGCCAGTTACCAATGAGGTAATCCCCGATGCGTCCGCCCCGCTTGGCGCTGAATGGCAGCATGGTAATGACTGAAAAGTCGGCGACTGGCCTGATCGCGTTGCCAACCGCCAGCACCAGAGTCCAGACCCCGGAGCGAGTCGGCTGCGCCGCCGTGTCGCCGTTCTGCGCGTAGCGGATCGCGCCTCCAGGCGGCAGGGTGTCGGGCTGGATACCGCCCGACGTTGTGAAGGTCGCACGTAGGCGACCGCTCTTGCCGAGTTGGCTGGCGAGCATGCGCTCGGTGAGCAGGTCGAGTGCGGCGTTCGTGAGATAAGCGGTCGAGGGAGCATTCCGATTCGTCAGCGCCGCTGTAATGGTCCCGACTGCGGTCGGAGGCGATACTTCGCCGTCGGCCGAAGCGGTGATCTGCTTCGAGCGGATGAAGGACCACACCCACCCGACGGCAAGAATTCCAAGGACGACGGCGCCGATGCCGCTAAGATTCCGCTCTGCGCGCGCCGACAGGCCCGACCGCCCCTCACTCATTCGCCATTCACCGCATGAAAACGCTGCTCGACTTCTACCACTGGATTCGCGACGTAAGAGGCCTGGTGGCCTGGGGTGGCTACCTCGGCATGAGTCTGATCGTGTTTGCCGAAACCGGCTTGTTGATCGGATTCTTTCTGCCCGGCGACTCGCTGATCGTGACGGCGGGGCTGCTGGCGGCGACGAGCGGGGTCGTCAACGTCTACCTCCTCGGCCTTCTGTTGACGGTCGCATCGATTCTCGGCAATACGGTTGGGTACGCCATAGGTGTCGCCACCGGGCCGAGGCTGTTCACTCGCGAGAATTCCCTCCTCTTCAACAAGAAGCATCTCAATCGCGCTCATGCGTTCTATGAGGAACACGGCGGCCTCACCATCATCCTCGCTCGATTCATGCCGATCGTTCGCACCTTTGTGCCAGTCGTGGCTGGAATTGGGCAAATGGAGTACCGCCGATACATGCAATACAACGTCGTCGGCGGAGTGGCCTGGATCTGGAGCATGCTCTTCATCGGGTATTTTCTGGGACGCTACATTCCGGGCGTCGACAAGCACATCGAGGTCGTGATCTTGCTGGTGATCTTCGTCTCGTTTCTGCCGGGGATCATCGGCTGGTGGCGACATCGGGCGACGGACCCTGAAGCCGACGCCCTTTCGAAGTGAACCACGAGGAGAAAACATGCCATTCACGCTGCCTGCCCTGCCGTATGCGCACGATGCGCTCGAGCCGCACATCGACGCGAAGACGATGGAGATCCATCACACCAAGCATCATCAGGCCTACATAAACAACCTGAACGCAGCGATCGACAAGGCGCCCGAGCTTCAAGGCAAATCCATCGATGACCTGATGAAGTCGATCAACACCGTACCCGAGGCAGTCCGGACGGCGGTCCGTAACAATGGCGGCGGCCACTGGAACCACTCGATGTTCTGGGAACTGATGGGACCGAAGAGCGGGGGCGAGCCCACGGGCAAGCTGGCCGACGCCATCAAGTCCGCGTTCGGCGACTTCGCCAAGTTCAAGGAACAGTTCGCGGCCGCGGGAACCGGACGCTTCGGGTCAGGCTGGGCGTGGCTGATCAGTGACGGCGGCAAACTCTCGATTACCAGCACGCCGAACCAGGACAATCCCCTCATGGAAGGAAAGAAGGCGATTCTCGGACTGGACGTGTGGGAACACGCGTACTACCTCAAATACCAGAACCGCCGGCCGGACTACATCACGGCATGGTGGAATGTAGTTTCGTGGCCCAAAGTGGCGGCCAAGTTGTGAGAGGTGAGTCCTGAATGCGAGTGACCGGTAACTGCGATACTCAGAACTGCTGACTGAGTCACAGTCGTGAGCCGGGACTCGCAGCTCATCCCTCAGCGAGCCGCTTCGCCTTCGAGGTACGTGTACCCCTCCAGCCCGGCGACATAGTCGGCAATGAAGGTGTTCGCCTCCTGCCGCGAGAGGTGCTTCGCGGCGCCGACCTTTCGCCGAAAGGTCTGAAGCAGGTCGCCACCCCGGAATTGGACGTAGTTCAGCACCTCGGTGACCGTGTCGCCGTGCACGAGATCGGTGACCTCGTAACCATGGTGCGGGCCGAGCCGGATGTGAACGGCGTTCGTATCGCCGAACAGGTTGTGGAGGTCGCCGAGGATTTCCTGATACGCGCCGGTGAGAAAGACCCCGAGCATATACGCGCCGTCCTCTTCGATGAGCTTGTGCAACCGCATGCTCGGTTCGCCGCCGCGCTCCCCAATGAAGCAATCGATCTTGCCATCGGAGTCGCAGGTCACGTCCTGGAGGGTCCCGCGGCGGGTCGGCTCCTCGTCCAGCCGGTGGATCGGCATGATCGGAAAGAGCTGATCGATCGCCCAGCTGTCTGGTAGCGATTGAAACACCGAGAAGTTGCAGAAGTATCTGTCGGTCATCGTCGCGTCGAGATCCTTGGCGATGTCCTCGAACTCGTCGCGGTCGCGATCGACATACTTCGCGAGTGCGTGCACGATGCCGAAGTACACTTGTTCAGCCACCGCTCGCTCGCGCAACGACAGCACGCCACTCGAGAACAGCTCGTGGGCGCGCTCCTTGTCGAAGCTGACATCGTGAAAGATCTCACGCACGCGCCGCCGCGACAGGTTCTTTCGCGACGCGTCGCGAAGATCGGCGAACATCTCATGCAGGAGCTGATGATCTTCGTCCGTCAGCGCAGGGATCGACCGTTCCGAGTTGGTCTCGACGTCGATGACCGTGATCAACAACAATGCATGGTGGGCCGTGACGGCACGTCCCGACTCGCTGATGACATGCGGCATCGGGAGCTCATGCTCCTTGCACGCTTCGCCGAGGGTGTAGATGACATCGTTCGCGTATTCCTGGAGCGAGTAGTTCACGCTCGCATCGGATGTCGATCCACTGCCGTCATAATCCACGCCCAGCCCGCCGCCGACGTCCACGTGCGTGATGTCGAGCCCCATCGCGCGAAGCTCGACATAAAAGCGCGTCACCTCCTGGAGTCCGAGCTTGATGAACCGAATGTCGGTAATCTGCGAGCCGAGGTGAAAGTGGATCAGCTTGAGCATGTCGAGGCGGCCAGCGGTCCGAAGCCGGTCGATGAGGGCCACCAGGTCGGCGGCGTTCAGACCGAACTTCGACTTCTCACCGCCGCTCTCCTTCCACCGGCCAAAGCCCCGTGAGGCCAGTTTGATCCGGACGCCAGCGGTCGGCGTCACCCCGAGCTCCTCGGCGACCTTGAGCAGGACGTCGACCTCGGAAAGCTGCTCGATGACGACAAAGACCTGGTGGCCGAGCTTCTGCCCCATGAGGGCGAGGCGCATGAACTCCTCGTCCTTGTACCCGTTACAGATGATCAGGTGATCGGTGTGTTCGGCCAAACCGAGGACAGCCTGGAGCTCTGGCTTGCTACCGCACTCGAGCCCGACCCCGTGCTCCTTGCCGAAATCCACGATCTCTTGCACCACGTGGCGCTGCTGATTGACCTTGATCGGATAGACTGTCGTGTATTCGCCGGTGAAACCGAACTCGTCGCGCGCCTCATTGAACCGGCGCGTCAACTGCTCGATCCGCGAGCGGAGGATGTCGGAAAAACGGAGGAGCACGGGCAGCGTGACGCCCTGTTCCTCGAGATCGCGAGCGATGTCGAAGAGGTCGAGCGTCCGGTCAGGGTGCTCGCGATCCGGACGTACGATGACGTGGCCGGCGTCGTTGATGTCGAAAAACCCGGCGCCCCACCCCTCGATGTTGTACAGCGCCCGCGCCGCGTCGATCGACCAGGTGGGGGTGATCTGCGGTGTGTCGGTACTTTCGGCGATGCGCGTGGCCATTGTCAATTCTACTCGGTTTCTTGCCCTGAGCCTCTACCGCCTGGCCGAATCGGGCAGGCTGAACGTCACTTTGCCATTGCCGTCGAGGAAGTCGAGGCTCGCTCGGCCGAGCGAGTCCACCCGCATCCGCAGCCGGACCTTTCCCATGGCGTCCGACAAGTTGACAAGGGCATTCTTGGCGAGGTCACGACCGACATAGACGCGAGTCGCCGAGAGGGGGACGCCATTTCGCGGCCCGGCCAACTTCTCGAGCGCGATGCGCCGAACACCGGTATCCGGAATCTGGTCGACCGAATCACGCTGACGGACGAATTCACGGATATTCGTTTCCGCGCGGTCCGCCACGGTGAATCCCGTGCGCCGCTGTCCGTTGTTGTCGGAATACTGGAGGGTCAGGATCTGGTCTTGGTCGTACTGGTCGAACGACATGCTGGTGCTCGCCCGATACCGGCCCTGCCCATCGCGGCTGCCAGTCATGGTCAGGCCGCCGTTTTCCGACCCTTCGTCATTGAAGAAGATCATCCCGGGACGCCCTCCTCCGGGGTACCCGAACGGCTCACCCTTGTAGATCGGGCCGATCGACCGCGGGCGGTTTGAGATCACCATCCGAAGCTTTCCGTCCGGCTCGATGACATTGATTCGCTCGACATCGATCTCGGTGAACCTCGTTTTTTGCGGAGGCTGCCTCCCGAAGGCGGCAACAGACAGCACGCCGGCGGCGGTCGTCATCGCCAAGGCATAGATGCGGAGGCCGCGGCTCTGGCGACGGATCTCTCGGCGAATGTCCTCGTTCATCATGACGCTCCGGCTCGAGTGACTTATGGGTAGAGCATTTCGGTTCGCCAACCGCTGCCGTCACGCACGAAGACCTCTCGCTGATGCAGCCGGCTTGGCATTCCCTTCCAGAATTCGATGCGCGCCGGCGTCACGCGGAAGCCGGACCAATGCTTGGGTCGCGCAACCGATTTGCCTTCATACTCGCGCTCATACTTCGCGACACGCGCCACGAGATCCTCGCGCCGAGCCAACGTCCTGCTCTGCTCCGAGGCCCACGCGCCAATCTGACTTCCGCGCGCCCGCGACGCGAAGTATTCGTCCGCTTCGCGGGCCCCTACTGGCGCCGCCGTGCCCTCGACCCGGACCTGCACCTCTAGCGGCTGCCAATGAAAGCAGAGCGCCGCCCGTCGCGTCGTGAGGAGCTCACGACCTTTTCGACTCTCGTAGTTCGTGTAGAACACAAACCCCCGATCGTCGACGCCCTTGAGCAATACGATCCGCACGGAGGGCATCCCGCGCTCGTCGACCGTCCCCAACGCGAACGCCGTCGGCTCCGGAAGAATTCGCCGGTCGATCGCCTGCGCCTGCTCGAGCAGCGCCGTGAACCTCGCGAGTGGATCCGCGCCGTCGCTCATCCGATCGCCCGTTTGAGAAAGCTTCGTGTCCCCAATGTCCAGAACACCGCTGTAATGACCACCAATGCAACGAGAACAACCGGGAGCGGCATGTGCGGTACCGATGGCGTCAGGGTGGCACGAAGTCCCTCGGCCACGTAGACCAGCGGATTGATCAGGACGATGTACTTCATGACCGGCACGACGTCGAGGCCTCGCCACGGATAGTATGCGCAACCAAAGAACAGCATCGGCGCGATGATGACGCTGAACATCAGACCGATCTGCTGCGGGCTGATTGCCGTCCCCAACCACATTCCCAACGCCGAGAATGCCGAAGCACCGAGGAGTGTCACAAGCAGGACGAGGCCGACGCTGGCGAATGTGAGTCCGGGAATCGGTCCGAGAATGAGCCGGGCGATCGGCAATACCACCAGCGCGGCGATCAATCCCTGGATCACTCCACCAATGATCTTTTCGGCGACGATCACCTTGGTCGGCACTGGCGCCAACAGGCGGTCGTCGATCTCTCGCGTCCAACCGAACTCCTGCACCATCGGCAACGCCACAGACTGAATCGCGGAAATCGTGAGCGACACGGCGAGGATGCCAGGCAGCAAGGTCGTCTTGTAGGCCCCCGACATGAAGCTCATCTTCGGCAACAGGTAGCCGAACACGATCAGCAGCAGAATCGGCTGCATCGTCGTGCGCACGAGAAAGAACGGCAGCTCGCGGATCGCAACGCGGACGTCGCGATGGAGAAAGGCGAAGAACACCGTCCATGCGGAGACCGGGGGTAGCGTTTTGGCATCGATCGTCACGCGAGCTTTCTCCCCGTCAAGGAGATGAACAGCGTTTCCAGGCTGGGCTCGGCGAGGTCGATGTTCTTGACGGCGCGTCCCGCGTGCTCTACCGCATCGATGAGCGGCGAGATAACCCGACCGCCGCGATCGCTGTATGCGCGCAGCACGTCCTTGTCCGCGTTGACGCGGATGATTCCAGGAATCGAGGCTACCGCTGTCGCCGCAACTTGCGCATCTCCGTCAAGATGCAGCTCGACCATCGTTCCGCCCGGCGCCCGCCCTTTGAGGGCTTGCGGCGTGTCGAGGGCGAGGAGCTGGCCGCGGTCGATGATCGCTAGCCGATCGCAGAGCTTGTCGGCCTCCTCCATGTAGTGTGTCGTCATGACGATCGTCCGACCCTCGTTATGGAGCCGGCGGAGGATGTCCCACAACGCGTGGCGCGCCTGGGGATCGAGCCCAACGGTCGGCTCATCGAGAAAGAGTATCGACGGTTCGTGGATCAGCGCCCGAGCGATGATCAGTCGTTGTTGCTGTCCGCCCGACAGCTCATCGACCTTCGCGTAGGCGCGATCGGCTAGATCGAGCTGCCCGAGCAGCTCCATTGCCTTCGCCGTCGAGATCTGGCGCGACATGCCGAAGTACGCGGCATGAAAGATCAAATTCTCGATGATGTTCAGGCCCCGGTCGGGATTGGGACGTTGGGGAACGACGCCGATGCGACGTCGAACCTCGACCGGATGGTTGACGACGTCTTCGCCGGCGACAGAGGCATGGCCCGATGTCGCGGCAACCCGCGTCGTGAGAATACCCAAGGTCGTAGTCTTACCGGCGCCGTTGGGCCCCAGCAACCCGAAGAACTCCCCTTGGCGAACGTCGAGATCGAGGCTTTGGAGCGCGACGATATCCGCGCCGGGAAGCCGCGGCGCTCCCTGACCAGTCGCGCCCACCGACGGTGGCCAGCCACCAGTGCTCCCACGCCGCTTTGGCGACGGGGGCGCGGGATACACTTTGCGAAGCGACTTCGTCTCGATGGCGAGCGTCGTCACGCTCAGCCGTCGTCGTTGTTGTTCAACAACCCGCCGAGCACGCCGAGCGCTCCCAGGCCGGCGACGGTACCGCCAATACCTCGCCCGCTCTGTTCGCGAAGTTGCGGCGCCGCAGCGATGATGCGATCGGCCAGGCGCGAGAACGGCATGGTCTGGAGGAGAATGCGGCCCGGACCGCGGAGGCGAACGAAGAACAAACCCTCGCCGCCAAACAGCGCGGTCTTGATTCCCGGTACGGTCTCGATGTCGTAGTCAACCGAGGCCTCCATCGCGACCAGGCACCCGGTATCGACGCGCAGCGATTCGCCGCCGCCGAGCGTCATCTCGTGCATCGTACCCGAGGCATGGAGAAACGCCAAACCGTCGCCTTCGATACGCTGGAGGATGAATCCCTCGCCTCCGAAGAATCCGGCGCCAAGTCGTTGGGTGAAGGCGATCGTGACGTTCGTGCCCCGGGCCGCGCAGAGAAAGGCGTCCTTTTGCGCGATGATCGTCCCCCTCCAATCACGCAAATCGACCGGCGTGATCTTACCGGGATACGCCGAGGCGAACGCAACGTCCTGTCTCTTGTTTGCCCCATTGGCGAAGGTCGTCACGAAAAAGCTGTTGCCGGAGAGGGCGCGCTTGGCGCCCTGCATCAATTTGCCGAGCATGCCCCCACCCTGCTCGTTGGGGTCGAGCGTCGTCTGCATGATGATTCCATCCTCCATGTACATCATCGCGCCGGCTTCGGCGATCACCATCTCGTTCGGGTCGAGGGTAACGATGACTGCCTGGAGGTCATCACCGATCAACTTATAGTCGATTTCGTCAGACATTGTTTGTTGGGGCCGCTGCGTTGGAAGAGTAACGGGTGGGATGGATGGTGGGTTAGTGGATTGGTGGTCGGTGAGTTCTACGCTCGTTGCGGCGAGGCAACGTCACCCAGCCCATCTGCCACGATTCTCGATCCCACTATCCCACCATCCCACCACTTATGGCGGCCCCTTCTTCCATTTCAGCTCATCGAGCGTCTGGACCTCCCCGCGGGAGACAACCCTTGGCTCTGCTGTCGCCCGGCGAGGTCCAGGCGAGAGAAAAGACTCGACATTGAAGATTAGGGCGATCCCGGGAAGAACGTCCTGAAAACGCGTCACGGCCCGCACCGAAGTGATCTCAGAGGCAACACTCCTTGGAACGCCCGTGGTCACTTGATCGACCGCCCAGATCGTATAACCATCCGTCCGAAGCATGATCACGCCTCGGAGGTCGGGCTCGGCCAAGTCCGTGACGGGCGCGAAGACGACCCGAACCAATCTGATCGAATCGACCGTCGTGTCGCCGCCATACGAGAAGCAGTGTTTGGCAATGAAAAGGGAGTCGGCGAAATCCGCCAACTCGGGAAGGGCAACGACCAGCGCGCCACCCCTCAACTCGCTCCGGCGAAATACATTACCGGGCTTGTATCCCTGCTCGACATCGCTGTCGAAGATTATCACCTCTGGGGTGCCCATCGTGACTCTTCCGTCGTCGGTGCGGATGACGTCCGCGACCCGCATCCGCCGCGTGAACGGATGTGAGCGAACAAGCAGGCGATATTGCTCGGCGTTTTGTCGAACCTGATCGAACAGCTCGGTAAGCGCCCCGCTCGCCGCCGCGTCTTGCGTTCTCGCGCAGGCGGCGGTCACGTGCATTGCGTCGAGGCGGATCGCGAGCCTCGAAAGAGCGACGTCAACGTGCAGTGTGTCACCGGCGTGCAATACAACGGCGGTGTCGTGAGGAGCAAACCCGATGTGCCGGAAGCGCAACGTCAGCGGACCAACCGGCAGATCGCGCACGCTGAAATCGCCGACGTCGTTGGTGAATTGCTGGCGGCTCAATGAGGGAATCGCGACGACGCTGTACGGCATCGCCACCCCACCTTCGGCCGTTTTGACGACACCATAGACCACGGGAGCGCTCTGCGCCGCGATTTCCCCGGCAACGAGGTCGCCGAACACCACGAGGCCGACCGCCAGCGCCAGCATCTCGCTGCGCGGGGCGTACATCTCAGCCTCCGCTCACCGCGGCAAGAATCACGAGGGTACTTCCTTCAGGAACTGGAGTGGCGAGGCCCTGCTGAAACCGGACGTTCTCCGAATCGACATACACGTTGATGTGCGCTCGAACCTCTCCCTCTTCCGTCATGATCCGGTCGACGACGCCCGGGTGTTCCGACCCGAGAGCCAAAAGGGCGTCGCGCACCGTGCGGACCGGTTGCGCGAGCCGCACCGTTGCCCGCGCCGCGGCGAATTGCTGCAGCGCCGCCGGGATTTCGACGGTGATCACGACGCCTCCACCGTGGCCGCTTTGACGCAGACGATGGCGGGCAATCCGTCCGCGATCTCCTGCCAGCTATCACCCTCATTGGCGGACCCGAAGAGCTTGCCGCTACGCGTGCCGAAATACACACCGGCACTCGAGCAACTATCGCCAGTCAATCCATCGCGAAGGACGGTCTCGAACGCCTTCTGCTGCGGAAGGCCCTTCGTCAGCGGCTTCCAGGATCTTCCGCCGTTCGTCGTCCGATAGACGCGGAGCTTCGCTTCCGGAGTGCAGCGAAAGCCGTCCGACTCCAGCGGGACGATGAATACGGTATCGGCGTCATGCGGATGCATGTGCATCGCGAATCCGAAATCGGACGGAACCCCATTCGCGACGTCATTCCAGCTGTCACCGCTGTCGTCGCTGCGATAGAGACCCCAGTGGTTCTGGGCGAAGAGACGATCGGGCCGTGACGGATGGCTCACGACCTTGTGTACGCACTGGCCAAACTCGGGATACTTGTCAGGCAAAAACTGAGCGCGAATTCCTGCATTGCGAGGCCGCCACGAGCGGCCGCCATCGTCCGACCGATAGACGCCACCAGTGGACATCGCGACGAGCATCTGTTTCGGCTTACCGAGCGCCGGAATGATGGTGTGCAGACACAAGCCGCCGCCGCCGGGTTGCCAGCGCGGTCGGTGTTCGTGCTTGAGCAGTCCTTCGACCGCTCCCCAGGTCTCACCCGCGTCGCGCGAGACGAAGAGCGCTGACGGTTCTACGCCGGCGTACACGGTGTTCGGCTCGTCAGGGCCTGCCGGACAGATCTGCCAGATCTGGACGAGCGACAACCCCGATCCCTCAGGGAAACGAATGTTCTGCCGACTCGGATCGGTCCAACTCTTTCCGAAGTCGTCGCTCGCGCGGAGCACGCTCCCCCAGTGGAAGCTACGCGTCGAGGCGAATGCCCGCTGTCGGCCTTCGCGGCCGTCATAGGCAACCGCGTAGACGGACTCGCCGGGAAAATGTGGGCCCTCCATCCGCCATTCCCTTCGCCTGGAATCGGACCAGAAGAAGAACGCACCCTTCACGGTCCCGACCATCAGCAACACGCGGCTGGAGCGCTTCGATGACCCGCGAGCGGAAACGGTCCGTCCCCTTTTCCCGACGGCCCGCTTCGAAGATGGTTTGCGCTTGGATGAAGATCCAGCCGGCACGGAATCGAACGCGTAAACGGTGAGTCAGAAAAATGCGGCCGGAGCCGGTAGAGGGCTAGGTCAGCAGCCGACGGGTGGGCACCTCGGCCATGATGCTAATGACGCCGATGCCCAGTCACCGTCGGTCCTCACCCTCCGTGATCGAGCGCTTTGCTCGTCGCGTCCCCCAGATGATGGCGACCCAACCCCCGATGAGCACGGCGATCGAAAGGACCAGTCCCGCCGAGGTTGAGCCGCCGGACGCCGGCTTCATCCGTCTCTTGGTAGTGGCGACTACTGAAGGGACCTGCCGGTCCCTAGCACGCCGCTTCGCGGACGATCGCCCGCTGACGGAGGCGACGCAAACCGACTCCCGACTCGTCGACGTTCAGGTCGTCGGCGGCGATGGCGCGGTCGGGTGACGTCGCGCCCGCGCGCTCAAACGCATCGACGACGCGGCGCTCCCTCATTACGATTACGGCGAGTACGGCGGCTCCCATGGCCTCTGCCGGCGTCGGTTGTAGTCCCCTTAGTTGTGGGCAATCCGGTTGCGATGCAAGGGCGCGCGGGTTCACCCGGGTATCAGCCATCTCGTGGTCGAACTCCGGAAGAATCGTCTCGAACATGCGCATATCGATGACGTCGGTGAGGGTGGCCTCTCAACCCCGTGACGAACCAATCGCGCGCCGGCCGGGTAATTGACGTTATTATCCACGATCGCTCCCAATGCGAGGACGCCCCATGGCCGGTCACAAACTGTTCTCCCGACGCGACTTCCTCCAGGCGGCTGGCGTTGCCGCGGCCGCCTCAGCTCTGGTTGTCCTGAGCCGTCGCCTGATAGCTCAACCCGGGGACGGCGGGGCCCCGGGCGAGGTCACGATCATCGAGTTCACTAATGACGGCGTGCGCAAGGGCGCCGTCACCGTTCCCAAAGTGGTGAAGTCCGATGATGCCTGGCGCGCTCAGCTCAAAAGCGGCCTCGCCTTCGAAGTCGCGCGGAAGGGGGGTACCGAGCGGCCCTTCAGCGGCGCCTTCTGGAACGAGCACCGGAGAGGATTGTTCCGGTGCGTCTGTTGCGATACGGCGCTTTTCAGTTCGGTGGCAAAGTTCGACTCCGGCACGGGCTGGCCGAGCTATTGGGAACCCGTCGCGGAGGAAAACTTGGGTGACCTGTTCAACGACGGACCCAAGCCGACGGGCCTTCGGTACTGCATCGACTCGGTATCACTCAAATTCATCCTGGCGACGTGACCTGCGGGTCCTACTTTTTCGTCGTCAGGGCAGCCAACTTGGCGCGGACTGCCGACACCAACTGAGTGCTCGGCGCGGCATCTGTCTCCTGAAGCATGACGTACAGCGGCCGCAGCTGCTCCTCGGCCTCCGCCGGATGGCTGGCGATCGCCTCATAGAGGTCCATCGACAGTTTGAACTGCTGGGCGAGGCCGGCGGATGACGTGACAACCCGTGGGTCCATCTGCACTCGCAACGGCTGCGCCAAGGTCTTGCCGTCGACCGTCAAGCGGACGGTGTAGGTGCCGGGTAGTACCCATGGCCCGCGCGGCTCCTTTACCGTGTTGTGAGGGACAGCCGAGATCGGATACTCCAGCGAGATGTTTTTCGGATAGGGATAGTGAAGGTCCCAGACAAACCGGTGCATTCCCGCCCCGCTCGACAACCGCTGCTGCGGTCGCACCCAGTACGACGGCACATTGGTGTTCGCGAGCATCGGGTCGGTTGGATCATCGCTCGCGAACCGGCGAACGAGCCTTCCTGCCTGATCGAGGATCTCGAGCACGACCGGCTGTTTGGCGGCGCTCGCCAGCCGGTAATCGATCACCGCTCCATCCGGCGGATTGTCGCCCGCCGGCTCGTCAGGTGGGAGCGGGGTATCGGGCCAGCGCGTCCAGCGTACGCGCAACGCCGACGCCGGCTTGAATAGCCGGATCGTTGGCGTCTCGAGCATCTCGAGCTGCCGAAGCGGCGAGATGTCATCCAGAATCCAGAACGACCGGCCGTGAGTCGCGACGACCACGTCGTTGTCCTTGATGATCAGGTCGCGAATAGACGTCGCGGGCATGTTGAGCTCGAGCGGATCCCAGTTCGCGCCGTCATCGCGGGAGAAGTACACCCTCTGCTCGGTGCCCGCGAAAAGCAGACCGCTGTGAACAGGATCCTCTCGGATCACGTTGGTGACGCCCCCGTTCGGGATGCCGTTGTTGATCTGGCTCCAGGTCCGTCCGCCGTTATGGGTCTCGAAGAGGTGCGGACGAAGATCATCGAGGCGGAACGTGTTGACGGCCACGTACGCCGTCAACGAATCGAAATGGCCGGCGTCGATGATCGACACCTTGCTCCATGGCCTCGCGCGAAGGCTGGGTGGCGTAACGTCCTGCCACGTGCGGCCGCCGTCGCTCGTGACGTGAATGAGTCCGTCGTCGGACCCCGCCCAGATCCATCGCTCGTTGACATGCGACGGCGCGATGGCGTAGACAACACCCGGATGCCGAGCGGTCGCCGCACGCTCGGTGCTGTACTTGCCGACGTTAGCCGGGACGATCGAGTCCGTCCGTGTAAGGTCGCCAGATATTTGCGTCCAGCTCTGCCCGCCGTCGAGGGTCCTCCAGACCACGTTGGTGCCGAAATAGAGCGCTCGCGGATTGACGGTGGAGAATACCAGCGGTGCCGTGCGTAATACTCGGCCGACGGCCAGGTCGCGAACCGGCGTCGGCGAGACGTTCTGTACGTCTCCAGTTCGAATGTCGGTGCGGGTGACGCGGCTCCCGAAGTAGATGTTGGGGTGGAGCGGATCGGGAACGACGTACGCATACTCTTCGGCGCCAACTCGATCCCAGTCGCGGAAGGTGATCGACCCGCCGTCGCTTCGGCTCGAGACGCAGGCGCTCCCGCTTTCCTGCTGGCCTCCGCAGACTCGATACGGGACGTGCCAGTCGGCGTTGACGTGATAAAACTGCGCCGTCGGCTGGTTGTACCACGAACTGAAGGTCCTTCCGCCGTTCACCGTCACGATCGCGCCCTGATCCGACGCGACGAGGATGATGTTCGGATCGTTGGGGTTGATCCAGAATCGCTGATAGTCGTCGCCGCCGGGTGCGCCGCGAAACTCATTGAACGTTTTGCCGCCGTCAGTGGTCTTCCAGGTCATCACGTTCGCGACGTACGCGACGTCGGAATTCTTCGGATCGACCTTGATCTCGTCGAAGTCTCCGTCGCGTCCGGCCAGCCGTGGATCCTTGTTTACCAATGTCCAGCTCTCACCCGCGTCGTCGGTGCGGTAGACTCCCATCAAAGAATCGGGCGCACTGATCACCGCGTATATCCGGTTTGGCATGCTCGCCGACATGCCGATTCCGATGCGACCCAGCCCCTGCGCGGCGGTGGGAAGGCCCCTTCCGATTTGTCGCCATGTCGTTCCACCATCCGCCGACTTGAACAAGCCGGTATTTGGTCCGGTAAAATGACCGTTCTCCCACGGAGCCTGGCGCGCTTCCCACATCACCGCGTACACCGTTTGCGGATTCGAGGGATCGAACGCGACTTCCGCGGCGCCGGAGTTTTCATCCTTATAGAGAACCCGCTCGAACGTCCGGCCACCGTCCGTCGAACGGAACACGCCGCGCTCGGCATTGGGGCCGTATGGGTGGCCGAGCACCGCAACGAAAATCCGCAGGGGGTCTTTTGGATCGACGATGATCTGAGGGATCTGTTGGCCGTCGCGTAAGCCAAGGTGCGTCCAGGTCTTGCCCGCGTCACTGCTTCTATAGATGCCATCGCCAGTTGTGAGATCCGGCCGTTGCAGGCCTTCGCCGCTCCCGACGTAGACAACATTCGGATCGGACTCCGCGACGGCGATCGCGCCAACCGAACCGCTCGATTGCCCGTCGAAGATCGGCGTCCAGACCCGACCGTAGTCCTCCGACTTCCACACGCCGCCGTTGACGAAGCCGACGTAGAAGACATTCGGCTGCGATGGTACCCCGGTTCCGGCCTTCGTTCGTCCGCCGCGATGCGGGCCGATCATTCTCCACGATAGAGACTGCCATTCGCTCTGAGCCTGGACCTCGGCGCCGCAAAGAAGGACGAACGACAACGCGACCCGCACGGAGGAGAGTTTCATCATGGTGTTTGAGGAGTGTCGGCTTCTTTTCGTATTCCCTTCCAGGCGAACCACAAGCCGCCCGCAATGCTTGCAAACATCAAGAACCCGGCAACAGTGAGCAGGCGTCCCGCATAGAGAGTGTCCTTGTCGAGCATGCCATATCGCGAGAACAGTTGGAAGAAATCGTGGCCGTCGTCTTCTTGACCCGTCAGTCCGCTAATCAGGGTCAACACCCGCGCTCGCGCATCGCCCATGTAGACTGACACGTCCACCATGTTGAGCGCCGACCACCAGAGGGCGACCGTCGCGGCATGGCGGTCGCGATGCTCCTTGTTGAACAGAAAATAGCCGGCAAAGATCAGGGGAAAGGCGATTTGCCAAAGCGCTCCACCGGCGATGACCATCGTCTCGCCCAGAAACGCCCAGCCAAATGGCCTGAAGAACATGTGCCCGAATTCGTGAATAGCGAGGTCGATCCCGCCGAGAAGCGGAGGCTGGCTGCCGGATTGGGGATCCTTGAGCGCGTGGAGGCTCAACGGAATCAGCAGCAAGGTCAGGCCGATGCGGGCCGACAGGACGATCTTGCGGCTGTCGTCTTTCGGGGCAGTGTACGAATATGGGCTTGCCGGCAGCGGAGCGGACGTGGCCGAGGCGTGTGAACCCTCGCGCCCGAATGCCTGGTCTTGGTATGCGGCGCCGTTGGCTCGCGCGAGAATGGCGGCGACGGCCGCCCCCCGAGTATGAATCTCGTTGACCGCGGAAAGTCGCACGATCTCTTCCACGTTCTGTTCGCGGACGTTGCCGCCGGCCATGATCACGATCCGACCGCTAGCCTGAGCGACGAGCTCGCGAATCCCCCCTACGCCGTCCCGTGCAGTCTCGCCCCCACCCTTCGTGAGCAGTCGATCGACGCCAGCGTCGATGAGCGTCTCCAACCCCATTCGTCGGTCCGGGACGCGCTCAAAGGCGAGATGAAATGTGACGGGCAGTCCGCCGGCGGCGGCGACCAGTTGGCGGAGACGCCCGGCGTCGATCGTATCGTCGGCACTTAAGACCCCCACAACCAGGCCGGCGACCCCAAGCCCCTTCAACATCATGGCGTCGCGCCTCATCCCATCGAATTCGGCCTCGGAATAGACGAAGTCGCCCCCGCGAGGACGCACCATGGCAAAGACGGGGATCTTCACCGCGGCGAGGACGTCACGAATCAACTCGGCGTTCGGTGTGGTACCACCAACGTCGAGCCGATCGCACAGCTCGATTCGTCCAGCGCCCCCCCGCTCTGCCGCGCGCGCCAGATCAGCTGAATCCAGACACGCCTCGAGAAGAATCGGCACCGGCCAGCCGGATGCTTCTAGCGGCGAGCGGGTTGAACGCGAGTACCATCCGCTCCGCCGGCACGGATCGCGTCCCATGTCTTGGGATCTTCCGTGCCCAGGACCCACACGGAATAGCCGCGAAGCTTGTACTGCTTTACCAGGTCGAACTTGGCCATGAAAGCGCGAGCGTCTTCAACCCACAGGTACTCGTACGTCCCTGCCTCGCTCCATTCGACGCGTTGCGCCTTGTCGGTCTCGTCCCAACGCAAGGACAGGCCGCGATCGGTCAGAATCTTCATGGCCGCCGCGTATGAAAGGTCGTGCCCGCGCATCCTCGAATGGGCGACGCTGTCATACGACGGGTACCAATAGTCGGAATACGATGCGAGCCCCAAGGAAATCTTCGAGGGCGGCACGCCGAGGGATAGCACATAGTCCAGGCAATCCTTTACCCATCGATAGCCGGCAACGGGCCCTGGCGTCGTACCTCCCGTATGTTGGGCGTAGGTCATGAACGAGAGAAAGTCCATCGATTCGGCGAGCGCTTTGTAGTCATAGACGCCCCGCCAGTTGTCGAAGATCCATTTGTGAAAGCTGGTGGGACCCGGATCCTCGCCTTGACGCGGCACCACGGCCGCCGAGAGCGTGCATCCGATTCGATGCAGCGAGTCGGCTGTCTCCTTCGAGAAGGAGGTAAAGGCGGCTTTGTCGCTGACGTGTACGTTCTCGATATCGAATTGAATTCCCGCAAACTTGTGATCGCGGCAGAGCGCGGTGATGCTGCGGATCGCCTTCAATCGGGCGCTCGGCGTGGTCAAGATGTGGTGCATGAGGCGCTGGTCAAAGTTCGGATTCATGACCAGCGGGATGAGTTTGACGCCCTTTTCCTTGGCCTTGTCGATGACTCGCTGGTCGACCTTGCCGCGAATGCCACCGTCGCGGACGAACATGAAGACCTGCGGCGCGACGATCGAGATCTGGTCGGCGTGATCGAGAAAGTCTTTCGTGCTATGCTCACTCGGGGTGGAGTACCACAGGGCCTCGACGCCTTGAGCCGGCAGACGGACGGCGGAGATCGCCAGAGCGATCAGAGGAAAGCGAATGTTGATCATTCATGAATATGCTGGGCGCATCAGTCCGGCGTCAGACGTCGTGGCAAGGGGACGGACGCCAAGGGTATCACAAGGGGGAGGTCCTATCATGCAGACAGCGCCACGTTTTGACATAGAGTGTCATAACACATACTTTGTGTTATGACACCCACGCTTCTCGAGGAGCTTCGCCAGACCAAGCCCTTCGCGACCCTCGAAGAAGAGGCGCTATTGAGCATCGTCCGCACGAGCGCGGTGCTGATGGACGACTTCGAGCAGCGGCTCAAACCGTACGGCATTACCGCAACACAGTACAACGTGCTCCGAATTCTTCGTGGCTCGGAGCCTGCGGGCCTATGCCGTAATGACCTCCGCGATCGAATGCTGACACGGATGCCCGACGTGACGCGCCTGCTCGACCGTATGGAAGAGGCCGGCCTCGTGGAACGCGCTCGCGGCGACGAGGATCGTCGAATGGTCGGCACGCGCATCACCAAGGAGGCGCTCCGTCTCCTGGCGAAGCTCGACAAAGTCGTCGCGGATGATCAGAAGCGCCGCTTTCATGGCGTCAACGCCAAACAAATCCAATCGCTGATCGACGTGCTCGGCGCGCTGCGCCAGCCCTGATCATTCCGCTGTTAAAGCGGGCTGTCGATGTGTGGTTTCAAGCGGATCGTCGATGGTTGATTTGAGCGCGCCGGAAGCAACTGGTGGAATGGTCGTTGACGATGCCGACGGCCTGCATCCAGGCATACACGATCGTCGGACCAACGAACTTGAAGCCGCGGCTCTTCATCTCTTTGGAGATTCGCTCAGACAACGGCGACGATGCGATCCAGCGGCGCCCCCCGCCCTTCACGACCCCTCCGCCGGTGAACGACCAGCAAAAATCGGCGAAGCTCTCCCCACGGGCCTTCATCGCACCGAAGATCTGAGCGCCACGGATCGTCGCCTCGATTTTAGGCCGAGCGCGGATGATTCCAGTGTCACCCATCAGCCGCTCGAGGTCCGGCTCCCCGAATCGCGCGACCTTCTTTGGGTCAAAGCCGGCGAATGCCTTGCGAAAGGCCTCTCGCTTTCGCAGGACGATGATCCAGGCCAGCCCGGCTTGAAACCCCTCCAGCATCAGCATCTCCCACAGCATACGCGAATCGTGCTGGGGGACGCCCCACTCCGCATCGTGATAGGCGCGCAACAAGGGGTCGTCTTCCGCCCAGGCGCAGCGACGCCGACGCGTCATATCGTGCGACCGCTAGCTAACAAGCAGCTTCATCATGTTACTGTGAGCAACAACGATATCCGGGGTCTCTTGAAGCGCCCAGTAGTAGTTGCGCTGGAAGTCGCCGCCAGTTTGGCTGGGTGTCAACAGACCGCGCACTTCCTTTCGCAGCGTCTTCGCGGCCGCAGACGTCAACGGCGTCTTCTTGTCCTCCATACGCTCGTCAATCTGGACGATGAGCGCGGACAATTCCCGCAGCCAGGCGAAGGCGGGATCGTTGATGGTCAGGTGTAGCAGTCGCATGTTGTCCGTAATGCGGCCGTTGACGCGCTCGTACCGGATCCGCTCCCAATCGAGCAACACCTTGTGCAAGCGCAACAGGCCGTTGCGCGTCTCGGTGAGCCGAGCGCGCTCGTCTGGCGTCGCCTCCGGCGAATCGCTCGCGTCGAGCGCATGACTCACTCCCACTTCAGGTCGTGCTTCGAGATCGGAAGTGATCTCACTCGCTTCCCGGTCGCGGCGAAGATGGCGGCGGTCAGCGCCGGGACGACCGGTGGCAGCGCCGGCTCACCGAGTCCCGTCACCGGCGAATCGCTCAACTTCCAATGGACCTCGATCGGCGGCGCCTGCGGCATCCGCAGCAAAATGAAGTCGTCGAAGTTGCTTTGCACCACCCGGCCCTTGTCGATGGTAATCTCCTGATCGAGAGCCTCGGCGATGCCGTCGAGAACGGACCCCTGCACCTGGTTTTCGGCATTGCTCGGGTTGATGATCTGCGGCCCGATGTCGCCGGCGACCCACACCTTGTCGACGGAGAGGGTTCCGTCCCTGGTGACCGTCGCCTGCACCACCTCGGCGAAATATCCGCGATGGCTCCAATGGAAGGCGACGCCCATCCCCGTCCCTTTCCGCAACGCGGTCTTTCCCCAGCCGGAGGTGTCCCGTACCAGCTCGAGCACGCCACGCGCGCGCGGGGCCTGGAAGTCGGGACTGGAAAGATCTTGCGGGCCACTCGCGAGGAGATCGAGGCGGAACTGCAGGGGGTCCTTACCCGCGGCGTCGGCAAGCTCATTGATGAACGACTGCATTACGTACGCGAGAGCGTTGCTCCCCGGGGCCCGCAGATATCCGGTTGGCACGCCAAGCGGCATCACTGAAACGTCAAGCGAGAAGTTGGGCACGAACCGCGATGGGAATTCCGTTGGGCTGATGTTGGCTGACGCGACGAAGTTCTGGCCGGCGCCGAACGAGATGAAGTGGTCGCGCCACGCGACGATCTTGCCAACCGCGTCAACTCCGCCCTTGAAATAGTGAAATCCCGCGGGGCGATAGAAGTCGTGCTGAATGTCGTCCTCCCGCGTCCAGAGCAGCTTGATCGGAACGCCCGGAACTTCCTTGGCAATTCGCGCCGCTTCGACCATGTAGTCGTTGTTGAGACGCCGGCCAAAGCCGCCGCCGACTCGCGTCATGTGGACCGTGATGTCCGTCTGCGGAAGGCCAAGTGTGCTCGAGATGAGTTGACGGCCACTCCCAGGATTCTGCGATGGGGCCCACATCTCCATCTTGCCGTCCTTGAACAGCGCCGTGCAATTCTGCGGCTCGAGCGGGGCGTGCGCGATAAAGGGATACGAGTACTCCGCCTCGATCACCTTGGCGGCCGAGGCAAACGCCGCGTCGACGTCGCCGTCCTTCTTCAGGTTGCGTTGCGGCGCCTGCTTCGACAGCTCAGCGGCCTGCTGCGCAAAACCGGCGCTCGACTGCTGCGATGTCAGATGGTCGGCCCATTTGATGTCGAGAACGCCGCGCGCCTTCTGTGCGGCCCACCAGCTCGTCGCGACGATAGCGACGCCGCTGAGAAGCCCGCTCAGCTGGGCTCCGCCCTCGACGGCAAAGACGTTCCTCACACCCGGGAGTGCCTTGGCGGCCTCGTAGTTGGCGCTCGCAACGTTCGCTCCGAAAACGGGAGCCTTCACGAAGGCCGCGTACAGCATGCCCGGGAGGGTGACATCGATACCGAACATCGGCATTCCGGTGACGATCGAGTGGTTGTCGACGCCTTTGACCTTCGTGCCGATGATCCGGAAAGCCGTGGGAGTCTTGAGTTGTACCGTTGCGAGGTCAGGAACCGGGACGGTGGCCGCCGTGTCGAGCAACGCGGTGTACCTGAGCCTCTTTCCGCTTGCTTTATGCACGACAACGCCCGGCGTCGTCTCACATTCCGACTCAGGCACGTTCCACGTCCGGGCTGCCGCCGTAACCAACATCGCCCGCGCCGCGGCACCGACGCGACGCATCGGGAACCAGTTGGTTGGCGTCGCGGTGCTGCCGCCGGCCGATTGCCCTGCTGGCTGGCCCTGCGGGTTGAAGGCAGCGAGCGGGCCGCCAAGCCCCATCGAATACTTTGCGTCGAGATCGCCCTGCTCGACACGAACATTTTTCCACTCGACGTCCATTTCGTCGGCGATCAGCATCGGCAAGGTGGTTTTCATCCCCTGGCCGATTTCCGGGTTCTTTCCGACGATCGTCACGATGCCGTCGGGTGTCATTCTGATGAACGCGTTCGGGACAAAGTTAGCCGCCGGCGGGCTCCAGGTCTCGAGCGCTGACAAGGGCTCGGCGTAGCTCGCGAGCAACAGGCCGCCGCCGGCGAGCATTGAAGCGCGCAAGAACTCGCGGCGTTCGATGGCGTTTGGAGATGTGGTCATGGCTTAGGCCTCAGTCCCGCCAGGCCGGCGATCGCCGGCCTGAATCGCCTTTGGCATGTCCGCGGCGAGGTGAATCGCCTGGCGAATGCGAAGGTACGTGGCACAGCGGCAGATGTTGCCACTCATCGCGGCGTCGATCTGGGCGTCGGTCGGTTTAGGCGTCCTGTCGAGCAGGGCAGCCGCGGACATCAACTGTCCGGCTTGACAATACCCGCACTGTGGAACGTCGAGCTCTTCCCAAGCGCGCTGGACGGGATGAGTTCCGTCGAGCGACAGGCCTTCAATTGTCGTGACGTCGCTTCCCTGCACCGTCGCGATGGCCGTCGCGCAACTCCGCGTCGGCTTGCCTCTCACATGAACGGTGCACGCCCCACAAAAGGTCTGGCCGCATCCGAACTTAGTGCCCTTGAGGTTGAGCTCATCGCGGAGCACCCAGAGCAGTGGCATGTCGGGCGGGACGTCCACGGTGGCGGACTTCCCGTTCAACTTGAAGGTGGTTTTCATAGGCGAGTCCGAAGCGGGTCGGCGAGCGGGGTGGTTCTCAGAATATGCGCTCTGGGACCTCTTCCCGGCAGAGCCCATTCGAATCGTTCGGGCCGGATTGCGCGCCGAGAATCAGAACGACCGAGGGCCTGGGACGGGTCTGGTCTGATGCACAACCGTTGAGTGTTCCTTGAAGGCGATGGCCGCTCGCACCTGTCCATGCAGCATATGGCCCGGCCGAGCCAGAGACGGAATCTTCTCTATGACAAAGAGCGCGAGACACAGTTGACGTTCGAGCGGGATGGCGACGCTCCCGTTCAGATAACGGTCGATCGTCGCCGGGGAGACGGCTAGTTCAGTGGCGACCTGAGTTTGGTCGAACAACCCGGAGGCGAGAATCTGGGCGAGGAGGGCAGAAGCGCGCAGTGGGCGCCTGTTCGGTGTCGCCGAGGGCGTCATCTAGCGCCTGAGCAGTCGGAGAGGCCGTTGTCCTGACGAGAGGTTGTCATGCAAACGTCCGGGGCGGTCGGCCAGCTTCTTCTCAGCGGGACGCATTCTCGCGAACCGCCTTTCGCAATTATGAGTACGCCGTCAGTGGCCGCAAGCTACTGCTCTGCAGGGAGTTACGTCGATTTCACCGTACGAAATAGTACGCAGTACCCTCGCCTCTCGTGTCAGGTCCGACGTCGCTTCCGCGGCAGCAGGCGATCGTAGCTCAATTGGATAGCCGCATAGCAGTCACAAGAGGCCGCCTCGAGACGACGCCGGTCGAGCACGGTGATCTTCCCTCGCGAATAGCTGATTAACCCGGCTTTGCGCAGCGATTCGGCGGCCACAGACACGCTCGCACGGCGCACCGCGAGCATGACGGAGAGGAACTCCTGAGTCAGAAGGAGAACGTCTGATTCGACCCGATCGTGCGTGACTAATAGCCATCGCGCACACCGAGCTTCGATTGCGTGAACGCCGTTGCAGGAGATGGATCGGCTGCTCTGCTCCATCCAGAACTGCGCGTAACGATTCATGATCGCCATCAGCTCCGAGTTGGCTAGCAGCTCGCGCTTGAACGCCAGACGAGGGATGCGCTTTGCCATTCCCGAGACTTGGGCGAAGGTCTCGGTGGGCATCGAGTCGACGCCATGCAAGAACGAGAGTCCGGTCATGCCCTCCCAGCCTACCGTTCCGACCTCGACCCGAATGTCGCGGTCGATGACGGAAATAACCGAGAGGCAGCCGCTCTGAGGAAAGTACGCATAGGGAATGACGTGGTCGGCGCTCGACACGACGTGGTCGCGCGGCGTCTCGACGGTTTCGCACAGGTCGGAAACCCGGCGGTATGACGCCTCGGGCAGCGAACTCAAAAGCCAGTTCGCTTCCTCGTGCAGGAGGGATGATCCCATCGGTACGTCCTGGTTGCTCAGGGAGCATCCATCAGACGGCCGAGGTAGCCAGACGCGTGGTGAATGGTGGCCATGGTAGGCCAGCCCAATGCCCAAAAAGCTACCGCTTATCCATGCTTATAGCCATGACCGTACATATCAGCACGGGTCACCGATTGGCCCTGCCCGATTGACATAGGGCTTGGGGGTATTGATAGTTACCAGATAATCGTATGCGGCGGTTCATTTGAAGATCGTTATGCCCGTGTCCGGAATGACCTGCGCGGCTTGTCAGGGGCGCGTGCAGCGGGCGCTGACCCAAGCGCCCGGCGTGAGCGACGTCGCGGTGAATCTGATGATGAATAACGCGACGGTCACCTACGATCCATCGGCGACGACGCCGGCATCGCTGATCGAAAGAATCCACACCGCCGGGTATGAGGCGACGCTTCCTGATCCAACGCAGGACGCGTTCGCGGCGGAAAAAGCCAGAGATCGCGTCCAGTCCGAGGAGTTCCGGACGCTGAAGCTCAAGGCAATCGGCAGCGGAATCGTCGCCGGGATTGCGATGATCCTGTCTATCCCGCTGATGAACGCGAGCGCACGCGGCGCACATGAATTGGTGGCCGACCCCTTCATGCGCTGGGCGACGGAGTTCCTCTCTCCGGGCGTGCGAGCCGTTTCACCATGGTTGTACGCCGTTCCCGGTCAGGTTCTCTCCTGGACGTTGCTCGCGGCGACGTTCGGCGTGATGACCTGGGCCGGCGGCCATTTTTATGTGAGAGCATGGAGGTCGTTTCGCCATCGAACGGCGGATATGAATACTCTGATCGCCATTGGGACGAGCGCGGCGTTTCTCTATTCGGCCGTGGCGACGATCGCGCCGACGCTATTCACGGCAAATGGATTGATGCCCGACGTCTACTACGAAGCGGTCGTGATCATAGTTGCGCTGGTTCTGACCGGTAATACGTTCGAAGCGCGAGCAAAACGTCAAACGTCAGCGGCACTCCGCTCGCTCGCCGCGCTGCAACCATCCACAGCGCGCGTGATTCGGGGCGTTTCTGAGGCCGACGTGCCCGTTGCCGCCGTCCGCGCCGGGGATATCGTCGTCGTGCGTCCGGGAGAACGGATACCAGTCGACGGAGTCGTCACGGAGGGTCGGAGCTCGGTCGATGAGTCAATGCTCACCGGCGAGTCTATGCCAGTCGAGCGGACGCCAGGCGATCGGGTTATCGGCGCGACCATCAATGGCGCTGGCGCCTTCCGCTTCAGAGCCACGGCTGTGGGCGAGTCGAGCATGCTGGCGCAGATGGTGCGACTGATGCGCGAGGCTCAGGGGACGCGAGCGCCGATTCAACATCTTGCCGACCGAATCAGCGCCATCTTCGTACCGGTGGTGCTGTCGTTGGCGACTATCACCTTTGCCGCATGGTTCACGGCCGAGCAACTAAACGGGGCCGGGGCCGGGGCCGCGGCGGTCCGGGCGGTGGCGGCGTCCGTTGCCGGCCTGATCATCGCCTGTCCTTGCGCAATGGGGCTCGCCGTTCCGACAGCCGTCATGGTCGCCACGGGCAAGGGTGCGGAGCTCGGCGTCCTGATCAAAGGGGGCGAAGCGCTGCAGCGCACTGGCGATATCACTACCGTCGTTCTCGACAAGACCGGTACTGTCACCGAAGGCAAACCGGCGGTGACCGATGTCATTCTCGCTCCGTCGGCGACACATCAACTCGATCGGCTGCTGCGCCTCGTCGCCTCGCTCGAGCGATCGAGCGAACACCCGCTGGCCGACGCGATCGTCGGTCACGTGGAGGCGCGCGGAATCGCGCGGACGACGCCGTCCTCGTTCCAGTCACACACTGGCAGCGGAGCGACCGGCGTCGTTGACGGGCATCGCGTAGCGGTGGGAAACGAAACGCTGATGCATGAGTTGTCGGTCGATGTGTCTCCCCTTACGCTCGACGCATCGCGCCTCGCTGATGACGCCAGGACCGTCGTGTATGTGGCGGTCGGAGGGACGCTCGCCGCTCTGCTCGCAATCGCCGACCCGATCAAGACGACAACGCCGGCGGCCGTTCAGCGTCTTCGCGAGATGGGACTGTCGGTGCTCATGCTCACGGGCGACAACGCCAGGACCGCGGCTGCCGTGGCGACGGCAGCCGGTATCGATGCCGTGATCGCTCAGGTCCTTCCGGAAGGGAAGGTCACGGAAGTCAAACGCCTTCAGGCGGCCGGGCACGTCGTGGCCATGGTCGGCGACGGCATCAATGACGCGCCGGCCCTCGCCCAGGCCGATGTCGGTATGGCCATGGGAACGGGAACGGACATCGCGGGAGAAGCCAGTGACATGGTCTTGATGCGTGGAGATCTCCGAACGGTTGCCCACGCGATCGAGCTCTCGCGCAGGACGATGCGAACAATGAGACAGAATCTGTTCTGGGCCTTTGTCTATAACGTCATCGGCATCCCAATCGCCGCGGGCGCGCTCTACCCGCTGTTTGGATTGCTCCTGAGTCCCGTCCTCGCCAGCGCGGCGATGGCGTTCAGCTCCGTTAGCGTCGTGGGAAACAGCCTGCGACTGCGTCGTTTCACTCCAGCGTAATCCCCACGAGACCCATGTCCGAGACACTTGAACCCATCGATGAGCTCCAGCAAGTCGCCCGGTGCGGATGCGGAGCGCATGACAGCGAGGGACGCCAGGCGCTCGGCGTCGATCCCGACGCGAAGATGCGAAACTTGCACCGACTCCGCCGAATCGAGGGCCAAGTACGCGGGCTTCAGAAGATGATCGAAGAGGATCGGTATTGCGCCGATGTCCTCACACAGATCGCTTCCGTGCACGAGGCGTTGCGCGGCGTTGGCCGCGAGCTGATGCGGAATCACCTCAAGTACTGCGCGACGGGCGCGATCCAGAGCGGACCGGCGGAAGCCGAGCGGATGTACGACGAGCTCGTGGATCTGATGTACAAGCACAGCCGATAAGGTTGGTGGGTTGGCGGCCTACATTGAATCCGGCCCAGTTCTTTCTGTAGAGCGGGGCGTGCTCTTTCGTGGTCCGATTCTTTTCGTAATGGTTCGCGCGTTGGTCGCGTCCGCTCAGGGCGTCCCGACGCCGGTGCCGGCGACGACATCGTACGTCTTCTCGATGGGCCAGCCGCTGCGTTGGCAGCCGTATGTCGGCGGACTGGCCCTTTTTTCAGACCGATCCGAAGGATCTCACGCTGGAGTGGTCGTTGGCGTTCATCATCCCCAGCTCAACCCCGCCAGCGGCATCTTCGGCCTTTCCGCCGAAGGCTACACAGATCTTGGGAATGGCCTGACGGGCGGCGCGCGGCTGCTCGCCGTGTCGCGCATGTTTGGACTTAGCGCGGGAGCCGACTTGCGCATCGACCGTGAGCAAGTCGACCCTATTCTATCGTTTCAGACCGCCATCCGACGTGGCGGACTGCTCGGCCGTGGAACGATGCTGCGCGTCGACTGGCTCCCGACGCGACACGAGCTCGTCGGACTAGGCGTTCAGGTGCCGCTCTTCCAGCGGTTCGCGGGCAAGACTCGACCGCGCAGGACCACCGTTCGGATGGTGACGGGCGGCGACCGCTTCGCGTCGGCGCCGCCGACCGTTCCGGCTGCAAGGCAAGCGCTCGATCGGGTTGCCGACGCGACGACCCGCATCGCGGCGTTCACCAGTTTGTACACGCCGGCGACCGAGCGCGATCTCCTGGCGGCGCCCTCGCGTGACTACATGGGCGCGCTCAACGACTACGCAGTCGGGTTGACTCAGGCGTTCGCGAGCGCGATGGGCGGAGACACCGCGACCGGCTCTCGCGTCGCCGTCGCTGGCCGGGCGATTCTTCTCGATGCCGTGATCTTACCGTACGACTCCGTCTTCGGACAGGCGAAGGCGGATGACGGCATTGCGACGCTGGTGGCGCGCGCCCAGACCCGTTTCGCAAAATGGTTGACCGACTCATCTCGGATCGACCCAGCAAACCACGCCTCGCTGCTCGGTGTCTACGCCGGTTGGCTCCGCATCGTTCAGGATCTGCGGCACAATCTGCAGGCGCAGTGGAAGGACTCGCGATTCATCTGGCTGCCGTTGCAGCTCGCGCTGACCCTCGATCAGTACGACGATCAGTCGGAGGTCGATGCGCTGATCGCCCGAGCGGTCGGGCGGCCCTTCACTGATCGGAACGCGCTCGCCTACCTCAGCAGCGCCGACCTGCCGCTAGAGATCGCGCGAACCATCTTCGCCGCGCGGGATTACCATGTGCTCTGGACCCACGACTTCGCCGGCCGGAGGCCTTCGGGTGCAATCGACAATCTCTCCTACGACATGGTTGCCGACGTCTACCTGCCGGCACTGACCGAGGCGGTCAAGCGGTACGACACCACCGCCCGGATGCCGGTCTACATGATTCTCCAAGACGAGTACTTCTACGAGCCGAATGACGGGCGGCTCTGGCTCACGATTCTCCAGGATCCGCTGAACGCATCAATGAAGCTTCCCGGCAACAACGCCGAACGCGAAGCGCATTTGCGCGAGAGGCAAGCGGCGTTGCGGGCCGCCGTCGCCGCGTCCACGCGCCTTCGCGGCGACGAGATCGACGCACGGCGCGTCGTGAAGGTGCACGTCAACGTCACGCTGCCTTCGGACTTTTCCTTTCGCAGCTCACGCATCGTTCCCGGGCTGCCGTTCGGACCGGACAACCTCATGCGCGATCATCGCAAGATCGCGATCTACGACGTCAACGAAGCCGATCCGTATCGCGGGGCCATGATCCTCATGGGCGTCGGCATCGGCGAGCACTACGCGAGTGCGACCTGGGAAGATCGCGGTTACCGTATTCGCGGGCCGGCGACACTCGAGGCGCGCGAGGCGATGCGTCGCCTGCTAAGGAGTCAGGGGTTCACCGACGCGCAGATCCCGACACCGCTCCGCTCGATCGCCAGCGCGCCCGCCGCGGAAAAGCAAATGAACCTCGGCGACTACGTCGGCCGCGCGCTCCAGGTGCACAACGAGGCGGGGTTCGGCGCCAAGGAGTCGTCGGTCGCGCGAGCGATGCTATACAACCTGGCGACGCCGGGGAGCGTAATCATCGTGCCGGACCCGCTCTGGGTGAGCGAAACGTGGGCGGGAATGCTCGCGGCAGCGGCGGCGCGCGGCAGTCGAGTGTTCATCATCGCGCCGGCCAAAGCCAACGCGCCGAGTCCGCAGACTCCGCTGCTCGCGATGTCACACGAGGTGATGCTGCGGCTGGTCGCGATCCAGCATCGTCTCGAGGCGCAACAGTCGCCCAACAGCGGAGAGCTGCGCGTCGGGCTCTATGCCGCCACGGCGCAGATCAACGACATCGCCGGCCGCCTCCGCGAGATTCGCGAGGGGCTCGCCCGGGCACCCTGGATCCGCACCGTTATTCCTTTCACCGCGGCGACGCTCGCGGTGCTCGAGAAGGTCACGACTCAAACTCCAGCCGACGGTCAGGACGCGGGCATGCAGGCGCACGATGAGAAGCCGCGCGAGCCGCAGCTGCACCAGAAGACGCAACTCATCGCGCTCCCCGGCGCGATCTCGGCGCTCGTCCAGCGGCCTGGTTGGGACGCGGTCCTCGCGCAGTCCATGCGAGTCCAGTCCCAGCAAACGGTGAAGTTCGCGGATCAACTGACCTGGACGACGCCCGACGTGGATACGACTGCGATGCGGAGCTCGGACGCGCTACTAACCTCCTACGAACAGGGCCGTCCCGCAGCCGAGCGCGATCGCGTGAGCTTCTACTTCAGCGTCGGCACCCAGAACGAAGATGACCGCGGCCTCGCGTCGGACGCCGAGGCCACGGTGGTCGTCTCTGGCTTCCATGCCGCGGCCGGACTCGTCGACCTGTACTACGTCATGGCGCGAAGCCATTGGGTCTCGACGGAACAGGAGATCGATCAGTATCTGCCGCCGCCGAGTGGCTTCTGGCGCCGCGTCGGGCGCTTCATCCGCGCCACACTCTAGCCTGCGGGCGCACGATCGCGGTCCGACAGAATGCGAAAGAGGCATCGCACTGGGGTATCGTGCGAGTGCCTCCCGGGCATGCTCAGTCGTAATGGATGTCCGTCACTCGTATCGCAGGGCCTGGATCGGATTCAGTCCAGCAGCCTTGCGCGCTGGGTAGAAGCCGAAGAAGATGCCCACGCCTGCCGAGAAGCCAACCGCGATCGCGACCGCGGATAGCGGCGTCGCCACCGTCCATCCCGTGAGCTTGGCGAGCAGCGCCGCCCCTCCGTAGCCCGCGCTCAATCCCACCAGTCCGCCGAGCACGCTCATTACGACACTCTCGACGAGGAACTGCGTGAGCACATCCGACCCGCGCGCGCCAATTGCCATCCGGATGCCGATTTCGCGCGTCCGCTCCGTCACCGACACGAGCATGATGTTCATGATGCCGATCCCGCCGACGAGCAGCGAGATCGACGCGATGGCGGCCAACAACCCCGACATCACTTTCGTCGTGCTCGATGCCGCCGTAGCGATCTCAGTCTGGTTGCGGACCATGAAGTCGTCGTCGGCGCCATTGATCTTGTGCGACTCGCGCATAATGCCCTTGATCTCCTCCTGCGCATCGGTGATCGCCGACGCGTCGGTCGCGCTGGCGAGGATCTGCCCGATGCGCACATTGCCGCTGAGCCGGTTCTGCGCGGTAGTATATGGAACGAGAATGACGTCGTCCTGATCCTGCCCCATCGCGTTCTGACCCTTCGACTCCAGCACGCCGATGACCTGGAACGGCACCTTGCCGATCCGAATCTGCGCGCCAACGGGATCCGTACCCGGAAACAGGCTCGTCGCCACGGTCGCGCCGATCACGGCGACCTTCCTTGAGGACGCGATGTCGGCATCGCCGAACAGTGAGCCCGAGCCGATCGACCAGTTGCGGATTGAGAGGAAGTCCGTGGACACGCCGTTGATGCTCGTGCGCCAGTTGCTTTGCCCGCCGATCACCTGCATGCGAGCCGACACGACCGGCGAGACGGCCGACAACATGGTCGCGTCGCGCTTGAGCTTGGCCGCGTCATCGATCGTGAGCTTGTTGAACGAACCCGCGCCCCCGTTCACGCCACCTGGCGTACCCGATCCCGGCATGACGATGATCAGGTTGGTGCCCAGGCTGCTGATCTGCGCCGCGATCTGCTGCTGCGCGCCGTTGCCCACGGCGACCATCACGATGACCGCGCCAACGCCGATGACGATGCCGAGCATCGTCAACAGCGCGCGCATCTTGTTCTTGAGAATGCTCTGGGACGCGACCTTGAATAAGATTGACTGTTTCATGCTGCCTCCTCGAACGATTCCAATAGATCGTCCGCGGCGCGGCGCCGGTTGGCGACCGCATGATCGCGGATGATTCGGCCGTCGCGCATCTCGACGACCCGCTTGGCATAGTCCGCCACGTCGTTCTCGTGAGTCACGATCACGACGGTGATCCCCTGGTCGTTCAGCTCCTGGAAGAGGGCCATGACCTCCACCGTGGTGCGGCTATCCAGGTTGCCCGTCGGCTCGTCGGCGAGCAGCAGCGTCGGCTGAGTCACCAGCGCCCGCGCGATCGCCACACGTTGCTGTTGCCCACCAGACAGCTCGCTCGGCTGGTGATCCAGCCGGGCACCGAGGCCCACCCGCTGCAGTGATTCGGTCGCGAGCTTCCGTGTGTCCAGCTTTCGTTTGCTCCGATCGTAGAGCAGGGGCAGCTCGACGTTGTCGAGCGCCGTCGTCCGCGCGATCAGGTTGAAGCCCTGAAAAACGAAGCCAAGCTTCTGGTTTCGTAGATCGGCGAGCGCGTTCTTCGAGAGTCCGTTCACGAGAACCTGATCGAGGACGTACGTCCCGTCGGTCGGCACATCGAGGCAGCCGAGCATGTTCATGAGCGTCGATTTGCCCGAGCCCGACTTTCCCATGATCGCGAGCATCTCGCCCGAGGCCACCGTGAGGTCGACGCCCCTGAGCGCGTGGACTTTGTTTTCACCCATGGTATAGACCTTCGAGACCTTCGAGATCTGAATGACTGGTTGACTGTTCATGGTCGTGTCCTCCTGGTTCAGAATCCGCCCCGGCCGCCGCCCTGCGGGCGCTGCGGTTGGAGTGGGTTGGAGCTTGCCGTGGTCGCGGCGCCAGCGGCGCTGGACATCGACGTGATCACCTTCATGCCTTCCGCGAGCTTCGGCCCGTTTACGGCGGTCTTCTGCCCATCGGTCAAGCCGGTATGCACCCGGATCGCCGACAGCCTTCCGGCCAAATCGACTGCCCAGAGCATTGCCCCGGTTCCGGAGCCATTTCCATTTCCGGCGTCCAAGCGGCGGGTGGAGTCACGCGGTGCGCCGGTCGCCGGCGCGGTGCTCCGCGACGGAGTGACGACGCCAGCCTGCTGCTTCATTTCAGACGTCGCGGCGATGTGCAGGGCCGCGTTCGGCACCGTCAGCACGTTGTCCGCCGACGCAGTGAGGAACTTCACGGTCGCCGTCATTCCGGGACGCAAGCGTCCGTCATTCTTCACGCTCACAACCGTGGTATAGCTGACGACGTTGTCCTGAGTCGTGGATTGGAGGCGGACCTGACGAACCGTTCCAGTGAAGGTCTGGTTCGGATACGCCTGCACGGTGAACTGCACCGGCAGCCCGTCCTTGATCGCGCCGATATCGCCTTCATCGACGGACGCGAGGATCTGCATCTCCGACAGGTCGTTGGCGATGAGGAAGATCTGCGGCGCGGAGAGGCTCGCCGCGACGGTCTGACCGACGTCGACGTTGCGCTCGACGATCACCCCGTCGATCGGCGCGTAGATGGATGTATACGACAGATTCTGCCGGGCGCGGTCGAGCGCAATCTTCGCAGACTTCAGCGTCGCCTGCTGGACCGAGAAGTTGGACTGGGTCGTCGCGAACTCGCTGGCGCTGAGCACCTTCGCGTCGAACAGCTGCTTGTTCCGCTCGTACTCGCTCTGGGCGAGGCTCAACGTCGCCTGGGCGCGCTCGACCTGGGCCTGCGCGTCGTCAACGGCCTGACGCTGAAGCGTCGGGTCGATCGTCGCGAGCAATTGCCCTTGCTTTACCGGACTGTTGAAATCGACATACAGCTTCGAGACCTGGCCGGACACCTGCGTGCCAACCTGGACGGTCCGAACGGCGCTCAGCGCTCCGGTGGCGGACACCGTTGCCCTGATGGATGCACGCGCGACTGGCGCCGTCTTGTAGGTCGCGGCTGGGGCCGCGTCCGCGCGGCGGTACATCACAACGGTTCCCGTTATCATCGCCGCGCCGATGGCGGCTGCGGTAAGCTTGATCTTGTTCATTGGCGCACTCCTCGTGTGGTTCTTTCTGCTCATGAGACGGGGGCGCGCTACCAATAGTTGTGAGTTTGTCTCGACCTGCACCGGGGCGTCACGAAATGCCTGAAACGCGTCATGAGCTGCACAAGCCGGATCCCTTCCGACTGAGGTCGGGCGAACTCCTGGCGATCATGGCGTTCTGGGCCTTTCTGGCCGTTCTGACCGCTGCCGGTCGGCTGCTCGATCCGCGAATCCTGAACCTCAGCCCGGAGCTCAGCTCGGCGCTCGTGTCACTGGCCTTCATCGAGTACACGATCTGGGCGCTGCTGACCGTGCCGATCATCCTCATGGTCAACCGCATCAGCGGCACGGTTCGCCATCCGCTGACGAGGACGCTCGCTTTCATGGTGCTCGGGCTCGCCATCGCGATCGTGATCGACGCGATCCTGCGGGACGTCCGGTATCACCTACTTCCTCCGCCGCCCGGACGGACCCGGCCGCCCTTCGGGCTCAGCGACATCGCCCGCCTCTCGTTTCTGCCCGACTTCATGGTCTATGTTGCGATACTTGGCGCCGCGCTCGCGCGCGACTACTTCCTTCGTTATCAGGCCCGTCTGGACGAGACGCGCGATCTCCAGGCACAGCTGACCGAAGCCAGACTCAACGCCCTTCGGACGCAGCTGAACCCGCACTTCCTGTTCAATACCCTGAACGCCATTGCGACGCTGGTTGACACCGATCCGCGCGGCGTGCGCCGCATGATCGCGCGGCTCGGAGATCTGCTCCGGCACACGCTCGAGGAGACCGATGAGCAGGAGACCCCTCTCGCCCGCGAGGTCGAGCTCCTTCGCCGCTATCTCGACATCATGGAGGTTCGCTTTCAGGGCGCTCTCGAGGTCGGGATCGAGATCGATCCAAGCGTCACCGACGCGCTCGTACCGAACTTGATTCTCCAGCCGTTGGTCGAGAATGCGTTCAAGCATGGGGTGAGCCGGCTCGAGAAAGGCGGTCGCGTCGATGTGCACGCGCGCCGGGATGGCGACGACATCGTGTTGACCGTGCGCGACAACGGGCCTGGACCAGGAACGAACGAAAGCGGAGTCGGAATCACGAACACCCGCGCGCGCCTCGAGCAGCTCTACGGCAACAATCAGAGCTTTGCGTTGCGACCGGCGGGCGGCGACTTGTCCGGCGCAGTAGCCGAGGTCCGGCTGCCGTATCATGTCGCACCCTTGCCGCGGGGAGCGTCCGTTGGCTGATCGCAAGCCGCTGCGCGTTCTCGTCGTGGACGACGAGCCACCGGGCCGCCGGCGGATCGAGGCGCTCGTCGCGAAGGAGCCGGACGTCGAGATCGTCGGCAGCGTGGGAGATGGAGCGACGGCGGTCGAAGCGATCCGTACCCTGCGCCCGGACCTCGTCTTTCTCGACATCCAGATGCCGAAGATGACGGGCCTCGAGGTGGTGACGACCCTCGGCACTGAGATGCCGGCGACGATTTTCGTCACAGCGTATGACAAGCACGCGGTCGCCGCGTTCGACGTCGCCGCGATCGATTACCTGGTCAAGCCGTTCGACGACGAGCGCTTCGAGCAGGCGTTTCGTCGCGCACGGCGCCACTTGACCCTCGAGGAAACGCGGCGCCTGAACGCGCGGCTGCTCGACGTCCTGCAAACCGCCGCTGGCGAGTTACCGAGCGCCACCGCCGCCACATCGCCGGCGAAGGAGGCGCGCTACCTCGAGCGCATTCCCGTCGAGTCGAAGGGACAGATTCGGTTCATTCCGGTCGCCGACGTCGATGCGATCGTGGCGAGCGGCGCGTACGCGGAGCTCGTCGTCGGCGACCGGCGTCATCTCATTCGCGAGACGATGCAGGAGTTGGAGAACGGACTGGATCCGGAGCGGTTCCTCCGGATTCATCGGTCGGCGATCGTCGCGGTGGACCGAGTGGATACCCTGCTCCGCGGTGCCGGCGGCGACTATGATGTCAAACTGAAAAGCGGCGCGCGCCTCCGCGTCGCCCGCTCGCGTCGGGCCGAGTTAGAGAAGCGAATGGGGATGAAAGGGCGCTCTACGGCTTGAGGGCTTCTCTCAGCACGACACCATCCGTGCGTTCCGTCGGTTTGACTCCGGCGATCGCGGCCAGCGTCGGACCCATGTCAACGACCCGGGTGAAGGTCGTGTAGCGGCCCGGTTTGACCCACGGACCATAAAAGATGACCGGGACGGACGCGTCCTGATCGTAGGGCGATCCGTGCGTGGCGACGATCGAGCTCCAATAGCTGTATCGCGTCAAAGTGATCACGAGATCAACTGGAGAGTCGGGCGGAATCTGGTGCGACCAGCGCCTCGCGATCGGGTCATGAACAAAGTCGGCCTTGCGGAGCTGGGCGATTCGATCGACCCGCGCGATTCCCCGAACCTGCTTGGCCGCGCGAACGAACGCATCGAGGATGGAGTCGGGCTTGAGATGGGCTCGCGTGACGGCGGCGCGGTCGAGCGCGACAGTCTCGACGTCATAGACGAACGCCGTCGTGTCGACACCGGCGGCGTGCAGGCCGGCCCGCACCGCGTCGACCTGGTCCCACAGGTTGACCCGCAGACCCTGATCGCCGGTTGCCTCGCCACGGGCGCGGGCGAGCTCCGGAATTGGAGACATGCCATGATCGCCGGTGAGCGCGACCATGACGGCGTTGGAGTCTCGCAACTTGTAAAGCGAGTCGAGAAACCAGCCGAGCGTCTGGTCGAGTCTGATCTCGTTCTCATGCGCTTCGCGCGAATCTGGTCCATAGGCATGCCCGATCACGTCGGTCGCCGAGAACGACACGGCGAGAATGTCCGTTTGGGGCCCGCTTCCCACACCGGTCTGCCGTAAACCCTCGAGCGCGAACAGCGCGGTCAGCGAATCCATTGTCGGGGTCGCGCGGAGGTAGCTCATCGCACCCGCGGTATCGTCCGGGAAGAGATGCGGGAAAACGTTGTTCACGCCCTTGTTCTCGTATGGCACGGCATCGGGTTCGGAATATTTTGCCGAGTCCCGCGACAACCGCCACTCCGCGCCCGCGTAGCTGGCCGGAATGCGCCGCGCGTTGAAAGCCATGACCCACGCGGGAAGGCTGTCACGGTAGTAGTTGCTCGTCGTGAACGACCCATTCACCGAATACCAGTACACGTCCTGTTTCGATCGCCCGATCGGCAGAATCGCGGCGCGATCCTTCATCGAGACCGAGAGCGCGTGGCTGCGTGAATCCTTGGCGGAGAGCCAGTCGGTGAGCGTGGTGCCTTGAAACCTCAATGGCGACGCGCCGACTTCACCTCGCGCACCGGTCAATAGGTGAAAGGCGGGGTCGACGACGCCGGCGGTGTTCGAGGTGATTCCAGTGCTGCTGGGAAAGCGACCAGACATCGTGCTCGCATGTCCAGGGGCCGTCTCCGTGATGGCATGGTCTTGAAACGCGTTGACGAACATGGCACCGCGCATGAGCCGCGCAAAGCCCAAGTGCAGGTCGCCGCGATACCGATCGAGCATGTCGCCGCGTAGCTGATCGACCGTGATAAAGACGATGAGCCGCGGGGCCAGAGGCTGCTGGACGCCGGCTTCGGCGGCTTCGGCCGAGCTGGCGACGCGTCCGCAAGCAACCGACGACGCAAGGAGACCGGCGGCGAGAGCCGCCCGAGTGGTGTGAGAGATCATTCCTAAGTATGGCGAGGGGAAGCCGCGAAGAGTATTCTTGCCGACCATGCGTCGAAATATCCTGGGCCGATTGCGGACCAACATCATTCTCCGTACTACCGTCTACTACATCGTTTTGTTCGGTGTCGCGGCGGCTCTGGCGGAACTTCCCCAGGCGCAAAAGCTCATTCACGCGAACCTCGACGCACTACTCTCGGGCGGCGGGGGCTTTCCGGGATTGGGATCGACGTCGCCTAAGAAAGGGGTCTTTCCAGTGAGTATCGACTCGTCGACGCTCGCCCTGACGATGGCGGCGGCGATGATCGGGTCGGTTCTCCTGTCCATTCCGGTCGCATGGATCTACTCGCTGACGAGACAGAAAAAGGACTATCAGCAGTCGGTCGTCCAGACGCTGATCCTGCTCCCTGCCCTGGTCGCCGGCGTGGTCGTGCTCGTGAAGTATTCGGTCGCCCTCGCATTCAGCCTCGCCGGCATCGTCGCCGCCGTTCGATTCCGCACGACACTCGAGGACAGCAAGGACGCCGTCTACATCTTTCTCTCCACCGCCATCGGGCTGGCGGCCGCGGTCCAGCTGCCGATGGCGGCAGTGATCTCGGTCGTCTTCAACGCGCTCGTGCTCTTTCTCTGGTACACCGACTTCGGCAAGGCCGCCGCCTACGAAGGAAACAAGGCCGAGAAGCAGCTCGAGGCCGCGCAGGCGCGTATGCGACAAACAGGGTCTTTTGTCGCGATGCTCGATGACGACATCTTCGCGAACATGACGTCGGAGCAGCTCGACCTCGCGGCGGAGCGCGCCTGGCGCCGGAAGCGCCGGTTGACCAAGGACGACGTGACGGACGAGGAGATGCAAAAGCGAGACGTGCTGTTGCGCGTCCACACGGTCGAGCCGAGCTCCGCACGCGCGGCGGTCGAGCCGCTATTCGACGAGTTCCTGAAGAAGTGGCACTTCAGCGGCGTCGTGCACGAGGCGGACGGAACTCACGTGGTCGAGTATGCCGTCCAGCTCAAGAAATCCGCACGATCAGCGGATCTCTTGCAGGCAATTCACACTCATGCGGCCGAGGTCGAGGCGGAAATCACGTAAGGGGCGCCCGTTTGCTCCTCGAGCAGGGCGTCCTGTGTGCCGTTGCCCCCGGAACTGCGGCGCACGTATTCCCCCGCCGCGGTCAGCTCCCACGCCCCGGTGTCGGCAAGATACATCTTCAACAAGGTGTCAAGCTGCGACCGGCAACCTGGCGCATCTATTGGAACGAGCAGTTCCACGCGGCGGCGGAGGTTACGCGGGCGCATATCGGCCGAGCCGACGAAGTACTCCGGCGCCCCGGCATTGCCAAAATAGAAGATTCGCGAGTGTTCCAGAAACCGGCCGAGAACGCTCACGATGGTCACGTTTTCGGTGAGCCCAGGGACTCCCGGCCGGAGCGTGCATACGCCGCGGACCACGAGCTCGACTCGCACCCCATCGCGCGACGCGCGGACCAGCGCGTTGACGACATCCGTATCGGACAACCCGTTGACCTTGATCCGAATGTGCCCCGTGCGACCGGAGCGTGCGTGCGCGGCCTCGCGTTCGATTCGTCCGATGAGCTCGGGCAGGAGTTGCCTTGGCGAGATCAGACACCCGCGTGTCAGACCCTGAGGCGCGCGTGATCGGCCGGTCAGCTCGTTGAAGAAGTCCTGCACATCGGCCGTCACCGGTTCGCTCGATGTGAAGAACGACAGATCCGTATACCGCCGAGCAGTTTCGGCGTTGTAGTTGCCGGTCCCGGCGTGGACATATCGGCGAAGCCGGCTGCCCTCGCGCCGCACAACCAGCGCCGCCTTCGCGTGGGTCTTGAAGCCGACCAGGCCGTGCACGACGCGGCCACCGGCCGCCTCGAGACGTTTCGCCCAGCTCACGTTGCGCTCCTCATCGAACCGAGCCTTGAGCTCGACGAAGACGACGACGTCCTTTCCGGCGGCCGCGGCGGTGATGAGCGCGCCGACGACCGCCGACCGCTCGTCGCACCGGTACACCGTCATCTTGATCGCCGTAACCGCGGGATCCGCTGCGGCCTCGATGAAGAATCGCCCGACGGTCGCCTCGAAGTCATCGAAGGGGTGATGGCAGATTCGGTCGCCCTCGTCAATCGCCGACCAGATGGTGCGATCGCGAGGCAATGGATCGGCCCCCCGAAAGCTCGAAAACGAGAGCGCCTCGGTGTCCGTCAGCGGCAGCTCGCGCAGGCACCGAAGATCGAGCGGACCATCCACTTCATATATGTCTTCGATATCCAGCCCTACCCCACCCTCCTCGCGCCGAAACTCGCGCATCACGACATCGCGCAAGATCGCCGGCATCGCGCGCTCGACCTCCACCCGCACGACGGGCTGATCGTAGCGGCGCTTCGACGCCTCTTCGACCGCCTTGATCAGACTCGGCCCTCGATCATGGTCGAGCTCGAGGTCGGCGGCGCGCGTGACACGAAAGGCGTACGCCTGCTCCACTACCGACGTCGGATAGAGCAAATCGATATTCGCGCGAATCAATTCCTCGGCGGTGATCACCGCGCTCATGTTGGGGACGGCGATGAGTCGGGGCGTATCGTCAGGGAGCTCGATCTGCGCGAAGTGCGGCGTCGACCCAGGCCGGTCGACGAAGACCACGGCCAGCGACAGCGACAGGTGTCGCACGCGGGGAAAGGGGTGACCAGGACTGAGCGTCATCGCCAACGGGGTCAGCGACGCGAGGAGCTCGTCGCGCATCACGTCGCGCAATTCCTCTCGCTGCGTGCCATCGAGCTCGTTCCACGTCACAAGGCGGCCTCCGTGCGCTTCGGCCTCCGCCGCACAGGCGTGGTAACATCGATAGTGCCGGGCTACGAGCGACCGTGCATGAAGCGAGATCAAGTCCAGCTGCTGGCGGGGGGTGAGTCCGTCGGGCAGCCGCTCCTCCGCCTGCTCCAGTGCCGATCGTTTGATCCCGGCGACGCGCACCATGAAGAACTCGTCAAGCCCGTCGGCGACGATCGACAAAAAGCGCAGGCGTTCGGCGAGCGGCGTGCGTAGGTCCTCGGCGAGGGCGAGAACGCGCGTGCTGAACGCGAGGATGCTCGTCTCGGAGTTGAGCGTATGCGGCTCTCCGGCGCCAGATGCGATTCGCTCGGGTAGCTCATCGCCGACCGTCGCGGCGGCCACGCCGAGCTGCATCGAACGACGGGCGGCGGGCACGCCCCCGGTGATGACGCTCAGAGGCATCGGCTCAGCCAATAGGCCGGCACGCGCGGCCACCGAGAGAGCGGCCAACGCATCTGGATGGAGGGCGGCCGCTCGATCGATAGCGCCAGACGGATTCACCCAGCTCACGTCGCCGAGCTCGCGGGGAAGTGCAGCGTCGTCCGCGAGCGCGGCCGTCCAGACTTCTATCGTTGGCTGGGGCCCAATCGAGCTCACCTTGCCAAGGAGTCGTGCATCGACTGCGCCACTCCGCGTGCAGCGATCGAGGAGCGTGCGCGCACAGCCGACGCCACTTCCTCGCTCGTATGGAAGGGTGAGCAACCCCTCGCGCGGGAACAGCGCCAGCAGCCCTCCCCGTGTAAGGATGAGCGCCACGCCCGAATCGGACAGCGTCGGACGGCCGCGCTCCTCGCGCTCCAACCATTTGAGGAGGAGCTGCGCTCGCTCACGGCTTCCAGCGGCGATCGGTCGCAGACCGGCCTTCTCTTCCAACTCCGCGCACACCCGCTCGAACAGCACCGAATGCATCCGCGACGTTCGCACCGTCAGTTGGTGAAATGCCCGGCTGACCATCCCGCTCCGCACGTGCACGCGATCGTAGAAGAGGCCCAGTCGCGGGCGGCCCAGCCAATCGCGATCGGCCGTTCGCTCCAGTCGCTCGACCTGGAGCTCCAGCTTGGTTTCGAGCTGTCTTGCGTCCACAACGGCCGCCAGGCGTCGTCCCGGCTCAGTGTCGGCGGCAAGGGCCTCTCGTGGAACCGACGAGCTGACCGAAGCGTCGTACCGGCGCGGCGGCATCGGGTCGTTGAGAGTTCCGACAAACGTGGTCAGCACCCGTCGATCGTCAGAACCCACGCGAAGACGGCAAGTGATCCCACGGCGCTGGAGGTGATCGTCACTCGTGTCGAGGAACAGGTCGCGGTAGAGGATGGGAACCGCGTCAGACGCCACGGCGCCCGAGAACGGCTGGCGAGCCAGGCCCGCGAGCTGCTCGGCAGTGACCACGTCGAACCGCCGCTCGATCACGATCGAAACGCGGCGGTACGAGGGGGCGGGCACGTCAACTGGCGCCTCATGGGCCAAACGGTAGTGTGCGGCCGGCAATCTCGAAAGCACTCTGGCCGGCAGACCGCCGAAGAATTACGCTTGTGGCCACTATGCGCCCACTCCCGCTCACATCCGTTCTTCTCGCCGCCATCGTCGCTGCGACATCCGTTCCAGCGCAGGACAGCGGCACGCACGTCAAGGGGGCCAAAAAGGCTCTCAAGGCAGCCAGGGCGGATTCCAGCCCAAAAATATTCAAGCTGTCTCCGTTCTGGGAATCGTCGGTGCCCTTCGAGATGACGCTGACCGTCAACATCGATCAGGTGAAGAAGGACAGGGATAAATCGAAGGCGATCTGGCATACGGCGTCCGTGCGCTATACCGACGGTGGAGACACCGTAACCATTCCGGCGCGGGTGCGCACACGCGGCATCTCTCGCCTCAAAATCTGTACGCTGATTCCACCGCTTTGGGTGGACTTCAGAAGCGAAGACACGAAGAAGACGCCCTTCGCGCATCTGAATCGATTCAAGCTCGTGTCGGCCTGCAAACCGCAGTCGGCGTTTGAGCGGTACGTGATCGAGGAATACAATCTCTATCGGGTGCGCGCGGTCTTGATGCCGATCGGCCACCTCGCCCGTCTGGTGCACGTGACAGTCGTCGACAGCGCATCAAAGAAACCGGACTTCACCAGATATGCCTTCGCCCTCGAGGACGTCGACGAGATGGCGGCTCGGCTCGGCGGGAAGAACATGAAGATCACTGGTGCCGTCGCGGGGGACCTCGATCCGTATCAGGCTGCCATGGTCGGGTTATTTCAGTACATGATCGGCAACACCGACTTTTCGATCTACGCGTTGCACAATGCCGAGCTCATTTCGATCGGAGCCAACTTGTATCCAGTCGACTACGATTTCGACCAGGCGGGCGTGATCGCCCCGCCCTACTCGGTCCCCGACCCTCGACTCGGGATCTCGAGCGTTAGGGAACGGCTCTATCGCGGCTACTGTCTTCCGCCGGACACGGTCAAGAAAGCCATCACCAACATCATCGGCAAAAAAGCCGAGGTGAGCGCCTTGTATACCGACGATATCGGGAAACTGATGGAAGGCGGCGCAAACGAATCGATCCATTGGTTCGACGACGTCTTCAACGACCTCTCGAATGCCCGATTCGTCAAGGACGACATACTCGGTAAATGCCGAGAGGTCAGATAGACTCAGACGGCGAGACGCGGCGCCTCGAAAGGCCACGTCTTCTCCTTCCACGACCACGCGCCAAAAGACACGATCCCGAGAAGCAACGCGGCCAAACCAAAGGCGATCACCTTCGGCGGCGTGGTGGCAAAGATGAAGATCCATCCAAGCAGCGCGATGAGACTCGGCACCGGGTAGAGCCACATCCGGTACGGACGCGGCATGTCGGGCGCTCGCTTTCGCAATAGACTCACCGCGCCGATCTGCCCGATGAACTGCACGAGGATTCGCGTCGTGATCAAGGCGTCGATCACCATGCCAAGCGACACGAAGCTCGCGAGAATCGACAGAACACCAAGCACGAGCAGCGAGATGTGGGGAAACTCTTTCGTCGGGTGCAGCCGGGCGAAGATCTTGAAGAAATAGCCGTCTTTCGCTGCCGCGTACGGCACACGTGAGTAGCCAAGGAGCAGGGCGAACACGGATCCGAACGCCGTCCAGAGAATCATCGCCGTGACGATCGTCGCGACACGAGGACCGTACAGTCGCTCCATGAATATCGAAACCACGAAGTTCGATTCCGGATGCGCCTCGGCCGGAACAAAGGTTCGCCACGGCACGACTCCGATGATCGACAGGTTGATCGCCAGGTAGATCACCGCGACGGCAACCGTACTCATGAGAATCGATCGCGGAATCACCCGTCCGGGATTCTCGACCTCGTCGCCGATGTAGCAGACGTCGTAGTAGCCGAGATAGTCGTAGACGCCGATCCTGGAGGCGGCGCCGAGCCCGAGCAGAAAGCCAAGCGAACAGTTGAAGCCGCGCGGGGGAAAATCGAAGGCGACGCTCGCCTTGAAGTGGAGCGCGCCCGCAACAACCACGGCGATCACCGTCAGGATCGTCCCGATCCACAGCGCGACCGTGATCCGCGCGATGGATTTGATCCGCCGGTAGAGAAGCGCGATGTTGACGATCCCGATGACGGCGACGACGAGGATCGTTTGCCGTCCGGTAATCCCCGTCCATATGTAGCCCAGGTACTGCGAGAAGCCGATGTATCCGGATGCGATCTCGAGTGGCCCGCTGAGCACGAATTGCCAAACGAATAGAAAGCCCATCAGCCTGCCAACGCGCTGAGCTCCATATCCCTCGCGCAGGTAGCCGAACGACCCTCCCGACCCTGGCATCGCCGCTCCGAGCTCGCTCCACACCATCCCGTCGCAGACGACGATGATCAGGGCGACGAGCCAGCCAAGCATCGCCTGCGGGCCGCCGAGCGCGGACATGAGGAGTGGGATGGTGATGAACGGACCGATCCCGATCATGTTCGTCATGTTGAGCGCCGTGGCGTCGAGCAAGCCAAAGCGCCGGGGCAGCCCCGACTTAGTCATCGGGACTCCTGGCTTCGCCGGCGGCTTCGGTGGGTGGCACTAACGAACGTTCGATCCTGACACCACGAGGGCAGCGGACCGACCACCGAGCGAGGCCGCGGCGTATGTCGCGCCGATGCGTCGAGTCTCGCCGGGAAGCAGCGAGATGTAGTTGTCCTGCCAGAGCGCGGGTAGCACCTCGTCCCCACCCTTCCCCTTCGTGATCTGAAGCCGGAGAAAGAACGCCGGAACTTTCCCGGCATTGGTGAGCGTCACCGTGGCCCTTTCAGTGGCGCCCGTGCGCTCGGTGACCATCAGTCGCTTCACAGTCGTCGGCGCCAGGGAGTCGAGTGCCGTGAAGTTGGCGTACGACTTCACCGGCGTGTCGTACCAAGTGGACTTGGCCCAATCCGGATCGTCCATCGTCGTCGACAACCAGTAAAAGTTGGTGCTCAGCGGTTGCTCCCCGCCCGATACCAGGCGGAGGTCGACGAAGTAGGCCGTCGTTCCGGTTGGTGGTTGGGGAAGAACGAGAGAACGGACCACCGAGTCGACTGGCACACTCAGCATGGCGGCGTCACGAAAGAGTATCGTCCCGTCGAGAGCCAACATCCGGACCGTCAACAAGGCACCCTTCACTGGCTCATGCGACTCGTTCACGACTGCGACTGAGCGATCGTCATACGAATACATCGCATGCACGGGCTCGAGGGCCTTCTTGGTGCCGAAGTATCCGCCGCCCGGCCGCAGATAGTAGTCGTACAGGTGCCAATAAAGGCCGGGCCATGCGTCATTGAGCATCCACTGAATCACGCCCGTCGACGTGCCCCGATTGCGCGAGTAGCCTTCGAACATCGCCCGTTCGCCCTCATACGTCATGAGCTGCGATTTGGCGGCATAATCTTCGGCGTTCTTCGCATGGCCATACCGCGTGTCGAGGGCGCTGGTAAACGACGTGAGATTGGGGAACTGGCCGCCAGCCGCGTGAAGAATCCACGCCGAGTCGGGCGGCCAGGCCACGCCGCTCGGAAACATGCGACGGAGCGTCTCTATTGGGGGCACTGCCGCGCCGGGCGAGATCTCGGTCGCAAATCCCGCCGCGCCTCCGCGAGTGCTATCCAGCATCCAGTATGACGGCGGTACCCAATCATAGGGGCCGTTCATCTTCACGCCGGACCGTCCAGTGTAGTCCGTAACTTTGGCCGTCGCCGAGGACACGTACGGATTCGGCCACTCGAATTCCTTCAGGATCGCGACGTAGGTGCTCTCGACGGCCGTGGGTGGAGGGTTGTCACTCCCATTCATCCACGCCAGGACACTCGGCCTGTTGCGAAGACGGCGGATCTGGTCGCGCTGCGACTGGCCGGCGACCATCGTGTCTTCGTGCGTCCACGTTTTCCATTTCTCCCACTGATCGCAGCAGGACCAGCCCGCGAGCATGAGCATTCCATACTTGTCGGCGAGGTCGAAAAAGTGCTCGTCTTCGAGCTTTCCTTCCATGCGGATCGTATTGAGGTGCATGTCGCGGGCGTAGCGCATCTCCGCCTCCTGCCGCTCGGGAGTCGCCCGCAACATCATGTCGGGAGCCCATCCACCGCCGAAGATCATCAGACGACGGCCATTGACGCGAAAGAGACGTGCGCCTCCGGGTGTGAACTCCGACGTGACCTGTCGGATGCCAAACATGGCTGAGGCGCGATCCGACGTCATGCCGCTGACGTCGGCAAACAGTTGCAGGTCGTTGAGCGGCTGGGCGCCCATGCCAACCGGCCACCACAGCTTTGGCGTGGCGATCCGAAGCTGCTTGTAACTCTCCGGTCCGAATCGAACGATCGTCGGCCTGCGTGGCGGGAGCTCAACGCTCCGTTTGAACGTTATGTCACCGATTCGGCCGCGGACGACCGTCCATACTGGCGCCGACGATCGATTGGAGGCCTCGACCGAAACTCCAAGCTCGGCCGTCAGGGTGGAAGGATCGACGCGCGTGACGACATGCGGGTATCGCAAAGCGACGACGCCGCTCGCCGTGAGGTACACGGACCGCCAGACCCCCATATCCTTGTCGGGAGGCGCTGGATTCCAATCCACCCATGTCATGGCGAGGTCCGTCACGTCGGGCGCCGATACTTCAACCGCAACTGCATTGGTCCCGGTCTTTTTCACGACGTCGGTGACATCGAGCTCATACAGTCGATACGTGCCCGCGACGGAATCGGATCGCGCGATGAGTTGACCGTTCACCCAGACGTTGGCGCGGTAGTTGATGCCGTCAAAGTGGAGCGCGACATACTTGCCGCGCATCGATGCCGGCAGCTCGAATGTCGTACGGTACCACCACGGCACGCGAAACGGGCTGCTGTCGGACATCGGCAGATTCGCGAAGTTTCTGCCGATTGGGTACGACATGCCGGGAAGGGCTCGCAGGTTCATCCCGACGTACGGATCGGGATAGACCTTGTTGGCGACTAGCGCGGCGAGGACGGTGGTCGGCACTGTGGTCGGGTACCAGTCGCTCGCCTTGAACCGCGGCGTCGATATCGAGTCGCCCTTTGCGGAAATGCGGGCGGAGCTTTGGATCCGCCAACCCGTGGTGAGCGCGGACCGGAGCGGTTGAGCGCCTGCCGGCAGCGCGAAGAGCAAGAGGAGAAGGATCACCATGCCTGACACTAAACGGAGAGCGCGAAAACGGGTACGAAAAAAAGAACGCCGCCCCCCCGGACGGCGTTCTTCTCGACTATTCCCCCTGACTCATCAGCTATCAGCTATCAGCCATCAGCTGTCAGCGCTCGGCTGTCAGCTGCCCCGCTCTTAGACGCCGCCCGTGATCGTATAAGTGACGATACGCGTGGTGCTCGTGATGACACCAGCCGCCGCAGTCGCGTCGAGCTGGTAGGTCAGGGTCAGCCCGCTCGCGTTCAACTTGGTGATACCGGTCACCATGTCGGCCGCGGCCGTGCTGAGCGACTTGATGCCC
>WNFI01140479.1_pt1 | contig 82920 bp, 144 predicted proteins | sample 5400471 | NCBI WGS metagenome assembly WNFI01 (sample SAMN13153348, study PRJNA577476) | soil metagenome | isolation source: 100 cm saprolite on Douglas fir-dominated hillslope | place: USA:California | collected 2013-09-17 | reverse complement strand
ACTGCCGCGCCAGATTATATGAGAAAGCTGATCCGATGAACGCGCTTGGCAGCGTGGCAAGTTATCTGGGAAACCGGGCAGAATTGATGATAAATGACATCTAGCGGAAAACTGTAAAACGAACGATAGATAGTCTTTGTATCTCGTGCTCAGCACCGGGCAAGATCCGATGTTGTGTAGGGGATGATGGAGGCCCGAATTGAGCCTATCCCATTTTATACCGGAAATATGGTCTGGTGAACTCCTGGTGCAATTGCAGAAGACGCTCGTCTACGGCAATCTGTTCAACCGGGACTACGAGGGTAAGTGATTTTGCCCTCGCTAAACCGCGTGAACTGTCGGGAAGCCTAAACACGAGAGTGCATGGTAATCCGCAGCCAAGCCTGTTAGGAATAATAGGAAGGTTCAACGACTAGGGTAGGGAGTCCAGAACGGACAGTAAAGCCCCACGAGTGCGCGGCATCCCAAGGCGGGATGGTGAGATAGTCTGGCCTTCGGAGAAATCCGAAGAAGTAGCGGATAAAGAGCCGCTACGGTAACATCTGGAAATCAGAGACATGGGTGACACCGTGCGTATCAACGCGTTCGGTGACATCACCATCTCCTCGTATGCCAAAGACACGGTAATCAACGCGCCCCAGAGCCTTTCAGATGCACAAACGACATTAACGATTTCGCAAGCGAAGTACTATAATTTTGCTATCGATGATGTCGATAAGGCCCAACAAAACCCCAAAATCATGGGCCGGGCCATGCTATGGGCTGCGTACAAAATGAAGGACACGATGGACCAGTACTATGCTGGCTTCTACTCCGATGCCCCTGCGGCTAACCTGATTGGCTCATCTGGCTCCTTCGTGACGCCTGACAAGCCGACCTATGACAAGATTGGCGCCGGGACCAACGTTTACGACTACCTTGTCTTGCTCTCCCAACTCCTGACGCAATCCCTGACGCCTGAGCAGGGCCGCTGGGTTGTCGGACCGCCCTGGATTGCTTCCCTCCTCAAGCAAGATCCGCGTTTCACCAGCTTCAATACCGCCGCAGGGCGCGCAACCATCATGTCTGGCGAACTCGACGCATCTGGTGGCAAGGCTGTTGATGGCTTCGTTGGCGAGATTGATGGCATGGACGTGTACCAGAGCGTCAATGCGCCTCATTTGGGCGGCACTGCTGGCATCGCCGGGTCACAGGACGTGATTCTTGCAGGCCATAGCATGGCGCTCACGAAGGCCGAGGGACTCAATCAGGTGGAAGCATTCCGCCCGCCTGACAAATTTTCCGACGCCGTGAAAGGCCTGTGCCTCTATGGCGCAAAGACCATTCGCCCCGCTCAGATTGCCGTTGCGTACTTGCAGCATCCATAGGAGGTAGACATGGCACGAACAAATTTGCCGCTTGCAACGTTTACGAGCGGCGCTGATCTTAACGATGTAGGAACGAGCGTTGACCAGGCAAACGGCATGAATGTTGTCCTTGCGAGTGGCGCTATGCCGTCTGCCCTTGGGTCCGAGGGCTTGTTCCTCTACGTCACGAATACCGCCGGCACCACGCAGACAGTGATCGTGCGCAAGGGCGTAGGTGGTGGTGTGACACCGGGCGCCGCAATGCGCTCTGGCATCGGGGATTACACCACTGGCAACCTGAGCGCGACGACTGGCACCGCTTTTATCGGGCCATTCGATCCAATGCGTTTTGCGCAGGCGGATGGCAGTTTGAATATCGATTTCTCGTCAGGCTTCACGGGCAAAATTTGGGCTGTGCTCTTGCCGCCCGCACCCTTGATTTAAGGAGGATGTATGCCACTCACACCAATGGCACCGGATGGGCGCTGGCTACAGGCACCGCACGATGCGCCGCCGGTCTACGTGCCTGCTAAACAGATGGAGGCGCACTTCAAGCGCCTTATCGCTGATGGCTGGATGCCAATTGCCGATCCGAGACGCGAAGACGAGCAGGCCCACGCCCACGCACTGGTTCAGGCGGAAGTGCAGACGGCCTCCAACGAGATTGCCATGCAGGCCAGGATCGATCAGTTAGAAGCGCTGGTCAGGCAACTTTTAGCACAGAAGAGCGAGCAACACGATGCCAGTACGCAGCACAATGGCGAGCCTGATAGCGAAGTGCAGGCTGATGATCGCAGACCCGGCAGGCGTAAACCAGCAGTTTGACGATCAAACTCTCCAGGAAAAATTAGATGAGTTGAGAGATGACGTGTGGTACGAACCGCTCAAGATGGCTCCAGCCATTGTGAATGCGGCAAGTACCAACAACGTGCCGAGCATGATCTTTGCAGATTATTACTCGGATTTTTCCTGGTGGGAAGGAGACGTAATTCTGCAAGGCAATAGCACCAGCACGCGCACGGCCTGGGTTGTGCTGACGCCAACTGTCTCCGATCTCATTGTAGGGCATTGGTCCTTTGAGGAAAGCAGTCTGGCTGACCTCTTCGCCAATGGCACATTTCCAGGCCAGTACCCGCCCGTGTGGGCTACTGGCAAAGTCTATGATCTGAACCTGGCAGCGGCTGAAATGCTCGACTTCTGGTCGGCAACCATGACCGGGGCGTATGACATGACCGTCGATGGCCAGTCGCTACACCGAAGCCAAATGATGCAGGCAAAGATGAAACTTGCCGATCAGTACCGGCGCAAAGCGAAACCGCGCATGACGAAGATGGTCAGGCGTGATGTGATGCCAGTTCTGGATAGCAAGAATGTGCCTATACTCGGCGGCGGTGACGGTGCGAGCGGCATGAGTGGGGTATATTAATGGCCGCCCCAATAAACATGGTATTGCACCATCCACGAGCATGTCAAACGTGGCACGAAGTCTTGATCAATCTGTTGCTCATGCGAGAGAAAGGCAGCGAGCACGCAATCAATGCACCATCCTGGATGGAAGTTATTGTAGGGAGATTTCAGTGTGGGGTAGGTGATCTTGTCACATCGTTCGCAGTGATGCGCGCCTTGTGGGAAGTAGCCAAACCGAGACTGAACGTGATCGGACAGCAAGCGCCACACGGCGTCTCTATCCGATTGAAGGGCACGCTGCAAAGCAGGCGATCGCCTTTTCAGTATAAAAATCTCTATCGGTATCATGCGCTCAGTATAGCACGCACGGAGGTTGTGTAAGCATGCCAGCAATACCAACAGCAGAGCTATTGCAAATACAGGCGGACCTCGTTGCTGCCGTCTGTGACAAGACCTGCGTCATCCAGCGCAAGACGCGCACGAGTGATGGCATGGGCACATTCACGGAGGCATGGGCAACGGTTGTCACGACGGTGGCAGGCATGCGGCAACCGAGCGCGGGCGAGCTCTCGAATTTTGCGTTCAAAATATCCGACAAAGCGGCCTGGACGGTGATGTTGCCTTGGGGTACATCGGTGCGAGAGCAGGACCATTGCGTGATTGAAGGACAAACGCTGGAGGTTCACGCGCTACTTGATCCACATAGTATCCCTGGTCTGCTCCCGGTTATATGCGCGGAGGTTCGCTGATGGCAGGCTACAACCGCTTTCCTGAATTGGCTGCACAGTTCGGCCCAATCTTGAGCCAGATTGTAAAAAAAACCGCTCTTGATTTGCAGGGGCAAGCGGCAAGCAGAGCAGCCGTGGATACCGGATTTATGAAAAATTCGATATACGTGGTCACATCCGACACGAGCACCTATGGCAATGCGGGGGCCCCGCAGGGCGACTCGTATCTCTTGCCAGAGGTGGCAGCGCCAAGTGATCAATACACAGCTTATGCAGCAGTAGGGGCGAATTACGCGGTGTATGTGAATTACGGGACCAGATTTCAGCCAGCGCAGCCGTTCTGGGAGCCTGCTATCGATGCGGTTGCGCCGTCGTTTGAAGCGGCGCTAGGCGCACTGGAGAGCAAACTGAAATGACAGCAGTCCACGAGATTGTCATTGCCATCCAATGGCTGAACGGCGTACTTGCAGGAGATAGCACTCTTGCGGGACTAGCACCGGGCGGCGTCTGGCGGGCGCTAGCACCTCCACTGGACGGCAATGGCAATCCGCTGGCGACGCCGTATGTGATTTTCGGGACGCAATCAGTTGGCAACGACACATTGACGTTCAATGCCTATCGCTTGCTGTCAAGGCCGCTGTACATGGTCAAAGCAACCGGGCCAGCGAACAATATGCAAGCTATCGCTAGTGCCGCAAATGAGATTGATGCGCTGCTCAAGCGAACGGCGGGGACGGTGGTAGGTGGATTCGTGGGTGCGTGCTACAGGGAGTCACCCTTGCATGTGGACTCCCTGGTAAATGGCGAATTGTGGAGCGATATTGGCGGACTTTATCGGTTCGAGGTCCAGCAGACGAGTTAAAAGGAGATACAGGCATGGCACTAAACAGCATCCGCTTCGGGGTAGCGGGCGGTCCAGCCATGGTGCTGCTTGCACTCGCCGTTGGCTACCTCCATGATGTGATGCTTAATAAGGTGATGCTCTTTGCAGAACTGCCCGATGCCTGTCACTGTGTACTCAGTTCCATCTGGATCTGTAAAAATAAGCGTTTTCATCCTATTGGCAGCAGCAGATCTCATTCTTTCGCGGATTTCAGGAGAGTAGTGTTGGCCTCGATTAGGCGGAACGCGCCCACGATGAGAATTGCTCATCTCTTCAAGGGATTCGGGGGAATGCTTCCGTCCACGAAAAGCACTGGGTTGCCCACGATGAGAATTGCTCATCTTCTCAAGAGTAGCTTGGGAATATTTTCTTCCCAGGCTAGATCCAGCTACGCGAGCAAGATTAAAGCCTTTTTCGTCAAAGGGTTGCATTTTGTTGAACCAGTACTGCTCGCGAGCAGTCAAGAGATCAGGGAAAAGCACCAGTTCAAGGACTTCAAAGACGAATGCTTCCTCCCCATACTTATTCCAGGCGCGCTGGAGTTTGGAGTTTCCGTGGGCGTTGTGCCGAAGCCCTTTGAGGTGTTCATTCCACCGATTGCGCAAGTTAATAGCGCTTCCAATGTAAATTTTGCCTGTGGGCGTGCAGATGATTTTGTAGATGCCGCTGGAATCGGGGTTCTTAGAAAACATATTTCTAACTGCCTTTCGCTAGTGCCTTGTTTGTGTGTTGCCAGGGAAGCAAGGCTACTCCCTTTTCGGCGCGGTTAATTACTCCGCTCCTAGGCAACAATTTCATTATACTCTCATTCTTGAGGATGGGATAAAAAGCGGACGTGATCCGTGCAACATTGTACTTTCGTATCTCGTGCCCAGTACCCGATAAGATCGGATATTGAGCAGGGGATGATGGAGGGTAGAAAGAATGACCTGGCAGCCTGAAAGAACGTCAATAAACCAAAAGGTGCAACTAGGGGTAGAGTCGCTAACAGCATTAGGTACTCCAGTAGCAGCAAATAAACTCATTGAAGCCTGGGATTGGACATTCGCCATCAATGCCGATGTCACGGCATATGGCGCAACAGGTAGAAAATACGACCTCGTACAGGAAGAAAACACTGAATGGGTCGATATCGCGGTCGGTGGGCCGCTCGATTACAACAACACCCCATACTTATTAGCAGGCGCTATGGGCAGTGTCGCACCCGCCTCGCATGGCTCCTCATCGGTAGCGAAGGATTGGATCTACAACCCGCCGGTAAGCGGCTCCATCGTGCCTCAAACCTTCACCTTGCAGCAAGGCGACGCTGTACGTGCGCACCAGACGGCCTACAGCCTGATAAATTCATTCGGGTATGTCCTCACCAGGAAAGAGGCGAAGCTGACCGCCAAAGGCATCACGCAGCCGATTAGCGATGGCATCACGCCCACGAGCAGCCCTACGGCGGTTGCCCTGGCCCCTGTGCTCGGCAAACAGATCAACATCTACCTCGACTCGACGAGCGCCGGCCTGGGCACCACACAACTGCTCAAAACGCTGCAATTCGACTTCACCTTCGATGGCGTTTATGGGCCGTTCTGGCCCATCAACAGGAGCAACGTCGGCTTCACCGCGCATGTGGACCTCAAGCCCAAGACGACCTGCAAACTCAAACTAGAGGCTGACGCCGCTGGCATGGCGATGCTGCCCTACTTGCAACAGGGCACAACGTACTGGCTACGGGTCAATGCTCAGGGTATCGTCATCGACAACAACCAGACGGTGACGCTTGGCGCACAATCAAGCGGTACGTTTACGCTCACCTACAAGGGACAAACCACCACCACGATTGCCTACAACGCAGCATCCAGCGCAGTGCAAACGGCCTTTCTCGCGCTCTCGACTGTAGGGGCAGGCAATGCCACGGTATCAGGTTCAGCCGGTGGCCCGTATACCATCGCATTCATTGGGGCGCTCGCAACCGATACCACCGCTGTGACTGGCACTTTCACTGCACTGACTACTCCCGGCAATGCATCTATCACGCAAACGCAAGCCTACAACGCCTTCCAGCATGACATGGCCGTGAAGTTTGGCAAGCCTACTGCATTCAGCGATGATTCGGGCATTTTTGCGATTGAGTGGGAGGGCCTGATTGTGGAAGATCCGACGTGGGGCAAGGCGCAGACCGTCACTTTGACCAATCTTATTACAGCACTTTAAAGGAATATCGTATGCCAATCACTCTTGCAAAAATGGCGAGCAACACTGCCAGCATCAACATCAACTGGGGCGAGGACACCGTTGCGGTGGTCTACTACCCATCGAAAATCACCGAACGCGTGTTCGCACAACTGCAATCATTCGCCGGCCTGACCAAAGACACCGTGATTGAGGGTTTCGGCACGCTGAACGAGATGCTAGCCGGCCTGGTTAAGTCCTGGGATGTCCTGGAGGACGATGGTGTGACCATGTTCCCGCTCGATCCTGCGCGCATGGCCGACCTCCCGTTGCTGTTTCGCACGGGGCTTATCCAGGCCATCATGAACGATACGCGCCCGGAAACATTAGCGCCGCAGGGGAAGATGTTGAGCTAGTCGCCCTGCGGCGCTGGCTAGTGCTGCACGAAACAACAGAAACGGCATGGATGCCCTGGTACTATCCAATATTCAAAGCGGCCAAAGAGTGCAACTGCAAGCCATGGGAGCTATTAGAGCAGTCCGTATTCTGGCGTGACGCGGCCATCAAGGTCGTTTCAGCCGAAGCACAAGCGCAAAAAATCATCGACGGGCACCATACATAAATGAGCATAACCGCATCACAACTTATCGCAGAAGTAAGCACGACCGGTGTCACCACTGCACAGGCGCAAATCGCCAGCATGGGTGGCGCTGCTGATGCTGCAAGCGGGGCTATGGCTGCTGTAGCAACCGCCTGTGCGACGGCGGGGGATCAGGCACTGGCTGCGGGTGCGGGACTTGGTGACATGGCCGCTGCCATCACTGCCGATGGCGAAGCGGCAATGGCCCTATCAGATGTGATGGCGCAACTTGATTCGATGTTCATGGACCAGCAAGTGGCTGTGACTTCTGATGGGGAGGCCGTGGTCACGCTCGGCACAGTCATGGCTGATCTGGCGGCATTTGCCGATGAGACTGCTATAGCATTGGCCGCTGAGAGCGAGGCACAGGCACAGGCAGCCTCTACCGCCGCTTATCTGGCCTCGACTGCTGGCGGTCTTGCGCCTGCCTTGGAAGCGACAGCGGTTGCTGCTGATACAACTGCCGCATCGGCTAACAAGGCGTCATTGAGTCTCGACGCCATGGGCGAGGCATCCAAGAAACTTGCGCTAGTGGGTCTTGCGGCTGGCGTAGTGGCCGTGGCCTCGCTCAAGATGGCAGGCGATTTTGAAGGCGCAACGGAGCGCCTTGTAACCAGTGCGGGCGAACAGCAAAACGCCCTCGGCATGGTCAGGGCTGGCATGCTCAGGCTGAGCATTGACACCGGCACGAGTACGGATCAACTCACATCTGCGATGTACAGGGTGGAGAGCAGTAATTATCATGCGGCGGCGGGACTCCAAGTTTTGGCAGCCGCCGCGCAAGGGGCGAAGACCGAAAATGCGGACTTAACCACGGTCAGTCAGGCTTTGCTTGGAGTACTCACAAATTATCACATGCCCGCAGAGCAGGCGACAAGCGCCATGAACGGACTTGTCGCAGTTGTCAAAAGTGGGGCCACTACACTCCAAGACCTGAGTGCGAGTATGGCACAGGTGCTGCCTACAGCGGCGTCTCTAGGAATTTCATTCGCTCAAGTTGGCGGTGCCATCGATACCATGACCAGCAAGCAGATGCCGGCAGAGCAAGCTGCGCAAAACCTCGCGCACGTCCTTGTGGCCCTCTCGGCCCCCAGTGGCGTTGCGGTGAAATCGATGAAAGCGGTTGGACTCAGCGCGCAAGAAGTCAAGGATGCGCTTGCCCATCAGGGGCTACCCGAAGCTCTGCAAATGATCGAGGAGCATGTAGGGACTAAATTCCCTGCCGGCAGCGTCCAGTACACCACCGCACTCAAAAATATTATGGGAGGGCTAGTTGGGTACAAGTTGGCGGCCCAACTTACCGGCGCTAGCCTGAAAGATACACAGGATCACATCGATGCCATTACCGCCGCAATGAAAAACGGCAGCGGTACGGTTGATGGTTTTACCCAAATCCAGCAAACCTTTAACTTCCAACTCGATCAGGCCAAAGCAGCAGCGGAGGCGCTTGGCATCGCAATCGGCACAAAACTTTTGCCCATACTTGGCCCGCTTATTTCCGATGTAACAAATGCTATCGGCAAATTCGCAGCCTGGATCAATTCAGGCCATGCTGTTGCTGATGCTCTGACGCTCACGGGCAAGTATGCGCAAATCACTATCCCGATTCTTGCGGGCCTGGGCGCACTCGTGATTAGCATCATCGTTCCTGCGTTCTGGGCGTGGGCTGCCGCCATGATCGCGAACCCCATCGGCCTGATTATCGTCGGGATAGCCGCCGCTATCGCTTTGCTGACCGCCGGCTTTATTGCCCTGTATAATGCCTTCCCCCAGGTTCGCGCCGCCGTGGCCGACATAGGGAGCGGATTCCAGGCCCTGGGCACTACCGTTTCCAACGTCCTGGATGCCATCAACCGCAACGCACAGGAGAGTACGCTCCAGACAAAGCTCGGCGTGCTGAACAATACCATTTCGCAGAAGCAGCAAGTCGTTGCTATGTACCAGCAGCAGCGAGAGCAGGTTGAACAGCAGATCTTGCAGACGAAGGATGCGACGGTCAAGGCTGCACTGGAAGCCAAACTCAAATCGATCGAGGCCGCACAGGCACAGGCAACAGGCGTGATTGCCGCCGCACAGAAGCAAAAGGCCGGCGTTCAGCAGGCGCTGGAGCAAACTGATCCCGTTGTGGCGTTGCATGCACTCAAGCAAAAAGACATCACTGTCTCGTCCTCCTTAATTCAGGCACAGCAATCTATCTCCAATCTGGCGCGACAGAAGCAAGGCATAGAGCAGGAACTTCAAGGGTGTACGGACGCCACTAAAAGGCACTCTTTAGAAATGCAACTTGCCGCAACAAATGCCGCGATGAAGCAAAAGGAAAATGTTGTCAAGCAACTTGAGCAACAAAAAACGGGCGTCGAGACACAAATGAAGGCGCAGGCGGCTATTGTCCAGAAGGATAGTGGCGGAAATGCGCTCATCTCTATGTGGCAGGCTGTCTCTTCTGGTGTATCAAATGCCTTTAATGCGATAAAAACCGCGCTGGCTCCTGTAGGACAACTGTTCTCTGCTCTGGGAACCACCATGCAGGGGCTTTGGCGGACGATACAAGCTCAGTTCGCCCCGATCATGGCTCAATTGGGCGCGACGATGAAATCTTCCCTGATCCCCGCCTGGACTAGCCTGCAAAGCTCAATGCACGCCCTTCAACCTGTCTTTGATTTTTTAGGACAGGCCATGAAGGGGCTAGCTATGGTGGTCGGCGGCATACTCGTTGTGGCGATTGGCTTGATGGTAGGCGTATTGAAAGGGGCAATTCAGGCAATAGGTGCATTTATCGCCGGGTTTATTCAGTTTGTGGGTGGAATTGTTCAGGTTATCTCTGGGGTGATTCAGGTTATTGTTGGGATTTTTACCGGGCTATTCAACATTTTGGGTGACATTTTCCACGGCAACTGGAGCAAGATCGGTTCTGACGCAATGGCTGCCTGGAATCAGATCGTCGCGGGCCTGGGCAATATCGTCGGTGGCCTGTGGCAGATGATCCTGGGCCTCTTTAACGCAGGCGTCCAGGGCGTGTGGGGATTTATTAGCGGATTCGTCACCGGAATCATTGGTTGGTTCCAAAACCTCTACAACACCATTGTTGGTCACTCAATCATCCCAGACCTTTGGAAGGCCATCGTCGGCTTTTTTACGACTGGTCCCGCTCAGGTGATCGGTTTTGTACAAAATTTTGTTGCGGGACTGCTCAACCATTTCAATCAGCTCAAATCTGAGGCCATTGTGGTCTTCCAGAGCCTGATCGGCCAGATCGGCAACATTTTCAGCGGACTGGGCAGCCTGGCATCAGGGGCCATGAACGGCGCTCTAGGGGCCATACGAGGCGGGATAAACGCGATAATTGGGGCAATAAATGGATTTATCAACAATTTGGACAAAATCCATGTCTCCGTTGGCGGGGTGAGCATCGGCTTTTCCATTCCTGACATCCCCTATATCGCGAGCGGCGGTACGATCGCTCGTGGTGGCATTGCGGTGGTGGGCGAGCAGGGACCGGAAACCGTGTGGCTCCCGCCAGGCGCGCAGGTCATTCCACACGGTCAATCATTCGGTGGCGGCGGATCGGACCAGCAACCGATTATCGTCAATGCGATCTTGCAAGTCGATGGGCGCATGATGGCGAATGGTCTGATGCCTCATCTCGCCAGCGCTATTAGACAGGCTACGGGGGTGAAGTTTTGACATTCTTATCATTGGTCCCGGCAATATATGCGAACGTCAAACAGTATGGGGCCGTGGGAGATGGCTCGACAGATGACACAACAGCGATAGCGGCGGCTATCACAGCAGCCAGCGCTGGCGGCGTGGTGTTCTTCCCTGTAGGAAACTACAAAATCTCTTCTCCGCTCACTTTGAACGGGGCCAATACCGCGCTAATGGGCGTAGGCGCGGGCAGCACGATCATTGCGGCAGCAGGCTTTAGTGGCACGCAGATGATCCTATGTAGCGCTGCCAATACCGGCGTGTGGGATCTGGCGATTACTGGCGGGCCGTCTACCACCTATAGCAGCAACCCGGCCACCACTGGCATCCAGGTCACAGGCGCGATCAATGTGCAGTTACAAGGCTTGCTCCTTTCTTATGTGAATGGATGGGCTATTCAAAGCACGGCTACAGCAGGTCAGGCCAATATTTATCTCTTTACAACTGGCGTGCGTGTGACCAGTTGCGCACAAGGCATCCACACGCTTGGCGTGACTGGATCTGGTTTCTCTGGCAATCAACGCTTTATTGGTTGCGTAGTCGATCACATTCAGGCTGGAGATTGCTACTTCTTTGAGGATACGAACGACATTTTATGTCAAAACCTCTTTGGCGCAACGTCAGCGGGATCAGGCAACGTGGTACACATCAAAGGCCAATGTGCTGCGTTTGTCCTGCAAGGCTGTGATCTTGGCCTGTATCCAGGTCCATCAACCGGCGCAACGATGCTTATTGAAAGCGACGTAAACGGCTCGCCAAATCTGGTGTTTATCGAGGGTGGCATTGTGCAGAGCGGCGCATCGGGTATCTCGATCACCAATGGAACCAATATCACGCTGTCCAATCTACAAATCTTTAACAACGGCACCTCTGGGATCAGCGTGACTGGCGGAGATACCATCGAGATCCGCGATACGGTTTTTAGTGCCAACGGCACAGCAGGCTCTTCTGGCAGATATGATCTCCAATGCACGACCTCCGGCACGGCGGAGGTGATTGGGTGTCGTTTTGCTACGCCACAAGGAACCACGTCAGGACACACAAATAACGCCGTCAACTTCTCGACAGGAAGCATGCTCTTACTCAATAGCAAGTTTTCCGGTTCTGGCTACACGCCTTCCAACATCTTCAATGGCGTGCCTACCGTAGTTCGCGGATGCGCGGGCTACAACCCGATTGGTCAGGTGACGGCTCCTGCCTTTCCTGCTACCACCGTCGCAGCCACAAATAATACCGGTGTGGATGTCACCGCATATATCGCCAATGGCACAGCGGCTATCACTGTGGTTCAGGTTGCAGGAGTAGGCGGTACATACGTCACCACTGGCTATCAAATCGCGGCGTCCGGTTGGGGTCTTGTGCGCATTCCGGCAGGCGGCTCAGTGAAATTGACGTATGCCAGCGGTAGCCCTAGTTGGACTTGGTTTGGAGACTGAGCCATGTCACACTATTCAAACATCATACTTGCGGATAGCCCTATGGTTTACCTGAGACTCAACGAAACATCGGGCACCGTGGCCTATGATAGCTCAGGCAATGGCTATCATGCCACGGTGAGCGGCGCTACGCTCTCGCAGGCAGGTAGTTTGATTGGTGATAGTGACACGTCCATGCTCTTCACGGCAGGCGGCGGCGTAACATTCCCTGCCGCGTTCAACTATACTGCATGGACTGCGTTCTCTTTGGCGTTCCGCGTCAATCTGATTGATGGCACTGGCTGGCATGACGTTGTAGTGGCGAGCGATGCGACCAGCACCATTCTGTACAGTGATAATGTGGTCGTGATCGGGACGCCTGGAGCATCACTCTTCATCGCTGCGCTTTTTGACAAGGCTGGCAGTTTCACTGTCGCGGGCTATCTCGACGAGGTGTCCGTCTACCAGAGCAAACTGTCGAGTCAACAGGTCTATAATCACTACATCGTCGCGCTGGCCGGGAACGCGGGCACCTACAACGCGGTCATCGGCGGACAGGCAGTGACCATTGTGCGGGGTACGCTCTCCGTCCAATCAACCATTGGCAAGCGGGCACAGGCGTCGTTTACGATTTACCATCCGACGAGCCTGCATATCCAGCAATGGCAAGCGGTGACTATTTGGGATCAGCACGGCAATCTCGCGTTCACTGGCTACGTCACCAACCCGAAAGAGACAAAGCCAGGATTTCAGAATTCACTACTCACACAAATCACCTGTACCGACCAGCACTATCTTGCTGACAAACGGATCATTGCCAAAATTTACAACGGGCGCACGCGGGCCTCGATTGTGCAGGATATTCTTGCAACCATTCTGGCCCAGGAGGGTGTGACCATCGGGGCAATTGTGCCAGAGGATAGTAACGTTGCGACGCTGTATCCCTCGACCACGCTGTATCCCTCGACCACGCTGTATCCGCAGGGCAGCAACGCGGGCCTTTTCAATGCATCATTCATCTATGCGACGGTTGCCGCTGCTCTTGACGCGCTCACCAAGGACGCCAATCAGAGCGGTATTCCCTATTACTGGATGATTGATAAATACAAAAAGCTGTACTGGGTTCCTTATACTTATTCAATTAATCCGAACATCGTGGACGGAACCACCATCGATCAGGTGTACACGCCGTCTAGTCTCACCCGCGCCAATCCGCTCTATCGCAATTATCAGTACATTATTGGAGGGACCGATCGGACGAGTCAGCAAACCGAGACGCGTGCGGGAGACGGCTCAACGCGTTCGTGGACCATGGGCTATGCACTGGCATCAGCACCAACGATTACCGTCAATCTCGTGGTGCAAAACATTGGTATTAAGGGCATAGACGCGAATCAGGCATTTTATTGGCAACAAGGCGACACGACCATTACGCAGGATAGCAGCCGAACGGTACTCGGCGTGACCGATACGCTGGTCGTGACCTATATCGGTCAATTTCCCATCACCACGAGTGCAAGCTCCGCCGCACAGATTTCGACACAGGCCAGCCTTGATGGAACATCGGGTATTGTGGAGGAGGTTGAGATTGACGCAAGCCTGACCACAGCAGCGGATGGACTCTCCAAAGCAACCGGTCTGCTCACCAGGGACGCGGTGCAAGGCATGCTGTTTGAGTACACGACGCTGGATTCGACCTACACGCCGGGAGAGATGCGCACCTACAATTATGATCCACACGGACTCAACAATGTGCAGATGATTGTTGAGAAAGTCACGGCCACGGATTCGGTGGATGGCATCAATATCTGGTATACGATCGATGCCGTGTACGGTCCCTATGACCAGACCTGGCAAGACTTCTTTAGTTCGCTGATCAACGCCAATCAGGCCAATCAGGCCATCAGTGCTGGTGTACAGGGCATCATTCAGATCACACAGGTCTTTTCTGCCTCGCTCACAATTTCCGCCAGCATGACCATCACGATCGGTACGGCATCGACGCTTTACGGCTCGAATGTGCTCTCCGGCCTGCTCTCCACTGCGAGTCAAATGTCCGCAACGAGCGGTGGCACCGAGACGAGCACTACGACACATATCAGTGGCGGTGCTCATTATGGCGAAGTGACTTCGCGCGGCCTCTCCGTCACGGCTGTTTCATCCATCCCGACGACGCCCACAGGCAACGGATGGGTCTACAAGCCTGGTGCAACGACCGTACCGGCGGGCAATTGGAGCGCGATTGTGACAGCTTCCTTTGCTGATTGGCAGAGTGGCAACACGCTCACGATCCGCTTCTTCAAATATTCATCGGGGACGTACACCAGTATCGGAACAATCACGGTGACGCTGACCGGGCGCGCAAAGGCGACTTATCGCTATACGGCCACTTCCATGAGCAGCGTGATCTTTGGATCAAATGATCTGGTCTATGTAGATCAGTGGCTTTTTGATAGCAGCGGCGCTGGCGGAGATGATCCGACGCTGTTTGTCTCTAGCAATGCATCAGCAGGTGTCACGAATGATTTGCAAGTTATCACGCCGGGATTTTAGGAGGATGTATGCCCACGATTCCCATGACAAAGACCACCGGGTGGAAAAATCTCGTAAGAGATGGCTCTGCTGGTTTCGATAACCCAAAGATTACCTACGTTGCCATTGGGAGCGGGACGAATACGCCATTAGTGAGCGATACGCAACTCCAGGTGGAGACATTCCGCAAAGCCGTGACGACCTATACAACCGGCGGGGATGGGGAGTTATTTGTTTCGCTGTTCCTGGGGCCGAGTGACGCTGTGGGTTTTGATATCGAAGAGGTTGCTCTCTTCGGTGGTGCTGCCACCACGAACGCACCAAATAGCGGGCGAATGATAGCGAGAGGGCTGTGGAGTCATCCATCGAAGTCTGGGAGCGAATCGCTCACATTGACGTTGGACGCGACGTTTGGTTAAAGGAGAGAGAGTCGTGCCTATCTATACAAGAACAGGGCCCTGGACGAATAATAGCCCACCAGGCATCTCGCAGGCATTTTTGACCGCGGCGGAGAACCAACTCGCGGCCGTCCAGTACGGATTCAACGTCCTGGCGTCGCCGTACAGCCTGGCGAGCAACGTGACCATTAATAGTGGTGTCACGAATACCTATACCTGTACAGGAGGCGCAACTGGCGCAACGGCTGGCGCAACGGCTATCCTGCTTGCGGGATATTTCAATGCGGCCACGCTCTACAGTTATCTCCAGTTCGCGCCACACAGCGGGAGCCTGGGGCAGTACATGTCATGGGGCAATATCCAGGTGACAGGGATCAATGGGACGATCAATGCGTCTGGTCTTGTGCCATGTGATGGTAGTGGGAAGATCGATGTCAAGGCGAATACGGGCAACTGTACCGTTACGCTGTATATTGTGGGTTTTGTGTATTAGGAGAGAAGGAGAGAGATTTTGGCTAATACAACAGTCTGGCCTGATCCTGACAGCACGCACACGGGATACGTGCCAACGCCGCAGGTTACGTATCTGCTTGATCCCACGACGGGTAAGGCCATTAGCCCTGCTACAGGCAGCGGTGGTGGAGGCGCAGTGACCGTTGCCGACGGCGCGGATACAGCGCAAGGCACCACGACCGACGCAGCCAACGCCAACACAGTGGTGGGCCAACTCAAGCAGATCTCCACGAATACCACCACGCCAAACATCTCGGACAGGTGGTCGCGCCAGGTTGGACAGGTTGACCTGGCGCGAGTGCTAGGAGCAGGTCTTTCAAACACCAACCCAGTACCTATTGAGACGAACATCCAAAACTGGATGAGAAATGGACAGGTCTTTTCCGCACAGATCGGGCCGATTGCGAGTGGAGCGCAAACGAGTGGTTTAAGCATTTTCAATGCGAATACAGCAAAGAATGCACTCATATTTGCCATCCATGTCATGAATTCAAGCGGTGGTCAGGCCGTAAATACCCAGGTCTTCAAGACGACAACAAATCCGGCATTGGGAAGCCTTGTGACGCCAACCAACAACAATTTTAGTAGCAGCACCACATCATCCATGACATGTAGCAGCGCTACGACTGGAGTAGCGCTCAGTGGAACGGTCTTGCTCGCGTCGAATTTTAACACCAATTCGACGCAGGAGTTGTTAATACCTGGAGCGAGTTACCTGCTACCAGCAAGCGCGACCACCGGAATCGCAGTGCAAACCGGGCAAGGTGGAACTGGTGGAACAGTCTCAATTACGGTCCTGTACGCAGAATATTAGAGGTTATCATGCAGCCCACCATCCCGCAGGAAGGAGAATATGATTCAGAACAACGTCACGCCAGCCAATCTGCTGGCCATACGCTACAAGGAAGGAAAGTGAGTACACAACATCCCGATTCATCGGACCAATCAACCACAATGGGTTTTCGTGTTGTCGCGCTAGAACAGCGAGTGAACGACATACAGAAGCAATTTATGGAGTACGAGCGTTCGCGGGAGATTGACCTGAAGCTCCAGAACTTCAGGGATCAGGTTCTACAGATTCGGCAAGAAATACTGGACGCGCGCAAAGAACTGGCGGAGATCGGTACAAAGCAGATTGCCCAGGAACTGGCCACCCAGAATCAGGCTGCTGCTGAACGCGCCGAGCGCGATAAATTGCAAATCCGCGTCCTGATTGCCATCGTGAGTTTTGTTGCCACTATTCTCGGTGGCATAATCTTGTATATCGTCACTCATTTACATCCATGAGGCTATTGTGAGCAATAAAGTATTCGAGGTATATACCTGGATAAAATCGGCACTTATCACGGTTTGTCTGCTGTTTGTGTTTGCTCTGTCCTCGTTTGCGGTGTATGCGCGACCTTACGACATTATCAATGCCGCGACCTCTCAGACTCAACGTTGCCAGACCATTGCTAAGGATGCGCTTTTACTGGAGTACACGCCAATTACGCAGCCTGGCACCCGCGCGCGGGCCATCAGCGAATTGCAAGATATCGTACCTGTATTCCAGCAGGAAGAGGCGTTCTTACAGACCATCCAGCGGGACAATATCAAGTTGGCAATGGTTGGAGTGACTGCTGACTATCTTCCGCTCGTTACGGCACTCAAAACAATCATGAATCAGGCCGATAGGTCAATTGATCCATTGCAGGCGACGGTCATAGCGCAGCATGAGCGACCCTATACCCTCGGCGTGAATCAGGTGATTGAACTCATGCTCCAAGATCTCGACGGCATTGACCAGGAACTCTTCGTGTTCAATGTGATGGTCTTCGCACTGCTCATGCTCCTGGCTCTTGTCGATCCTGTGCTCATGATCCGGCATATGCGCGCGGTCAAACGAAAGGAGACATCAGCACCTTAAAGGAGAAATACATGAGCTTTCCGCATGGTTTCGGTGTCCCGCTGGTGGACTTCGCGTTCTTCCTCTGGTTCGCTTATCTCGCTGATGCCAATTTCAGGCCAGGATCAGCGTACCGATGGGCTTTCTTCGTGCTCTGTGTGCTCATTGCGCTCCTGTTCTTTATCGGATGGCTCAGTGATCTGGGAGCAAGATTACGAACATGATGGAAAGATCAGCGGAGCAAACTCCCATTGTGCGCGAAGTCTTGCACGGCTTTTTGCTTGACTTTTACGAGAGGGCATTGCCATTGATGCCACCGCGCTATTACACAACAAGTCACGAGAGGCTAACTGAGCGTGAGAAGCTGCCGCGCGTGGAAGCAGCTCCGCGCAACTCTCGATAGAAGAAATGACGACAACTAGTCTGAGAAGGAAGATACTATGTCAGCAGATTATCCAGCAGCGCAGGAACATCTTGTTCCTCGCAATTTCATGTTTAATAGTAACGCGAGAAAAGTTGTGGTTATCCATAAGACCGGCGGCGATGCGACGCCCCAGGCGGTCTACAACACGTTTCTAGCCAGCGGCAATCCTGGCAAGAGCGCTCATTATGCGATTGGCACAGATGGCTCAATCTGGCAATTTGTGCCTGAATCATTAGGAGCCGGGGCGAACGGAATCACCGACAACACCATGCAGCCGTTCTGGCAACCATACGTGAACCAGTACGGCAATCTGAACACATGTACGCTCAGCATAGAGCACTGCGATGCTAGCCCTCAAAACGATACGCCGCTGACCGCTGCGCAGAAGCAGGCCAGTTTCGCCCTGGTGGCTCATCTTTGCCAGAAATATGGCATCCCTGCGGATCATATCAAGCCACACAATTCTATCTGCGCAACGGCTTGTCCTGGCACGTATCCGATGGCAGAACTTATCAACTTTATCGCACGAGGAGGAAATACTTTGAATATTCCACAAAGCTGGCACGACGATGGCAAAACCCTAACCGCGCCCAACGGCCATCACGTGGTTCTGGGCTTCCGCGACCACGTATTAAACTACCCCGGCGGCTGGTCGGCTGGCAATCAGCCAATGGAGGAAGAGACACACGCCGATCCGCTAGAATACAGCAACCCCGGCTTAGGGGCGGGCCAGCGGCAATCATTCACCTGGACCACGCTGGAGTACACAACCGCGCGCGGCGTCTTTGAAGCCTGGCAGGGTCAGGAACTCGTTGCTTTGCGTGCCTTGCTCGCGAAGACGCCAGGAGGCAAACCAGTGGATACAGCGGCCATCATTGCCGCACTCAAGACGTTGCAGACGTACAGCGACACAACTATTCAGAATGCCCTCAAGGCGCTTGGGGCCAGTTAGCTCAACTTTAACCTTTTTGCGCGTTCTGGAGTCCTATATATAGGAGGCTCTTATGCAGCCCACCATCCCACAGGATCTCGCGTTCATCCTGCCATTTTTCGCCGCTGGCCTGACGCATTATCTCGCCAGCGACCGCCTTGCGCCATGGAAAAACGCACTCATGGCTGCAATCTCCCTGCTCGCGACTGCCCTGCTATGCGCGTGGCTCAGCGGAACATTCCTGCTCGACAGTCCGCAGGCCAGCGTGCTCGCTATCCTGGCATACGTCGTACTGCTCATGAACGGCGCATTCAAAACGATCCTGGCATTCTTAGAGGGCGTGCCATCGCCATTCGATCCACCGCCGCCCGCTAACCCCAATCCGGTGCGTGTACCTACTGCACTGGCCATGCCGCCGAATGTGCCGCCGAGAGCATCGGCAGGGCAGGAGAAGCCGCCGGGGGCATAAAGAGAGAGCGCCTGCTGAGTGTGATGCTCAGCAGGCGCTCTCTGTCGTTTGTTATCTGAGAGCGGAGATTGCTTCTTTCCACGCGTCTGTTAAAGCGGCGTGCTCTTCGGTAGTTTTTTGATTGGCTTGTTGCCAAAGAGAATCTATTTCCTCCTGAGACATGCCACGAGAAGTACCGGCCTTTTCAGCATAAATAGTAAAACCTAATTTTACCGCTTCATTATCGGATAGCCATTCTTCTTCCAGGTAATGTCGATAGTTCCGGCCAGAAATCTGACCGATGACACACTGAATTGGGCTAGACGCATCAAGCGTCTCAAGATTAATCTTAACGCGCCATCCTGGCGCGTTCGTGTCCAGAAAGATGATGCCTCTCTGAACACGTGTTTCGTGCGTTTCTGATTTCCATTCTTTATTCGTAGTCATTTCTCTTGTCCTTTCCTTAGCATCGAGTTATCTCTGATTAAGCACACGCAAAGCGTGCTGCCCATTCTCCTCAACGCGTTCTATCATGTGTGCCACATGCTCAGCATCAATCCAGAAATGATGCCCATTCGGGAACGCAATACGATAGGCAACGTCGCCCTGACTGTTTTCGCCAACCTCGATGATTTCGCCCTCTACCAAAACAAGATCATCTACCCGTAACCCATCCATGTTCTTTGTCCTTTCCTTAGCGCGGATCTTCCGTCCGCGCAGCTTCCTGAATGAGGGCAAGTTCATGCTCCTCATCTTTTTTGCCCGGCCCGCTGGCGCGAAATTGATACTTTGCCAGCGCAGCTCGCTCAATTTGCTCAGATGTGACACGCAATCCGTGGAAGCGCATGAGTTGCGCGCATTCCCGAAGCGCGTCAGGGTAGATATCGCTGCCTGCCTGAGCATCAATGCAAGCAGCGTAGTAGAGAACATCGCTGGACTCATGTAACCAGTGAAGCCACGTTTTGTGAGCGAGCGCTTCCTTGAACTCACTGATCTCGTGTTGGTGCTTACCGTCTTCGCCAGTCAGTGATTCCGGTGGTTGCAATCCATTTACAAGATTGACATAGCCGCGATGCTGAGCAATCTGGCGAGCATAGCCGACAAGCGTGCTGTTGCTCATTCCGTTTTTCTTCCTCCTCATTACTTCTCTCCAAGTGTACCGGGATGCACTACGAAAAACATCCTGAATGGTGACGAATTCCCTCATTAATCGTGGTGAATTTCTGCCTCGTTCTCTCTGGCTTTTTGCTCTAGCCACCCGTAAGCACTCGATAAGCCGTATCGAGGCTCCATCCATTTTCCTGCGCCAGCCTCTGAGTTTCCTGTTTTAGCCATTGCCGATTATCCTTAATCGGGCGTTCACGATGAAACACATTGGTAAGGCCCGCACCCAAATTTAAGTAGTGACGTATCCAGTGCAATTCACGACCTACAGCATCTTCTTTTGAAGAGAGAACCTCGATTATCTCAAGTGTTGGTATCATTTGCAATGTCGTCAATTCTCTGATCCAATCTGCTTTTTTGTGATTGGCATCCACGAGCGCAAGGTGCTGCCCGTACCTCACATATGGATGCATACTACGCCCCACATAACGGACAGAGTTGTCTCTTGGATCAGAAAGAGTGTATATCGAGTAGTCCTGTTTCATTCGTCAATCCCCTTTGTTCCGGTGCGATAGATGTCTCACCCGATTGAGCACCCCGCGCCGTTTCTCATTACCGGGGTACTCGCCAGTCTCAGCCTTGATCCGGCGTTGCGCGTCCAGCCCTAAGCCAGAGAAGCGCGTGTAAAAGCCGCGAGCCTTGCGCCACGCATCCGAATGCGCACGATTGCAGAATTGTGGCAGCTTTTTGCGGTATGCCGCCACTTTCTTCGGATCGATCTGCCGTCCGCAGTAGCGGCAGTAAAGATTCATGTTACTACTTACCCTCTTCAACATGCATGGATTGCGGAAGATCCACACCATGCGCACGCAATATAAGTTCATTAAATAGCCAGAGTTTGCCACGCTTCTGAGCCATCCAGGCGTCATCGTCAGCAGCGCGCTTGCGCCATGTGACTTGACTCAAGCCGGTGATCTCGCTGAGTTGCTCAGCGGTGTACCAGCGTGAATTGCTGCTGGCGGCGGCTAACAGGAGCATGATAGCCACGCGTGCTTGACTCTGGTTTTTCAGGAGCGTATAGAGCCAATCCAGATCAGCACTGCTATAGCTTAAATCAGGATCAGCATAAACGATGTCCGTGAGAAGTTTCGTCCACTCCGCGCTGAACGTCGAGACGTCGAAGCTTTCGCCGCCTCGGATAATGCGAGCAATCCGGTCCAACCGACCACGTACACTGGCTATCTCAGGATGCCTCATACGCCAGCCTGGTGCTTGTGCAATGGCAAACAAGCCCGCAAAGCGATTCAGGTGTTCATTGCTGAGTAACTCATGAAACTCTTGCATTATGCTTTCCTCGTTTTCGTTTGCCATCCAACCTGTAAGCCAAATGTATCGAATCCCTCCTCCGCGTCGTCTACATCGCGCTGAGACAAGTAGAACGACTCCTCTATGACTGTGTATATGTGACCAGACTCAGTGAGCGTCTCGCCAATCGTATACTTGCGCTCCGTGACGAATGTCATGATGGTTGGCTCGGCAGCGACTGGTGCGGGCTTCTGCTCTGGCTGTTCTGCTTGGCGTGCTTGCCAATAATCTTTCTGGCGGTTGTAGCGTTCTTCGCTCTCAGAACCAGGCTGGATTTCCGGCTGTGCATCGCCACTTTTCTTGATCTGCTCTCCGAAGACGGCATTGAACAAATACAGATCAGGCTCAGGGCCATCAACAGGCGGATTTTCGTTGTATGCTATTGCATCTTCATCTGCATGAGCACGCACGTCTGTAACATCGTTCCAAGCGTGATGCTTGAGGCTAACAATCTTCTGTTTCTCGCAGTCATAGACTGCGTATCCCTGCTCTTTGTAGGTGCCGTATCCGGCTTCTACAACCACAAAGCGCGGTGCATCAGAGGACAATGCGGCGAGTTGCTCGTCCAGAGGCGCAATCTTCGCGGGCGACGGAGGCATCCACAACTGCACTTTCTTAGCAATCTCTTTAGCACCGAGTTCAGTCATGAACTGCTTCGCACGAGCAAGGGACTTAGGCGCAAACGCCTTGCCATTGTTTTTCAGGCGCGTATCGTTCTGAAAACAGCGGAATGTATCAGACGGGCGATCGTAGCGGATCTCATAACCATCGGCATACGCCGGGATCAGATTGGTGTTGACCATTGACTTCTCCTTATTGCTATCGTTACAGATAAGTATACTATCGATATCGATAATTGTCAAGGCTTGCGCTAATTTCCGCCGAAAGTCACCCCATCTTGACCGTCGCGCCTCTCCTTGCGCACAATTGGAGCAGTTGAATGTTTCAACGTGTATCAGATAAAGGAGACGCCCACGAATGAAAACAAGACTGTTGAGGTTATTTGGTGTAGTGCTGCTATTTGCTGCCGCTGTGATGGCGCTGACTAGCATGCATCTACTGCCGTCACTGGCGAACGGGCCATGCGTACACTGGTATCATTGCCCAGTCACGCAAGAATTCAGTCGAGCCATACCTGAGCATGGTATCGACCTGGAGACACATGGACTGGTTATCACTGCGTTGCTGTCAGGGACCGTCACATTTGACCGTGAGATGTCATGGGACGGCACTGGCGTACAAGACATCACATGGAGGGTAGACGCGCCCTGGCTGGCGAAGGGCTTCAAATACGCCTACGTGCAGATCCATCGGTATAGCAGTTATGTCCATGTCGGGGAGCATATCAATGTAGGGGCAGCGCTCGGCGTATCGGATGGCTATATGGAGTTCGGATTGTCAACGAGTTGGGCCTACGGCTACGCTGGAGACTGGTCAAAAGACTGGACGACGGACCCGCGCTTTTTGCTGTGAGGGTGTGGCCGTGGCTGTAGGGAGCCGGGGCAAATAAAAGAGGACCGGCTAAGCGTGATTGCTTAGCCGGTCCTCTTTGTGTTATTCAATCTCAATAATCGTATCTATCTCAATCAGTTCGTTGTGCGTTCCGCCGTGAGGAAGCGGCAACTCTAGAGTGAGCAGGACGTACCGTTCGCTTATTGGCGTGCTCTCGACAATCTTGAATACACATCAAATTGGATTGAGCGCCGATTAGAAGCCATGGGCTTTAGCTTCCTCCACATCCGTCTGCGTGTAGTGGAACTCTCCCTTGAGCGCCGGCCACTTCGCCGATAACGCTGCGACCGATTCCTTGAGCAAGCGCTCGGCTTCGGCCTTTTGCTCCGGCGTGGCATTCTCGTCGAAGTATGCTGTGTGGCGCAACGGCGCTTGATAGGCCAGCCACGCCTGCTCGTCCTTGGCCCATTTGTTCAATTCTTCGTTTTGTGTCATGTTTGTCCTCTTTCCGGCCAATCTGGCCTTCGTTACAAATGTAGCGTATCCTGTTGTTCTTGTCATCCCAACCAGCTATGAATTTCCCTCCGAACTGATTGTTATTCCTGGGGATAGTCATAGCCACCGGGTTTGTTCCCCTCTGGATATAAAAAATCATCTGAATAGCCATATCCCTGGACAAAATTTTTCCCATAGGCGAGTTTCAATTTGCGAACGTTCTGCGCATCAGAACCGTCCGTCTCTACCTGCTCCCAATCCCACCTTGTAGCAGATTCCACAGCGAGTGGGATGATCTGCTCAACCACCTCCAGCGGAACGGGGCCGCTGCTCAGATTTAAAATGCTGTATTCGTCTGGGGCATCAAATGCCTCGAATGGAAGAGAAGCTGCCGCCAGGATTGCACGCACCTGAACATCATTCTCTTTCGACACATTGATTGAATGGGTCATGTTTTTTCTCCTCGTGTTCTTTTTCGGTCCCGTTTCCGGGTGCCTGCCGCTCGTATCGCACACAAGCGGCACTCATCCAGAAATGTGCGGCTAATAGCGTGCGAAGTTGCGCACGCCGATAATCTGACCGTTGTTGTCCCGAACCGTGCTATCTGGCGCGGTATCCGGGCTGATTAAATCAGCCCGGCCCGATGCCGCCTGAGCAACGACCATAGAGACGATATACAAAACGTTTTCGTCGGCATACTCAGGCAGGCCATCAATCGCGCCATACTCGACGCTCTTGATATTCACACCGTCCACTTCGCCAACCACCTGCTTGTTTGTACTCACACGGGCGATGCCCTGCGAGGGATAACTCGCGATTACCGCGTTATCCGTGTCCAGGATGACCACCGTATGTGGGGTCAGATTGATAACTGTCATTTCTTTTCTCCTATTTGCTTATGCGACCAGCAATGTTTTTTCAGAGGAGCTATCATTATGACGCTCTTGAAATCCATAATCGCCCATGGTCTTACCTTTCTGGCATTATTGCTGCATGCCATCTGCACGACTGGGACCCCAACCATGATTTAGTGCCTCTACCTTGTTTCCTAGAATGTCGTTGACATCATAACTGTCAACATAAACTTTTCCACGTTTCACTACATGATCTGCAATTTTGTGAACTGCAAACCAATCAATTTCCGAGATTTCTAACTCCTTTTGGGCAAGAAGTACTTCGCTTGTTGCTAGCTCTACGCTCTTGGGATCACTGCCATTCATAATCATTGTCCTTTGTGTTAGCCCTGCTCGTCGCTGTAATGTGTATGAAGCGCGAAATCTGCAATCTCGGATTTCGCTTTATCGGAGACAGCGCCCTGGATCTCATAATCGCGATAATCGGCGGTGCCATCGTGGCCGCGCTCCGACCCGATCACTTCGCACTCTTCATCTTGTAGCGCGTGAAGTAACTTGCCAGCATCGGCGGGACGGACGGTAATCAATGTGTTCATTTTGCTTGTCCTTTCAATTGCCTGCACTCGTCCCCATTCCTGGGATGCAAGCCTATCTACTGTCTCCACAATGCTACTTTCAGTCGCCGCAGCAATCTGTTTCAAGGTCTTTAGTGTTCTCTTCCAGATCTTTGTCGTCTGGAATCCATTCGCGGTTTCCATGTAGTAAATATACAACATTTACAACAACCTGTCAACCCCTTTTTCCGACCAATCTCCAAACTCGCCCCAATTCGTTTGAGATTGCCACCTGGCGCACGTCTCATAGATGGATATAGCCGCTTTGTGATATGAGAAGTGCCCGGCGAGAATTGTTCTCGCCGGGCACTTGCTTACAGCTTCCGGCGCCTCTTCCGCATTTTATCGGATAGCCGAAAGATCGCCCAGATAACAGCGAGTGCGCAAATCAACGTAATCGCCATACCGGCAACACACGCCAGAATAACCAGCCGCGTCAGGGGCATGTCGCCACTTGCTATCCGAAAAGCATCAACGACCAATCCACCTACCGGCCCTGCAATCATTACCATGCGATAAGCAGAGATTTCTTGCTTCCTGCGTTTCTGTTGATACGGCAGCACTACATGCGCCTTGGCATAATCCTGCATACTGTCCTCCTATTCCTGTCTAGTGGCCCGGTCAATCAGGATATCCAACGGAGAGCGGCGCGCGAGCGTGTCAGGATCGCGCGTCCAGTTGCGCCCGCTGTTCTGGCGACATCCTCGCATAAGCGCTCTCCGCAGCTTCCTTAATGCTGGCCTCAAATGTGGCGTTATGTTCCGCCTGCCAATCCGGGAGATCTCGCACGATCTGACTGGCCTCAATCTTGATTATCCGCTCTCCCCACCGCTTGTTATCAGAGATGCGGAGATTGACATAGAACGGCTTGCTGGCGTCGAGACTATCGATGAAGCCAGCTATGCGTGCAACGTGCTCTTCGCTTCTGAGCAGGATGAGCAGTACATCGCCAAGCTGGTGTTTCTGTGATTGCATGGTCCCTCCTATGCTGCTGGCTTCGGTCCATTGCCCTGAACAGGGATACGCCGAATGGGCTGTACGCCTTTCGGCAATTTCCAGCTTCGCATCTGATAGGCAACATACCAGTTGCGTGTGATCGGGATACGCCAGATCGCCTGGAAGATGGTGTAGTGGTAGACGAAAAATCCCGCCGCCATCAGATAATAGGGCAGCAGACAAATGGTAGTGAGAGCCAGGATTAACCCTAGAATGACGACACCTGCAACGTTTTTGATTTTCATGGTTTCCTCTCGCTTTCTGGAGATAGTGCTCATCTCCTAAATGGGTGTTACTCAGGTGAGTACTCAAAAAGTGCTCATGAGCACTTTGGTGTTTTCAAAAAGTGCTCATGTTATTTGGGGTGAGCACTTTTCAAAAATGGTGATTCACAGAAACCACCATCACCATTTTTGAAATCACTATGCCTCTTTCACCAGTTGTATCGCCGGATGCTCATTGGTAATCTCGCGCATAATGGTGTCTTTATGTCGGAGCCCGGTATTGTAACTGAGTCCAGCGGCTTTGCTGAACTGCTTAATGTTGATCGGCTGACCGCTCAGTACGGCCTTTTTGACCAGGGCCTTGAAGTGCTGATGTTTCTCATTCGGGCCTTGTGTTCCGCTCTCCTGCGTGTGTGTTTCTGCGTGTGTGTGTGTTTCTTCACTGGTTTTGTGCTCAGAGGGCGCAGGTTTCTGTTGTGTGTGTGTGTTTCTCTGAGCCTGAGCAATCCGCAAAGTCACAATCTCACTTTGCAAAACCGCCATGTCACTTTGCAAAGTGGCGCTGGTAGTTTCTAGATTGGCTATGGTAGTTTCACGATCTGCCAATGAGAGTGCTGCATCTTGCAGTTGGTGTTTGATGTCGTTGAACATCTTATCAAGAGTGCCCTTGCCAATTTCGGCATAGAGCATTTGAGAGACACCATACACCCAACCGCTGATTACTCTCCATCGCAAATCATCACCAGTGAGTACATAACTTTGACCAGTACTCTCCAGTGAAACAAAACCACTCACGGTCCGAATGGTCATGTACATGAAAATGAGTGTTGGGAGAGTGAAGAGCACTGACCAGATAAAGTACTCAATTCTCCTGGTGCGAAATGAGAGTTGCCACTGCTCATAGCTCTTTTTGATGGCACTGATTACTATCAGTTCTGGCAGCACTGAGAATGCAATGAGTGCTACCTGATTGCAAGTGTCGATCACATTGGTGTTTGAGAACACCATCCACAGCACCAATTTATGCGCCACCAGATTAATGATCACATAGGTGGTTGCCAGGAGAAATGATGATTCCGCAATAGTGCCACCGACCCCAAGTAGCCACCGAACAATGTCAATCACCCATCGAAAGAGCACAATATAGAGAAACACTGCCTTGAGCCATTTGCTCATGCAGATCGCAGCCATACTTAACTTATTCAACATAATAAGACCTCCTTACAATTTTGTCTTTGGTTGCCAGTCGATCAACTTTAATGCCGAGAGTTTGTTCAGGCACTGATTGACGCGTGTCCCGGAAATGGTAGTGAGAGCCGCGATGGCATTACCGCTTCTGCTCCCGGCCCGGTACGCTGCTAATACCTGACGCTCATCGTCTTTTAATCCGCTCTCAGCCTGTTCGCTGCGTGGCATTGCGGGAGCCTGCTGCTCCCGCGTCGCATATACCGCTGGTCTGCGCGCCGTCTTGCTCGCCTTGTACGCATCGTAGCTAGATTGAGCATGATGGCGTAGCGTAGGCGGCACTTCGCTTGTGCGCGGACCCGATGTGGCAGACGCTCTTATAGGGGCGTGCTCCTCGTTGGTAGCCGGAGACACCAGACTACTCACCAGTGCGTCTTCTTCTGCTTCGCCGTAAGATGCGCCTGGTGTGTAGGTAGAGGGGCCTAGCAGCGTCGTGTACAGTGCTGCATTATCCAGCAGTGGCACAGAGGCCAGTGACGCCTTTTTGCACACAACCCAATTGCGCAGCATGATTGTGCTCTTGCCCAACTCATCCTCTGGGAGCAGATTGGCGGGCATGTCCAACAGGATCTTCGCGGTAGTCGCATCGCCGCCGGCATAAAATGCTGAGCGATAGCACTCGCGAACCGCGCTGCTGCTGCCATTGGGCGAAATCGTCTTGACCAGGAAATCATGGGACGCGGTAATCAGGAAGAGTCCCACCTTCGCCCCTTCGCGCAGGATCTTTGCCATAAGCGCAGGAGCATCGGGAATAGCATCGATGATAGCGGGCAGTTCGTCTATGGCGATAAAGTACGGTTTGCCCACTGGCTGCGAATGCGCGAACTTTTCCAGTCGTTTCGGGAGCAACTCAGTAGCCACTTGCCGCAAGTAGAACTCGATCACGTCATACTTGCGGCATTCCATCGGATCATAGATCAGATAGGGATCAAAGGGCGTCCAGTCCTGATCCTCATAGTCACCTTCGTCCTTCAGGACATAGCGGCTGTAATGCGGGTTGAGGATCAGGACACTCGCCCCGGCGTGGCACAGTTGGGCCAGCAGCATCCGCATCAGGCTTGACTTGCCGCCGCGTGTTGGGCCAGCCAAGGCCACATGGCAGAGATGCTTCGCGCGACAGAAGAGATGTTCGCCGCTCTGCAATGTCCCAATATAGATTTTTTCCAAACTCGGAGTGAAGCTCCTGAGCACGTCCGAGAACAGGAATATCTCCGACGATTTACGCCGGGGTTGCGCCAACTCATCTCCGCGTGCGGGCACTCCCCTTTCGCTCTTGCCGACCATCAGCCGATGGGCAAGCGAAGGCTTCGCATCGGCTGATGGCTCTTCAGTCCCGACAGCGGGAGAGGATATCCCTACCCCCGCTGCCTGCTTTGCCTTGTGGATCTCATCGACCGCCATATAGACAACGAGGCCAGCCGCAAGGCCAGCAATGACGCCGGGACCGCCGAAATTGGCGAGATGCATAACAGGTTCAGCAATCGCCATCGCGGCTCCTGCTGCCACAAGTTTCTGGCCTTGCTCTTTCATGATTAAAGCTCCTCTACGCCATGCTCAATCAGGCCCAGGCCGAGCGGAAGACCGAGGGTGACAATCATCCCGACAGCGAGCGCGATCAAGAACTGCACTAGGGGATTGGCGCCAGGGGATGAACTGTAGTCGGCATAACTGTTTAGACCAATCAGCAGCAGGCCGAAGATGACGAACCAGCGGCCTGCATGCGCGTTCACAGAATTGATCTTTCTCACCGCCACCGTTAAGGCCAGGGCAAAAACCAGGGTGAGCACCTCAATAACCCAGGCGTACAGCCAGGAGGTGACTTGATCGATGGGAGCCTGACCGGTAATCATGAGCCAGGGCTGCTCCAGGATGGACCAGGCCACGCCTGCGACACGCACATGATTGCCCATTGCCAGGTACTCACTCGTTTGGATCTGAACAACGGTCCCGTCCGACCAAAGGATGAGTACCACGCCCCCCAGGATAAACATAATCAGAGGGGAACTATTGAGCTTACGATGATACTTATTCAGCATCTGGTGCCCGCGCGCCGCGAGTGATGGTTTTGTTTCTGGTGTCTCCATAATGATTGCTTCCTTTCACACTTCCCTCACTCGTCCGTTCTATCTGAGTGAGGCTTATGGCTCGACTTCCGCATAACCAGCTAAGGAGTGCGAGCCTCTTTTTTGTCATGCAGGGTTGTCTACGAAGCGCTGAATGGACGCCTGAATGGCGTGCTCCTCTTTTTCGCCATCAATGGCGTGAAACGTGACGCCCTCGTCATTGACGGTCAGTTCGCGATGACTGCCAACAAATGCGGCCACCTGTGTCAACGCGCGGTAATTCTCTTCCGTTTGTTCGATAAACAGATCCATGATAGAAACTCCTTTTCTTCGTTATAAAAATGGGTTTAGTGGTCTGCCAGGTTCGTTGGTAGCGGGTTGGCAGACCCGACCTGAGCAACCTTTTTACTGGTCCTCCGGCCCGTCAAGTTGCTTGCGACGTAGATCCTTTGTATCTACCCTCCTTAGCTCGTCAATGTGGTACAGCGTCTGCCTGGAGTTCTCTCCACCAACAGGCACTCCGGTGACTCGGCCCAGGCGACGCAAATACGCCAGTCGCTTCACCGATACGCCCAGAAATCGAGCCGCCTCCTGAGTTGCGTACCACTCCCTTTCATCTGACATAGGGAATGTCCCCTTACTATCTGACTACGTGACAAGTTACCACGTCGCTAGATAGTATAGTTGGTGGGAATCGTGGTTGTCAAGCGGGGGCAAAAATGGTGAAGAATGGCATCCTTGCCACGTTGCTCGCGTCCTACTGTGGTTGCTCTACCTCTGGTCCGCGTTCGTGGACGCTGATATAATCGTGGATGCCCGACCACTGCACTGGCGTATGCTCTGATACCTGATGCCACTCGGAGGCCAGCAACGCGAAGAATGCATCATCGGCGGTGCATCCACCCTCTCCTTCGCCGATGTAGACCAACCGCTGGCCCTGATAGGCTTGCAGCGTGTGATAGGCCATCTCGTCCTCGTAGGGAGGCCAGCACAGGAAGAGCGCGCGGTCTGGGTGTTTCGCTGCTATCAAGGGCCCGCCACCACGCACATCGTAGAACACTTCGCGCGTAATCCCCAGAAGCCCATTGTGGTTCTCGTTGCGCGGGCTATGCCAGTGGTTTTGACCGGTGTGCTGTGGTGGATGCAGGTCAAAGCACAGCATATCTACGCCCATCTGAGAGAGCAGATGGGCGTAATAGCCCGTACCCGCGCCTATCTCAAGCGCTTTCGCCCAAAGCGCCTGTGCAACGAATTGCAGTGATGCAGGATCAGGGATCGACCATGCATACTTGCCACACAGGTCGTCGCGGGTGATGCGTTTGCCGTTCTCTTCTGGAAAATTATCCCCGCGCCAGGGATACGGCTCAGGTTTCCAGATATGGCGATATTCCCACTCAAGTTCGTTTCGCGGGAACTTCCGCACCTCGTCCAGATACGGATTGCTTATCTGTGTCTCTCTCATGCTTCTCCTTATCGCCGCAGTATCTCTTCTAATGCCATAGGCATCGTCGCGTTCACGTCTACCCGGCGTACTGCAACCGTGGGATCATCGTAGCCAGAGGAATACTGCGGCGTCTCTACGGCTTCTGTCTGCCCGTACTCATCCAATGCTGGCAAAAGAGCCGTTGGTATCTCGATTGCCCTGGTGAGATGGGCCGTGAGTCGCGCTGGCAGATCTGGCCTACACATCTCAGGATGCTTTTCCAAATCTTCGCCGATACAGTGCCAGTAGACGCTATAGTCGTCTCCCTGACAACGGTGTCGTCGCATAAAGTGATACCACCAATTGGGGGACCATTCTATTTCGGGCTTGCTCCTCCGAAACAGCCTTTGGAGCAGGCGCGGTTTGTTCATGTTACGCCTCTTTCTATGCCCCGCTGAGTGGCTTGCAGGGCAGTGTTTCGTCCGTGATAATCAAGTTTGGCTCAACGAACGCCAGATGGGTCTTACCAGTCTTAGGGTCAATGAGCAAGACCCAATCAGCGCTCGTGCTCTGGCTGGGATACAAGCCATTCGGTTCAGGGACCGATCCCTGCGTACTGTTCTGAGGAGGTGACATCTCCGTCCCATACGGGATACCGAAGCCTTTCACTTGACCCAGACAAGCCAGGCTATTGGTCATGGAGTCGTAGAGATACGCGTTCAACACCAAATTGGGATTGTCGCGTGCCTCATAGATCTGAATCATTTGCTCATATTCGTAGAAACTCGTGATCTTCGGCGTTGTCCCCCCACTTGTTGCCGGCGGTCGTCACATTGTTATTGCTGGCGGTCGTCTGATCGTCGCAACTTACGACTGTGAGCAGCAGCAGGCAAATGAACAGAGGCACCAGCAGGGCCTTTTTGACCGAAATCTGCTTCTCTAAAAACTTCATCGCTTTCCTCTTACTTTCCGCTTGAGACATCATTTATCGCCCTGTTGACGCATGTCCTCACGCCATCAGGCATCCGCATGGACGCGACATCGACGGTAGCAGCCAACGAGTAAATGTCCTGCTCAATGGCCTTCTTCGCAACGGGATCAGTTGTCTCGGCCTCTTGCTGGCAGTCATCGGCGAAACGCTGTGCAACAGCATTGATGTGCTGAGATGAGCTATTAAAATTGTTGTAGTCGGCTTGATTGAATGCCGGTCCCAGGATCGTGATCCACCCTAAGACCAGCAGGCCAAGAGCCAGACCTCCGAAGAAAATGTACAACCAGTATTTTGGGATATCCCACATATTTTACTCGTTCCCTTCCTAAACACTCAGACCGGATAGTAACAACGGTTTCACATTGCCCGGACTGGGACGCCAAAGTACAAGCTGAATTTTCCGATTGCCAACTCGTGCTCATACCTGCCATCTTCATAGACATAGTAGAGATAGCTGAAATGTTTCCATCCATAGTTTGCATAGGGATAGTAGCGTAGGTGAACCGGCCACCACTCATTCCTCTGTCTGGCTCTCATCTCGTCCCTTTCTGGAGACCCATGCTTTCAAGCATGGGGAGGAAAGAAAGCCGCCCGCAGGCGGGAAAATCCCTTGAGGGAGGGCACTTTGAACCAGAGTGCCCCAACTGGCCCGTTAAGGCTGGCTTGCGCCAGTAGCGGGGATTGCTCCCCATATTCCCTTCGCCACTGATGGCCAGAGAGGATGCAAATTAGGGAAGCGTTCGCATCGTCTGGGGGACTACCATTTGACCCCTTCGCCATTCAGTTGCCTTCAAACGACCATTTGCATGATCTTGGCCAGGCTAGTCTCACGTTACCCTTGCTCGTTCCCATTGGTAGAATGGGTTCTACGCAAGCCCTCGGCTTTAGCCGTAGGGTGCTTGACCTCAAATCCTTTCTCATAGCGCACTCGCTCTTCGCTGTGCGGCCTTCCTACGTTCGTATTCGCGGGCAGCTTTGCGGTGCTGCTCCTGGTAGCGTTCATTCGTCTGCCAGCGCTGGCGTTCGCGGCTCACCACCTGATCCGATTTGCGGTAGCGACCACGCAAAACGCGCCGATGGATGGGCGCGCACACTGCGCATCGTGTTTTATAGCCGAGGGGATTCCCGCAATCGACGCAGACGCGCAGAGGTTGCCGGATAATTGTGCCGATGGTATTCTGACTTACATCGTAGCGCTCAGCTAACTCACGCTGAGTTATGTGGCTGGATGCGTAGATTGTGCGTATCTCCTGTTTCTGCTCTATGGTCAGATGCATCTGTCACTCCCCCTCATTTCTTCTCAAGAGCCTTATGCTCGCACAGCAGGGCCCCGCATGGACAGGGCCTGAGTATCGGCATTGAAGCCGTATCATCTCTCTTCTTGGGCGATTTCAGCGTGCGGTCCGGGTCAAACTCTTCACCCGACTGTACGTCAGGTTCGCCCCAAACCTCGACCAGCGCGACGCCTACCGGCCATATATCCTCCGCTGCGGGATCAGGTGGCGCGGCAGGCGGGCTATTGAGCCATGCGTCAGGCGCCGATGTTGGCGGATCAGGGGCACGCCATGGCGGCAGCGCGCGCAGATGCGCCTCTATGTCAATGTCTTTTAGCGTCGGCACCTCCTCAATCGGCACCAGAGGCCGAGAATAGCGACGTTCTGCGTATGATGGCAGAGTCACCGGGTTATCTGGCACATGAAGGAAGTCAGGCAACTCCGCCGTCTCTGTCTGCTGGAGTGGACTCCTTCGGAACGGGACACGCGGCGGAATCTGCCTGATGCCATCGGTATTTCCAGCCTGCCACGCAGGATAGGAGTCCGACTCCGCCAGCCGGGGGCGCACCTCCTGCACATGGCCGTCAGGTAGCTTGCGTGATTTTGGCCCGGTCGCCTCCACTAAGCGCGGCTCTAGCACCGGCTGCGCATCCAACCATTGCCGGAAAGGCCGGGAAGGGGCCTGGCGCATCTCGTTCCGGCTGTGCTGTGAGTACTCTGGGATATGAGAGTATTCACGTATCCGCTCAGGCGGTGTGCATTCCCGCTGCCAGCCCGTATCACGGCCCTGTCCTCCAGGTCTGCGAAATATCCGCCGCCACCAATTTTCCGGCTCTGGGGCGCTCTGCTGACTGCTCATCTTTGTCTCCTCTCTACTCAGCACAATGGGTAAAAACATGTGCTAATTCACCTAGAAGGTGTTCTTTCGCCTTGTGTGGCATTCTCGCACGCGCGATATGCAAACTCATGCTGAAAAGAAACTGCGAAATACGGGCGCGGCACTCTTGCCCGGTGTTTTCCTGCGTGCCCTTTTCTGCCAGCGCATCCCTGGCCAGGACCATCGTGCCATCTGGCTCTTCAATCACGACGCGCTGAAAGATGTCGTTGCCCGATGATGTCAGCGCAATATGGACGATGCCGCGCGTCACGACGACCGTAGCTACCGACGCTACGAGCCACGTTGTCCCGAACGTCTCGGCAAGTAATTCCTGGACACGTTGCACAGCCCGCGCTTGTGTTATCCCCGGCGGCGCTGGCATGAATTCCTCCTTGCCGAAGGCGTCCAGTCCGCCAACCCCATCAAGCTTGCGGAAATCAAAAGTCTCGTCCATTATTCGGCGCCCCTTTCGCTTGCTCTGGACACAGCACTTTGATTTCGCCCTCGATCATGCGAAATTTTGTGTGCTTGCCACATAACGGCATGGAGCAGAGTACACAGTAGATATTCTGTGTGGCAGGTTGCCCGCAGATGCCGCATTCACGGCCATCGCCGGCCATAGGCAGCGGCTCCGTGTCGTGCTCTTCCTGCTCAATGCGCACTGGCGCGGTCGGTAAAGCAATCATGTGTTTCTCCTTCCACTAATCAATCCAGGACCGCCGCATAATCATCTCAGCGGCTTCGGCAATCAGAAACGCCGTGTGCTTCATCTTGTTCGCTGTGCCGACTGACTGATCTGAGGCTTTGTTTGCCATCACGTCAATCACGATGTAGGTAGCCAGCATCTCTCCCACCTGCTTGAGGATCGCCGACTTCACGTTGGCAATGAGCACCTCGGTATCCATCTTCTTCTCTCTGCGCTCGGCCTTCGCGAGGATCTCGCTAATGGCCTTTTCCATCTCGTCCTTCTGCATCCTTCTCTCCTTTCTCTCGTCCTGATGTCTTATAACTCGATAAATTACGTTCAAGGCGATTCCTCACCCAACTCGGCGGTACATTTCCATCTTCCGCCTCTGACTGCCCTCTGACGAGCCTCTCAGTGCCCTTAAAAGTCATTCGTCAAAACGGCCCGATTGTCTTAGCCATGAAATCAGCATTACCGCCATCAACAGAATCAAGCCAATCGAAACCAGAGGCCCAAATGTCCACGCTTTGACCACCGGGACCGCCAACTCAAGATTGAGCCAGCCAGTCACTTTCGCTCCTCCTTCCGTATCTCATCCATAGCCTCTGACAATTCATCCGCCATTTTGCCCCTCACATCCGCCGTGAGCACTGGCCCGATGCCCGTCTCGGCCAATTGAAACGCACAGTCCTGGTGTGTCGCGGGTTGTGCGCGAACGCCATACTTGCGCAGCAGCGCCTGCACACGTGGGTCACTCATCATTCTCTCCACGCTCATGCCTCTTTCTCCTCACTTACCCTTTCCCCTTGGGCCAGAATAATATCATCAGCCAGATCGTGATCCGCGACCCAATCAAGCAACGCATTCTGCTCATTGTCGCTCAGGCCATAAGCGTTATCCGCCTCTATGACAACCGCCTGCGCATCGTCGTAAACCCGCTTCTGCGCCGCCTTGTCGGCCTCCCGTTGCGCATTGCGGTCCCTGCATTTCGCACGGATCAGGCCGGTCAGGGCAACACCACTGACCACCAGCACGACCAGTCCAACCAGGGCCGAGTAGCCATCTACCGAAAATATCACTTGCCACGCAGACACGAACATATCCACAGGCCATTGCATCAATTCCATCATTCTTTCTCTCGCTTTACAATAACTGATCCATAATCGCCTTCGCACGCGTCAGGGCCTCCCGGCGCACATAATAATAAGCCCATAAACTCTTTTTGCGGCAATCCACCAGGCCCGCATCGCGCAGAATGCGCAGGTGATGCGAAATGGTGGGCTGTTCCAGGGGAAAGCTCTCAACAATCTCGAAGACGCATACTTCCCCTTCATACCGGGCAAGCAAGCTCAAAATACGCAGACGTGTCGGATCTGCCAGTGCCTTGAGCAGGCGCGCCTGGCTGACCGCTTCATCTGCCGTCAACGTTGGGACAAATTTTGAAACGACGCCAACCCCAGAGTTGGCGGGTGTCTGTCGCAACCATCCTACAAGTGCCATAATGTTCTCCTTTGCCCGCTGCCGGGCTATCTCTCGTTTTTTTGGGACAGGTAAGATCGGGCTCGCCCTGGTGATGCCTGATCAGTTGTTTGATTTTGAGCATGAACTACACCGCCTTTTCACGCAGGTTTGATCCCTTGACCGTGACCGCGACGCAATACTCCTTGAGCCGGGAGATAATGCGATGGCCCGCCACACCAGCAGCGTCGTCTTTTGTCCAGTAGGACTCCAAATCGCGCGGCGTGAAGTTGCTCGTAAAGATCGTGTAAAGGCCCCTCTGCATACGCAGCGAGATGATGCTGTACAACTGCTCAATCACGTAACCGGTAGGCCGCTCAACGCCCAGATCGTCGAGCACCAGCCACGGCACATTCTTGACTGACTCTAGCAGCTCATCGGCATGATCTTCTGAGCCATCGCGGAATGACGCGCGTAGCCGGTCGAAGAGATCGCTGCTGAGCACAAACAGGCCTGTTTGTGACGCCCGAATCGCCGTCTTGAGTCCTGCGACTGCCAGGCTGGTCTTACCCTGGCCGAGATCACCGCCGAGCCAGAGCCCACGCCGGAGCGTCTCATCGCCTGCCAGATGGCGCGCGATAAACTTCTCCACTGCCGCCAGCGCAGACTGGTCGCCGGATTTCGGGAAGCTGGTAAACTCCCAATCGCGCATTTTCCAGGGGATCTGATATCCCCCAAAGATCCGCTGAATAAGTTCCGCCTGCCGGCGGGCTGCACGTTTTTTCATCGCATCTCCTGAACATGTTGGACAGGGAACTGTTTGTACTTTGCCACCTGGCAACCGATCCCGTTCCGAGCGGATAACCAGAGTGCCCGGTGCATCGTCGATCGAGATATGGCACGTGGGGCACTCCAATGGCGCGACATACCTGGCAGATGCGCCCACATACCGGGCAGGGCGCGTCTCGACGGGTACTCCTTCAACGATTTCGCATTCCAGCGGCTCGAAACCCTCATCGTATGAAACCTCAGAAACGACGATTGGCGTCTTTGGAACGAGTTGCAGGCTTCGGCCAATACGAGTGAGCTCAGACATGGGCGGGCGCTCCTTTCGGCTTCGGCGGGGCATCGAAGGCAGCCCACGCCTCACGGTTGTTATAAAAATCGTCGTCAATATTGTAGGCAGGATCGTTCACTGCGAGCGTGTAACCTTTGCCCTGATCCGGCTTCGATGATGCGGTCGGCGATGAGGCGTCCATCTGAGATGGAATGAGCCACTTCTCCCAGCGCAGTGTCTTGTTATCGCTGGCCAGATCCTGCACCGTGACCGCGACGCGTTCGCGTTTGACCCACTTGCTGGTGCGGATCTCGTGAATGACAATCTTCGTGTTCTCGTAGGTGACGCTGGCGCGCTGCGAGAGGGTGTTGCAGGCCCTGGCATTCGCCGCCGTCTCATCCAGCACGACGCCCGTCAACTCCTCGTACCATGCGCGAAACGCCGCACCCTCAACCGAGAAGTAGACCTTGTACTCCGCGGCCTTCCTCCCTTGCCTGCGCCCGCTACCCTTCTCGATTCTCGCCCCACGTGGCTGCTGCCCCGCCGTGAGCGTCGCCAACTGCTCAGCTTGCGTATAGCCACGCGCACCGCCGGTCTCCGCTTGCCGTGGCTGTGACGATGGTGCGCCTGCGCTGTACACCGTGCCATCGTCATTGAGTGAGTTGGTGTAGACCATCTCTTGCGGTATTACCGCCGGGGTATCTCGTCCAGTTTCTGGCGGTTCTGTGATGTTTGTATGCGGCTGAGCAGGTCCTGTATCCCGATCACCTTGCACACGCCCACCAGGCAGATCCCGGCGGTCATGCCCAGGAAGAAGATCAGGGCTATCAACAGATCGATCATGCGCTACTCCTCCCGCATTTCCTGGATGAGTTTGCGGATGCTCATCCAAAGCATGACGCAATCCAGCAACAACTGGATGAGCATGATGGTCCGTTTCAAGTTCATGGATTACTCCTCCTGTCTGCTGAGTACGCGCATCTCCTGCCGGCACTTCTGCGCTCGTTGTTCTGTGAGCAGGAGATTGATCTGCTTTTGCTGTGCCTCGATCATGAGCCTTTGCCTGGCTATCACCGCCATCAGTCCGATGATCGAGAGACTGTTGACGCTGACGGCTATCGCCAGGAAGAGCGTTGGGGCCATGTTCTTCTCCTTTGGCCTGTGCCGGGGTATCGTTGGCTATACGATGAGAATGATAATCGTTCTCAGAGGATGTAGTGGGCCTATCCGCCATGAAGTCAGGGCGATACTCGCTGCGTGACTCGACTATTGCAGCCTCATTCGCTGTTTCATGCTCAGAACGGAGAGCAATCTTGAGTCCACGCTGCTTCAGGTGGTGGAGCACCTCTTCGGCAATGTGACCACGCCGCTTATCCTCAACCTCGGAAAAGTAAGGGTGTGGGAACGATGGTGTGAACCGAAGAACCATCATGGTCGGTGCAAGTCCGTCGTCAAACCACAAAAAAGAGTGCTCAGGATGAGAGACGAGCGTGGGCGTCGGCGCGTTAGCGCGAGCTTGTGGCGTGTCGCCTTCGCCCGCGCGATACGTCCCCTCTTGTGAATCTGTTTCTTGTAAACTGTTAGATTGTAATACTGTTTCTTGTGGGTACGGTTTCGATACTACCCCTGGTACGCTTTGGTTACTACCGTGGTACGGTTTCGATACTACGGGTGGTACGGTTTCGGTACTACCCTGCTGTGATGGGTGGTACGGTTTCGGTACTACCCCTGTTCCTTTAAAGCGTATGCTGTAGAGACTCACTGCATTGTCCCCACTGGGATCTTTGCCCTTTGTGGTTTTTATGAGTCCCTTCGCTTCCAGGTCGGCCAATGCCTTGCTAAGCACCGTGCGGTTTGAAATACCACATCCATAATCAAGTACTTTGCCATCTTTGGTCACGATCCCCTTGAGGAATTGCTTGAAAGAGATGGCATCACAATCCTTCTTAAAGCCCCATGTACGGCGGATAATGTAGAGCAGTACCTTGAGTTCAGCGCCGCTCAAATGGGGCAGGAGGACATCAAAGAGCACATCAGGGACCGGTGTCGTGTTAGCCGGTTCAAAGCCATCGAAAACGAATGTAGGCGGGCCTTCCTTGTTATTCTGTTCCATGGGCGTACCTCTATCGTAAAGCCGGAGACCCGGCAGGATTAAGCAAGAGATTGGATACACCGACTCACCAGTAACTGCATGACCGGCGGGGTGACCGCGTTCCCCAACTGCTTGACTTTCTCCCGGCGTGTTCCCGTCACTACATACTCACGCGGAAAGGCCATAGCAGCCTGTATCTCGTGCGGCTCAAGCATCCTGAACCCGCACTCTTCCGCTTGAGGCGCTTCTGACTGCTGAGTCACGAGTGCGCACCTGTCCAGGGTTGTTACTGTTGGTACAGGCTCCTCGATGGAAGCGAACGCACCATTGTGGTAATAGCTCATGAGCCACGCAGGCGGGATCACCAGACTCTGATGGTTGCCACCACCAACGATAGTGCTCATAGGCTGATTGAGCGAGCGCGGGCGATACTCTGCCACGTGGTCAATGAGGAATGGCGGAGGCGTCACCAGGGCCAGATCATCGCGAGCGGTCTGCGTAGGCAAAGCGCGCGAAGCTACGGGATAAATCCGGTTCGCATGGTCGCCGTTGTGACTGAGACTGAACACCAGTGGAGAGCGTGCAAACTTTTCCAGGCCATAGGTAATCCGCACCATTGTTTTAGGCTTCAATGGACTTTTGCGCTCGCTGATGCGTTGGATAGACAGCGACCAGTCAATCGCACTGGCAGCCGCATAATAGTACGGAGCTACCGAAGATCCGCATACAGGGCAAAGATAGACATACTGCTGGCGGTATTTGCCAGCGCGCTTCATCGGATCTTTCCAGCACTGTACTGCTTCCACGTCACGCACACATTTTTCGCAGTGAGCCGTCGGGTGGATTGCCAGATCTGGCTTCCGGTTGCCCCGTTTCCAGGCCACAAAGTACATGCGGTCCCGGCTCTGGGGCGTCGGATGGGCAAACATGGAATTGAGGTAGACCATCTCATGGTCATATCCCAGGCTCTGCCAGGCGTGCAACCAGGCGTCCCACATCACCCAATAGCGCGCATCTACGACATTCTCCAGGATGACCATTTCGTAGCCGTGACACTCGGCCCACCTGAGCGGGTCCCACATCGTACAGCGGCTGCGCTCTTCTGCCGGGTCATAGCCGATGTCGCCAAAGTCCGGCCCTAGTGGCTGCCAGCCTGCTCCCTTGCGCCGTTTGCCCTTACTCAAGGAATGATTGGTGCATTCCGGCGAAGCAATCAGTATCTTCGTTGAGGGATAGCGCCAGGGATCAGCGCGCGTGATATCCGTCAGGACGTGCAACGCGTCGGGGTGATTGGTGTTGTGCGTGGTTAGTGCGCGCTGCCAGTGGTTAATGGCAAGCCGCACATCTGCGCCTGCATTTACGGCCCCGGTAGAACTGCCGCCCGCTCCACAAAACATATCAGTGATGGTGATTGCTGTGCTCATAAGACACCTCTATCGTGAACCGGGAGACCCCGGTGAGAATTGCTAAGTCCAACAAAAGCCGCTATCGCAGCCGAACAGCGTCTGCTCACTGGGCTTCGTAAAATCAACTTGATCGAGTGGTACACGGTTGGGATGGAGGAACACGCCGCCTTGCGTGTCCTGCTCGCGGATAAGGTAGTCCAATGCAACTGCCTCCGCGAAATCTTCAGTGTCATTCTGCTTCATATCCAGCCAGACTTCATTCGTGGTATGCGGGCAGATATCGCAGGCACTCTTTGGCGGAGGTGGCAACCCGGCATCGATCACCAGTTGCTCACAGGCAGCGCGTGTCATGCTTACGCCATAGCCACCAGAGACAGGCATGTCACAGAGAGGCCAGTGATTCTCTGCCCACTTCACATCAGATGGCTTGAGACGCTCTATCTCGTCTGTGGACATCCCTAGCCACATGATGCATTTAAAGTTATTCCCGTAGAGGTTCTTGAGATAGCGACGGACTACCCGCGTTTTCCATTCATTGGAGCAGAATGTATCCAGCTTCCCCTCCTGAGTGAATGCCGGAATGAGCAGCGTCTTTTCGCCTGTCTCTTTGTTGATGCGATATAAATCTACCTTCGCGAGGTCATGCGGCGCAATATGAACGTTGGCGCCAGCCTCATGCATACGTGGAAAGGTATAAGTCCAGTTGTAGCGCCACGTGCGGCGCGCCTCCCGGCTGGTGTCCGCCATGACGATAATTTGAGGCATCGGGAGCTTGCCCAACTCAATCAATCGCCATCTGGCGATTGATTGAGTTCCCCCACCGTAACTCCAGACGACAGGCTTATCCATACTGCACCTCGCTTTTCGCTCGAAACGCGATCGGGATATTCTTCGCAAGGACCGTACACCACAGAGGGAGCAGGTCGGGGTCCGTGAACTGGATTTCGATATCCCCGTTGTTATAGATCTCCTCGACAACGCATGTGTACCATCCGGGACCGCGAAGCAGGTGTGCCCCTTCCTCCATGCCCATGAGGTGATATTCAAGCTCTTCGTCGTTGAGAAATGCCGCGCGCAACTCCTCTATGCTCATGCCTACACCTCCGACCGGAAGAGATAATCAAAATCGCTGTACCACGCCTGGAAGCACACATCAGGCTTCCCATCCCGCCGCATCTTTATCTCCACAAATTGCTCGTTATTGATGTGCATAAACCAACCGTCGCCCATGGCGTTGGGATAAGACTCAATCTCGTGGACGCTGCCCAGATTGATCTCCAGTTCGCCCTCCAGTGCCTCAAGGACCTGGGCGAGCAGCGCGAAAAAGCTATTCATGCTGCACCCCGCTCTCCTGTTGCCTTAGCAAACACTCATAGATCTCATCGAAATCGAATCCCGCATCCTCCAGGAAAAAGGCGATGCCAGCGGCGTAAATGCCCTGTGTCTGGCTTTCCTCTACACTCGCAATGGCTTGTCGCAAGGCTGTTTCGCGGTTCAGTGCAAGTGTGTTACCGCACTTCAGGCAGCGGATCTGTGCCGGGTCTTTCGCTGTCGGGATTGGCTTCTCGCAAGCGCACGGTTTCAGATGCTGGTGCATCTGCGTGTGCACAAGAGCAAGCAAGCGGTCGTTCACTTCGAACATCTGATTTGTAGATTGCCAGACGTTGATGCGCAGTGCTTTGGCACATTCCTCCGCCTCTGCTTTTTGTTCATTCTGGCTCATCTCCTCGATGGTGCGCGGGAAAAGTGGCTTCCCGCCGCCATGCGGATCTGCAAGCCGCTCACGAAGAGGCTTAATCTGCCGCTGCATAACTCACCTCTACCCTCTCCCGGCTTCCCGCAGCCATCAGTGCCTCATCCCAATCGCCGCCGTACCACCGTGACGCCCAATCAGGGAGATACTTGCACAGGTGTGCAAAACATCCCATGCAGAAAATACCGCATTCCCGGCATTCCTTGCCACACTCGGCACACAGCCCTTCCAGAAATGCGCTGCCCTCTGCGTTCAGGCAGGCTTGTGGCAGGCTCTCATACACCTCTCCTGGGGTTGTTGCTAGCATCTCGCACTCAGCGAGCTCCGCCAGCTTCTCTGAGGTTACTTTGGCAATCAGGTTGCCAGTGTTATCGTACAGGTGAATGCGCTGGCCTGTCTCGACCACGCGCGGGGTATAGATTGTCATGGGGTAGATCCCTTCCACCGCCGCCCACGATCCACTATACGGGCGCATAAACCTTGCCATATGTTGCCATATGTCCGTATAATGAATATGAGGCAGCGATACTTGACAGCGTTCGGTTAACCGGGTTGCAATCGTGATAGCCGTTCGCTGTGTTGCTGCTGAGGCCAGATCGTTGATTAGTTCTCCTGATCCGGTCCTTTGTACTGATTCTTTTGTAGCTTTCTCCATTCCTCGTAGTCGGTCCGATCGATGCGCCACTCCCTGCCGAATTTGTATCCGGGCATTTCGTTGTTGCGCAGCATCTTCTTGACTGTATCCGGGGAATATCTCAGTTCTTTTGCTACCTCCTCGACTGTTAAGTAGTCCATAACGAGCACAATGACCTCCTCTGGTATGGCCTTCCCATACCTCCCTTATTGTATCATGGCTAATCGTGATAATCAAGTGTTTTCGTGACAAAATATGAATGTTATGGGCTACCGTGAATTGTCGTGTTTCATCTCGAATGGTCGTGGTGGGCGCGTGCATGACTTTATTCCTCCTCGAATGCCCTGAGTATGGATGATCCGCCCATCTGGCAAATACGTTGCGTTAGCGTGGCTACCAGATTGCTCATCGCGCCGTATTGTGTCATGACGTGGCTACAGCACACATGCAGGTCAGGCTCACGGTTGACGTAACGGACATAGCCGCCGTCGATCTGCTTGCCGCAGACGCTACAGGGGATGGTGCGGCCACCACCAACGTAGGTGAAGGTTGTCCAGTAGTTGCCTTGGGGATCTTCGCCGACGATCCCCGGATTGGCGCGTATTTTGATAATGTAAGTGGGCGCATGCATGACTGACCTCCTACGCGTCGGCGTCTTCTGGTTTTTCTTCAAAATGCAATCCGAAGACGGTCACGCCGCCCGGCTGAAAGGCCATCACCGCGAGCGACCAGGTGAGTTGCCCCATGTAGGCACCTGCCTCTCCCGGCTTCCCGCCGAACAGGAAGGCATCACCACGATCAGCGAGCGGGTTGGTCGTGCGGCGCAATACCTCCCAGTAGGCGCGGGACTCCTCTGGTTCGCTCTTGTCAGGCGGTTGGGCAGGCAGGTATCCGCGAGCCCGCTCAAACTGGAGATCGGTCGGGCCATCCTGCCGCTTCATTTCTCCTATGGCGAGCGGGACAAACACCTCCAAATGGGCGCGGATCAGAAATAACTTCCGCTCATTTGCCTCTGACTGAGGATCGAAAACGGGTCGTAATATGGGGTATTTGGGCGCATACATGGGTTAATTCTCCTTATGGCGTAGGTGCCAGCGGCGCACGAGCGCATTGATGCGGCTTCTGCTGACTTTGAGTTCCACCGCGATTTCTTTATTTGTTTTGCCTTCTGTGACGAGCCCTGCAATACGCTCTATGCGCTCATCTTTGGTCAGCGGGACATTGCCGCGCCTTCTGGGTTTCTGCATGGGTTATGCCTCTCTCAACCAGAAGTCGCTAATATCCTTCTGCTGTGGTTCTTTTTGCTGTTTCTGCTCGGCAAGCGGGCGCAAGTTCTCAGGTTTGCACCACACCTTGCGCGCGAAGTAGACAGCGATCCATCCCGGCTTTTGCCCCATTGGCGGGATATCCATCACTTCGCCGGAGTTGCGCGGGTCTTTCTCGCGGCGATGGATTACCTTGTCTCCTGGTCGGAACTCCATGACTTTCCTCCTTGCCAGAATATCGGGTTGCAGTACTCGCTCCTGGCGAGTTGCTCCTGCTCGTTTTCCAGCGGTTGTGGCGCTGCGGCTGGCTCAGGCGACAAGAGACCTTTATAGTCTCGAATGATTGGCATGATCCGCATAACCTCGTTGCGGTCGGATTGCTTCTCTTGCTCAGAGAGATCGTTGTAAGATGTCGCAACTTGTCTCTGCCAACGCGACCAACCGGCATGCTCTTTGTCGGCAAGAGCTTCAATTACTTCTGCTTCGCTCATACCTCTCTCCTCTCGCTGTGCAGAGCGCACAGCACGCTCTTCTGCGCTCTGAGCCGCGTAGGCTTGCATCTGCTCATCGGTCAAGCCGTAGGGATTGCTCATATCTCTCCCTCCTGCTCTCTCTTGATGTAGTTATCCAGGGACAGACCCGCCCAAAGTGCTAGCGGAATAAGCGTATTGATGCGCAGATTCGACCTCTGGCGTATGGCTGTTGTCCCGGTGATGCCGGCCATGCGCGCAATGTGATTCCATGTGCATCCGCGTAGTTGGCGGATACGATCAAGATCTGTGAAGAAACGAGATGCATCGAATGTGGCATAGATGGCCGGTTCTGGCTTGCGCGCTACCCTCGTGACGATCTTTCTTTGTTTCTTGCTGAGTTTACTTCCATCGCGGCTAGCTCCCAGATAACTGCGAACCGTAAATCCATCATCGTCTTTCCATGTAGCCGACCAGTAAGGTCCATGCCCGCCGCCGTTCTTGCAGAGTGCGCATTGTTGGCGTCTCTCGTCTTTGCACTTGTTGAAGTAGGCGTGATAATTGATGGCGCGCCCGTCTTGTGGTAGTGCTACTTTGCTCATATCGCGCCCTCACTCCCTTCCAGTGCCAATGCCTCAAAGTGCAGACCGAACAGATTTATTCCGCCAGGATAAAATGCCAGGACAGCGAGCATATCGCAGAGCAAGATGATTTCTTCCCTGGCCTGCTTGCCGCCCATCATCATATCGGCGAAGCCGCTCCATGAGCCGGTTTCGTCTCCCTGTATGCGATGGATACGTTCCCGAATATCCTCCAGGTGATAATCCTGTGGCCCGCCAATCTCCAGGAGATTGGCAACCGCTATTGGGACTGATACGGCGAGAGTCAGTTGAATTAGCTCTAACTTGAGCGGATCAAAGATCCTTGGATTGGCGTTGGCAAGCAATTCTGTCATGCGGCGCTGATCGATGGTTGCTGCAATCATCGGCTTTTCTCCTCTGCTCGCCATAACAATGCTCCGAGTAGCAACGCGCGAGTCTGATAGGCCATGTGCGCCAACTCATTCTTCTCGTAAAGTTCAGCGTGCAGGATGGCGCGGCCCAACGCGAGGGCGAGTCCACTATGCCCAGGGTCGTTGCCTGCATCAGTACGTAATTGCTCGCACTGAGCGGCAAGAGCGGCGCTACGCCGCTCTTCGTCGGCAGGTGTGCGTAGTATGCTCAAAACATCACCTCCTGTTTTAGGCCCGTAGGCAGCCTGCATCTCATCGATGAGAGGTTTCATCTCGGTAGCGTGGCGCTGATAGTCCTCGACTTCCCAACCCTGAATAGTTGGCACCCAGGCCCAGGACTCTTGATACTGTCGCCAGAAGTACCACGCCATTTCTGTCGTCTTCTGTTGGCGTTCGCGCACGATCCCTTGTCTGCCATTGGTGATCTCGTCCTCACAGCAGTAGTCCATTGGGGCCGCCCAATCTGGATGCCACGAGCGGAGCCAGGTCACGTATTGATCGGGCGTGTAGGGGTAGACGCCATTCCACTTGAACGTGGCGACGAACCCGCCGCAGTCAGCAGCTCGCTCAGTCACGGTATCAGGCAAGCGAGGAATGGGTAATGCGCCACGCACTTTGCCATATTTGCGCACCTCATCGGCGGCGAATGAACTGGCAGTGAGCAGGATGCGCTCTGTATTGAGGTGCTTGCCCAGTTCGCCGCGTGAGACGGTGGGATAGAGCGTGATGCTCATCGCACTATCCCCACTTTCTTATAATCCTCCCAGGCAGTTTTGCCGCTGGCCTGTTTCGTTTCGCCCTGCTCCAGCGGCTCAATGCATTCGGGCAGGCATTCCTGCCCTGCCATCTCACCGTCCCACTGTACCCACGGGAACGCACTATAGCGCTCCCATTCGCGTGAGAGAACGCCCGTTTGCGCGCCCTTACGTGGGGTGCTGCTGTCCCAGTGGACGGGATGGCCGATGGGGTATGTGGTCATGAGATGGCCTCCTCTGTCCACAGTTCGCGGGCGATAGGTCGTGGAAAGCGGGAGAAGATTTCGGCAAAGCGGGCTTCGTGCAAACCGAGATAGACGAAACAGGTGCCGAATGAAACGCCGTTGCTTGGCTCGCCATTTTCCTGGTAGAATCGGATGCGGGAAGCAGGGAAGCAGATCGGGAACTGCCAGAGCAGATCGAACCAGGATGTCGCCGTATTCGCCGGAATAAGCAGAATGGCTTGCGTGACATTGCAAAGGTCATACTGCTCAATAAGCCGCCGCGTGAAGATTTCCAAGTTACTCGCCTGTGCCTGCTCTGTTTTGCCATACGGGGGATTCAACCAGATGCGTCCGCGCCAGGGCTGCGTGAGGCCATTGGTTTCTCTGGTGTAGTAGTGCGTTGCCTGAACCACTCGGTTGGCAAACTCGCAGGAGGCGGGATCAAGGTCAATCCCGCCCATGACTTCCCGCGCCGCTTCGATATAGTGAGATGGGGTATACCATTCGTTCGTGCTCATCGTGCCACCTCACAGCCTGCCAAGCCTTTTCCTCTAGCTTGACAACCTAATGTAAATTTGGCACTATGGAGCGAGAAGCCCGCCTGAGAGGCTGCGTTGTCGAAACGGAGATTCGCGCGCATCGCAAGGGAGCTTTGGTCCGCAGGAAAGGAAGCACTTGCAAAGTTCAAAGGAATTTTGCCATATACCGCGCACGCAGGAGCAGAAGCGGCACGATCAGCGCCCGCCACGTGACAAATGGCCGCGCTTGTGTTATGATTGTCCCGTTTGATGGGCAAATAGTGTATACTCATTGTGAGGACTCCGATCCACTCAGAGCTTTGAAATCATGGTGGATCTGCGAAGCGGCTTCTTTACCGGGAGGCCGCTATTTCGTTGCCGGCGTGCCCCGGCAGGCTTCAATTTATCGAACTACGTGGCTTTAAGACTTTTTTGTACTGCTCTGCCCATGCCCGCACCTCATCTGGATCGAAGCGAAGTGGAGAGGTGCCATCTCCCCCTATCTGGTAACACGGCAATTCGTACTCATGAATGAGTCGCCATGTCTTTGTGTACCCGAATCCGAGATAGTGCATAACATCTGCTATCTTCCAGCGCCGTTCTATGCCGCCCGGAAGCAACTCCTCCGGCGTTGGGGAAGAAACAACGTCTGTTTCCATAAGGCATCTCCTCTATAATCACCACATCACATAGAATAAATGTGTCATGTGCATAGGACAACTTTTATATGCAACTTCTTTAAACTATTGCAACTTCCCCGAAATTTTGATATAGTAAAAATGGCAATGTGGTTGTTTATGTTGCTGCTAGCAGGCTGGTTCAAAAATCTCTCTCCCCAGACAGATCGTTCCCGGCCTGCTAGGCCCCGATCGCTTCCACTTCCCTATCCTCATCAGATGGTATGGTTTCACGCTCTCTAATATACGACTCCAGGTCTTTCCTGTCGATGTAATAGTTCCTGCGAATCATGGTCGCTCGTAGCCGCTTCGCCTTGATCTCTTCGCGAATGGTACGTTCACTGATCGGAAAACCACGCGACTGCAATTCAGTGGCTACGTCCCGAACGCTGAGCTTTTTCTCACTCATGAGCTTTGCTCGCCCCCAGTCGAGGCGCCTCCTCTTCTCGATAATATACAGGTACAAAGTTGCATGTGTGCGTACATCAAGTATACCATGCCAATTCCGTGAGCGCAAGGGATCACAAGAACCAGTTTTCTCATTGCTGAGTCTCGGTTGCGAAAGATTAACCGACTCGTGCTCGAATTGTTGAGCAGGGTAGGACTAATGGCTACTCCCATTCGCGCCCGCTCCCTCAGAAATTGATATACTCCTGTTCAGGATCGCCATCAGGTCTGCGCCGACCCGTTTGCGGATTGCGAAACCAGCCTGACGGCTCTGGCTCGTTCTCTGGTCGCCACTCGTTCATGAAGCGCACGGCCTCATCTGGCGTTGCGTATCACCAGCCATTATCGCGCGAGATAGGGATCGAACAATCCACTGATACAGATACGCGCACGTCCATAGGTGAGCGGGATGACGTAGACGACACGTCCATCCTCCAGCACGCGCTTCGCATAGTTTCCTTCTTCATCCAGTCGCATATGCCCTCTCTCTAACCCCTCAAAATACGATTTCCGGTTTTGCCGAGTCCGCGCTATTGATGTAGTAGGCGGGTCGCTCTCCACAAGCGGCTTTGCTGATTGCTTTGGCCTGCTGTTCACCCTTTTGCTCCCTCTAGCCCAATCTGGCTACATTTGTCACATCCGACCCCGACCAGCGTCTCTTCTAGTAAGCGGGAGGCCCGCATTGATCCTGGCCCTACTATATGTGAGCAGCCCGCCAACCCCCACATGCAGCAGATTGGCCCCAAATGGCGACTGTATCAGCAGGCGGGCCGATGATTTCTCACTACTCCAAGCTCATTGCCTTTCCGCAGGGCCCGCCTTTTTCTCCTATTGCCTGCCCCGGATTGCTGCAAACTCAGTTAATCTGAGTAGACGGCCTGCACATGTTCTGCACAGGGGGACGGAAGCGCGCGTCTGCCAGAAGCAGGCTGTCCGCCAACCATCTACCTACTTTTCCAGCAAATCTGCGTTCTCGTAAATATTGCCCAGGACCAGCATTTGCCCGTCGAGCAGAATATCCTCTAGTCCCACCGAGCGCTCCAGGTAAACGCCGTAGTAACGCTGTGAGCGGCAATATTCGGTGCTTTCTGTTTCGCTCTCGCCGATGCGTACAATGCTCCTGGTGTAGTCTGGTCCTATGCCAGTGGCCACAACATCGCCCTCATAGATCTTTTTTTCGTGCTTATCTTTCGTTCCGATGGATTCCATCGGAACATAGCGATGATCGACATTCCAGCCAAAGATCTCATCTTCCTTGAATGAATCCTGGTCAACGGCGATAGGCAGACCATGAAGCCCGATGGCCAGGAGATTTTTACTCTTCTGAGCCTCATCGGCGTAGATCATTCTCTGCTCGTGCTTATCCCACAACCTGATTTCTCTCATTGCTTATCCTTTCGTGCCACGTTTGCGCCCACGCTCGCCGCCGCGCACCATCACGATCTTGTGGTCTCCCGCCTCGTGGAACTCTTTGCCTGTCTCCGCTGCATAATGGCCCATGCAAGCGGCTACGAATGCCTCATCGAATGTTTCCTCCAGGAATGCGAGGAATGTACCGATGAGGCCAACCGCTTCATCCTGCGGGATATCGCTCCCTATCTCGATCAGCACGTCCAAGTCGTCACCGTTGCGGATACCCGTCACGGTGAAGCCACTGGTGCCTACATGCGTGATGGTCTTGCCATTGGCGTTTTCTAGAGATGTGACTACTGTCATATTGCCCCTTTCGGGCTACTCGATTGCCAATTGATACAATCGACGCTACAGTACCAGTAGGCAGAGTCACTTCGTAGCAATCGGAAAACATCCGGTGACTCTGCCTGCGCCTCATTCTCACCCTGAACGTCTCAGAGCCACGTGTTACCCGGTGTGGTAGCAACATGGCCCTGAAGAAGTCTGTGCTCGCTGGTGGCATCCCATCGACGCCACAGCCATGATAGCACGGAAGCCGCCGATATTCAAATATGCTACACTGTCCATGAGAGAAGACCTGCCGGCAGGTAGCTTCTTCAGTTGTGGAAACGTGAGGGCAATCTTACGGACAAAGATCAGAACCCTCGATCAGTTCATTCCTTGCTGGCGCACGCGGTCGCGATATCCGCGTGGTCTGCTCACCGCCTTTCCCATGATGGAATGTATGGCAGCGCAAATTGCGCGAATCATGGCGAATGCCGGATCGTGGCGTGGGATGAGGCGTGGATATGGGCGCGCTGGCCCGGCTTCGGTTGGAAGAGCGGGACGGAAGAAGGTCCGAAGCCGGGTCAGCCGTCGCGTAGAGAATGCGTTCGCATGTAATCCTGCCATCTTCCGTCGGGCACGCATCCTCTACAAGTGTGCCGTTAATAACGTTACACACATTTGCAGGACAACACAATGTGTACACTCTCTACTTTTGCTTGTGTACATCCATGTACTTCTCCCACAGGATTCCTACACAGAATATACTCACTATCTACGCCTCAGCAATGTGACAACGCCCTATAAGCGGATTGCGTGTGTATTCCCGCCGGAAAAATAAAACCAGCCTGCCGGGTCCCCATGTCAAGCAGGCTGGTGCGAGTCGTTTTTGCGTTCTTAGGCAATCATCCGCAGCAGAGCATCAGCAATCACGTTGGGATCGGTTTCGCCCGCGAAGGACAGCACTTTGACATGCCCGTTGCTGGCCTCCACTTGCTGATACGCCCGCATGGCCTGGTCGTGTTCTGCTCCGTGCCCGATGATGGCGAGGACCGCGTACAGGCTTCCTGCGCTCTTCGCGATGGTCTTGGCGAAGGCTTCGGTGTCGTCGGCCTCTCCGTCGGTGATAATGAGCGCCATCAGCAGGGGCCGCTCCTCCTGGGGTTTCTTGCCAAACTCGTCGGTGTAGGTCTTGAGCAGCAGGTTAAAGCCGGGCATGATGCGTGTGCCGCCGCCCCAGTGGATTCCGTTCCATTTCTTTGTCAGGTTGCCGGGGTTGAGATCCCCAATATCGTGCGCGTTGCCATCGGCAAAGGTGACGGTACGCAGTCCGCCGCCATCGTCCTCGTGTTCGGCCTGGCTGTCTTCGTCGGCCAACTTGGCGACGATAATGCTGATGGCCTCACGAATGACGCTCTTGCGTGACGTGGTGCTGCCAGCTTCGGCGGGGTAACTCATAGAGCCGGTGGTATCAAGTAAAAGCATTGGCTCTTTTTCAATGCCTGGGTTAATCATGGGTCTTCCTCCACAAATTGAGATTTCCACGTGCATTGTAACAAACGTGCGAACACACCGTAAATCAAATGAGGACCAATGGGATCTCATGCCTCTTGCGCTGGCTGATAATCCGCCGCGTCTAGGCCGAAACTCCAGGCCACACCGATATCTGCGCGCCTGATCGTTGGTGGCACGCGCAGATAATACATCCGGTCGGTAGACGTATCCTGCACATGGACAAAGCGTGCCACCCGTTCAGGATCATTCCCCAGGTCCACTTCCACCAACTCACCGCGTTTGCCCTGATTGATGCACTTTCCACCGACCAACGCGACAAAGAGATCACTGCCGAGTCGCTCCTGGATAACGCGCCGCAACTCCAGATTGCTCTCGCCGAGCCAATCCTCACGTGTGAGTTGCTCAGGATGAAGAATAATCTTCTCCGAGCAGCGCACGCCATGCCAGGCATAGAAACCCCAACCGTCGGCATACTGCATGCACATCCCATCTGCCGAATGCAGTCGTCCCTGCTCGTCGCGCTCTAACCGGATTGGCTTGCGCACGAGCCACGCCTCTTTGCTTCCCAGTCGAAATCCACTGACCATCTCGTTGAAAAGCGCGAGGTGGATGAGATTATTTTCTTCAAAAACTTCATGAAAAAACCGATAGAACGAGTGCATATTTTCATCGTAGTAGGCCCCCACGCTGGCCCCCACGCTGGCCCCCACGCTGTCCCCCACGCTGGCCCACACGCTGTCCCGCACGCTGTCCCGCACGCTGGAAAAATGCGCCATGCAAAATGCAATGGGCGAATCAAACCAGCGCATCCCTGGCGGCTCTAAACCAGCTACGCGATACGCTGCCCGCAAATGCTCTTCTGCCTCATGCTCGTCAATTGCCGCCGTAGACAGCATGGCCGCAATCCGCTCTTGTGCAAATTGTCGTGCGTATTCCTCTTGCTCAGGCGTCAGCCTCTCCTGCCCGCGCACAATCTTGGGGCAGGGAAGCGCCTTTGTTGTCGCGCTCAATCGAGCACCAGTCGATCGATGTCAGGAGCAACATATTCCCGTTGCTGCGTAATACGATAGTAACCAGGCGAGAGCGTGATGGGATTGTGCTCTTCGTGGACTACCTGAGTGGCGTGTAGCACCTCCAGATACATCGCGCCCAACGTGGCGACCAGCACACGCCCCTCGACCAGCCGGTGTGCGTGGCCGGTGACCTCTCCTTCAACGACTACCCGGCTCTTGCGCTCTACCAGGTCAGGCGGTAACTCGTCCCGGCTGATTGCGGTAAAGAGCACGTCGCCCTGACGCGCCATGAATGAGTTCTCCATTATTGTTGTGTTTCCTTTCAGATTGCTCTAGTACGAGTGATTATAGCAGATGTCGGTCGCTCGCACATCCCTGCTGCCCTCTCATAACGAGCAGCAGGATCTACCAACGGCCTATAGCCGTGATTCTCTTCTCTTTGTCTGTTCTCATCCATCCTCCAATCCTGACGGGTTAGTATCTATGGCCTTATCTTCAGGCACCCCCTCAAATGTCAGGGCCACGGGTTAGACCCAATTGAGAATGGCAGTTCATTCAGTTGTTCAATGTGCCCACACGGATGTGTGGATGTCCAATCTACGGTATCCCTTGATAGGGGTAAAAGCCATCGCGGGGATCGGACCCGCCGCACCGTACCAACGGAATGGCTCAGGGATGAATGGTCATCCACAAGTTGACCGCGCCACCAAATGCCAGCAGAAGCCAGATCGGCGACGTGCAATAGAGCGTGTCGTGTAGTACCTCCCAACGCTCCAATGGCGAGAGGAGCCAGGTGAGGGCTTTGTCAGCCAGGTCAAACGGATTCATGCCCCTCTCCTTCCGCTTGCTTCCCTTAATCTCTTGAGTAGGCGTTGATGGAAAAACATATCGATCAGCATTGCGAGCACAGGCAGAAGGACGACCACGAGCGCAATCCATCCCTTTGTGTCCATGCTACTCTCCCTGCTTCGGCTGCTTGAGCAACTCAATTTTTACCTGCTCAAAATCGCTCTTACGATAGAGCTTCACGCCTTTCTCAACACGTGCCGATTCAATCCGGCGCTCTTTGCAGATGGCCGTGAGTGTGACCATCGTGACACCCACATAATCGGCGGCGTCCCAGAACGCGAGGTATTCTTGCTCTGCCATGGGCTACTCCCCCTCGTCGCTATACTGCTCGCTCACCATGAGGTGGAGCACCGTCTCGGCTTCGTCCAGGGACGCCCATGGGTACGCTCGCTCGCTTTTGATGTTCTGCAACTGACCTGAGCCGTTGCCATTGAGTTGGAGTTGCCATGCCCGGTCACGCAGCGCAAGAAATAACCCGTACACACGCACTATGGTTTGCTCTGGCATTGGTTGCCGCTTCTGGTATCCCGCATAATCGCGCGGGATTTTCTTGTCTGTGTCTTCTGCCATGTACTACTTCTCCTCGCTATCAGGTCCACTTGCACCACCGCATGGATGGCTCTGCTCGTACTGCTCCAGCACCAGATCCGGCACCCTATCCTCTGGATGCGATTTCTCAAATGCTTCTGACTTCTCGACGCACCACTGGGCCGCCTTAATAAGCTCTTTCAGCGTGGGCAGGCTCATCACCCATTCCTCATGCTGAACGTCAGGGCCTGTCCCGCTCTCGTTCTCCCATTCGGCATCGTAGTCTTGATGGATTTCCACCCGTTCACCTGATACCTGGACGGTATATTCGATATCACCCTGGCCCTCGTCCTGTTGGGCCACGCACCTCGATGCCATACGCCTGCGCTGCTCTTTATCCATGCTCTACTTCTCTCTGCTCCAGTTGCCGTGGAGCCCTGAAACCCCCAGGTAATCATGTTTCAGATTGCTGATGCGCTGATAGCCGTTCTCTGTCAGCCAGGCCCTTACCGGCTCCTCATACTCGTAAAAGAGTTGGGACGTGCCGCTCTCGCGAAAGATGTATCCATCTGTGCTGATAATATGGCCGGTACACATCTCTCTGTCGTCGTCCTCATCGTTCGGATTGAGCGCGCCGCGCCGGGGTTTGACGATCACCTGAGCCGGGAGTGTCTTTGTTGCCATATCGTATCCCTGAGCAAGATACTTGTAATCAATGGTTGTCCCGCAACCAGGAGCAGGATTGTTCGTTTCCATCAGTCTCTGCCTTTCTCAATCGTCGCCAATCTGTTTACGGTCGCCTCTCGTGTTCACTTCGCCACCCGCGTGCCATCATCGCAATGCGACTACAACGCAGGCGAACACCGAACAAACACTCTAAATTCTTGTATAACTAATCTGCTCGACAACATATGATACGATTGACATACTTAGAGATGACTGTGAATGCGTACTCATCTCTAAGTATCTCTACACATGTTGCCCAAACGTAGAGGCAATCACATCATACACTACCGAAAGGACCCTGCATTATGCAACCTCCACAGTATCCCAACCCTGGCAATGTGCCACAACCGCCACGTCGCAATCCCTGGTCCTGGTTCCGTCGCCAGCGTCGCCCTGCCCAACTTGGTATCGGCTGTGGCACACTCATTGTCGCCTTGCTGCTCTGCGCGGCCTTTGGTGGCATCCTACAGGCACTCGGTTACGTCGCACCGACGCCCACGCCAACGACCGCCGCAAGTATGCCAACGAGCGTACCGACGACTGCCCCAACTGTGCCATCCAGGCCGTTACCCACTGCCACCCCTGTGCCAAAACCGACGCCCACGCCGACCGTAGCGCCCTCATCTGGCCCTGCTCTGCTCGGCAGTGACATCAGCGCATTTAACAGCGCCTATGGTCCTCCTAACAGCCATTCACAGCCAAACAGCGACCTCTATCACTACCAGACCTATCCCGGTCAAAATATCGACTTCCTGGTTGTCCTGACCGATGGCTCCGACGCTGGCTATACCACCATTGCCGAGAGTATCGACGTACAGGCCCCGGAAGGCGGCTGGTCTATGACGCTGGCCAGTGCCAGGTGCGCCGTCTTCCTGCCCCGCGATGCCGTCCACAAGAGTGACATTCCCGTTGCGAATGGGCCAGCACTCGACAAGGTCTACTTCTCTCAGTCTCTCGCTGGCAAGTTTCCTGCCGATGCCTTCACCGATGCTGCCCAGAACCCGGTCAAGCCCGGTACATTCGATGTGCAGTATCTCTATACCGACAACTCCGAATCGTCCGTCGTAGGCTGCGTGGTCCAGGTCGGATCTCAGCAGACGCAGTAACTCAGTTGTCAATGTGCCCGGCTCGCTATGGCTTCGGCTGTAGCGAGCCTTTCTCTATCACCTTGTCTGGTGATACCGTCACATCGAGACCGGGCCACGTTACCGAACCGGTGAGCAATTTGACAACACCATCAATGCGATTCAGGTGGGTGTAGTCTCCACCCGCCGGGAATGGTTTGTCTGGATCGGTGATTTCAACATTGAGAACGACCTTGTACCGTTTCCTCATCCTGTCCTCTCCCGGCTCGCTCGGCTTCGGTTGGGCGAGCCACTAACGGTTTGATAGCACCTGATCCAATTCGTCGTATCGGTCAGCCTGCACATATACCCCGATGCACCCATTCGCGTCGATAAAGGTGAGTTCCCCAGATGCCAACGATTGATACTCGTTCAGCGGCAAGCCTGAAAGACTTTTTGCAGAGAGATCGGAGTCCAGTGCCCGCATGAGCGAATCAGCCATCGGTCCCTGCTTCGTGGTAAAGAGAATCCATTCGCTCTGATCCTCCAGGGTCATGACGATACAACGCTTCTCGTTGGGTGACCGACCGATAGATACCACAATCATCTTCTCTCCTTATGGCTAATAATCAGTAAGTCACTTACTCTACAGAATGGCTCACATCCGATTCTGTGAGCACTTTGGCCCGTTCTGGTTCGCTGGAACGGGCCATCTCGGCCTGTTGCGCCATCGCCATCTGTAGCAGGTTTGTGCGTCCGCCTTGCTCACTACCCTCAAGAGTGACGTGGCAAAGCTGACTGACTGGGACAGAGACAGGCGTGCCGTCTTCTCGCGTGCAGAGGTAGATACTTTTCTCTTCCATCTGACTGATCTCCTTTTGCTTTAGCGGCGCTCAACGGTTTTAAGGTGCTGAACGACATCTTCAATATTCGTGCTTGGTGCGTTTACCGCCCACAAGTCGCCCTCATCGTTGATGGACCGCACTGTACACACAATCACTTGCGAACATGGGGTGCCACTCTGCTTCACCATAGCCGCAATGCTGAATAACTGCTGAATAGCTCTTCGTTTGCCAAGCGCGATAGACGCCTGATCCATGCAACAGTCCGGGCACGCTAACTGATAAACGGGAGCGCTATAATTCCCGTCCATCTGTTGCCGAATCGCCTTCATCCACACGCGGTCCATTCCCTCCACCAGCACATCGGTTACCGCAATGTACTGGTGGATGATATATTCCGCCGGTTGCTTGCTACAAAATCCACACGCTACATGTTCCTGTTCATTCGGGCGTATCCACATCGTAATGAAGTTGAACGGAAACGTCCTGGTCTGCTTGGGTGCCATGTGTGACTCCTTAGCTACTCAAAGTGTACAGGATGGGATCGAGGAAAACGGGAATTTGTCTCCCGCTTCTCTTCAGGTTTCCTCGAAGAGTCTCTTGAAAGTCTCTTGTTATTCGTCTCTTTGCTCAATGGCAGAGATGGCCGACTCGATTTCATGGCGTCCGAACTCATGCACCAGACTGTGATAGAGGCATACCAATCCCCCTGCCCATGGTTCATGAGAAAGCACAAAGGATGTGATGTCATGGGGAGTAAATGGCACAGCAACCACCTGCTTGTTTTCCATCTTATCCTTCACGCCCTGATGCCAGTTTCGTATGACGTCCTTCGCCTCACGCCTTACCTTAACCATGCCACGCAATCCATAAAGCGCGTAGTGTGTATCGACGGTAACGCTAAGGAACTGGATATCTGATGCTGAGAAGTCGGTTGGCTCTCGTAGGCCCAATTCCTCAGCAAGCCCTCGACAGGCACATCTATAGAGGTCAGGTGCTTGGCTGGTACTGCTTCTGTCGAATTGCGGGCTGACAGCCTCCGAGACAGAGCTATGGAATGTATCGCTATTCACGCTTTGATTTGATCCTCGTTGTGTGAGTAGCGCATATCCGTCAGAGGTGATAACCGTCAGGTCAACGCCCATGGACATAGACATAGACTCGATAGGCGTATACCAATCATGATCGACAAGGTACTTTTCTCGAAAAGCAGGGTTGTCCAGGCATCGGCGAGTGGCCAGTCCGGTGTAATGGTCACGCGGCTTAAACCACAGGCCGAGTGTCATCTGCTCGTGGACTGGCTCACGACTCACGACAACACCGGAGAGATGGTATTTCTCGCCGTTCCACTGGTGGGGCTTTCTCTGTGCTTTCCTCTCCTCCTGTTCTTCTTCTATCTGTATTTTGGCATCCATAATTTCGTCAAGAAACATCGCAGGATGGGGATCATAATGGGTGTGTATATTCGCTGGTCTGTATGCTTCTTCCCCGTTCCCATCCAAAACGAGCGAGGTTGTCCGCATATTCCCAAAGGCGAAATGCATATCTAATTCTTCGTAAATTTGTCTTGCCCCCAATTTTCTTGAATGATCTTCTTGAAATCCGTCATCCGGGACCAGATTGTCTAATTGCTTGGGATTGCACCCCAAAACGCTGGCTAAGGTCAAAATGTGCTCACGTTTTGAAATATGCCCCTCAGTGGCCCATGTGTGAAGGGTGCTTTCTCCGATTCCCGAATCTTGTGCCAGTTCTCGCATGTTTGTATGATGCGACCTGACAATTGCCCGTAGCGTATTTGCCCCACGAGTCTTTTTCTGTGCCATCCTGTGCTCCCTCCACGAGAGACATCCAAGAGACTTTACGCGAAAAACTGAAGACTTTCAAGCGAAAAATGTGCTCTTCTACGCACCGGATCAGGTACACTACAGAGTGTAGTCTGATAGGCGCTCATCTGGCTTGTTGGGTTGCTTCCTCAGATGAATTGGATTGTGCGCCTCTTTTCGGGTAGAAGGACAGCCTGAAAATGTCCTCTACTCGGTAGAGATTAGACCATCCGGTTGAGGCGGCTTTGAGCGTGCCTCTTTTGACGCGACTGCGGATGGCTGTTTCGGGATAGTTATGGTTTATCCCATCCTTCCGGGCGCGCCACGTGAGAATGTCCGCAGCCTCTTTGGTTGTGACATTGCCGTCAACGGGATCGATTCTCAACTCCCGCAAGGCATCTTGTATTTCTTCTGATGTGTAAAGTCTTGCCAATCCGGCACCTCCTCGTTACTGTATGATACTAGTTTACACTACTCAATAGCCTTTTTCAAGTCACGCAAAAGGCACGCGAGTTTTTAATCCTACGCTCAAATTGGTTCAAATAGGCACTGAATAGGCTTGACAACGACACTCAAATTAGGTATACTCTAACCAGAGACAAGGAAATGGACGCCACCGAAAAGGCAGCGCCCACTAGCGAACCGGGGCCGAAGATTGAAGGCCGAAGCCCTGGTTCTGGAGAAAAGGATACCACAATGACCACAGCAACGATTAGCGGCAAGCGCACTCAGATGAGTATGGAAGAGAAGTCCCACCTCCTGCGTGTGGTAGACATTCACGAGCAGGGTACGCTGGCGGTGGTCAGCAATAGCGATGCGCGGGTTGCGTATGCTGTGACCCATCACAACTTCCGTGTCACGGGTTGTGCCTGCACCGGCTGCAAGGTGTACGGTCGCACCGACTGCGCTTACAGGCGCGCAGCTCAGCGCCGGCTCAACGAGATGAAGCGTGACTGGTATTGCCAGTCGTTCGAGATTTACGCATAATGTCAATCGGGCAGGCTCTCAACCGGTCTGCCCTTCCAGAGGAGATAGAGACGATGGAAGCCATTGCCGCCACATTCCGGGCCATCTACACGTGCCGCAATCGCGACTGCAAGCGCGTCTGGGCGCTGGAGTACCGCACTGAGGGTACTGACCGCTACGGCAGCAAGTACGGGACGCGCGAACTAAAAGAGGGTGAGCGCGCCAGTGAGATGGATCGCTATTATGATGGTCGCCGCTCCTACGGCGATGACCAGAGTGGTGCGCTCCGCTGTCCAGGGTGCGGGTTGAACCTCCCCAAAGGCGGGCAAGTACAGGGCCGCTACAGCGAAAAGCATGTGTGTGGTGCGCGGTGCCTGGGCGCGGTTGGTCCATCGTGCGACTGCCAGTGCGGCGGCGCGAACCACGGCGCAAATCATTTGTAGGAAGTGGTGCGTATTTAGTGGGGCGACTGACAACGGTCGCCCGGTGCTGATGCGGGCGTAGTTGATTGAGAGGGATGGTTCGCGAGGGCCATCCCTGGAGAGGGAGAGACGATGATCCAATTCGAGAAGCCCTGGACAGATGAGGAAGAGCAAGCATTCACCGGTCACGCATGGCTACAGCGGCGCGTCATTCGCTGCTCTGATGGACGGCTCTTTGGTGAGTTCCTCAATATCTTCAATCCGCTGGAGTTGCGGGTCGCGCAGTCCATCGGCGGGTCGGTGGTATCACGGACAATCTACCGCGATAATCAGGCGTGGAAGTCGATCCATGCTGATGGACAGGTAGCCGCGCAGGTCCAGGGATGGGACGGCATCGGCTGGCGGAAAGGGAATGAGCAGAGATGAAATTATCTGAGGCAATCCGCGTAGGGTCGGAGAAATCCAGTGAGGTGTCTCATATCACGCTGGTATGGGGCGCTCCTGGTGAGCCGGTGCAGGCGTGCGCATTGGGGGCGGCATGGTTGGCAACGCATGAGCCGCCGTGGAATGAGGCGGACAAGTGCCGTGGTCTGGTGAGTGTCGGGCCTGACTTGCGTGAAGCCTATCTATTTCTGAGAGAGTCAATTGCGTGGCCGGGTCCGGCTGATTGCGGGTACATCTATGTGGACATGGAGGGATGCATCATGGAATTGATGGATCGGGCGCACTGGACGCGGGCACAGATTGCGGATTGGGTGGAGTCGTTGGGCTATTAGCCCGGAAAGGATGAATGAGTCAATGAGCACACGGGCCATTGTGGCGGCGTTCCTGGAGGGCATGTACTATGCCGGGAAGTTGCCGAGTAGGGCGGAAATCACCGCTATTGCCATGCGGTTGCAGGAGCTGCAACTCACCAGCGAGAAGCGGTTAACTGTCGAGAACATCATTAGCCAGGAGATGGACGATCTTCACCGACGAGTACACCCGGCCATGCCGGAGAAAGGCGAATGAGATGATTGATAATACGCTGCGCTGTCGGCAGTACAAGCATGAGATCAGCGACCGAGAGGCGCGCGCCAACCAGGGTCTATGCGATGAGTGTGCGTTTAGCACTGATGCGACTGCACAGGTGTCTCAAGTTGCCGCAACCATCGTGGCCATGCGGGCGGCTGTGGCGGAAGTGCCATCGTATGTGGAGCGGTATCAGCGACTTGCGGCATTCGAGTTGGCATTCTTGCAGGAGCGCGGGGTCTACGCAGCCTTCTGTGACTTGCCGGAGGATCTTGCTCTGGCGTCGATAGAGGCATGGGAAGGCCGGGAATCTGAACTGCTGGATGCATTTATTGCTGGCGTCTCTGGCGAAGAGATCGAGCAGGAGCAGGATGACTTTGACCCGAATGGCCCGGTGAATGAGCCTGTCCCGGCGCTGTCGTTTGATTGGCAAGTGGACGAGGATGATTATGCCGATCCCTGGTATCATCCTCGCTATGACGACATGGCAGAATTCGAGTAGCGGGTTGCTGCACCAGGGCTGGCAAGTGCGATGCCAGCCGGGGCGCCGGAATCGGCCACGCTGGCGAGTGCTGGTGTGTGGAGTGAAAGGAATGGCGAAGTATGGAACTAACCGCTCAGGCGTTTACCAGCGTTGAAAAGTACGCGAGTAGGGCCGTCCTTATCGCGACGGAGAAGTTGAATATCTGGCTTGCCTCTAACCGGGATAAGGAAGTGGTTTCTGTCCAGGTGCAGCAGACCACCTATCGCGATATGGACGGCGACTATCCGCAAGATATGTTCTGGGTCACGCTGCTGGCGACGGTGCGCACGCCTGCCGAGAATGGCGTATGCGCATCGGATGTCGAAAAGGCTGCGCGGCAGGGATATTATCGGCACGAGTAGTGCGTCACGCGGTCGGAGCATGCTCCACAGGGCCGCGAGTGAAAGGAATGAATCTATGGCAGAGATTTTGCACGAGGAACACAAGGGCGATACGCATTGGAACGTAGCTCGTCTTTCTGGTGAGTGTGACTCCTGGTGGGATGGCGTCAAGTCGTTGCAGATGAAGCAGAATCAACTCGGCGTGAAGCTGATCCGCTTCCATGAGGATCAGCAGTCGGTTGTGTTTGAACTTGATAAGGCAGAGATTGACGCACTGGTTGCCGCTCGTCAGGCGTTCCTGGAAGATATCGACAGCCGTAAAGCATCGGATGTAGCACGCGTCAACGCGGAGATTGAGCAAGCATGCGTGCTGGTTCAGATGGTGAGCCGGGATCACAACCTGCAATGGGCACTCCTGGCAGAAGATGGAAGCCCAGATGAGAACGGGCACTCTCGCTATTCGCTGAAAGATGGGCTTGCTGATTATCAGCACGAGATCCTTATCCCCGCCATGCGGGCGCAATATGTGCTCAAGAACGTGTGCGCATTTCTGGCCCAGAAAAAGCTGATTGAGCCTGAGAAGCCAATTGGCGACGACTTCGATCCGTTTATTGACTCTGACGATATGCCGTAGCGTGTCGTTGGCTGCCGGGATAGCGCGAACTACCCCGGCGCGTTTGGGCCAGCGTTTGGCAAAAGAACACTCATGCGCTGGTCACAAGGAGAAGTATAGCATATGACCTTGTTTTTGCCGGGTTGCCGGGAAGTTGTGGTAGTGGAGACGCAGCCGGAGGATTTACCGGGAGATAGCCGGCTCCACACGGATGATCACCCGTTTTGCGGCGATTGCGATTGCGATTGCCATAACTCGGAGGCGGTTGCCGAGTACATCGATCCCTATCTGGACGAGGGGACGTTGAGCAACGCAGAGGCGTTCCGCACATACTTTGGCAGGTAGCGTAGTATATGGCCCGGTGGGCGACTGCCGGGCGTTCTGATATGAGGTTATGGTTATGGCTGATATTATTGCTCTTCCTACGCAGTTTAGCGACCAGCAAGTCGAGATCATGCGCCACACGGTTGCCAAAGACGTTCCTGCGCCTGAGTTTGGCGCGTTTTTAGAGGTATGCAAATACCGCCAACTGAATCCGTTTAATCGCGAAATCTACGCGATTATGCGCGGAAGTGGCACAAACCGCCAGATGACCATTCAGGTGAGCATCGATGGATTTCGCCTGCTGGCAGAGCGTTCTGGGAAGTATCGCGGTCAAAAAGGCCCATTTTTCTGCGGAGAAGATGGCGCGTGGAAAGAGGAGTGGTTAAGCAATAAGCCTCCGGTTCTGGCGAAAGTTGGGATTGTTCGTTCTGATTTCGATGAGACTATATGGGCAATTGCACGCTATGGCAGTTATGTGCAATTCAAAGATGGTGCTCCTACAACCATGTGGGCAAAGATGCCAGACATACTACTCGCGAAGTGCGCAGAGGCCCTGGCCATTCGCAAAACATTCCCGTTGCAGGTTGCTGGTCTCTATGTCCATGAAGAGATGATGCAGGCGAATGACCCTATTGCGGATGCGCGGATGCGCGCCCCATCGCTCAAGGCACTAAGCATCAAGGTACAAGATGCCCAACTGCTTCCTGGTGTCGATGCCTTTTATGGATTCTGTGGAGAAGTACTCAATCGCCAGGTTGCGCGCGAGAATGGGAGGACAGTCACGCCAGAAGAGCGCCTGATCCTGGACGCGGAAATTGACCGGCGGATTGCTGCAAAGGCAACCATAGTTGAAGCAGAGCCTGATCCCACATCTGAGGATGATGGCCCGTCGATCGATGAAATCAGTCGTGAACTGCAGGAGCAGCGCACGGCATAACACAATCGCGAACTGCTGGCACTGCTGGCAGTTCGCGCATTCGAGGAGGATGAATGCAAACACTACAGCAAAAGCTGCGCCAGTTGCGTGGCTGGCAAAATCTGACAATGGCCGAATGCGCAAAGAAATCCGCATGGCCACTCATGCCTGAGCAGGCACTGAAAAAGCAAATCCTATTCGAGACTGGCGTGATGCTTCATGAGCAGTATGAGCGCCAGCTTATTGCGTTGTCTCATGCCTATGGCGTCGTACCCAGGTTGATGGAGGGATTGCTTGACGATGAGTATGCATGGCGGGTGAGCGCTCGTGATGGCAATCCAAAGACTCTACCGCGCATGAGCCAGTTTATCTATCGATCGCTTCCAGAAGCAGCGCACAACCTGTTCAAATCGGGATTCGTTGTCCTGGACCTGGAAACGACGGGCAAAGATCCCCATAGATTTACTGGCGCGTGCGAGGTCACGATCCTTGATACCGATGGCGCGCCCTTGCTCAATAGCCTGATTAATCCTGGATTCCATATGCCACTTGAGGCGAAACTCATTCACGGCATCGATGACCAAATGGTTGCCGATGCGCCCACATTCCGCGAAATCGGACCGGAAATTGCGCGACTCATCGATAATCGGGTTGTGGTCATCTACAACGCTGGTTTTGACGGATGGCTCCTCGACCGGCTCTTTATCGAGAACGGCGTGGATATGCCCGATTTCCAGCCCTGGTGCTTGATGCAAGCCTATGCCGAGCACATGAAGTTTCCTGGCAAATTCGGGAACTACGCCTGGCAAAAACTGAGCGAGGCTTGCGCTCAGCAAGGACTGGAGTGGGATGAGGAGGCTCATAGAACGCTGGCGGATACCACAATGACGTGGCGGATCTTGCAGAAGCTGGCAATGCAGCACAAGGAAGATGTATGAGCGAGTTGGCAGAGCGCCTGCTAGCGGTCATCCAGCGCGGTCCTATCGAGTTCTCGGTGCTGTGGGCACACATCTTGGATGACACGTCATTCGACGAGATGCAGGCCGCGATCGCGGAATTGCTGGATGCGGGCAAGATCGAGCAGATTGATAGCACGTTCGCCTTTCGCGTTGCGGAGGCGGCATAGCACGAGCGGGCCATGGTTCGCTGTGGCCCTGGAGGTGAGTATGAACGAACCAAAGATTTACCCCAACTGGGAGAGCGCACAAGAGGCGCTTGATCGTGGCGAGACGGTGCGGATTGAGATGGAACCATTCAAGATCGATCCTGCGCTAGTTCAACTGGGCCTGGATCTGCAAACGAGAGAGCACCTGGAGAGATGGCGCAAGTTGCAGCCAAAAACGGATTATGAAGTGGGTGATCGTGTTATGCGCAAGTCTAGCAGGGTAGAAGATGAGGGCGTTGTCAGGCGCGTGACCCCAACGCACGTAGACGTGTATTGGTTTGGCTCACAGTACAGTAGTACGATCCGCAAAGATCGGATCAAACCAGCACAGAAAGGGGGCCAGCAAGGATGAGCAATGAACACGAGGAACGCCGCTTGCGGGAGGCTCTTACCACGGCGCACATCGACGCAACACACGCCCATGAGCGACTAATGAGTGCAATTCATGTCAATGGCGACACATTGCGCCACGTGAGACTGGTGCTCATAAAAGAGCAGGCGCGCACTCTCCGCGAGGAGATCGGCGCACTGCTGGAGGAAATGAAAGGAGAGCAGCCGGAATGAGTACAGAGATTGTTGAGCAGGCCACGTTGACCGTTGATCTGGTCCTGCTGGCATATGATAGCGCGCTATTGCGTGTGGCGCACGTTCTGCTGATTAACGGTAAATTTGGCTGGTCGCTGCCAGGCGGCAAAGTGCGCAAGGATGAGCGCGTCCACATAGCGCTTGAGCGGGAGATGCAAGAGGGGATTGAACTGTCTCCACTGGCGCTTTATACGCGCGAATTCATTGGCGTGTGGGATGAGCCTGGCCGCGATCCACGTGGGCGATACGTTTCGTTTGTGTATCGTCTGATCACCTCTGCGAAAGACGCCATCTCGCCAGTAGCAGGAAGTGACGCCAAAGAGGTGCGCTGGTTCAGGTTGGGCGCGTTGCCGAAACTGGCGTTTGACCACATGGAGATCGTCAGGGCGGCAGTACGGGCATTGCCCAATGGGCTGCTCGCTACTGAAATGAGAGGAGAGAAGCAAGGATGAGCGAATTCTATGACTTCAATCAGCGCGTTCATTTGCGCCGCGATCCATCGCAGTGGGGACTCATCGGCACCAGTCCGACAGGCACGCTCTACGACCTGGAGACGCGTTCTCAGGATGTGTTCTGGGAACACGAGGGCGCGGATATCGTGACGGGTGAGCATGTGGAGGATCTGATGGGCGATGACGAGTATCGCGAGCGCCGTGGCCTGTTCATGCAGGCAATGCGCCACCCTGAGATGCGCGTGCTTCGCCTGGCATTGCGCCATCTGAATTGGGATAAGGGCATTGATTGGCGTCAGATATGTGAGATTGAGATGTATTGGTACGGATATCACAACGATTGCTGCATGGTCATTTGCGATCGGTATGCGCTTGTGTGCTTGGATACGCGCAACCCCGCTCTCACCTATGAGGGTTTCTTCCTCACGTGGCTGCATGTCGAGAGCGACCCGTCGTGCAAGTGCGAGTTTTGTGATGTAGAGCGAAAACTGAGTGCGTAGAACGGATACGAGAGTCAAGGAGCCTGCGAGATCACTTCTCGCAGGCTCCTTTGTGCATGATGGCCGCTTCTCTCGACATCATACTTTGCATAGTCAAGTATCCAGGGCACTCTTGCGGTGGAATTGTACTGTACAACCCCGAACTTTCCGGGAATATACTGAACAATACGGTACGTCCTCACAGATGGCCGAAGTCCGCCAGGAGCAATTCAGCATCGGTATCTGCTTCCTGTTGTCTTCTTCTCAGATAGCGATAGGTTGTATCGATGTTCTCATGGCGCAGCAATTCCTTTATTTTTACGATATTGTACCCATTGCGCCGAAAACGCTCATATGCAGCGCTCCAACGAAAAGAATGGACCGTATAGCCCCTTCCTTCTATGCCTGCCAAACGGGCGTAAGTATGGAAGCGCTGATCAACCGCGCGCGCGGATAGTGGCCGGTGTCGATCACTCGTTTTTGTGGCAGCAAACAGCGGTGCATTGGATGGCAGTGGTAGGCGATCAGTGGCGCACCAATAGGCGCTGAGTGCATCCCATGCAGACGGATGCAACTCAGCAGCATCCCTGGTTCGGCTCTTCCCTTTTCCAGTGAAATGATACCGCCATCCGGCGTGTCCATTCTCGAATACCCACGGCTCGATATCGCAGGAGCGTAAGCGAACCACTTCATTCAAGCGGCGGGCCGACCACCAGAAAAATGAGAAAAGGGCAAAATCGCGCAGCCCCACCGGCGTATCGCGCGGAATGGCGGCAAAGAATGCCTGTATTTCGTGCATCTCCATGCCCTTGTAGACTTCCCCCTCCGCGATAAGATCGATCCCGCGTGTCGGATCGCGTTGGCAGAGCGGACGGAAGCCGCCCCGGAAGGAGATTTCATATGACCCTGCGAAGCCATAGAAGCTCTTGAGTCTCACAAGCCTGTTATTGCGCGTGCCTGGCATAGGCGGCTTGCCACGACTACGCGGGCTGTTGGTTGGGGAATCAATGAAGTCGAGCACTTCGGCCTGGGTGTATTTGTCAGGCCGTTTTCCATCCTGAAAGAACGCGCGCAATGTGCCTTCATAGGTGGTGCGGGTGCCGACCGATCCGCTCCTGGCTTCCAACGAGCGAAGGAAATGATCACAGCATTTTTGCCAGTTCGGGAATCGAGGGAATATTTGCGGTTTCCTGGCAGAAGATTTCTGGCGGCGTTCTGCCAATTCGCGGGGACCGACGTAGGGCATTGATAGCTCCTTCCTGCGACACGCGCAGGCACACACCTCAACGTCTCCCCAGACCAAAGAAGCCACCTCAAGTGTAGCATTACGGTGCGGCATTTTTCAAGTAGCAGCCGTGTGCTATACTGTGTTTGTTGTTTGTCAAGTCTACGGCATAGGAAATAGGGCAACAATGAATGCGATTGCCGGGAGATCTTGATGCGCCTTGCCAGTGGCGTTCTACTGGTTTCTGGGGCCATAGCTTAACGGTTAGCGGCGGATGTACACCGCAGATGTCCGTTCGATTCGGACTGGCTCCATTGCCCGTGTACTCTCATCGGAAGAGTTTACATACTTGTTTTGTACACAGGAGGATCGGGTTCGACTCCCGGCGGCGAGGAAACTCGTTGGGGTGTGACGGTAGCACAAACGTTGACTCTTGCAACTTGTACATGGGCAACCTGCACACGTCGATGACTTCTTCTCATGTGCGGGGTATTTTGAGGGAGTGGACATGGATGAGCAAAAAGACACGACGACATACTTAACGGAAGCATTCTCCGTGGTGCTAACGGCGATAGGCGAAGCAATGACTAAGGTTGCTCTTGCCTTTGGGGAAGCCCTGACTATAGCATTCAAAGAAGTCGAGAACGCTCACTACTATCAGCAAACTACTGGTCAGCCCTACGATGCGTCAAAGATTGTCGATGGCAGTCTGACTACTGACGTGCTACTTCTCCCATCACGAGCACAGAGCCGGATTGCGCGGAACCCTGACGGGGATGTATAATGTTCGCATACCCGCAAGTCTCTCCTGCAAGCGGCGCATGGGCGGGTTGGCGTATGCTTGAAGCGTCGTGCAATGCGGCGACTGGAGAGGCAGCAAATACCATCGGGCTATTACCGGGCAACCGGGAAGGTAAAGTATGCCAGCCTGACGCAAGTCCAGAGGCCCGTTTTTGAGGGTAGGCGCCTTTGCCAGTGTAGCGCAAACTGGCTGCGAAAGATGAGAAGCGCTGGTCAGTCTGCTGAGCGGATTCAATCGGCGCTTTTTGTTTGCCTCAAAATTGCACAAGAATACCCTCCCCTTGCGTGGGCGTGCGCTGCATGTTACACTTGATAATAAACCATCTGGGGGTGGCGCCTATGTGGTGTCACGATACAGGCAGCATGGCGGCAATTCCTAAAGACGCAATCCACGTCGAGAAGGAATTGATCGAACTGGCACAGGCGATTGGCCCTTATGTTCACACCATACAGGATGTGAGTGAAGGAAATGGCGATATTATCCTCCCATTTCGGGGCGGCGCACTGGAAACAATCAAACTGGATTTACAATCGAAACTGCGGAAACTGATCCGGTTTCCGCGCAGGAAATTATAGATAATCGGTGCTGACAGCGGGCTTCTGGTCAACGCGGGCGCTACTCAATACGTTAGCTAACAGCGGGCTTTAGGCCGACAGCGGGCGTTCGTACTTCAATGATGAGGTATGAGCGCCCGTTTTTTATTGGAGTAAATTATGCAAGTTCAGGCACGCTTCCGCTTGGATAGAGTAGACCGGGCGCGGTCATTCTACAAGCCTTTTAGCAGCACAGAGTCTGCGCAATCTGTTGAATCTGCGTATGTCCATCTGAACGCGGTTCAGGGCGAACCATTCGGCGCGGCCACCCCGACCGGGCACGTGGAAATGCAGATTGTGAACCCTTCTGCTTCCCAGGTGTTTTTTGACGCGCAGATTGGGCAGGAGTTTGATTTCTTCATTTCTCCGGTAGAGGAGTAGGCGGGTCGCACGTCCGTTTTTTATTGCAAAATTATTCGTCGGAGTCCTCCTCGCAGCGAAGGGCCGGGAGAGATGTGTCTGGGGAGAGGCATCTGATCCCGGCGCCTTGTGGGGTGATGTATGTCGAGAAAGTCAGATGGCGAGTTGCTCGCCATTGCGGCTGACGATCTCTTTCGCCGTCGCTTGAGCGAATTGCAGGGAGACATTGCCGAGGTGCTTGCCGATGGTCTGGAGGCAGAGGCGTGCATCACAAGCAGTGGACGCGGATGGCGAGATTGGCCGAATACTGGAGATTGATCTGAGCAGCGTAGAAGCCGAACCAGGGGTAAAACCATGATAGATCGACGAGCATACTTGAATGCGGCCTATCCACCGCCGCTACACCTGCCAGGTGAGCAGCCGCGCACGTTTGTGCTGCACTGGAATAGTCGCAAGGCCAAGGGCAGCAGGCGACGTGCAGATGAGTGGCAAGAATGTCAGGGTGTGCTGTTTACCGCTCATGATGCGCTGGCACGCGTGGCACTCAGCAACGGTCAGACCTTCCCGACGCTGGACGAACTGGAGCATATTGTTGGCCTGGGAGGCGATTATCGCATTGACTGGCAGGATGAGGCATGAGCCGCTCACACAGCCATCGCATGAAGATGGAGCATAGTTGTATCAGGCGCTGGAGACGTGAGGCCGCAGAGCAGGCAGTGCGACGGCAGAAGTTGCGCAGGATAGCCGGAATGATCGGCGCTGTGCTGGCGATTGGCATGGTGTTAGTCGGGTCGGTCTGGCTGGTCGTGGCCTTGGCCATTCCTGTGAGGTGATTTATGACGATGCTGCTTGGTTGGCTCGGCCTGGCCTTCCTGGTCCTGCTAGAGCCGGTAGCGATGGCCTACGCATGGCACTACGCGAGAAAGAGAGGCTGGCTATGAATTGGCCGCTGATTCTGGGTATTGGTCTGCCACTGCTGGCGTTTATCGTTGTCGTGGTCGCTGCGTACCTCTGGCGGCAAGCAATGAATGGGAGCGATTGAGCATGAATTGGATGCATATCGTTGTTGTTGCATGGTTCGCCGCTGGCCTTGCCTGTACAGGCGTGGGTCTATAGCTGACGTGGCGCAGGAGAATGGAGCATTGCTGTGAGTGAGAGCATATTCCCGCAGGAGTCGGGTGAGACTATCCCGGCTCAAGAGCAACCGCCGATCAATGACTTTGTAACGGATTGGGCGCTCCCTCCTCATGGTGGCACGCAAGCCGCTGGAATGAATCACTACGCGGGTGATGTGCCGTGGTCGCATGGCGGCGTGATCGAGCCGAACTATCCGCCGATTGGACATGACTCAGGGCCAGAGGTGGTGTATGTGCCGAAGAAAACGGAGGTTGTTGTGTCGCCATGGGTGAGCGAGAAGCGGTTGCGCGAAATCTTCGAGGAGGCGCTGCTGAAGGTCTTTGGCCCAATCGATCACGCAGGCGTCGTTGATGCGCGCCACTTTGCGCGGGTGTCGATTGAGATGGATACGGGCGAGACATGGGGCGGTGTCGTGTATCCGAAGGAAAAGACGGAGTAGCATTTGAGCAGGAAGGGCGATTCTTCGGCCAAACAAGGGGGTACAAATCCCACGAATCGGGACGTAAACGCGAGTACCCGTGCTACACAAGCCATTGCTTTGCGGTCAAAGAAACTTCCTTATGCCCAAATTGCATCCCAATGCGGTTATGCGGACGCCAGTTCGTGTCGCAAAGCGATCCTCCGCGAGTTAGACAGGTGCGTCGTGAAGAACGTCGAGCACTTGCGCATGGAGGAACTCGATTCGCTTGAGCGACTGGAAAAGGTCTGCTGGGAGCGGCTGGAAGATACAACGTACTCCAAAGCTCAACTTTTCGCCGTGGACCGAATACTGGCTATCAAAGAACGTAGATCAAGACTGATGGGCATGGATGTCACGAAAGATGCAACCATGGCGGCGACCCAGGTGATTATCCGTGAATACGGTGCAGACGTGGAGGCGGTATGAAGATGTGCTTAGATGTCTTTCTTGCGCAGGAGTATCGCCGGGCGAGACCTCAGTTCATAGACACGCATTATCAGGTCCATCATCCCCGGCATTTGGCGTGCGTTGTCCCAGGACACATCCTTCATAAGAGACCAGTCAGATGCTGGACTGACGCGCGCAAGCAATTCATAAGGCGTTGCGCTGATTGGTTCTGGCACTATCTCAAAGTCTCGAAAATCCAATCCATCGATCATGTGTTTGGCACTCCTTTTAGAGCACAGTATACCACAGGGGGTGCGATGTGACGACAGCCACGATGCCCACGATTGCCTACCATCCACGCGGAGCGGCTCGCGAGATCTTCGGCATGCAGCAGCCAGAGCTCGTATTGTCAGGCCCGGCGGGTACTGGCAAATCGCGCGCGCTCATCGAGAAGGTGCATCTGGCCTGCCTGAGACATCCCGGCCTGCGTGCGCTGATGGTCCGCAAAACGCGCCGTAGCCTCACTGAGTCGGGCATGGTGACGTACTGGCAAAAGGTGGTGCATCCATCCGATGGGGTTGTGTGGCGCTCCTCTGAGCAGCAGTATCAGTACAGGAATGGTTCAATCCTGGCAGTTGGCGGGCTCGACAAAGCGCAGAAAATCATGTCGAGCGAATGGGACCTGGTGTATGTCCAGGAGGCAACCGAGCCTACCGAGAACGATTGGGAGGCCATCACCACGCGTTTGCGCAACGGCAAAAACACGTATCAGCAGATACTGGGAGACTGCAACCCCGATGCGCCAACCCACTGGCTCAAAGTACGCGCCGATAGCGGCAGGGCGATTATGCTGGAGAGCAAGCACGAGGACAACCCTGTGCTTTTCGATGAGAACGGCGTCATGACTGCCGAGGGCACGCGCTATCTCGCAGTACTCGACGCTTTGACCGGCGTGCGATTGATGCGTTTGCGCCATGGATTTTGGTCTGCGAGCGAGGGCATGGTCTATCAGGACTGTTGGGATCGGGCGCGCAATCTGATCGATAAGACCGATATCAAGCCGGAATGGTCGCGCTGGCTGTCCGTGGATTTCGGGTACACGAATCCCTTTGTCTGTCAGTGGTGGGCAGAAGACCCTGATGGCCGGTTATACCTCTACCGTGAAATATACCGCACGAAGACGCTGGTGGAAGATCACTGCCAGGATATCAAGATTGCCTCTGGCTGGTTCCATCTGCTTCCCAAAGGCCATCCACGCCACAAAGATCGCATACCAGAGTACGCCGATCCGCTGCCACGTGAAATCATCTGCGACCATGATGCGGAAGATAGAGCTACCCTAGAGCGGCATCTGGGCATGTATACCACACCCGCGAAGAAGACCGTGAGCGATGGCATTCAGGAGGTGGCCTCACGTATGCGGGCTGCGGGCGACAACAAGCCGCGCCTCTTTATCATGCGCGATGCGCTCTATCAGCGTGATCCTCTGCTCGTAGAGGCAAAGAAACCGACCTGTACGGCGGAAGAAGTCGAGGGGTATGTGTGGGACACGGGAGGCGGGCGCAAGCAGGGCGAGCAGCCGCTAAAAAAGGATGACCACGGCGTCGATGCATGCCGCTACATGTGCTCCAAGAGCCTCCAGCCTAGCGGCGTAGGTTATTTCAAAAGCCCTTTTAACTGATCGGATAAATATGAGCATGAGAATACCCAAATATCGGGCGTGGGATAAAACCAACAAAAGGATGTATCACGTTGCAGTCCTCTTCGCAGAGGCACATACAGTCATGCTGCAAAGTGACGATATGCTCTTTTCTCGCTCATTTGACGAGATAGAACTCATGCAAAGCCTTGGACTCCTGGACAGGAATGCGTGTGAGGTCTACGAGGGAGATGTCATTGAGGCAATACTCAATGACGGTGGCGAACACAAGCCTGTTCGGGAGGCAGTGACATGGAATGAGGAATACGTGAGTTATAACCCGTTCAACAATCTCTGCTGCTGGGACGAAGATCGATGGATCAATAACTTCTGGGACGAGCAGCGCTCAACAGCAGACGAGCACTGCTTCTCCGTCATCGGCAATATCTACGAGAATCCTGAGCTATTGGAGAAGCGTCCATGATTACAGCGCCCACGCAAAGCATCACCGAATCCCTCGCCCAGGCCCCAATGCCACAAGCGGATCACGAGCGCAAGCAGCGCATGAGGGACGCCTGGCGTAGTTACCGAGGCGAATTCGAGCGCCCGCTCAAAGTAGCCCGTGACCAGCCTGACGATAACGTGCTCGTGAACTACTGTGGCCCAATCGTGGACAAGGGCGCGAGTTGGCTCTTTAGCCAGGTTGTGAAGATTGAGGCAACAACTGACGATTCGCTGCAAGACTTCATCGATGGCCTCTGGGGCGATGACGATGACAAGATGGCGCTGCTCGGCGACGGCGCAACCAACGGCGGCGTCTGTGGTGAATGCTTCCTCAAGCTCATCCCGGCTCAGGGCCAGATGCAATATCCGCGTATCGTGGTGCTCAATCCCGAAAATGTGCGCATCGTGACCGCGCCCGATGACTGCTCACTGACGCTGGCCTATGTCATCGAATACGGCGCGGCCAACGACATCCACAAGCGCCAGATTATTGCGCGCAATGACCCTGATGGCCTGGCAGGGATGGCCAGGGAATATGACCTCGACGACTCATGGACGATCACTAACTACATGCGGCATGGTAGCGGCACTCAGCAGAGCAATATGTGGATTCAGATAGGCGAGCCGGAGGAATGGAACTACCCGTTCGCGCCAGTTCACTGCTGCAAGAACCTACCCAACCCGAATGAGAGTTGGGGTATGCCTGATTTGACACCTGACCTGATTGACCAGAACAAGACGCTCATCTTCCTGCTCTCCAATCTGGCCAGGATTATCAAATATCACGGTCACCCTAAGACCTGGGCCAAAGGCTTAGGGGCATCGCAGATCTCGATAGGCGTGGATGATTTGATTGTGCTGGCCAGCGAGTCTGCGCAGATTGGCGTGCTCACACCGATGGAGAACTTTGACGGCATCCTGAAGGTGCTCGGCACGGTCATGAGCAACATTGACCAGCAGAGCCGCATACCAGCCGTGGCGCTCGGCAGGCAAGAGGTGTTGCCACGCCTTGGGCCGATTAGCGGCGTGGCGCTCTCGCTGATGTTTCAGCCGCTCATCGAGAAGACGGAGGTGAAGCGGCGGGGTTACGGAAAGCTCATTCGCGAGGTGACGCGAGCGGCGCTGGTGCTGGCGGGAAAAGTGGCGGTTGAGGAGATGGAGAATTGCAAGATTGGGCTACACTGGCAACCTCTTTTACCGAATGATAATTTACAATCAGCTCAAGAGGCTTTATTGCTGCAACAGCTTGGTATCAGTATGGAAACCATTTTAGCGGGAATGAACATGAATGCAGATGATGAGGCAGAAAAGAAGAGTAAGGAGGATGAGAAGCAATTAACGGCCTTTAGCAGAGGGCAGGGATTTCCACCCGCGCCGCCAGCACAACCAAATCAGCAACAACAGCCGGGGCAACCGCCAGCACAGCAACCCGCGCAGGAGTCGCCATTCATGAATAGCGGAGGGCAGAAGTAGTGTATAGGTTCCTCCTGCTCTACGTCCGTTATGGCGAGGGTGACACGCACCAATGCTACGCCGAAGGACTTATCCACTTTGATAAGTCGGTCTATGTGCGCGGCTTCTGGAAACAGGAGGGCAGTTTGGGGTACTTTGGCAATATGCATGATCTGAGGTGCTGGCTACGTGACAATGACGACCTCTTGCTCTGGCGAATTCAGATGATCGATGAGATACCGAAAGGTGAGCAACCGTGAGCGAGCAAGATAACAACATATGCGAGATATGCGGTGGATGGAAGCGCATTGCTTATACGATTGAGTTTCGAGAATGCATGCCGCACAGCATCAGCGTAGACCCTAGCCAACTTATGTCGCCATTCAAGCTCTGCCCTGGTCATCCTGAGCCAGCACAGAAGCATGATGGCAGGTTGGTCATTCGATACGGAGAGCGAGAATTTATGGTGCGTGCCAGGCAAGGCGATTTTGTCTTGTCGCCCGTAGAGGCATTAGCGCTGCTTGCGGAACTTGAACGCGAACGCGAAACGTTGGAGCGACTAGGATCGGAGCAAGAAAGATGACCGCAGAGCACCTGATTGGTGTCTATCGTGATCCACTCAACGGCGTTTTCACGCTGATCGATGGCAATGGCGTGCAGTTCACGCTTGAGCAGTTGGTGCGCATTGTTGGCGAGACGCTACGTACCCAATCGCAACAGAAACACAACGGAATGCTGGATAGCTACGGCGAAGGCACTGTCTCCTTTGAGAATGGGGTACTTGCTGTGCAGGGCATGGGCGATACGCAGTCACAGGTGATTGTCTATACGCCCTCACAGGCTCTCTCCCTGCTGGCATTCCTCAATCAGGAGCGCGAGGCATTAGAGCGATTAGTAAAGGAACAAGCGATATGAGCGAGTACCTGGATGGCTTTGGTGAACTGCCAGAGATAGACCGTAAACGCGAGTTGGATGGCGAATGGATCGATGACTGCGTGTCCTATGGACAAGAGGATTGGGACCGCGACATGGCCTACTTCCGCGAACGTGAGCAAGGGCGCACAGACAGCATGAAACAGGCGATTGATACCTACATGCAGCCAGCCGCGAAGGTGATGGAGCAGAAGCGGGCGAAGTCCATCGATTGGTTGCTGCCAGAGAACCGCACAGAGGATGAACAGCAAGCATTGCTGCACTGGCTGGAAGCAACGACCCACACGGAGTCGCGTGAGGTCACGCCGGGCGTATGGGAGCATACGTTCACGCCAGTTGATATGACTATGAGCGATGTTGCCGAGTTGTTTGAGCGGTTGCATTTGCCTGCTCCTGCACAACGAAGGTTGAACATTATCCCGATTGTTCTCTACGAGAGTCGCGCCAGTCGGAGGCGCAAGCGCGAACGTCGCCAGCATCGGGCCGCGTTCAGACGCAGGAAGCGAGGATTGGTATGAGTGAGATTATATGCCCGTATGCGCCCCACAAATTTAATATCACCGATGCCTGGATGGAGACTGCGCAAGGCGTCTGGTATCACTGCAAGGAGTGCCATAGGATGCTTTTAGCGGATGAGCCAATGATGGAAGTAGCACGACGAACAGGAACAATATCGTTTGCGATGTCACAAGGGCAAGTGTTACGTGATGGCAACACAAAGGCAGGTGAGCGATGAATATAAAGGGCAGTCTGTATAGGCTCATTATGAGAGTGGCGCATAAGTATCATTGGCACTACGCTCCGCCTTGTTATCCAGATGGTGACACTCAATTATGGTGCCAATGGTGCGGGTTTCGTGCAACAGTCAAGCGGAAAGGCGACTTGCAGTGAGCAGAGACGATCAGTTCGCGGGCTTCGCTAAATTGTTGGCATGCGATATTCGTGACAGGATTCGGCAGCTTTATGCTGAATTCGGATTGAAGCCTGACAGTTTGGTTGATCTGAATATCCATAAGATTGAGCCTCTCATTGCCCAACGCGCCTATGATTTTGCCTGTCATGTTGCCACCCACACGCTCACGACAGCGCATGGCGATATGGGCAAGATCCCTGATATGACCACATGGCCAGAGGAGGCAGGTGAGCGATGAGAGAGATTAAGTTTCGTGCGTGGCACAAACAAGAAAAGAAAATATATGCCTGTGCTGGTTTCTTGAGTGGGCAGGTGGTTATCGTTCAGGAAGATGGAAAGGTTCTGGGGAAGAAAGACGATGATTTTATTCTCATACAGTTCACTGGCCTGCTCGATAAGAACGGCAAAGAGATCTACGAGGGCGATATCGTGCGCGAGGGTGATATGCCATGCCTGTTCGTAGAAACTGGCTTTGCCACATCTAAAGTCTCGTTGCTTCTTGTGAGTGATGGCAAAGAAGTTACCCTTTTTTCTCGTACCGATTCACTGGAAGTTATCGGCAATCTCTACGAAAATCCTGAGTTGGTGAATCATGGCTAAAGGCAAAATCCATCACGTCATCGATCACTACAGAGCGCAACTTGCCGCACGCGAGAAGCAGGCAGAGCAGGCGCTAGAGCACTTCTACGCCCACACGCTGAGCAACAACATTCAGCCTACTCTCAACAAACTGTACGATGAGATGACTGACGCGATGGGCAATGGCGAGAAGATACCGCTGCACTGGCTGTATGAGGCGCAACGTCTGGAGAATATCAAGACGCTGATCGAAACGCAGATCAGCCACTTTGGCGAGATGGCGCGCATGACGGTCGGGCAACTCCAGCGATGGGCTGTGCAGACAGGCGAGATGGCGGCGCATGAGATGCTGCATGCGACATTGCCGAATGGGGTAAAGTGGACGTTCGGCGTGGCTGATCCGCAGGCGATTGTCAACCTTGTGGGCGCGACACAATCAGGCAGTCCGTTGGCAGATTTGTTTGAGGGATTTGGCAGAGAAGCGGCGCAAAAAGCCGAGCAAGCGCTAGTGAATGGGCTGATATTGGGCGACAATCCGCGCAAGGTTGCCAGTTCTGTGCAGCAGGCGTTAGGTGTGTCGCGCAATAGAGCACTGACGATTAGCCGTACTGAGATGTTGCGCAGTTATCGCGACGCATCAATTTCTACTTATCAGGCAAATAGTGATATATGCGGTAAATGGCGGTGGACATGCTCTAATAGTTCGCGTACATGTGGTATGTGTTTGGCGATGGATGGGCAGGAATTTGATGTAGGAGAACCATTTGAGTCTCATTGTAATTGCAGGTGCAGTCCACTTCCTGTCACTCGCTCGTGGTCAGACATCATGAGTGGCGCCGGCTTAGATGGAAGCAGCATAGACGAGGCCAGTTTAGACATGCCGCCTGCCTCTGACTGGTTTGACCAGCAGGACGAAGCGACACAATTGCAGGTCCTTGGCCCAAGCAAGCTAGCCGCCTATAATGACGGGTCACTCCAGCTTAGTGATCTTGTCTACCACGGCCATGATCCCAACTGGGGTGGCTACCGACGAGAAAAGAGCCTGAAAGAAGTGCTCGGTGCGAAGCAGGCACAGCAATATTATGCGAATGCGAGGTGACGAATGGATAAATATTTCTTGGACACAGAATTCATAGATACAGGATCAACCATTGACTTGATCAGTATCGGGATTGTGTGCTCGGATGACAGAGAACTGTACCTACAGTCATGCGAGTTTGATCCTGACAAGGCATCCCCTTGGGTGCAAGAGCATGTGTTCGGATCGCTGCTTGTGTGCCCTAACGTATCGGGGAATGTGAGGGGGATCTATGCACACGAGGGAGGGCAATGCACCTTTACTGATCACATTGAAGACACTCCCGGCACTTACTCTGACTGTCCATGGCGAACTCGCAAGCAGATGATGCATGAGGTCGCTAGCTTCTTCAATCCGAGCGATGGTTTTGAGTTGTGGGGCTGGTGCGCAGGCTATGACTTCGTGGCGCTCTGCCAACTCTTTGGCACGATGATGGACCTGCCGCAGGGGTGGCCGCATCACATCAAAGAGTTTCAGCAAATATTAGATGAACGCGGTATCTCTGATGAGGAACTGCCGACACAAGAAGATGGATTGCACAATGCATTAGCGGATGCCAAACACCTAAAGAAACTGTGGGGATATATTATGAAGAACGATTGCTGGCAATAGGAGTCAAAAATAGTGTCTAAAGTTGCTCTACAAGCCAATTCATGCTATAATGGGCGTACAAATATTGTTGTGGCCCAGCGATGCTACAAACATCCTGAGCCGTGGATAAACCTATGCTGGAGGTCTATCGTGACTACCTTATCACCTCATGCCGAAAATGGCAACATCCCCGAAAAGCGATGCGTAAAATGCGATGAATTGTTCCCTGCCACAAGCGGATATTTCCAGGTCCATAACAGGGCAAAAGATGGCTTGCTGGCTCAATGTAGGAACTGCAAAAATGCGAAAGTGCTGATTTGTGGCGTGTGTGGATCGCAAAAGTCAAGGAGAACAGTGAGCGGAAAGAGCCGTTCTATATGCAAAGAATGTGAACGTAGGCATGCCCACGAGACAATCGAGCGTAAGGGCTACCCGCCTATTACTGACGCCATCAGAGCCACAAAGACTCGGTATCGCAATAAGGTGCGCACAAGTGGACTCACAAATCAAAGAGTCTATAGGCTTAAAGCGCGGCTTGGAATTGACGAGCAGAGTTACATTCGCATGTTAGATGCTCAGCATGGATGTTGTGCTATCTGCAAGATCCAATTAACAAAGCGCATACACGTAGATCATGATCACGAAACGGAGAATGTCCGAGGACTCTTGTGTGAGCGTTGCAATATTGGACTTGGATATTTCTCTGATGATCCTGAGAGACTGAGGGATGCAGCCTTGTATATCGAATCCCGAAAAGTAGTTTCACATGAATCGTCGTGATATTCGTGATGTCCAGTATCTTCTCGACGAGGCGGGCATATCCGACGACGCGCTCTATGCGACAGTTCCACAGCAAGGAACAGCACACAATGCACTCGACGATGCGCGCTATATTCGCGATATCTGGAAATCGGTTCATCCATACGCACATCCGCCAAAGTGGGCAGTAACGGGACCAGTGTCAATCCAGGGAAGCGTGCGGGGATCAATGATTATCACAGGCGACGACAACACCTTTATGAGGGAGCCAATATGACCGATAAACTCAAGCTCGTAGGCGAGCCGGAAGCGCCGCCGCAACCGACGTTCCCATCGACGCAGTTCCAAATCACCGATGCTGGCGTGATTGTCAATGTACTGATCGCCCCTGGTTTGACGCTTACACAAGGCATAGGAGAGCAACACATGAATGAACTGTGTAAGCAGTGGCTGCAATCACGCAAGCAGATCAAGCAGCAACTGGAGATGATACGCGATATCGAGCGGAGCAAACTGCATTGAACCAGCAAGAAGAGATCGCCTATATCGTCGAGCAGGTTGCGATGGGCTTCGTGCCATCTGACGATATGGGATATGAATGCGTTCATTGCAACTCAACCGAAATTCCTTACGGCGACAACCGAAAGATTGTGGCTGATTATGAGGAACCTGTTACACACGAGCCGAATTGCGCGATCCTTGTTGCGCGCCGGATACTCCGCGAACAGGGAACGCCAATCAATATCTATCACATCACTGGCGAGGTCATGCGATACAAAACGCCCAATCGAAAGATCTGGGAGAAATGTGTATGTGTGATGCTCGCGATTTCCGAAGAAAAGGCTCTTTCTTATTGGCTAGCCAAAGAACCGCGCACATTCGATGCGATGAAGGATTATCTGAGCCGCAATGTGATTGAGGGAATTGTTTGGCACCATCCTGATGGAAGAATGGCAAAAATCAAAAGAAAAGATATGGGCTTATCTTGGCCTGTTAAGCGATAAATTCTTGTTATGACAGTGAAATTATGGAATGGGCAATCAAACGGAGAGACTTTGGTCTGCCGTGGCCACCACAGAAACATCAGAAGAAAGGCCAGTAACATGTCACACAAAGAACAAGAATCACTCACACAACCGCCGCAGATGACCGCCATGGCAGGCAGGCCAGTCAAGGTGCTGTATCAGCCATCGGGTGACATCCTGGTAGCCTGCCGCACTCCTGCGGGCGAGGATGTGCATGTGCATGTATCGGCGCTGCTGGAATTGTTCGCAACGGAGATCGTTAAGCGAGTACGCATACAGGGAGGGCAAGGCTATGGCATTCACAGATAAAGCATGGGATGGAAGCGCTAGTAGATGGCCAGATAGTGCAAGCTATTGCAAATCTTGCTTGATTGACGACAACCCTGCCGGAAAAGAGAAGATTCAGGCACTCTGTCATTTACCCGTTGCGGAACCAGATGGCACAATCAACGCGAACGCCGTTCATAATGCCGTTGCCCGGCTGATGCAAACGAAAACATCCCCGGCGAACAAGAAGGCTGCGGCGCGCAAACTGAAATCACTCTATGGGCAGATGGGCGTAAAGCAAGAGGATATTCCCGAATCACTCCAGCGCATGACCCAATAGTGTGGATAACCCGTCAAGCAGCTTGACAATACTCTCAGTCAAGAAGGTTGACGACACTTGACGATACGATGAAGGATAGCTTATACTTAAATGACAACAGAGAAAGAAAACGAGACGCCAGCAGAACCCCAGGCGGGCGAAGCTGAGCCAACACTCCAGCCCGTTGCGGCTACAACAACTACGACAGAACCCCCTGCGGGCGAAAGTCACGAAGAACAATCGCTCTCTCTTGAGGAAGCAAGGAAAATCCGCTCTGAATCTGCCAATCTCCGCAAGAGGCTGAAAGATTCCGAAGCGACGCTTGCAGATCTCAAGGCATTCAAAGACCAGATCGAAGCCGAAAAGCTCTCAGCGGACGAAAAGCAAGCGCTTGCCGTTCAGAAAAAGGAGAAGCAGCTCGCCGAACTCCAGAAAGAGAAAGATGATGCGGTCCGCGCGCACCAGGAGTACAAAATATCCACTGAGGTACGCCTGCAAGCGGCGCAAATGCACTTCGCGGATCTCTCGGACGCGTCCCGATTGCTCGACTGGTCAGAGATTACTTACGATGACGACGGCATGCCCAATAATCTCAAAGAGTTGCTGACGAAGTTGGCGAAAGCGAAACCGTACCTTGTGAGCAAGCCCACGCAAGCGCCCACCGCTGGCGGAGCCACAAGCCCGGCGCAGTCGCAAACGTCAAACAACACGGAGATTACGCAGCAGTACGTCAACGATGTGCTAGGCGGCAAGATTCCTTGGGAGTCGCTCTCGCCAGACAGGCGAACGGCGATCCTGAACTGGAAAGCACAGCACTCGTATCGGTTCTAGTGTCATTTATCAGGATTTCTGGCGCTTTTGTGCCATAAAACGTGGCGCGATTGGCCTGCAAAGCGCTTTCAGCAGATTGGCTTCTTCCATAAAATGGCGTGGCATTTTGTCTCATCTATTCAGACCTTGCCAGGTGTGCTCAAATGGGCAAATTTTCTCGCGATATATGGCGCGTAGGTCGCAGAAATCGCTGCTGGAGCGGCTTGCTTTTTGCAAAGCATAAATTGGCGCACGACTGCAAAGAGGTGTGGTAAGCTGATCTGCTAACTGGCGTAGCTCATGTGTTGCACTGCCGCGCCAGATTATATGAGAAAGCTGATCCGATGAACGCGCTTGGCAGCGTGGCAAGTTATCTGGGAAACCGGGCAGAATTGATGATAAATGACA